>Ga0075433_10000362_pt1 | contig 28607 bp, 32 predicted proteins | sample RhiMethybrSRZTD2_FD_75299 | JGI IMG/M metagenome (GOLD analysis project Ga0075433, IMG submission 75299) | Populus rhizosphere microbial communities from Tennessee, USA - Rhizosphere MetaG P. TD hybrid SRZTD2 | ecosystem: Host-associated > Plants > Roots > Rhizosphere > Soil | place: USA... | reverse complement strand
ACGGCTAGGTTGACGCCCGCCGCGCAACGTTCGGGGAGGACGTCATGAGCTGGCTGTCGTGGATCGTGGTCGGGTTCATCGCCGGCGCGCTGGCGAAGGGCGTCACCGGCGTGAAGGGCGCCGGGTGCATCGGCACGGTCCTGATCGGGATCGCCGGCGGCATTCTCGGCGGCATCATCTTCTCGGCCGCCGGCGGCGAGGGCATCAACGACTTCAGCATCTACTCGCTGCTCGTCGCGTTCGTCGGCGCGACGCTGTTGCTCTTCGTCTACGGCGCGCTCACGGGCAGCGGCCGCCGGCGGACGCGCTGAAGCCGCAGTAAAGAGGAGCGACAGAGCCGGCGGGGAAACCGGTCAGACGTCGGCGGTGGGGAGGCCCATGTCGACCTCGGCCCCGATCCGTACCTTGGTCGCCAGCCCGGCGCCGTCGAGGTCGAACACCACCCGCTGGCCTTGGCGCAGCATGCGGAAGATCGAGCCGTCGAGCGCGTCGAGCGCGAGGGTGAACTCCTCGCGATCCGTGTCGCGCATGACGACGCCCTCGTGGGTCTCCGGGTCGTAGGTCCGGATCACTCCCTGCACGGTGCCCGGCTCGCTACGGCTTTTGCACCTTGCCTGCCTTGAGGCAGGAGGTGCAGACGTGGATTCGCTTGGGGCTGCCGTCCACGATGGCGCGGACGCGCTGGACGTTGGGGTTCCATCGCCGCTTCGTGCGCCGGTGCGAGTGGCTCACGCGCATGCCGAACTGCGGCTTCTTGCCGCATACGTCGCACACGGATGCCATCGGGACCACCTCGGCCGGCTCGGGAACGGCCAAGGATAGCAACGGCATCCAGAAGGCCCGGAATGTGACGGCAGTAACATCCGCGTGTGATGGCGGCGGCTTTGCCGACCGTCATCACAAAGCCGGAGCTTGCGACGGCGACAGGAGAGGGATGCTGGAGGAGCTGACGCCCGCTGATCTTCGGCGCGTCGTCATTACCTATCGCGACGCGCTGCGATCCCACCAGGACGAGCTGAACCGCCTCAACGTCTATCCCGTCCCGGACGGCGACACGGGCACCAACATGGCGCTCACGCTCGAGTCGGTCGTCGGGGAGCTCGACTCGGCCGACGGGATGGCCGAGATCTGCCACGCCGTCTCGCACGGGTCGCTCATGGGCGCACGGGGCAACTCGGGTGTGATCCTGTCGCAGATCCTCCGGGGGCTCGCCGACACCTTCTCCGACCACGACGAGGCGTCCGGCGCCGACCTCGTCGCCGGCCTCCGGCGGGCGACGGACGCCGCCTACCAAGCCGTGCTCCGGCCGGTCGAAGGCACGATCCTGACCGTGGTGCGCGCCGCGACCGAGGCGGTCGAGGCCGCCGACGAGGCCGGGGAGAAGTCGCTCGCCGCGCTGCTCGACCGCGCCGCGGCCGCTGCCCGGGAGGCCGTCGAGCGGACACCAGAGCTCCTCCCCGTGCTCAAGGAAGCCGGCGTGGTCGACGCCGGCGGCCAGGGATTCGCGCTGATGCTCGACGCGTTCCTCGCCGTCGTCGACGGTCGCCCCCTGCCGGAGCCGGAGGTCGTCACGACTCCACCCGCAGTCGAGGCCCACCTCCACGGCGGCGACGCGTCGTCGCTTCGGTACGAAGTCATGTACCTCCTCGAGGCGAAGGACGTCACGATCCCCGCGTTCAAGGACACCTGGGCGTCACTCGGCGACTCGATCGTCGTCGTCGGTGGGGACGACATGTGGAACTGCCACGTCCACACCAATGACGTCGGCGCCGCGATCGAAGCCGGCATCGAGGCCGGTCGACCCCGGAACATCCGCGTCACCGACCTTCTCGACCAGGTCGAGGAAGAACAGTGGGTCCGTGAGCAGGCGGGCATCGGCCCGGCGGGGGAATCAGACGCCGAGTCCACGAAAGCGGCCGAGCCCTGCACGACGGGCGTCGTCGCGGTGGGCGTCGGCGAAGGGGTGCAGCGGCTCCTGAACAGCCTCGGCGTCCATGCCGTCGTCGCCGGTGGGCAGTCGATGAACCCGTCGACGGCGCAGATTCTCGAAGCCGTCGAACGCTGCCCCGCTGACGCCGTGATCGTGCTGCCGAACAACAAGAACATCGTCCCGGTGGCCGAGCAGGTCCACGGCTTGACCGCGCGCCGTGTGGAGGTGGTGCCGACCCAGGCCGTCGTGGAGGCGCTGGCAGCGCTCGTCGCCTACGACCCGCAGGCGAGCGTCGACGCGAACGCAGCCGCGATGACCGAGGCCGTGCAGCGTGTGCGCACGGGCGAGGTCACACAGGCCGTGCGCGACGGCACGGGGGACGGCGGGCCTATCAAGGCGGGCGACTGGATCGCGATCAGCCGCGACGGCGTGTCGGTGGTCGCCAAGACCGCGGTCGACGCCGCCATCGGGCTCGTCGACCGGCTCGCCGACGACGACAGCGAGCTGGTCACCGTGCTCGTGGGCGCCGACGCCGTCACGACCGACACCGCGCGGCTCGAGGAGCACCTTGCGCTCGCGCATCCACAGCTGGAGGTCGAGGTGCACGAGGGCGACCAGCCCCTGTACCCGTACCTCGTCGGCGTCGAGTAGGCGGTGGATCGGCAGGAAGGATTGACGCTGCGCGAGCTCGCCGCGCACCCCGTCTCCGAGCTGAAGGCCGTCGGTCCCAAGCTCGAGGCGTCGCTCGCCGAGATGGAGATCCGCACCGTCCTCGACCTGCTCCAGCACTATCCGCGCCGGTACCACGACCGCACGAAGCGGGCGGAGATCGCCGAGCTGACGATGGGCGAGGAGGCGACCGTATTCGCGGAGGTCAAGAAGATCCGGGGCTTCCGGACGCGCCAGGGCCGCGCCATGGTCGAAGCGGAGGTGTTCGACGGGTCGTCCTACCTGCGCGTCGTGTTCTTCAACCAGGGCTGGCGGGAGAAGCAGCTCCCGGAGGGAACCGAAGCGGCGTTCTTCGGACGCGTCGAATACCGGCGGTCCCGAATGCAGATGACCAACCCGATCGTCGACATCCTCGACCGCGTCGGCGAGAACACGGGTGCGATCGTGCCGGTGTACCCGCAGTCGGGGAAGGCGGACGTGTTCACGTGGCAGCTCCGCAAGCTCGTCGCCGCCTGCCTGCAGAAGACCAAGCCGCGCGGCTTCGCCGAGCCGCTCGGCACCGACCTCCTCGACGAGCGCGGGCTCGTCGATCGGACGCGTGCGTACCGCGGGATACACCGTCCGGAGGCGCACGACGACCACCGCCGCGCCGCCGAGCGACTCAAGTTCGACGAGTTCGTCCGCATGCAGGTCGGGCTGGTGGCGCGCAAGCGCGCCCTCGCCGAGGAGCAGACGGGGATCCGTCATGCGGTCGACGGCCAACTCGTGGAGTCGTTCCACGGCGGGTTGCCGTTCGCGCTCACCGGCGACCAGCGGCAGGCGATCGACCAGATCCTCCGGGACCTCGCGTCGCCCGCCCCGATGCACCGTTTGCTGCAGGGCGACGTCGGCTCGGGGAAGACGGTGGTCGCGCTCAGCGCGCTCCTCGTCGCGGTGCAGGGCGGCTACCAGGGCGCGTTCATGGCGCCCACCGAGGTGCTGGCCGAGCAGCATTACCTCACGTCGCGCCGCCTCCTCGAGGACCTCTCCGTCCCGACGCAGGCGACTCTGGTCGGCGAGCGGCCGGTGCGCGTCGAGCTGGTCACGAACCGCACGGGCGCCGCCGACCGGCGCCGGATCGCCGACGGGCTGCACGCGGGCGAGGTCGACATCGTGGTGGGCACGCACGCGTTGATCTACGGCGAGGTCGAGTTCACCCGCCTCGGGGTGGCCGTGATCGACGAGCAGCACCGTTTCGGCGTCGAGCAGCGCGCGCTCCTACGCGGCATGGGGGAGGACCCGGACGTCCTTGTCATGACGGCCACGCCCATCCCCCGGACTGCCGCCATGCTCGTCTACGGCGACCTCGACAAGTCCGAGTTGCGGGAGATGCCCCCGGGACGGACGCCGGTGACCACGCACGTGATCGGTCCCAGCCCGCTCGATCGCACCACCGCCTACGAGCGCCTGCGCACCGAGGTCGAAGCCGGCCGGCAGGCGTACGTCGTGTGCCCGCTCGTCGAGGGCTCGGCTCGCACCGAAGCGAAGGCCGCCACCGAGGAGCTCGAGCGTCTGCGAGAGGAGGAGCTTGCGGGTCTGCGCCTCGCGCTGCTTCACGGGCAGCTGCCGGCGCGCGAGAAAGAAGGAGTGATGGATGCGTTCCGCGCCGGCGACGTCGATGTGCTCGTGGCGACGACCGTGGTGGAGGTCGGGGTCGATGTTCCCAACGCGACGGTGATGATCGTCGAGGACGCCGACCGCTTCGGTCTCTCGCAGCTGCACCAGCTGCGCGGCCGCATCGGACGCGGCGGGGGCGAGTCGTGGTGCTTCTTGTTCGCCGATCCGTCGACGCCCGAGGCAGACGCGCGCATGGAAGCCGTCGCAGGGTCGACCGACGGGTTCCTTCTCGCCGAGCGCGACCTCGAGATTCGCGGCGCCGGAGAGGTGTTCGGCGAGCGCCAGGCCGGGTTCAGCGATCTCAAGCTGGGACGGATCCCGCGTGACGAGCCGATCGTCCTAGAGGCGCGCGCCGTCGCCGAGCAGATCCTCGACGTCGACCCCACGTTGTCGGACCACGCGCAGCTGCGCGAGGAGGTCGAGGACATGCTCGGCGAGGCGGTCGAGTTCCTCTTCAAGAGCTGACAGAGTCGATCCGCGATGGCGCGCACGCGACGGGGCTCGCGACGGGAAGGGCTTCGTGTAATCGCCGGGGTCGCCGGTGGACTGGTGCTCGTCGCGCCCAAGGGCGGGGCGGCGCGTCCGACCACCGACCGGGTCAAGGAATCACTGTTCGGCGCGCTCGGGCCCGACCGGCTCGTGGACGCATCCGTCCTCGATCTCTACGCGGGGAGCGGGGCGCTCGCGATCGAAGCGTTGTCACGAGGCGCGGCGCGAGCCGTGCTCGTCGATCGCGACCACGCGGCCGTGACCGCCATCCGCCGGAACCTCGCGACCACGCGCCTGCGCGGCCTGGCCCGCGTGCAGGGGAGCACCGTCGCGACGTTCCTGGGCGGGAAGCCGCCCGCCGAGCGGCCGTTCGACCTCGTGTTCCTCGACCCGCCCTACGCCTCGTCGTCCGCCGAGCTGGGCCGGGTCCTGAGCGGCCTCGACGGCTCCGGATGGCTGGCGGCGGGCGCAACGGTGGTGGTCGAGCGGCCCTCCGGTGTCGGGCCGGCGCCGGCTCCCGAGGCGTGGAAGGCCACGTGGGAACGCGCGTACGGCGATACGCTCGTCACCGTCCTCACAACGTCGATGGGTTGAGAGACCTCACAGAGCAGGGGAGTCACAGGGCGTGGCGAGAGCACTGTGCCCGGGATCGTTCGACCCGGTGACGAACGGTCATCTCGACATCATCGAACGGACGGCGCGCCACTTCGAGGACGTCCTCGTGGCCGTGATCCGCAACCCGCAGAAGTCGGAGTCGCTCTTCACGCTCGAGGAGCGCCAGGAGATGCTGCGGGAGGTCACCGCGCACCTCCCCAACATCCACATCGGGTCGTTCAAGGGCTTGCTCGTCGACTACGCCAAGGAGCACGACGCCCAGGCGATCGTGAAGGGCCTGCGGGCGATGTCGGACTTCGACTACGAGCTCCAGATGGCGCAGATGAACGAGCGCCTCTCCGGGATCGACACGTTCTTCATCTCCACCAGTCCCCAGTACTCGTTCCTGTCGTCGAGCCTCGTGCGGGAGGTCGCCCGGTTCGGCGGCGACGTGACCAACATGGTGCCGCCCGCGGTCGCGAAGCGGTTGATCGAGCGGTTCGGGGACCGCGCCGGGCGTGCCGAGGAATGAAATGAGCGACCAGGCCGCGTACGACGTCGAGAGCATCCTGCTGCGCCTCAAGGAGCTGGTCGAGGCGGGCCGGTCGATGCCGATGTCGGCGTCGGTGCTCGTCAACCGGGAAGAGTTCCTCGAGCTGCTCGAGGAGTCCATCGCGACCCTCCCGCAGGAGCTACGCCACTCACGCTGGCTGCTCAAGGAGCGAGACGAGTTCCTCAGCCAAGCTCGTCGCGAGGCGGACGACATCATCGAGGCGGGGCGCGTCCGCGCCGAGCGCATGGTGGAGCGCACCGAGGTGGTGCGCGAGGCCCGCCGCATGGCGCAGACGGTCGTCGACGACGCCGAGGCCTCGGGCCGCCAGCTCCGTCACGAAGCCGAGGACTACGTCGACCAGAAGCTCGCCGCCTTCGAGGTCGTGCTCGAACGGACGATGCAGGCGGTCCGGAAGGGACGAGAGCGCCTGCAGGTCGTCATCGAGCCCGAGCCCGAGCCGGAGCTGGAGCCCGAGGTGGAGATGGAACCCGAGATGGAAGAGCTGGGGGCGTCGATCGAGGTCGAGGAGGAGCTGGAGGACACCTTCTTCGACCAGGACGCCCGATAGCGCCCGTTTCGCCCGTCTGACAGATCCTGGAAAACAGGGGCGCCTGGTAACCTGGCGCGGCTTCGACGTCCTGTGGGGCGACGCCGGGCCGCAGTCCTTCCTCTCCGCCCCTCGCCACAATGACGGCCCACAACCCGGCGCTGCGCATCGACGTCGCCGACCTGCTGACCCACCCGACCGCCCGCCGTGCCGTGCACCTCGAGGCGCCGGTGGACTCCCTGGCCGGGTCGGCGGCCCGCGTCCCCGACGACGAGCCGATCGTGCTCGATCTGGTGCTCGAGCGGGTCTCCGACGGGGTGGTCGTCCGGGGGACGGTCCGAGCCCTGTGGCGGAGCACCTGCGGCGTGTGCCTGACCGACCTGGAGCACGCGCTCACACTCGAGGTGGGCGAGCTGTTCGAGCCCGAGCCCGTCGAGGGCGACACGTATCCGCTCGAGGGCCACGAGATCGACCTCGAGCAACTGGTGCGGGACGTCGTCCTCCTCGAGCTGCCGCTCGCCCCGACGTGCGAGACGACCGGCCGCGCTCCGTGCGAGCCGGACGTCGTCGACGAAGAGCCGCCGCCGCCGGACCCGCGCTGGTCGGCGTTGTCCGAACTCGATCTGAGCTGAGAGAGAAAGGCAACCCATGGCTGTACCCAAGCGCAAGACCCCCCGGGCCAAGACCCGCAGTCGGCGCGCCGCGAACTGGCGCCTGGCGGCGCCGCCCCGATCTCTGTGCCCGAACTGCGGTGCCGTGAAGCGGCCGCATGTCGTGTGTGACAACTGTGGCTGGTACCGCGACCGCCAGGTCATCGAGGTCGACTAGCGCACGTGGGCACGCAGCGCATCACCGTCGCGGTCGACGCCATGGGCGGCGACAAGGCCCCGGGCGAGATCGTGCGCGGGGCGCTCGACGCGGTTGCGCAGCTGGGCGTCGACGTGCTGCTCGTGGGGCAGGAGGACGCGATCGCGCCGTTGCTGCCCGACGGTCGTGCCCCTGGCATCGACATCGAGCACGCCGGCGAGGTCGTAGCCATGGACGAGGACCCGGCGGCCGCGGCCAGGCGCAAGAAGGACTCGTCGCTCGTGCGTTGCGCCCAGGCTGTCCGCGAGGGCCGCGCCCAGGCGATGGTCGGCGCCGGCAACACCGGCGCGACGATGGCGGCGGCGCTGCTGCGCATGGGCCGGGTGCGCGGCATCTCGCGTCCTGCCATCGCGGTGCCGATCCCGGTGCCCGCGGGCACCCGTCACCAGCTGCTCATCGACGGCGGGTCGACCGTCGACTGCACCCCGGAATGGCTCGCCCAGTTCGCGCGTATGGGCCGCGAGTACGCACGTACACGCCTCGCGGTGGACGAGCCCACGGTCGGGCTCCTGTCGAACGGCGAGGAGCCCGGAAAGGGCGACGAGCTGCGCAAGCGCACGTTCTCGCTGCTCGAGAAGGTGCCGGGCTTCCACGGCAACGTCGAGGGCCGCGACCTCATGCACGGAACGGTCGACGTGGTCGTCACCGACGGGTTCACCGGAAACGTCGTGCTCAAGACGCTCGAGGGCGCGTTGCGCGCCGCGGTCGAGCTCGTCTTCGGCGTGCTCGACTCGACGCCGGAGGCGAAGGAGGCGGGCAAGGTCGTCGCCCCGCTGCTGCTCGACGCGGCGGCGGTGTTCGATCCCGATATGACCGGCGGCGCGGTGCTGCTCGGCGTCGACGGCGTGTGCGTCATCTCGCACGGCTCGTCGTCGGCGCGCGCCATCGTGAACGCCGTGCGGGTCGCGCAGGAATGCGTCGAGACCGGCGTGGTGGGGCGGCTCAAGGAGGCCATCGATGCCGGCTGAGACGCACGTCGCGCAGGGTCCGATCGGCCCGGACGAGGTGTACCGGATCCTGCGCGAGCGGCTGGCGGAGATCCTCGAGATCGACGAGGACCGCATCAAGCTCGACTCCAGCTTCACCGCGGACCTCGACGCCGACTCGCTCGCGCTCATCGAGCTCGTCGAAGCACTCGAGGAGGAGCTCGGCGAGCGAACCGTCGGGTTCAGCATCGACGACGAGGACCTCGGTGACCTGCGCACGGTGCAAGAGGCCGTCGACTACGTCGTCGCCCGGCTCGGGAGTTAGCGATGCGCACCGGACGTCGTCGGAGAAGGAAGGACGCCAGGTCGCGCGGCGTGGACGCCGTGCTCGGGTTCAAGTTCCGCGACCCCGAGCTGATCGAACGGGCGCTCGCGCACCGTTCGTACTGTGCCGAGCACCCAGACACCTTGTCGAACGAGCGTCTCGAGTTCCTCGGCGACGCCGTGCTCGGGCTGATCGTCACCGACTACATGGTCGCGGAGTATCCCGACATGCCCGAAGGCGAACTGGCCAAGCTGCGCGCCTCGGTCGTCAACAGTGAGGTGCTCGCCGAAGTCGCTCGTGAAGCGCAACTGGGCAGCTCGCTGCTCCTCGGCAAGGGGGAGGAGGCGACGGGCGGACGCGACAAGCCGTCGATCCTCGCCGACGCGATGGAGGCCGTGATCGCCGCCGTCTACCTCGACGGTGGATGGGACGCCGCCCGCAAGCTCGTGTTGCGGCTGCTCGAGTCGCGCATCATCGAAGGCGCGGCCGGCCCCGGCGGGCACGACTACAAGACCCGGCTGCAGGAGCTGGCGACGCAGACCTTCGACCAGCTTCCGCGCTACCAGGTGCGGCACGAAGGGCCCGACCACTCGAAGCGCTTCTTTGCCACCGTGATGCTGCGCGGGGAGCCGTGGGGAACGGGTGAGGGCCGATCGAAGAAGCACGCGGAGCAAGCGGCGGCACGCGTCGCCTGGCGTTACCTCCGCGAGATCGCGGACCCGCGCAATGACGGGCACGCGGTCACGACAGGGGCCGAAGCGTCCCGACCGGAGGAAAACGATGCCGGAGTTACCTGAGGTCGAGGTCGTTCGACGCGACCTCGAACGGGAGATCGTAGGAAAGCGCGTGAAGGCGGTGGACGCCGACGGCATGCGCTCGATCCGCCGGCATCACAACCGGAAGCAGTTCGCGAACCGGCTCGTCGGCAAGAAGATCACCGGGATCGAACGGCGCGGCAAGTACATCCTGGCGAGGCTCGACGGGGGCGACGTCCTCGTGATCCATCTCGGGATGTCCGGACAGCTCATCCGGGCCAAGGGAACGCGTGAGACGACCGCCAAGCACACGCACGTCGTGATCACCTTCACCCAGGGCGGTCAGCTGCGCTTCATCGACCCGCGCACGTTCGGCGAGATGTTCGTCACCGAGCTCGACGGCGTCGAGAAGGAAGTTACTGAGCTCTCCCACCTCGGCATCGACCCGCTCGAGGACGCCATGTCGTGGGACAACTTCGGTCGCCTGGTCGCGTCGAAGCACATGAAGCTCAAGAGCCTGCTGATGGACCAGAAGTTCCTCGCCGGAATCGGCAACATCTACAGCGACGAGATCCTCTTCGGCGCCGGATTGCGCTGGGACCGCATGAGCGACTCACTGTCGGGCGAGGAGATCCGCCGGCTCTATCGCTCGATGGTCGAGACGTTGCAGGAAGCGGTGAAGCACCGCGGCTCCTCGCTGGCCGACGAGCAGTACGTCGACCTCAACGGCAAGCCGGGCGAGTACCAGCTGCACCACAAGGTGTACGCCCGGGAGGGCGAAGCGTGCCGGCGTTGCCGCCAGCCGATCGTCCGCCAACGCATCGGCGGGCGGTCCACGTTCTTCTGCGAGGCGTGCCAGGTCTGACGGACCGTGGCCGCTGATCGGGTCCGGCGCCGCGTCTTGGTCACCGGCCGGGTGCAGGGGGTGTGGTTCCGGGAGTCGTGCCGCGACCAGGCGCAGGCGGCCGGGGTCGCGGGCTGGGTCCGCAACCTCGCCGACGGCCGGGTCGAGGTCGTGCTCGAGGGTCCTCCGGCCGCCGTCGACGAGGTCCTCGCGTGGTGCCGCCGGGGGCCAGGACGGGCCCGCGTCGACGGCGTCGAAGTGGTCGGCGAGGCGCCGGTCGGGGAGCAGGGATTTCGCGTGCGGTAAGCCGCGATTTTCACGGAAGCGTCCTCACCGAGCGCGATCCTCGTGGGTACGATCCGACGGCCAGCCTCAGTTCCGCAAAGGAGAGCCTGCCGGGTGTTCCTCAAGTCCCTGACCCTGCGGGGCTTCAAGTCGTTCGCCGACAAGACCGTGCTCGAGTTCGAGCCCGGCGTGACGGTCGTCGTCGGGCCGAACGGCTCGGGCAAGTCGAACCTCGTCGACGCGGTGGCCTGGGTGCTCGGGGCGCAGGGTCCGCGCACCCTTCGCGGTGGCCGCATGGACGACGTCATCTTCGCCGGGACGCCGGAGCGGTCGGCGCTCGGACGGTCCGAGGTGTCGCTCACGATCGACAACACCGCTCGGCTGCTGCCGATCGAGTTCACGGAAGTGACGATCACGCGGACCCTCTTCCGCGACGGCGAGTCCGAGTACCAGCTCAACGGAGTCACGTGCCGGCTGCTGGATATCCAGGAGCTGCTGTCCGACACGGGTATCGGTCGCCAGCAGCACGTCATCGTCGGTCAGGGTCAGCTCGACGAGGTCCTGACCGCCCAACCCGGCGATCGCCGGGCGGTCATCGAGGAAGCCGCCGGCGTGCTCAAGTTCCGCAAGCGCCGGGAGCGGGCCGAGCGACGGCTCGAGGCGACCGAGGGCAACCTTCTGCGCCTCAACGACCTCGTGCGCGAGGTCGGCCGCCAGCTCCGGCCCCTCGAGAAGCAGGCCGACGCCGCCCGCCGGTACGGAGGCGTCGAAGCGGAGCTGCGCGCGATCCGCCTCTACCTCGCCGGCCACGAGATCGCCGGCCGCCAGGCCCGGCTGGAGCGTCTGCACGACGCCCGCAACGAGAACGCCGAGAAGGAGCGGCTCGTACGGGCCCGACTACGCGAGCTCGATCGCAGCGTGCTCGACATCGAGCACTCGCTCACCGCCCTCGGCCAGGACGACGCCACCGAAGCGCTCGTGCGAGCGGAGACGATGCGCGAGCGGGGCCGCGGGCTGCGCGCGCTGCTGGCCGAGAAGCAGCGCGGCCTCGAGCGCGAGCTCACCGCCGCCGCCGACGAGGGCGTGATCGAGACGCTGGTCGCCGATGCCGACGCGCTGCGACGCGAGCTGGCCGAGGTCGACGACGAGTCGTCCGCGCTCGAGCCGAAGCTCGCCCAGGTGGAAGCGGCCGAGCAGGAGCTGGCAGCCGAGCGCGCCGCGCAGACCGATGACGAGCGTGACGGGAGCGGGGACGTGCCCGCGGCCGAGGCCGAGCTCGCCGAGGCCGACGAGCGCTGGCGCGAGGCCGAAGCAGAAGCGGCGCGCCGGCGCGCCCGCGTCGACGCGCTCGACCTCGCGCTCGGCGAAGCGCGCGCGGGGACCGGCGCCGAGGTGCTCGCCGACCTGGAAGGCGCGGCCGGCCCGCTCGCCGACCACGTCGAGATCGACCCCGGCACCGAAGCGGCGGTTGCGGCCGGACTGGGTGAGGCGCTGCAAGCCGTCGTGCTCGACGGCGGTGATGCGGCCCGACGCGCGCTCGAGCGCGTGAAGGCAGGCGACGCGCGCGCGCTCGTTGTCATCGCCGACGCGCTCCCAGCCGGTGCGCGCGCGCCGTCGGCCGTGCCGGTCGGCGCGCGTCTGCTCGTCGAGTGCGTGCACGCTCGCCGACCCGGCCTGGACGCCGTCCTCGAGCGGCTGCTCACCGGGATCGTGCTCGTGGAGGGCGGATGGCGGGCCGCGCTCGACACCGTTCTCGCTCACCCCGAGGTCATTGCCGTCACCACCGACGGCGACCGGCTCGGCGGACCGGCTCCGTGGCGCCTCGGCGGCGGGACGGCACCGGCGGTCACGCAGGCGGCGCTCGACGACGCCGCTGCCGAAGCCGCGGCCGGCGAGACGGCCCGTGCCGCCGCGCAGACTGCTCGGGCAGAGTCGGGCGCGCGTCTCGATGCCGTCCGCGCTCGTCGACGCGATGCGCAGGCCGCGCGCGCGGTCGCCGTGGCCGAGCTCGACCGGCGCGCGACCGACGTCGCCGCGATGCGCCGCGACCTCGAGGTCCGTGTCGCCACGCTCGCCGAGCGGTGGGCCGTGTTGACCCGACGGCTCGAGGGCGTCGACGCCCGGCTGTCGAGCCGCGACGCGACCGAGCACGCCGAAGCCGAGCAGCGGCGGGCCGCGCTGTCCGGGCGCCAGCGCGCCTACCGCGAGGTCGAGCAGCGCCTGACCGCCTTGCTGTCCGAGGTCGAGGCGATCCACGACCGGCTGCGTGAGCGACGGCGGCGCCAGTCGGAGGCGGCGCGCTCGTCGGGTGAGCGTCTCGATGCGCTGCGGGCCGAACGGGTCGCGCTGGAGCAGGAGAGTGCCGAGACCCGCGAGAAGCTCAACCGGGCCGAGATCGACGAGGCCGAGACACGCATGCGGCTCGACAACGCCGTCGAGAAGCTGCGGACCGACTTCGACTGCGAGCCCGCGGTCGCCCTCGACGCGCCCCAGCCCGAGGTCCCCGAGGGCACGACGCTCGCCGGCCGCGCCCGCGAGCTCGAACGCGAGCTGCGGATGCTCGGCCCGATCAACCCGTTGGCGCTCCAGGAGCACGACGCCCTGGCCGAACGCCACTCGTTCCTCCAGCAGCAGCTGGACGACGTGAAGGAGAGCCGTCGCGAGCTGTTGCGCGTGATCCGTGCCGTCGACCGCGAGATCGTGAGCGTGTTCCAGACCGCGTTCGACGACGTCAGCGAGCATTTCTCGGCGTTGTTCGCGACGCTGTTCCCCGGCGGCGCGGGCCGCGTCTTCCTCACGGAGCCCGACGACGTGCTCAACACCGGGATCGAGATCGAGGCGCGCCCGTCGGGCAAGAACGTGCGGCGACTGTCGTTGCTGTCCGGTGGTGAGCGTTCGCTGACCGCGCTGGCGTTCCTGTTCGCGGTGTTCCGCGCCCGCCCGTCGCCCTTCTATCTGCTCGACGAGGTCGAGGCCGCGCTCGACGACGTCAACCTCCACCGATTCCTGGACCTCGTCGACGAGTTCCGCAACGAGGCGCAGCTGGTCATCGTGACCCACCAGAAGCGCACGATGGAAGCGGGCGACCTTCTCTACGGCGTGTCGATGCCGCCCGGCGGTTCCAGCAAGGTCGTCAGCCAGCGGGTTGAGGAGGCCATGCGGAACGCGGAGCCGGCGCCCGCCTGACCCGACCGATCGGAGACCCAGGACCGATCGAGCGGCCCGCCCGGCGGTAGCTTCGGCGGTCATGTCTGCTCTCGCGCTGCTGCCGGCGGCGACGTCCGTGCACTCCCAGGTGAGTCCCGAGACCCAGGTGTGCGGGGCACGCGGTCAGCGGTCGTGGCTCTGCTCGACGGTGTTCCGGGTCACCGACAATGACCGCGCCGCCGAGATCGCCGACGCGTTCGCGAAGCCGTTGCGCGTCGCGCTCATCCTGATCGTGGCGTGGATCGTCACCCAGCTCGTGGGCCGACTCATCCGTCGCATCCTGGCCACGCCGCCCAAGCGCAAGTCCAAGGACGACAAGCCGAAGAAGTCGCCGTTCGGCTTCATCGACACGGGCGGGGCGATGAGCGCGCGTCGCGCGCAGCGGGCCAAGACGATGGCCGACGTGTTGGGGCGGCTCGCCAACGCCGTCATCTGGGGCATCGCCGTGCTCGTCGTGTTGGGCGAGCTCGGGATCAACCTCGCCCCGCTGATCGCCGGCGCGGGCGTGCTCGGCATTGCGCTCGGCTTCGGCGCCCAGAGTCTCGTCCGCGACTTCCTCTCGGGGTTCTTCATGCTCGTCGAGGATCAGTTCGGCGTGGGCGACGTCATCGACGTCGGCGGAGCCGTCGGGGGTTCCGGCGGCGGTGTAAGTGGCACCGTCGAAGGCGTGAGTTTGCGAACGACCCGCCTCCGCGACGTCGAGGGCGTCGTCTGGCACGTCCCCAACGGCGAGATCAAGCGGGTGGGGAACAAGTCGCAGCAGTGGTCGCGAGCGCTGCTGGACATCGAGGTCGATCGCGACACCGATGTCGCCAGCGCCATCAGCGTGATCAAGCAGACCGCCGACGCAATGTGGAACGACGGGGGCTGGCGCGATGCCATCCTCACGGAGCCTGACGTCTGGGGGCTGGAGGAGCTCGGCGCCCAGAGCATGAAGATCCGGCTCGTCGTCCAGACCCTTCCGCTCGAGCAGTGGCGGGTGGCGCGGGAGCTCCGGGCTCGGATCAAGGCGGCGCTCGACCAGGCCGGGATCGAGACGCCACACGACACGATCACGTACCGCCGCGGCGACCCACCACCGCCCGTCGCCGGCGAAGGCCCGGCCGGCGACGCCGGCGGCGACCGGTAGGCTCCGCCGGCTCATCCACTCCCGACGAACGCGACCGCTGTGTCTCCCACCCTCGCCGCCGTGCTCCTCATCGGCATCTTCGTGCTCGCCGCCGCGCTCATCTGGCTCGGGCTCGGCCTGTCTCGCCGCGCCCAGCGGCTGGAGGAAGCTCCGCCGCCCCCTGAGCCGGCCGAGCCCGGCGGCGACGTCGCGGCGCCACCGGGTCCGCCGCGCCTTCGCGACCGGATGGGCAAGACGCGCGCCGCCCTCTCCCGATCGCTCGGCGCGCTCACCGGGCGGCGGACCATCGACGACGAGGCCTGGGACAGCATCGAGGAGGCGCTGCTCGTCGCCGACGTCGGTGTGACGACGACCTCCCGGCTGCTCGACGAGCTGCGGGCGCGGGCGGCGACGGCGCGGGTGGACGACCCCGAGCAGCTCGTCACGCTCTTGCGCCAGGAGATCGTCGACGACCTCTCGGGAATCGACCGGTCGCTGCACCACGCGCCGGACGGGCCGACGGTGTGGTTGTTCGTCGGGGTGAACGGGACGGGCAAGACGACGACGATCGCCAAGCTCGCACAGCGCGAGATCGAAGGGGGACACGCAGCGCTGATGGCGGCCGCGGACACGTTTCGGGCCGCCGCCGCCGACCAGCTGACGCACTGGGCGGAGCGCGTCGGCGCCGACGTGGTGCGCGGACAGGAGGGCGCCGATCCCGGCTCCGTCGTCTTCGACGCGGTGGACGCGGCCGGCGGGAGGGGCGCCGGCGTCGTGCTCGTCGACACCGCCGGCCGCATGCACACCAAGGTCAACCTCATGGAGGAGCTCAAGAAGATCCGGCGCATCGCCGAGCGGACGCCGGGCGCCCCGCAGGAGGTCCTGCTCGTCATCGATTCCACCACCGGGCAGAACGGCCTGGCCCAGGCACGCCAGTTCGCGGAGGCCGTCGGCGTGACGGGCGTCGTGCTGACCAAGCTGGACGGCACGGCGAAGGGCGGTGTCGTCCTGGCGATCGAAGTCGACCTCGGCATTCCCGTGAAGCTGATCGGCGTGGGCGAGGCGGCCGAGGACCTCGTGCCCTTCGACCCCGCGGAGTTCGCCGCCGCGCTCTTCGCATAGCGTGAGAGCGTGTTCGACGCTCTCGCCGACCGCTTCGACGGCATCTTCAAGCGTCTGCGCGGACGCGGCCGCCTGAGCGACAAGGACGTCGACGAGGTCGCGCGCGAGATCCGGGTCGCCCTGCTCGAAGCCGACGTCAACGTCACGGTCGTGAAGTCGTTCATCAACCGGGTCAAGGAACGCGCCCGCGGCGCCGAGGTTGCGAAGAGCCTGAGCCCCGCGCAGCAGGTCATCAAGATCGTCCACGAGGAGCTCGTCACGACGCTCGGCGGTGAGACGGGCAAGCTCGCCATGAGCTCGAAGCCGCCGACTGTTGTCATGCTCGCCGGCTTGCAGGGCTCGGGGAAGACCACCGCCGCCGGCAAGCTCGCACGCCATCTCGTCGCCGACGGGCGCAAGCCGCTGCTGGTCGCCGCCGACCTCCAACGGCCGGCGGCGGTCGAGCAGCTGCGCGTGCTCGGGCAGCGCATCGACGTGCCGGTGTTCTCCGAACCGACCGATCCGGTCAAGGTGGCGCGGGCCGCGCTGAAGGAAGCCGACCGGACCGGCCGCAACGTGGTGATCCTCGACACCGCGGGCCGGCTCCAGATCGACGACGAGCTCATGGGCGAGCTGCGCCGCATCCGCGCCAAGGTCGAGCCGGACGACACGCTGCTCGTCGTCGACGCGATGACGGGCCAGGAGGCGGTGAACGTGGCGGAGGCGTTCGACGAGGCGGTCGGGCTCGACGGCGTGATCCTCACGAAGATCGACGGGGATGCGCGCGGTGGCGCCGCGCTGTCGGTGAAAGAGGTGGTCGGCAAGCCGATTCTCTTCGCCGGCACGGGCGAGAAGCTCGACGACTTCGAGCCGTTCCACCCCGACCGCATGGCGAGCCGAATCCTCGGCATGGGCGACATGCTCACGCTCATCGAGAAGGCCGAGGCCGCCTTCGACGAGGAGGAGGCGGCGAAGGCGGAGAAGAAGCTCCGCAAGGGCCAGTTCACCCTCGAGGACTTCCTCGACCAGATGCAGCAGGTGCGCAAGATGGGCCCGCTCCAGAACCTCGTCGGCATGATGCCAGGGCTGCCGAAGGAGGCTCGCGACGCCGAGCTCGACGAGTCACAGCTCGGTCGGATCGAGGCGATCATCCGCTCGATGACGCCCGAGGAACGGCGCAACCCGACGGTCATCAACGGCTCGCGCCGCCTCCGGATCGCCCGCGGCAGTGGCACGAGCACCCAGGACGTCAACGGCATGCTCAAGCAGTTCAAAATGGTCCAGCAGATGATGCGGTCGGTGGCGAAGGGCAAGATGCCGCGGCTCCCGGTACCCGGCCGTTGACTCGCTAGCCTGGTGCGTCCTACGGGTGTTCTTCCGACGCCCGGACCCGAGCTCGAGAGGAACTCCTCGCAGTGTCCGTGAAGATCCGCCTCATGCGGATGGGCAAGAAGAAGCATCCGACGTACCGGGTGGTCGTCGCCGATTCGCGCTCGCCCCGCGACGGCCGCAACATCGAGACCATCGGCCATTACCGCCCCCGCCAGGACCCCTCGGTCTCCGACATCGACGGCGAGAAGGCCCTGGCGTGGCTGCGCAAGGGCGCGCAGCCGACCGAGCAGGTGCAGAAGCTGCTGACGGTCTCGGGCGTCTGGGCGCAGTTCGAGTCGGAGAAGGGTGGCCGCGTCGACACGAAGCTCGCCCGCCGCCGGCTCGACGACCCGAAGACAGCGGCGAAGAAGGCGAAGAAGGCCGAGGTTGCGGAGGCCGCGACGCCGGCGTCCGGGCCGGAGGCGACGGCAGCCGCCGCCGACGAGCCCGCCGCCGAACAGGGCTCGGGCGACGCCGCCGAGGAGTCGAGCGATGAGTGACGACGCGATCAACGAGCGGGACGAAGTGCTCGACGACGAGCTCGACGACGAGGACGAGTTCGACGACGAGATCGCGCCGGAGGGCAACCGGATTCTCGGCGCACGCGCTCGCGCCGTCGTCGAGCACGTGACCCACAACGTCGCCGAGGAGCCCGAGGCGGTCGAGATCGACGTCGAGGAGCGGCGCGACGACGTGCAGCTCCTCGTGCACGCCAGCCCGAGCGACATGGGGCGCCTCATCGGCAAGCGCGGGCGGGTCATCCAGGCGCTCCGACAAGTGGTCCGCGCCGCCGGGGCCGCCGAGGGCATCAAGGCCAACGTCGACGTCGTGGAGTAACCGGCTGTTGGCTGCGGCTCACCTCGAGCTGGGCCAGGTCGGTCGTCCGCACGGCCTCAAGGGCGAGGTCGTCGTCACGCTGCACACCGACCGCCCGGAGCGCACCACGCCCGGCGCCGTCCTCCACGCGGGCGACCGCACGCTGGTCGTGGCGAGCGCCCGTCCGCACCAGGGCCGGTGGCTCGTGCGCTTCGAGGGGATCACCGATCGCAGCGGCGCCGAGGAGCTGCGCGGCGCGACGCTCGCGGGCGAGCCGCTCGACGACCCGGGCGAAGGACGGATCTGGGTGCACGAGCTCGTGGGCGACGAAGTGCGCGACGTCAACGGGAACCCGCTCGGTCGCGTCACGGAGGTCGAGGCGAACCCGGCGCACGACATCCTCGTCCTCGACGACGGCGCCCTCGTGCCGTTCGTGTTCGTCGTCGAGCAGGAACCGGGTGTCCTGGTCGTCGATCTGCCCGACGGGCTCCTCGACATCAACCGGCCGTCGTAGCTCTCTGGTCGCACTTGCTCGAACAAGTGGTCCAGCCGGCCATCGTCTCGATCCGGGGCCGGGGAGACCCCGGCCCCTGCCGATAGTGCCCCTTTCATGTGTACGTTGCTTTGGCGATGCGCGTCGACGTGTTCACCATCTTCCCGGCGTACCTCGACGGGCCGCTGCGCTCGTCGCTGCTCGGCCGCGCCCGCGAGCGCGGCCTGGTCGATGTGCGCGTCCACGATCCTCGTGAGCACACCACCGATCCGCATCGCAGCGTCGACGACACGCCGTTCGGTGGTGGCGCAGGGATGGTGATGCGGCCCGAGCCACTGTTCGCGGCGGTCGAGGCCATCGGACCACCGCGTCCCCTGCTCCTCCTGTCGGCCGCCGGCAGCCGCCTCGACCAGCGGATGGCGGAGCGGCTTGCGCAGCGGGACGGTTTCTCGCTGGTGTGCGGCCGATACGAAGGCGTCGACCAACGCGTCGCCGACCACCTCTGTGACGACGAGATCTCAGTGGGTGACTACGTCCTCGCGGGCGGAGAGGCCGCCGCGCTCGTCGTGATCGAGGCAGTCGCCCGCCTCGTCCCGGGCGTGATGGGGAACACGGAGTCCGGAGACGACGAGTCGTTCGGCGCCGGGATGCTCGAGTACCCGCAGTACACACGCCCCGCGGACTTCCGCGGCTGGCCGGTGCCCGAGGCGTTGCGGTCGGGCGACCACGCCCTGATCGCCCGCTGGCGGAGGGCGCAGGCGCTGCGGCGGACCCTCGACCGCCGCCCGGACCTCCTCGGGCCCCGGGCCCTGACGGCGGACGAGCGGCGGCTGCTCGACGAGTTCCCGGAGGGACCGGCCGACCGGTAGCATCAGGGCTCCTCCCCTCCGAGCCGACCCCCTCGAGAAGGCGAACGATGAACGCAACCGATCTTGTCGATCGCGCCAACCTTCGGGACGACATTCCGGACTTCGCGCCCGGCGACACACTGAAGGTGCACGTCCGGGTGGTGGAGGGCAACCGCGAGCGCGTGCAGGTCTTCCAGGGGGTCGTGATCCGCCGCAAGGGCAGTGGCGCGCGCGAGACGTTCACCGTTCGCAAGGTGAGCTTCGGCGTCGGCGTCGAACGCACTTTCCCCGTCCACTCGCCGATCATCGCCAGGATCGAGGTCATGAGCCGGGGCGACGTCCGCCGGGCGAAGCTCTACTACCTGCGCGACCGGATCGGGAAAGCAGCCAAGGTCAGGGAGCGGCGGGCTTGAGCCCGCGACCCTGAGGGCGATCGGGAGAGTCCGTGAGTTCCGAGGACCTCGAGCGGTACGAGACGGAGATCGAGCTCCAGCTGTACAAGGAGTATCGCGACGTCCTCCCGATGTTCGCGTACGTCGTCGAGACCGAACGACGCTTCTATCTCACGAACGCCGTCGAGATGGACGTGAAGAACGAGCAGGGACGCGTCTACTTCGAGCTCAACCTCCAGGACGCGTGGGTGTGGGACATGTATCGACCCGCCCGCTTCGTGGCCAACGTGCGGGTCGTGACGTTCAAGGACGTCAACGTCGAGGAACTGGCGGGCAAGGACCTGTAGCGGTGCCCGGCCCGGGCCCGCGCCGCCGGGTCGACCCCCGCCGTCGACTCGGAAACGCCGGCGAGGACGCCGTGGCGCGGTGGTACGAAGCAGCGGCATACGAGGTGGTCGACCGCAACTGGCGCTGCCGCGACGGCGAGCTCGACCTCGTCGTCCACCGCGATGCCACGCTCGTCTTCTGCGAGGTGAAGACACGCGCCAGCACCAGGTTCGGCGCGCCGGTCGAGGCCGTTACGGGGACCAAGCAGCGACGTCTACGCATGCTGGCGGCCCGCTGGCTCGCCGAGCACGACGCGCACCGTCGCAACCTGCGCTTCGACGTGGCTTCCGTGACGCGCAGCCCCGGCGGCGAGCTCGTCGTCGAGGTCCTGGAAGGCGCGTTCTAACGTCCGGTTACCGCGAGTACGGCGTCTCCGGCCGGGCGAGCGCGACGCCGTCTACGACGAGGTCGACCCGCTCGTTGTAGAAACAGAACAGTCCCGCTACACCCTCGGCTTGTGGGATCGGCGTCTCGTAGCTCCACACGAGGTCGTCGTGCACCTCGCCGTCGACCTCGACGTTCCAGTACGAGGCCTGGCCCTTGAACGGGCACGTGGTCTCGGTGTTCGTGGGGCTGAGCACATCGGCGCGGACATGTTCGCGGGGGAGGTAATAGCGGGTCGGGAGGCCCGTCTCCTCCAGGAGCACGGGCCGGTCGGATTCGGCGACCTTGGCGCCGTTGACGGAGACCTCGACGTGCAGGTCGGCGGGCGTGACGGTGATGGTGTGGCCTTGGGTCATGTCTGATTCAACTCCGGATGGCGCCTGACATTCCATCCTGGCAGGTTGTCGGCGTGAACCGCACCGACCGGCTCTACGCGATCGTCGAGCTGCTGCGTGCCACTGCGCCGCGGGCGCGTGCGGCCCGAGACCTCGCCGAGCGCTTCGAGGTCAGCGCGCGCACGATCGAGCGCGACATCTCCTCGCTCCAGCAGTCGGGCGTCCCGATCTGGGCGACGCCCGGCCCGGGCGGCGGCTATTCCGTCGATCCGTCCATGAGCCTGCCGCCCCTGAACTTCAGCGCCGACGAGGCCACCGCGATCGCCGTGGCGCTCGCCGCGAGCGGCCCGATCCCGTTCGGCGACGCCGCCCGATCTGCGCTGCGCAAGCTTGTCGCCGCGATGTCGGCCGCGAACCGCGAAGGCGCGCGTGAGCTCGTGTCGCGCATCCACCTGCTGCAACAACGCGGCCACCTCGACGTCACGCCCGTGATGCGGGCGGTCGAGACCGCGGTGGCCGATCGCAAGGTGCTCGAGCTCGACTACGTCGACCGGTCCGGCCAACGCACGGAACGCCGCCGGGTGGAGCCGTACGGGCTCGCCGGATCGCAGGATCACTGGTACCTCATGGCGTGGTGCCGGCTGCGCGGCGGCGGCCGCTCGTTCCGCCTCGACCGCATGCAGGGTGCACGGGTCACCGACGAGCCGGCTCCGGAACGTGAGCTGCACGAGGTCGCGGGGGAGATCGTCTCGTTCGCGCGCGAGACGCGCCTCGAGGGTTGAGGCGCGGAACGCCGCTCAGCGCGGCAGGACCGCCCAGACGAGCAGCGCGGCGACCACGACGAGGGCGGCGACGACGATGACCACGTCGGACGATCGACGCACCTGCTTGCGGAACGGGTTGAAGCCCACGGCGCTACGGTAGCGGCCGCATGGAAACGCTCATCGTCGATCGAGCGGACGGCGTCGTCACGGTCACGCTGAACCGCCCCGAGAAGAAGAACGCCATCAACGGCCCGATGTGGCGCGAGCTCATCGAGGTGTTCGAGGAAGTGGCCGATACGGCGAGCGACCGTGTCCTCGTGATCACCGGCGCCGGCGACGGGTTCTGCTCCGGCGCCGACCTCAGCCCGGGCGACAACCCGGACCTCGAGGTCGACGCCGGCGGGATCGGCTCCACGTTCCGGCAGATGCGCGTGGTCGGCCGGGCCGCGTTGCGACTCCACCATCTGCCGCAGCCCACGATCGCCGCTGTCAACGGCGTCGCCGCCGGCGCGGGGCTCAACATGGCGCTGGGCTGCGACCTCATCGTCGCCTCGGAGCGCGCCCGGTTCACGGAGATCTTCTCGAAGCGGGGCCTCAACGTCGACTTCGGCGGCTCGTGGCTGCTGCCCCGCCTCGTCGGTCTCCACAAGGCGAAGGAGCTCGTGTTCTTCGCCGACATCATCGACGCCGCCGAGGCCGAGCGCATCGGAATCGTGAACCGGGTCGTGCCCGCCGACGATCTCGCAAAGATCACGACGGAGCTCGCGACGCGGCTTGCCGCCCTTCCACCGATCCAGCTGTCGCTCTCGAAGCGGTTGCTCAACCAGTCGTTCTCGGTGTCGATGGCCGACGCGCTCGAATTCGAGGACACGGCGCAGGCGATGAACTTCGCGTCGAAGGACACGGCCGAGGCGATGGTCGCGTTCCTCCAGAAGCGCGACCCGAAGTTCACGGGCGAATAGCGCCGGCATCATCGGGGCCACCACCAGCCCCGCCGGTGTTCGACCCACCCCTGCCGCTCGAGCGCGCGCAATGCCACCGTGACCGCCTCGGGCGGGAGCTCGGTGCGGCTGACGAGCTGGTCGACCGTGGCCGCTTCGCCTGCGCATGCCTCGAGGATCCGCGCGCCGTCCGATCCGGGTGCGGCGCGCGGAGGCGGAGCTCCCCAACCGCGCCGGGAACCGGGCGTCATCCCAAGGGCGACGAGCACGTCATCGGGATCGAGGAGCGGCTGGGCGCCGTCGGCCAGCAATGCGTTGCAGCCCTCGGCGGACGGGTTGCGCCGCGAGCCGGGCACGACGAGCACGGGCCGCCCGTACTCGAGCCCGTAGTCGGCGGTGATGCGCGCGCCGCCGCGAAGCGTGGCCTCGACGACCACGACGACGTCGGCCAACGCGGCGATGATGCGGTTGCGAATGGGGAACCGGAAGCGGTTGGCCTGCGCGCCGAATCCGGCCTCGCTCAGGAGCACCCCGGACCGGCGCACGCGTTCGAACAGCACGACGTGCCGGCGCGGGTAGACGACGTCGAGGCCGGTCGCGACCACGCCCGCGACGCCACCCCCGCTCTCGAGCGCCCCGAGGTGGGCGGCGGCGTCGATCCCGATCGCGAGGCCGCTCACGACGGTGATACCGCGCCGGGCGAGGAACGCGCCCAGTTCGCGTGCGTCGGCGAGACCGTGCACGGATGCGGAGCGGGTTCCCACGATCGCGACGCGCGGCCGGTGCAGGACCTCCGGCGCCGCCCCTTCGACGAGCAGCACCGCGGGCCGGTCGGGAACCTCGTCGCCGATCGGGTAGCCGGGGTGGCCGTCCCGTACGACCGCGGTGCCCCGGCGCAACAGCTCCGGCGCGAGGTCGAGCGCGCGTGCGGCGTGCGCCCAGCTGCGCGCCAAGGCCTCGCGCTCCTGCGTACGAACGAGCCGCGCGTGGCGGGCGAGGGCGTCGCCGGCCTTGCCGTCGCGGACGGCGGCGAGCGCGACACCCGGGTCGGGCCAGCGGTCGAGCACGGCGCGCAACCGGCGCGGGCCCATGTCGGGCAGGCAGACGAGCGTGGCCGCCGCCACCTCCGCGGTCGCCAGAGGCGGTCGGGCAGCGTTCACGGCACGTCCTCGCGGAGCGCGGCCGCGAGCGTGACGTGACGCTCGCACACCTCGGCGCTTCCCTCGAGGTCGGCGAGCGTGCGGGCGACGCGCCGCACCCGCGCCGCGCCGCGGCCGGTGAGCGTGTCGTGCCCGATCGCCCACCGCCACGCGTCGTCGGCGTCATCGGACAGCGGGATCACCTCGGCCAGCGCCCCCGCGGGGACCTGCGAGTTCCGGCGCCAGTGCCGGCGCGCGTACCGCCGCTGCTGGCGCGCGACGGCCTCGGCGACGCGCTCGCGCACCGTGGACGACGGCTCACCGGGCCCGTCGCCCGGCTCGGGCGGGTGGACCTCGAGGCGCAGGTCGAAGCGGTCGAGCAGTGGCGCCGAGAGGCGGCGGCGGTAGCGGGCGCGTTGGGTCTCGGTGCATTCGCAGCTCGGCCCACCCCGACCGCAAGGGCACGGGTTCGAGCACGCGATGAGGAGGAAGTCGGAAGGGAAGACGACCGACATCGCCTGGCGCGAGATCCGCACCACGTGCTCCTCGATCGGCTGACGTAACGCGTCGAGCGCGTGCGGCGGGAACTCGCCCAGCTCGTCCAGGAACAACACGCCGCGGTGCGCGAGCGTCACTTCGCCGGGGCGGAGCCGGTTCGAGCCGCCGCCGACGAGAGCGGCGGTCGACGCCGTGTGGTGCGGCGCGCGGAACGGGCGTCGACGCGCCAGGCCGTGCCGAGGCGCGTGACCGGCCGCGGAGTGGATACGCGTCACCTCGAGCGCCTCGTCGGCCTCGAGGGGCGACAGGATGGTCGGCAGCCGGCGGGCGAGCATCGTCTTCCCGGTGCCGGGCGGTCCCGTGAGGAGAACGTGATGCCCACCGGCGGCGGCGACCTCCAGCGCGCGTCGCGCGCGCGGGAGCCCGCGCACGTCGGCGAGATCGACGGGCTCCTCGTCGAGGTCGGGTGCTCCCGGCTCGCCGGCGGCCGGAGGCGGCGGGTCGGGCCAATCCGCTTCGCCCTTCAGGCAGGCTCGCAGCTCCGCGACCGAGCGCGCCGCGCGCACGTCCATCCCGTGCACGAGCGAGGCCTCGGCGCCGTCGGTGGCCGGCACGATCACCGAGTCGATCCCGGCGGCGCGGAGCGCGTCGACGAGCGCGAGCACGCCCGGCACCGGCCGGACCGAGCCGTCGAGCCCCAACTCGCCGAGCACGCCGACCCCGTCGAGGACGCCGTCGGCGAGCTGGCCGGTGGCGGCGATGAGGCCGAGGGCGACGGCGAGCTCGAATCCCGCTCCGGTCTTGCGAACACCGCCCGGCGCAAGGTTGACCGTGATCCGTTGGAGCGGGAACTCGATCGCCGACGACAACAGTGCCGCGCGTACGCGCTCGCGCGACTCGCGGACCGCCGCGTCCGGCAGCCCTACGACGTGGTAGCTCGGAAGACCGGTCGACACGTGGACCTCCACGGTGACGACGTGACCGTCGACGCCCGTGAGCGTGGCGCTGCGAACCGAGGCGAGCACGGCGGACCTCCCGAGAAGCGTGGTGGAGGAGGGCCGTGACCGCGGCGACCTCGACGGCACGAGGAAGGTACCGCGGGCGTATGACGACTACGCCCGATCGCGTTTGGCACGGGCCGTGCCATGACGGTTGGTAACGTCATGCGGCGGGTCGGGGAGAAGTCCGAGGTGCGGTGTGAGCTGGGCGGTCGACGAATTCGTCGCTTCCCTGGCAGGAGCGAGCGGGCACACGGCTGCGGCCTATGCGCGCGATGTGCGGCAGTTCGTCGCGTGGGCCGAGCGCGGGGGGTGCGCGTCCCCCGACCAGCTCGACCACACCACACTGCGCCGCTACCTCGCGTACCTGACGACGCGTCAGTTCGCTCGCCGGTCGATTGCCCGCAAGGCCGCGTCGCTGCGGGCCTATCTCCGGTACCTCCACCGTCGCGGCGTGATCGCAACGGATCCGGGCCGGTCGCTGCGGACACCGAAGGGCGAGGCGCGCCTGCCCCGCGTGCCGCGCCAGGCGGAAGCCGGCGCCCTGCTCGATGCCGCTTCCGCCGCCGAGATCGAGGACGACGACGCCGCCGGGGCGGCGACGGCCTGGCGGGACCTCGCCGTGCTCGAGGTGCTCTACGGCGCGGGGCTACGGGTGAGCGAGTGCTGCGGGCTCACGCTCGAGTCGGTCGACACGACCCGCGGGTTCCTCACCGTGCTGGGCAAGGGCTCGAAGCAGCGCCGCGTGCCGCTCGGTGAGCCGGCCAAGGCCGCGCTGCGCGGATACCTCGCACACGGACGAGCGGAGCTCGTCACCGAGCGGACACCGCCCGACGCCGTGTTCCTCAACGCCCGGGGCCGGCGACTGACCACCCGCGACGCGCGTCGCATCGTCGCCCGCCATCCGCTGCCCGACGGCCAGGCGCTCCATCCGCACGCGCTCCGCCACGCGTACGCGACGCACCTGCTCGAGCGGGGCGCCGATCTCCGCGCCGTGCAGGAGCTGCTCGGGCACACGGACCTCGCGACGACCCAGATCTACACGCACCTGACGCGCGAGCGTCTGCGCGCCGTCTACGACGCCACGCATCCCCGTGCCTGATGATCTCGACGGCGACCCGGTCGCCGAGCTGTGGAGCGAGTACAAGGAACACCACAGCTCCGACGCGCGAGAGCGACTGATCCTCCACTACGCGCCGCTCGTCAAGTTCGTGGCGGGACGGGTCGCGTCCGGTCTGCCGCAGAGCGTCGAACAGGCGGACCTCGTGAGCTACGGGATCTTCGGGCTCATCGACGCGATCGAGAAGTTCGATCCGTCCCGAGGCTTCAAGTTCGAGACCTACGCCATCGCGCGCGTCAAGGGCGCGATCATCGACGAGCTCCGCTCGTTCGACTGGGTCCCGCGATCCGTCCGGGCCAAGGCACGTGCAATCGAGCAGGCGTACTCGAAGCTCGAGAACGAGCTGCGGCGCACGCCCGACGACGCCGAGCTCGCACACGAGCTGGGCATGAGCGGCCGTGAGCTCACGAGAGCGCTGTCCCAGATCTCGTTCGTCGGCCTCGTCGCCCTCGACGAGATCCTGGCCGCCGGAGGAGAGCGACCGCGTCAGGCGATGGTCGGCGATCCGGATGCCGATCGACTCCATGACCCGGTCGAGGCGTTCGAGGTCGACGAGATGAAGGTGCTCCTCGCCGACGCCATCAACCGCGTTCCGGAGCGGGAGCGACTCGTGCTCACCCTCTACTACTACGAGGGGCTGACGCTGTCCGAGATCGGCGACGTGCTCGGCGTGACCGAGAGCCGCGCCTGCCAGATCCACACCAAGGGGATCCTCCAGCTCCGCGCCCGGCTCGGCGCGCCCGAAGGGGGGCGGGTTCGCTGACGCCCCTCTCGTCGCCGTCGCCGCGGGCCTTTTCAGTGTCGTAGTCGCCCGGTACGATCCCGACCGTCACGTCGAGCTTCGCTCCGTGACGCCTTCCCCGGCGCTTCCCCGTGTCGTGTCGTGCTCGACCCACGGGAGCGCCCATGCATCTCCTACCTCCGCGCCGCGAGGCGCTGGTCTGCTTGCTCGTCTGCCTCGCCGCGTCGCCGTTGCTCGTCGGGCGCAACACGAGCGCGGCGGGCGCCGCGCCGCCGGAGCCGAGCGGGTGCGGTGTCTGGCTGCCGCCCGTCGACGGGCCGGTCGTGCGCGCCTTCCAGGCGCCGGCCTTCGCGTACGGACCCGGGCATCGCGGCATCGACTTCGCGGCGCCCCCGGGCACCCCCGTGCGGGCGTCCGGCGACGGCGTGGTTGCGTTCGCCGGGTCAGTCGCGGGCTCCTTGCACGTCGTCGTCGCGCACGACGGCAACCTCCGGACGACGTACGCCTTCCTCGCCGGCATCAGCGTGCGCGCGGGGGATCGCGTCGCGCGTGGCCAGGTCGTCGGCGCCGCCGGGGCCACCGGGCCCGAGCACGAGGCCGGCGGGCTCCATTTCGGCGTCCGTCTCGGCGACCGATACGTCGACCCGCAGCAGCTCTTCGCGGCGTGCGACCTTACGCACCTGGTCCGGCTGATCCCGGCCGACGAGGCACCGGCCGAGCCGTGGGACGACCGGCGCGCGGTCTCCGGGTCCCTGACCTCGGCCAGGTCCGGCGTCGCCTCCGTGGCGGGCGACCTCGCCGGCGCGCTCGGCGATGGCGTCGGGGCCGCCGGCGATGCCGCGCGGAGCGGGTGGGACGCCATGAGCGGGCCGGCCGGGGCGGTGGCGGGCGGAGCCCGCGCGCTCGCGGGAGTCGGCGCGAGGGCGGGGCGCGGGCTCGTAGGCGTCGCGAGCGCGGCGGTCGGCCACACCCCGGCAGGGATCGTCGCGTCGGTCGCGGCGGACGTCGCCGTCGGTGCCGCCGACTGGTGGCGCCACCGTCAGGAGTGCTCCGACGGCGCCGCCGACGCCGACGGCACGGGAGGGTCGGGTCACCTCCTGATGGCGGTAGGAGGCATCGACACCGCCGGCGCGCCCGACGAGCCGACGTTCGGCCTCGATACCCACGCTCTCGGTTACCGCGACGACGAGGTCCGGTACTTCTCGTACGCGCCCGACGGCGGCGAGTACCGGGCCCGGCAGACGCACGGCGATCTGCAGCGAGCCGGCCTCCGCCTCGCCGAACAGCTCAAGCAGGCCCAGCGTGAGCACCCGGGACGCGAGGTCGATCTCATCGCCCACTCGCAGGGCGGAGTCGTCGTCGATGTCTTCCTGCAGGACTACTACGACGCCGCCGATCCCGGGTATCCGCCCATCGGGACGGTGGTGACGCTCTCGTCCCCGCACGAGGGCGCCCCGCTGGCGACCGCAGCCGCCGACTGGCGCGCGAGTCCCGTCGGGCGGGCGCTGGTCGACGCGGCGGAG
>Ga0075433_10000361_pt1 | contig 28614 bp, 22 predicted proteins | sample RhiMethybrSRZTD2_FD_75299 | JGI IMG/M metagenome (GOLD analysis project Ga0075433, IMG submission 75299) | Populus rhizosphere microbial communities from Tennessee, USA - Rhizosphere MetaG P. TD hybrid SRZTD2 | ecosystem: Host-associated > Plants > Roots > Rhizosphere > Soil | place: USA... | reverse complement strand
CCAGCCAAATCCGGTTCCTTTCCGCGCTCTGCACCTTGGCAATATATGCATTAGAGGCGGGCGAGTGCCACTGGCCCGAAAACCACGAGCCGATGCAGCCGCCCTCGCGGCACGGGAGGACCTGCTCGGTGAACTCTCCGTTTAGAGCGGCGGTTCACCGCTCAGCGCGGCGATTCACGACTCCCCCAGCTGGCGTACGCCCGGTCACACAGGCTGGGCTGTCGCCGGGCGGCTCCCATCGTAAAGCTGGCGGCTATGGGGCTTAACGTCTTCCTCATCGATAAGGAACGGACGTTCGCAGACGCCCTCGCAGCCCGCCTGGAGGCGGAGGACGACATCGAGGTCGTCATGAGCGCGTGTAGTTCGGGACCATGCGGGGGCACCGTGAGCGGGGATCAGCGAATATCACCTGCATTGCAGGTTGGTGCTGCCATGCGGGCGAGATCTGGAGTCATTGTCAGCGTAGCTTTCGGGCGAGTTTTCGCCCCGTTATCAGCATGTGCAGGTGAGCATCGGCAATCAACGTCTAACTGAACGCCTCTGCGGTGAAATGCCCGCCAGATAACCACAAGACAATCAGGGATATTGAGATGCGTGCTACTGACATCCCAGCGGACAATGAACAAGAAGGTACTCGACAAGGTACTCGACGCCTTCGGGGGAGGCCGGCCCACCAGCCCGGACGGCTCGCTTCGGCGTCCGGCGGGACCAGTAATCTCCAGCCCTCCTCGACTGGAGCCACTGGGCAAATCAACCGCCGCAAGTTCCTGCTCGCCGGGACCGCGGGCGCCGCGCTGCTCGGTGGTCCCCTAGGGGCTGCTCTGCTCAGTGGTTCCTCACAGAGGGCGCGCGCATCGGCGGCGACCCCGGCGACCTCCGGGCAGTGGACCGCGCCCTTCGCCCTGACGCTGGTCTCGATCCACGCGACCGTGCTGCACACCGGGAACGTGCTGCTGTTCTCCTGGCCCAACAAGACGGTCGGCAGCGACGCCGTGCTGTGGAACCCGGTGTCCGGGTCGATCACCAACATCGCCCTGACCTACCAGCGCGACATCTTCTGCGGCGGCAATACCGTCCTGCCGGACGGCCGCGTGTTCATCGCCGGCGGGCACATCTACCAGGGGGCCATCCTTCCCACCGATGGTGTGAACAACACAACGGTCTTCGACCCGGCGGCCAACTCCTGGACCGAGGGCCCGGTCATGGACGTGGCCCGCTGGTACCCGACGGCCGTCCAGCTCGGTGACGGCACGGTCCGGGTCTTTGGTGGCACGCTGAACTCCGGCGCCCAGGCCACCACCGTCGACTCCTACGACCCGTCGGCGAACACCCTCACGACCCTGCCCGCATCGGCCAGCAAGGCGGTGTCGACCTATCCGCGCATCAAGCTGACCACCAGCGGCTTGCTGGCCTGGACCAACCTGGCGACCACGTTCTTCTTCAATCCCGCCACGTCGACCTGGACCAAGGGCCCGAAGCTCAACAGCGGCGGGCGCTCCGTCAACGACACGTCCGTCCTTCTGCCCGGGCTCACCAAGATCATGGAGATGGGGGGGGCCACCGCGGGGGCGGCGTCGGCCACGGCCGAGATCTTGGACCTGTCGGCCAGCCCGCTGGCCTGGAAGAGCACCGCCTCTATGAGCTTCCCCCGCCTTTGGCACAACACCGTGCTGCTGGCCGACGGGACCGTGCTGGTGGTGGGCGGTGGCGCGTCGGGCAAATTCACCGGGCCCGTCCTCACGCCCGAGCTGTATGACCCTGTGGCGGCGACGTGGACGCAGATGGCGGCGCAGACCGCGCCGCGGATGTACCACTCCACCGCGGTGCTGCTCCCGGACGGGCGGGTGCTGTCGGCCGGCCAGAGTTCGGGTTCGCTACAGAAGACCGGCGAGGTCTTCTCCCCGCCGTACCTGTTCGCGGGGGCGCGGCCGACGCTCACCAGCGCCCCGGCGGCGGTGGGCTACAACCAGCAGTTCACGATCACCACGCCCGACTTCGCGAGCATCGGGCGGGTGGCGCTGGTCAAGGCGGGCTCGGTGACCCACTCCAACGACTTCGACCAGCGCTACGTCGACCTCACCTACACCTCCGACGGCTCGACCGGGCTGACGGCGACCTCGCCGCTAGACAGCAACCACGCCCCGCCGGGCTGGTACATGCTGTTCATCCTTGCCTCCGGCGTGCCCTCGGTCGCGAGCTGGGTCCGGGTCGGCTAGCGTGCCGCACATCGTCGATTATCGGTCGGCGGCACCCGCCGAGGCGCGCGGGGCCGGCGAGGCCGACCGTGGCGGGCATGGTCGGCAACGTCGCTGGCCCCTGTGGTTTTTGCTATCCGCTCTGGCCCTCGAAGTGGTCGGCTGCCTGGTCCTCCTAGCCACGGGGGCCCTCGACTCAGTGTCAGCGACATCGTCGCCGTCCGCGCAGCCCGCGGCGGTGGCGCCCGGCGGCACGGGGGTAGTTCGCGTACTCGCCTCGACCGGTCAGGTCCGCGCGGGCCCCAGCTTCGTGGAGCTCAACGGCATCGCGGACGGTCTGGGCGGCGTGTGGGTGACCGGCGGTTACGCGCGGCAGTACCACGTCCTCTACGCGGTGGACCCGGCGACTGGCCGCGCCGTCGGCCGGGTCGAGCTGCCCTCGCGCGTGGTCATCAACCCCGGCGACATCACCGTCGGTTCCGGTGCCGTATGGGCGGCGGTCGGAGCTAGCGTCTATCGCATCGAGCCGGTGAGCGCCGTGACGGAAGGCGCGGCCGGTCGCGCCTTCGTGACACTTCCGCAGGGTGGGCTCATTGGCGGCCTCGCCGTCGACGATGGATCGATCTGGGTCACCGACACGACACGTGGCAAGGTCTACCGGTTCGCGGCATCCACCGGGCGGCTCGAAGCGGCGATAGCGGTCGGCGCGACGGCGGATGCCATAACAGCGGGTGATGGTGGCGTCTGGGTCGCCGATAACGACGCTCACACGGTGTCGCGGATCAGCGTGACCCATAACCAGGTCGATTGGGTTGTGACCGTTCCAGGTACCCCGGGCGACATGGCGGCGAACGACAACAGTCTCTGGGTTACCGATGGGACAGCCGGTACCGTAAGCGTTCTCAGTGGGGCGGCGGGCCGGGTTATCACGGTACGGGTCGGCGGGGAGCCTACGGGAGTGGCGGCCACCGAAGGCACCGTTTGGGTGGCCAACACCGCCGATGGGACGCTGAGCCGCATCGACGCCAGGCGGCACGCGGTCGTGGCCACAGTGCATGTCGGCGTCCGGCCCTACGCACTCGCGGCTGACCGCCAAGGTGTGTGGGTCGTCTTGCTTGGCAGGCCCGTGATGATGCACAATTCGCCCGGTTCGTCGCGTACCGCGGGACCGTCGGCGCTGTTGCTCCGGTTGTGTGGCCGCTGACCGGCGTCATCTCCCCGATGACGGTGCCCGTGCACCTGGCCACTAGGGTGCCTCGGGCAGGCGCCGCTGGTGGTCTGTGCGGGCGCCCGGGACGGATGAGATGGCGGCGACCACCGGTGAGGAACACCGGATACGAGGTGAAGCCTGGTATTACCGGCCTGTGGCAGGTCAGTGGGCGCAGTCGGCTCTCCGTGCGGACCGCCCTCGAACTCGACCTCGAGTACGTGGGCCGCCGCAGCTTCTTCTTTGATGTCTCTATCCTTGCTCGCACCCTGCCAGCCGTTTTCCGGGGGGAGCGGGTTGACGACAAGCGACCTGGAAGGGCGTTAAGCCGGGCAGCCGTAGTTGGCGGCGCAGTGGGCTTGCTGCTTAGAGTCGTCGAAGCCGGGATCCAGCCAAATCCGGTTCCTTTCCGCGCTCTGCACCTTGGCAATATATGCATTAGAGGCGGGCGAGTGCCACTGGCCCGAAAACCACGAGCCGATGCAGCCCCATAGGTCACCGGCCCGGTAGGTGTGGGTGCCTGTATTCTTCAGCCAGGTCTTCCAGCCTTCGTAGCAGCCACGAATAGAGGCGCCCCAGTAGTCAGCCGCGGCAGCCGTAGAATCGCGGGTAAACGGAAACGTGCCGTTCTGGTTGCCGGGATAAGGGTGCCCTGATCTCCCGGCCGGGTCAGCCCAGCTCATCACGCCGAGTATCGAGAACGTCTTCGGGCACATCCCCGGGCGCGGCATATAGGGGTATCCGCCCGAACTCGTCACCGGATCTTTCTGGTAATTATGCACCTCGCTCGGCAGCAGCCCTTGCGTGGCGATAGCATTACAGTAGGTAATAGTGCTAGGCGTGGGCGACAGGAAAGTGTCACCGCAGCCACGCTTCCAGTAGCAACTGCCACCGCCCCGGCCACCAGCGCCGGCATCGCCCGGGAAGTGCAGATATTGAAACCAGGTCGACTCGACCGCTGCATCCGCGCGGATCAAGTTGTCGGGCAGACCCCATTTGCAGGCCGCCCACTGCAGAACCTCATCAGTGGTGCCGGTGAATCGGCCGTCCACCCGCGGCAGCAGCCAGGTGTCCCACAGCGGGTTGTAGGTGTGGCCTCCGTTGCGTGGCCGCAAGGCGAATGACGCCGCCATGGCACCGGGTGCTGGCATGGTGTAATCCTGCTCGTAATTTTCCGGCCGGGGCTCCCACGTGGAGTGATGCACCCTGACTGCGCACTGGCTGTCGCTTGGCAGGCTCCGCCACGACCCCACCTGCCGGAGCGAGAAGTAGCCGGCTGCGGCGGGTGGGGCGGAGTTAGCGGCGACCGGGGGCTGCGAGCACCCATCCAGCCCGAACAAGCCAAAGCCAGCCACCAGCACTACCACTAGCAGAACCCGTTTTTTCGCGACACGCCGCAAGGGGCTAAACATCATTCCGAGGAGGGAAGCGCACCGTCATGATGCGCTGTGCCGCGCAGCCGACGCGCCGCGCAGAGCCGATCGATCATCCGAAGGTACGCGACCGCCTGGTGATCCCAGGCAACCTCGTCCCGCACCCTTGCCCGGCCGACCTGTCCGAGCTCGCGGCGGTGCTCGGCATCGTCCAGAAGGGCGCTAATGGCGCACGCGTGCCCGCGGACGTCGCCCGCTTTCGCGTACACGGCCGCACCCTCGGTGAGAACCCGCGTTTCGGGCAGGTCGAAGGTCACTACGGGGAGGGCGAACGCCATGTATTCCATGGCCTTGACCGGCGACACGTCGATCTGCAAGCTGGCGTCGAGGCCCAGGTCAGCCGTGGCCAGGTAACGGAACACGTCGTCGGGGTCCAGCTGACCGGTGAACTCCACCCACTCGCCCAGGTCCAGTTCGCGCGCCAGTGCCCGGGCCGTCGGCAGGTACTCGCCCGAGCCGATGATGGCAAACTCACAGTCGTCTCGTCCGAGCCCGTGGACGAGATGGTCGATCGAGCGCAGCAACAGATCGACCCGGTCCTGTAGCCCCATCATTCCTACCCAGCAGCACAGGTACTTGTGTCCGCGCTTCAGCGACTCATCGGACGTGGCCCTGGACACCCGGGCCAGCACCGGCCCGTTGCCCGCCACCGCCACCCGGTCCCCCGCCAGGTCCGACACGCCGAGAATCCGCTCCCGAAGGTAGTCGTTGACACATAGGATGCCATCGGCGCCCCTGAAGCTCCGCCGCTCCAGGAACCGCAGAACCGTCAGCATCTGTTTCTGGACGCTGCCGTACCGGGCGGCATAAAGCTCCGGGAAAAGGTCGCGCTGGTCCACGACAACCCGAGCGCCAAGCCTCTTGAAGACCCAGGCGAGCGGGAAATAGATGTTGGGTGGCTCGCAGAACTGCACGACATCCGGTCTGTGCCGCGCCGCGGCGCCAATGGACAGCAAGGCGGCCGCGACGACGGAGTACCCGTATTCCACGAGGTAGCCGAGCCGGCCCCGAGGCTGGGACGGAGGCGGGTACGCAAAGATCCTGATCCGGGGGTGATCCCGGTACACCGCGTCCCCCCGGCTCCCTGGAGTGATCACCCCAACCTGATAGCCGGCCTCGACCAGCGAGCCGATCTGCTTTACCGCGCGGTGGTCCTTCAAGGCGGGGCCGTTCTCGATGATGATCAGTACGCGGCCACGGTGATCGTTGCCGCCTGCTCGCGCCGGGGTCCGCCCGCTCATGGGCGCCCGTAAATCAATCCGCCGAGAGCCGCCGTTACCCGCAAGGGCAGCTGCCATTTCCACGCCAGGTGCAGTCCTGTCGCGAGCGCCAGCGCGGCGCCGCCGACCAGGTAATCAGGCATGCCGCGGACTCCCGCCGGGACTCGTGGCGTGCACTGTGTGGTCACGTCTGTCAACCCCCTATGGGCTGTCCTCAAGGCCTGGCGGGCTGGCTCACGCGAGTGGCCTTTCAGGCGTTTCCACGGCTGTAGCCAGACGCTAACGTCGGCCGGGTGATCGGGCATCTGCTGTCTGGCGTAGTCGGTCTGCGCCGGATAGGGTTGCCGCCGGTTAGGCGGAAACCCGATCGTTGACTCGTGCGCCTAGCCATGAGCCGACGGACTGGACTCCGCCCTGGGTGGCGAGCCGACTGCGGCCGTTCAGTCCCGGGCGCCGTTGTCATCGGCGGCGATTACCAAGGCCTCGGCATCGCCTGGAGCCTGAGACAGCCCGGCATCCCTATGTGCGTCGTCGACGATGAGACCTACATCACCTGCGCATCGCGATTCGTCAGGCACGTTATCCGGGTGCGTGACCTGAACACCGGGTCGTCCCTGCCAGACGCCCTGGCGCTCGCCCGCCAGCGGCTGGGCGGGCCGGGGCGTGTGCTGTACCCGACTGAGCTGGGATGTAAAATTTGGACCTCGCCCGGTATCGCCAGGTTCACGGTGGGGTGGGGACCGTGAATGAGCTGGGTACGTCAGACCGGGTTAGCTCTACCACGTCAAGCGGCAAAGGGGCCCTCGGCATCGCAATCGCCCGGGCGGGTCTTGATGGAGCTGTGCCACCAATCAGGCGACCAGGGCTGCTGGTGGCTGCCATGCTGGCGGCATCGTTCCTGGCAGCATGCGGCAGTGGCAGTTCTCAGCCCACGTCCCAGGGGTTCCCGACCGCCAGCAGCGCGGTCTCGGCGGCAAGTCCGGCACCTGCGACTAGCCCGGCACCGACATCCCGCTTCACTCCCGGGCACAGCACACCCCAGGACGCGGTCGAAGGATACGTGCAGGCGGAATTCGACGGGAATTGGCTTCTGGCGTGCTCCTACGCGTCGCCCGATACCCGGCAGGCGTGCCTTCAAGGCAACGCCGATCTCGGTCGGGAGTCGGGGAAAGTGATCATCGATGGCACCGATATACACGGCGATTTCGCGCTGGTTGAGCTAAGAGGGACCGTGTGCAACAAAGTCGTTGGCTGTGTCTCTAACTTCTACTCGGATCCATCATCGGGCATGCCGACCGGACCGTCTGATTTCCAGGCTGCCTATGATGCTGCACTTCCGTCCTCCCCCCACAGGTTCGAACTTATTATTTCACCCCTGCCCATGATCAAAGTGAATGGTCAGTGGTATGTCAACTACGGTTGAGGAGCATTTGCAGCAAGCCTGCCCATGCACGGCTGGGGGCGGCGATCCGTTCGCAGACGGTCATGATGGCTGGTTCCCAGGGCTAGGTGACGGCGAGCCTGAGTTGCCGCCAACGCCCGCCGCGCACCAGGCGGGCGGCGGCGCCCGTTGTCTCTGGCGGTTAGTTGGGGGCCTTATACACGAAGCATTCATGTTGCCTCTAGGAGTTGACGAGCCGATGAAGCCGGTCGCCAGGACAAGGCCGTCACCCTGGTCCGTGTCAGCAGGGCGTGTCCCGGCTGTTCACCGCCCGGTTGCCGCGGACCAGGCGGCTCTCAGCTACCCCCCCATGACTTGAAGTCCAGCAAGACATAGCCTTCACACCCGGGCTTCGGCCTAGGCACCAGCGTGGTCGTCGCCGGGCAGGTAGGGAGGATCAGCGGCGGCAGAGGCTTCTGGGTGAAATCGAAGGCGCTCGACAGGTCGCCGGTGAGGTGCTCCCGCACGTCGGGCCGGGAGTCCGGGCGGCCGTCGGTCGCAGGGTCGAGCCGTGCGCCGCCGAGGAAGTCATCTTCGATGAACTTCAGGTAGGAGTCGGTGGACGCCACCTGGTGGTCGATGTAGCCCGGCCTGGCGTAGGGACTGATGATCAGAGCGGGAACCCGGATGCCGTAGCCGAGTTGGTCGATCTTCGGCGGCACCACGTTGTCGTAATAGCCGCCCCAGTCGTCCCAGGATAGAAAGATCGCGCTGGAGGACCAGTCACTGCTTTGCATGACCGCGTTGATGACGCTGGTCACGTACGCCTGGCCTCGGCTGATGCGCGAGGGCGGATGTTCGCTGTCGGCCGGCTGCGGTATGACCCAGGAGACCGCGGGCAGCTTGCCCGCATCTGCCTGCGCGAAGAAGTTGGTCAGGTTCTGCACGTTGCTCTGCTGCCCGTCCTGCCCCACGTCGGTGAACCCGGGCAATGGGTTCCAGATCGTCGGCACGCCTTCTGTCGCCTTGGTCGTGAACGTGGCACCGTTATCGAGGTAATATCCCCAGCTCACGTGGTGCTTGTGCAGCAGCCAGGTGATGTCGGTCCAGGCGAACGGGGTCGGGCGGCGGCTGGTCCTGTTCGCGGCCTTAGGACTGCTGACACAGCTCATCGGGTCGGTGTCTGACGTGCATCTCGCCGACCAAGCGGAGACCTCCTCCAGGTGGGCGGGGAAGCTCCAGGAGTCGACGGACTCGAACATGTGGTCCTGGAGCACGAAGTGCCGCGCGTAGGCCCAGTAGTTGGGAATGTCCGAGGCCACGTGATAGCCCATGGCCACGCGGCCGCACGTGATCCTGGGGTTGGTGCAGCCGATCTCCGCGTGGCGGACGAACCCATCCATCTTCCCGCCGTTTATGTCGGCGACAGAGGCAGCGTTGTCGTGTAGCAGGTACACGCCAGGGTCGCTGTCAAGATGGTCGACATAGGGGTGGACACAGCCACCGCGCAGCCGGTCGGGCAGACAGACGCCGGGCGGAATGCCATCCGCGCCAGGGTAGGTGCCGAAGTAGGAGTCGAATGACCGGTTCTCCTGCGTGATGATGATGACATGCTTGATCATGTGGATGCCCGGTGCGGCTGCGGCCCCGTGCCGGAAAGCGGGTCCCTGCGCCGGCGGCCTTATGGCAAACGGGATGGCCACGGCCAGCGGGATGGCCACGGCCAGCGCGGCCATTGGGGCGCCAACGAACCTGAGGCGAGACTTCATACCGCCCTCCATCACTCAACCTAGAGCCGCTTCACCACTGCAGTCGTGACCGCCTGGCGGCTCGACATGCGGCTCGACGTAGATGCCGGTGCCGAGCCGGACACAGTCGCCCACCACGACGAGGCCGGAGGTCGCGCACGTCGGCCCGGTCGAGATGTCGGAGCCAAGCCGGTTGCGATGGTCGGAGGAGCTAAAAGCCGACAGGAAGTTATTGTCGCCCACGACGGTATCGACGCCGAAGTGGCAGAAGGTGCAGACGACGTTACCCGTGCCGAACGTCACGCCGACAGCGATCCGGGTCGTGGGGTCGATCGCGTTGGCCAGCGGGATGCCGCTGGTCGCGAGCGCCTCGCGAGCGCCAGCGCGGTGCCGCCGATCAGGTAATCAGGCATGCCGCGGACTCCCGCCGGGACTCGTGGCGTGCACTGTGTGGGTCACGTCTGTCAACCCCCTGTGGGCTGTCCTCAAGGCCTGGCGGGCTGACTCACGCGAGTGGCCTTCCAGGCGCTTCACCGGCTGTAGCCAGACGCTAACGTCGGCCGGGCGATCGGGCATCTGCTGTCTGACGTAGTCGGCCTGCGCTGGATAGGGTTGCCGCCGGTCAGGCGGAAAGCCGATCGTTAACTGGTGCGGCCAGCCATGAGCCGATGGGCCAGGCACCACCCTGGGCCGCGAGCCGACGGTGGCGGTTCAGTCCCGGGCGCCGTGGTAAATGGAGGGAGCGATGTTCGAGGCCTCACACCCGTTCGGCCTGTTCGACTACTTCCGCGTCCCCTATCAGGTACGGCCGCCGCTGAGCCGCGATCGCGCCTCCGGCCTGCCCGCGCACCGGCTGACCTGCGCGGGCCAGTCGCGCTCACTGCTGTGGCTGGCCAGTAATTCAGCCCCAGCCAGACCGGCTGCGGCTCTTCGGCTCGGCCGCTACCGGCTGCGGGAATGGACGTTCTTTGGACACGTCGCCCTCGGTACCACCGCCCCTGCCCTGCTCAGCGACGTTGGCCAGGGATGGGAACCAGCCGAAGAGATCTTCGATGCCGGGGCTCGCCACGTAGCCAGCGTGTGGCGCGATCGCGAGGGGAACGTCGTCTTGCCCTTCGACCCCAGCGAGATGATGTGGCGGTTCTGGTCCGAGACTTACCGGGCCGTTGGGCGCTCTCCCCTGGGCAGCGTGGCCCGCTCCGCTGCCGTGCGTGGCTACTACCTCGCCCGGCCAGCGATTCCCCGCCCGGTCCAGCTACGGCTGCGGCGCCTACTCACCAACGTGCAGTCCCGGTCGTCCTTCCCGGCCTGGCCCATGGAGGACAGCCTGCACAGCCTGTACGCCTGGCTTCTCGCGCTGATAGCTGAGTTGGCCGGGCATCCGGTCCCGTTCGTCGACCCGTGGCCGGATGGTCGGAGCTGGGCCCTCGTGCTGACGCATGACGTCGAGACCGCGGCCGGCTACCGCGACATGGAACTGCTCCGCTCGCTGGAGCGCGAGCGTGGCTACCGTTCGTCATGGAACTTCGTCGGCGAACGCTACCCGGTGGACGACGGCAGGCTCCGGGCACTGCGTGATGAGGGATGCGAGGTCGGAGTGCACGGCCTGCGTCATGACGGTCGCGACCTTGGTTCACGGCGGCTGATGGAACGCCGCCTACCGGCTATGCGCGAATTCGCCGAGAGGTGGGACGCCATCGGATTCCGCTCGCCAGCCACGCAGCGCGATTGGGAACTGATGCCCAGGCTTGGCTTCAGCTACGATTCCTCATACACCGATACCGATCCGTATGAGCCTCAGCCTGGGGGATGCTGCACCTACTGGCCATACTTCAACCAGGCGATGGTCGAGTTGCCCATAACATTGCCGCAGGACCATACCATATTCTTTATTCTCCAGCATTCCGGGCCGGATATATGGCTGGAGAAGGCCCGGTTTCTGCGCAGCCGGCAGGGGATGGCCCTGCTGCTCACTCACCCTGATTATGCACACGACCGGCGGGTGGCCGACGGCTACCGGACGCTCCTGGAAGAGTTCCAGCACGACGACACCGCCTGGCGCACCGTGCCCCGTGAGGTCGCGGCATGGTGGCGCGACCGCGATGCCTCAACGATCGGGAGGGTCGGCAACGCCTGGCGCGTCGAGGGTCCTGCCGCCGACCGAGCCCGGCTATGTCTCGCCTATCCTGCCACGTCGGCACCGGCCGGGCTGCGCCGATATGGTGCGAGGAATTCGGCTCGGTGTTAGCTCGACGATCACCTGTCTCTAAACGTACACGTTCTGTCACGTTCCGTATGCAAAGTCCGGGGTATCGAGTTCCCTCCATTAGGCGTAGTCGCGCCCCTCCATTAGGCGTAGTGGCGCCCCGGCAGGCTGGGGTTTCCCGGCTGCGCGCGGCGCGCGAGGCTCCCATTATGGCCGTTAGGCTCCTGATCTTCGTTTATGAAGTCACGTTTGCCGACGCACTGGCGGCACGGCTACAGCATCCTGCGGCCGGGTCGGGATCTCTCCATTCCCTCCTGCGCCTGGAACCTCGATGGGCAAGGGCGTTCCGTTCACGAACCTCACCACCATGACGCGCCATATCCCCCCTCATGTCGATCGGGCATGGGCGGCGCTCCTCATCACGCGTGGCGCGCTGTGAATACCGCGGACGCGCGGCCTGATACCGGACCGCAGACAGACAGGTCGGAGGCCGCCTCGGCGGCCGGCGACTCCATGACGGTGGCCGCCTGGACCATCGTGAGCCGGGTCACCGGGCTCATCCGGTTCGCGGTCGTTGGCGCGGTACTCGGACCGACCTTCTTCGGGAATACCTACCAGTTCACGAACTCGCTGCCGAACCTGGTGTACTACGGGTTCCTGGCGGGCTCTCTCTTCTCGGGGCTGCTGGTGCCGGCTCTGGTCCGGCACATCGACACCGGGGACAAGCTGGCGTCCGAGCGGGTGGCTGGCGGATTCCTCGGCGTGACCCTGGTCGCGTTGCTGCCGGGGGTGCCCTTGGCGGTCTTTTTCGGCCCGCTGGCCCTGAAGGTCGCGGCCCTTGGCGGGTCGCAAGCCGTAAGCGCCGCGGAGGTGCACCTCGGGCGCTTGCTGATCTTGATGTTCGTCCCGCAGGTGTTCTGCTACGGCGTCATCGGAACCTCGACCGCCGTGATGAACTCCCGCAAGCGCTTCGCGCTGGCCGCGGGCGCCCCGGCGGTCGAGAACCTCGGTACCATTGCCGTGCTCCTGGCCACGGCCGTGTTCTACGGGGCGAGCCGGGGACTGGCCAACGTGCCTGCCGGGGAGATCCTGCTGCTCGGGCTCGGCTCAACCGGGGCGGTCGCCTTGCATGCGGCCACCCAGTGGTGGGGGGCCAGGCGGGCCGGAGTGGTGCTCGTTCCCCGGCCCGGGTGGCGTGACCCCGAGGTCCGGGCAGTCGTCCGGCGGGCCGTTCCCGCACTGGGGCAGACGGGACTGTACGCGATCCAGACGCTGGCCCTGCTGACCCTGGCCAACCGCGTGCCTGGCGGCGTCGTCGCATTCCAGATCGCGCTGAATTTCTACTTCGTGGCCAACACCCTCGCAACTGCGCCCGTCTCGCTGTCTCTGCTGCCCCGGTTGTCGAGGATGTACCTCGACGGTGACGAGGCCGCTTTCCATGACACCCTGGTGCGCGGACTCGCGCTCGGCTTCTTCGTGACGATCCCGGCGGCAGTGGGTTACCTCGTCTTGGACGTGCCGCTGGCCCGGGCCATATCGTTCGGCCGAATGGACTCCACGGCGGGCTTCACGATGATCGCCGTTGCCCTGCTCCCGCTGTCCCTGGCGGTCATCACCCAGTTCGCTTTCCGGGTCCTCACCAACGCCTCCTACGCACGGCAGGACACCCGTTCCCCGCTGCGGTCCATGGTGCTGCAGACCGTCCTGTGTCTCAGTCTGGCGAGCCTCGCTCTGCTGGTCCACGGCCCGGCGGTGGTCCTTGTCCTGGGCATTGCGCTGTCGGCCTCGCTGGCCGTCGCCACCTGGCATCTGACGACCGTGATGTGGCGGCGGCTGGGCCGCCGGGGCTCCGAGCGGCTCATCCCGTCCCTCGTCAGGTTCGTGGTCGGCGCCGCGGTCATGGCCGGCCCCGCCTGGCTAACTGCTAACGTCGTGGGGGACAATCTCGGTCGGCCATTTGGCCCGAGAACGGCTGTCCTCGTCGGCGCGGTCGCAGGAGTCGCTGTATACCTGGCCGTCGAGGCCCTGTGGCGCACTCCGGAGGTGGGCTGGCTCGCCGGAGGCTTGGCCCAGATGCGCGGCAAGGCCGACCGGGCGCTCGGCGAACCTGGCGTTATCAGCAGGAGCCTGCCCTGGCGCGTCCCGCCGGTGGTCCCTGTCAGCCGCTGGGATCCGCGCCTGGCGTGTCCCGTGTCCAGCCGCTGGCTCCTCGAGCCTACCCTGCTCGCAGCCGCTGGAATCGCCGCGGCGATCTTGCTCAAGCCGCTCTGGGCGATAGCTGCTGTGCTGGTGCTGGCCGTCATGGCCTGCGTGTGGAAGTGGCCGCAGCTGGCCGCATACCTGGCCATCGGGCTTACCCCGCTCACCGTGTCGCTGAACCTGGGCCATGCCCTGCCTCTTCTCCGGCCCAATGAGGCGATTGACTTGGTCCTTGGGGCGGCGCTGGCAACGCGCGGCTTCGCGATGATGCGGTCGGGTGAGCTCCCGCATATCCGGCTGACCCGGGTGGAGGTCGCGATCGTCCTTATGGCCGTGGCGAACTCGGTCGTAATCCTGCTGGTGATGAAGCTCCGGCATCAGCTGATCAGCCAGGACGACATCCTGTACTCCTTGGTCTTGTGGAAGCTGCTGGGCCTGTACGCGCTCGTCCGCTGGTCGGTCAGTACAGACCAGCAGATCCGGAGATGCCTGTGGATTTCGGTAGCCGCCGCGTGCATCGTCGCCGTGGTGGCGATCTTGCAATCACTGGCTTTGGCCGGGGTGCCGGGAATACTAGCCAATTTCTTCGGCGGTAACACGTCCTCGGGCCAGGCGGGCGGCCGGGGGAGCTCGCTCCTTGGGCTGCCTGGTGCCACTGCCGATTTGATGATCTTCAACCTTGCGGTCATGGGCGGCCTGTGGACTCGCTACCGACAGCACCGGCTCGCGCTGGCGGCCGCCGCAGCCCTCATGGTGTTCGGGGTCATCTCCGCAGGCCAGTTCACCGGCTTCATCGGCCTGGTCGTGGGCGTGGTCTGCATCGCACTCGTCCTGCGCCAGCCCAGGCTGCTTGGCCTTTTCGCGGCAGCGGGCGCAGTGGGCGCGATCATATTGTGGCCGGTCATCAGCCGGCGCCTGCTCGACTTCCAGTCGGCCTCCCACACGCCGACCAGCTGGACCACCAGGCTCTACATCCTCAGGACGTACTTCTGGCCCACGCTATTCGCACGCTCGAACTGGCTACTGGGCGTCCGCCCCGCCGCTCGTATCCCGGTTCCCACCCAGGCGGCGGGCTACGTATGGATCGAGAACGGCTACACCTGGCTGCTTTGGGGAGGCGGCATCCTGTTGCTGGCCAGTTATGCCTTCTTCGTCGTGGTGACGGCGAGGGGCGCCTGGCAGGTGGCCCGGGCCCGCCGCGATGCGCAGAGCGTGGCGGGCGTCGCGGTATTCACGGCAGTCATCGTCATCTCAGTCCTGATGATCTCCGACCCGCACCTGACTTACCGAGGCTCCGCGGACGAGCTCTTCTTCCTGATCGCGCTGGCGGCACCCAGGGCTCGGCGTCCTGAGCCGGTGCCGGTCACCAGACGCCTTGCGCCACCCATCCGAGCAGTGATGACGGAGGTTAGAACGTGATATTTGACAACGCCGCCCGCGATGGTGAGCAGCGCTGGTACCGGCCGGCCAGCCGTAACGGCCACGGGAAGAGCACGCAATTGGCCAGGCTGATGGAGCGGGAAGTCGGCCATGGTCCAGGGACGCCTGGCTCGTCGTCGCGGTTCCTGGTGGCGCACGCCCGCTGGATCCTGGGTGTGACGCTCGTGGTGGTGGCGGCCGCGGCATTGTTCGCCTTCACCCAGACGCGGCTCTACGCTTCAACGGCTGATGTGGTGGTGGAGCCCTCAGCCGCAGCGGGAGGCGGCGCTGCTCAACAGCCCGAACTGGCCACCGAGGAAAGCGTTGTGGCCTCCGGCGCCGTGCTGAGCAAGGCCTCACAAGCGATCGGTGTGCCCGTGGCCACGCTAAGCCAGGGATTGTCCGTCACGGCCAAGGGCGCAAGCTTTGTGCTTCACATCACCTACGCCAACCCTGATCCACACGTCGCACAGCGGCGGGCACAAGCGATCGCGCAGGCGTACACGTCATTCCGTTCTGCCACTCCGGCATCGAACGGGGCGCCGAATACGGCGCCGGTCGCCACGCTGATCACGCCCGCATCGCTGCACACGTCGCCCTACTCTCCGAAATATGCCCTCGATCTCGGTGCGGCGCTGCTCATCGGGCTGGCCCTCGCCATCGTGACCGCGTGGGGACGCGACTACCTGGATGACCGGCTGCGCGGCCCCCTCGACCTCGAGCGGCAGGCCGACGCCGACGTGCTGGGGATGATCCCGGCATTCCATCCGACCGAGCCTGGGCCGCGCGGCCACCTGGTCATGACGGTCAACCCTGGCTCGATAGTGGCAGAAGCCTACCGTAGTCTCCGGACGCGGGTGCTCCTAACCATGGCGGGCAGGAACTCGGGAACGATCCTCGTGACCAGCCCAACCTGGGAAGGCAGGGGAACGGTCGCGGCCAACCTGGCGGCCGCGCTTGCGCAGTCAGGCCGCAGCACCATCCTCGTCTGCGCCGACCTGCACTGGGGCCGCGCGCAGCTGCTCTTCGGCGTCAGCAAGGATGCCCCAGGCCTCGCCGAACTCCTGGAACAGCGGACCGATCTGAGTGGCGCGCTCCATGCGACAAGCGTTTCCGGCCTTCGGTTGCTTCCGCCAGGCGCGCCTACGCCGGACCCGGCAGCGCTGCTGCAGCTGCCAGCCTTGCGCGCAGCGCTCAGCGAAATCCGCGCGCAAGCCGATGCCGTGGTCATCGAAGCCCCGCCGCTGCTGGTCACGCCGGATGTGCGGCCACTGGCCGATTGCGCCGAAATTGTCCTGCTGATCGCGGACGCGCAGACATCTACCCGGGCCCAGGTGCGGGCGGCGGTGCGGGAGCTCGAGCCGGAACGTGCCAGGCTCGCCGGGTGCGTGCTCGTCAACGTGGGCAGGCGCCGACGCGTGAAGTCTGGGCATCTCCCGTCAGCTCATCCCGTGGACGACAGACCCCGCAGCGCGTCAACGAGCAAAAAGGTGGACGACAGACCCCGCAGCGCGCCAACGAGCAAAAAGAACGTCACTCGCCGGCAGCCAGCCAGCCGACCGCGCTCGCCAGGCGAGGAGCACCGGTCTCACCAGCGAGATCGAGAAGCTGCGTCGGCCGACGGTGAGCCCATGGCTGGCGAATCGGCTCGTCAAGGAGATTGGGCAGCTGCGCCGGCCGACGGTGAGCCCATGGCTGGTGAATCAGCGGACTCGCGAGGACAGCAACCAGATGGATGAGCTGCTGACGCTCGGCGAGTCGCCGCGGGATGGAGTGTCCGGCGTCTTGCCGACTTGGGATGAGAACCAATGAGCGCGACGACGGCCATCTCGCCTAAGCGCCGGATGCGCCACCGGGTGCGCACCATGGTGTTTGAGTACCCGGCGGTTTACCTGCCGTTCGCGAGGCGGAAGTACCCAGGCCCAAGTCCCGCGGTTATCGGCCCCGAGACCGAGTTGGTCATCGACGGGTACTTCCGTTCCGCGAACACTTTTGCCGTGTACGCGTTCCAGCTCTCCCAGGACAAGCTGGTGCGCCTGGCCCACCACCTGCATGCGCCGGCACAGCTTATCGAGGCGGCGCGAAGCGGCATCCCGGCACTCCTGCTGGTCCGGCAACCAAGGGACGCCATCCTTTCCGAACTGCTCTATGACCCCGTGGCTCTGCCGGATGCCATGGTCGCGTACTCGCGGTTCTACACCAGCCTGCTCCCGTACCTTGACAGCTTCGTGGTAGCTGAATTTACGCAGGTGACCAGTGATTTCGGAGCGGTGATCCGCCGTCTGAACGCGCGTTTCGGCACCAGTTTCGTTGAATTCCGGCACAGCGAGGCGAGCACCCGGGAATGCCTGGCACTCGTGCGCCAGCGCGGGAGCTTGTCCAACGTCATTCTGGGCTTCGAATCCGGTGTGGTCACCCGCGAGGAGCTGAGCCGTGAGCTGCCGGCTCTGGAGCGCAAGTCCAAGCCCCCGGAGTTGCGTGAGGCATGGGTGCCGTCGCAAGAGCGCAGCCGCGCAAAGGCTGCGCTGCTCGAGCAGTGGCTCAGCCCAGGGCTGGCCAGGCTGCGGGACCGGACGCAGTTCGTGTACGAGCAGGTCCGGTCAGCAGCAGTGCCACCACCGGGGTCCTGATCGCCACTGGCTCAGGGCCTGCTGCATCAAGACACGGAGGCAGGATGAAAGTCATGAGGACCCAGTGAGTTCCGGATGAGGGCACCGCAGAACGACCGCACGTGATGACAGCCTGATGATCGCCTGGCGGTAGGTGCGCCGCAGGCCGACCGGGTAGTCGCGGCTAGCGCCGCCGTGGCACGACCGCGGTCGTGACGACCCGCCGTTTGACGACGTGGCCCACTGGCACCGAAGCGACGATCACTGAGCCGGACGCGACCTGGACATCGTCGCCGAGTTCGACGTACGGCTCGACGTAGATGCCGGTACCGAGCCGGACGCGGTCGCCCAACATGACAAGGCCGGAGGTGGCGCACGCTGGCCCGGTCGAAATGTCGGAGCCGAGCCGGTTGTGATGGTCGTATGAGTTGTAGGCCGACACGAAGTTGTTGTCGCCCACAATTGTGTCGACGCCGAAGTGGCAGAAGGCGCAGACGACGTTTCCCGTGCCGAACGTCACGCCTCCTGCGATCCGCGCCGTTGGATCGATCGCGTTGGCCAGCGGAATGCCGTTGCTCGTCAGTTCCTCGCGCAGCCTCGTCCGGGCCGGAACTGAGGTCGAGATGGTGATGATCGCGGCGTCGAAGGCGCCGTCGCCGAACAGCTTCACGAGCCGCTCGAAGCCACCCACGACGGGCACGCCCATCACCTCGTCTGCCCAGCGCGACGTGTCGTCGTCGACAACCGCCACGGCGGTACCGCTCCCGGCGGCCCGCAAGATGTCGATCACCTGAGTCGCGCCGAGACCGGCGCCGAGCAACGCGATCCGCGGCAGTCCGGCCGCGCCCGGCAGCGGGTCAGGCAGCTCGCTCGTCGCTGTCGTGGCCGACGCAGCCGCTTCGACCATCCCGACGGTAATCAGCGAGTCGCTGTCAATCGAGGCCAGGTCGAGGCCCAGCTCCTCGGCACGCGCGCGGGCGGGCATGGTGGCGCGCGGGCCAGAGTCGGCAGCCCCGGTGCGCCGGCGCTGTTCCTCCTCGGCGTACGCCTCGAGCGCCTTGGCGTCGCCGAACAGACGCGCGACTGGTTCGGTCAGGCGCACCTCGGCGCCTTCGCGCACCGCGTGCATGAGGAAGCCGGTCTCCGGCGCGGGCACTTCGATGATCGCCTTACTCGTCTCGATCTCGGCGATCAACTCGCCCGCCTCGACTTTGGTGTGGTCGTCGGCGTGCCACGCCACGAGCACGCCGGTCTCGCTGTTGACGTCGGTGGTCGGAACCAGTACCGGCTTCATGTGGCCACCTTGCGGATCGCCCGTTCGACACGTTCGGGGGTCATCAGCATCCTGGCCTCGAGCATCTTGGAGGCGGGGATCACGGTGGGATCACTCGCTGCGGTAGTGACCGGTTGGTGCAGCTCGCCGAAGAAGCGCGCGGAGATCCGCGCGGCCACCTCGCTGCCCCATGTGCAGCCCTCCACGCCCTCCTCGATCACGAGCAGGCGGCGCGTGACGTTGACGGAGGCGTCGATCGGCTCCCAGTGGAGCGGTGAGATCTGGCTGGGGACGACCAGCTCGCCGAAGATTTCCTCCTCGACCGCGAGCCGCGACAGTACCCGCCGCGCCAGCTCGGCCTGGTAGCCGTAGGCCAGCACAGTGAACGAGCAATCCTTGCGGGCCACCGGCCGGATCGACACGGTCGGCAGCCCGTCGGCCGAGACTTGCGCCTCGGCGACGTCATCCTCGATCCGTCCGCCCGCGGGCAACATCAGGTGCAGAGGATAGAGAAGCTTGTGCTCGATGAGCAGCACCGGGCGGTTCTGCGCCAGCAGCGCACGCAGGACAGCTGCGGGGTCATGGACGAGCGAGCTGGCGACGACGCGCAGGTGAGGCACGCCGAGAAAGTGCTTCTCAAGGCTCTGGCTGTGGGTCGGGCCGTAGCCGCGGCCGCCGCCTGAGGGCGTGCGGATCATAACCGGACAGGTCACCTTGCCGTTGTACATCGCCTCGTACTTCGCGATGTGGTTGACGACTTGGTCGAAGCACAGCGTCACGAAGTCGCCGAACATGATCTCGGCGATGGGGCGGTATCCCGAGAGCGCAAGTCCCGCGGATAGGCCGACGATGGCGCCCTCGCTGATCGGTGTCGAACGGACTCGGCCCGGGAATTCGCCGCTCAGGCCGCGGGTCACTTTGAAGGCCCCACCGTAGGGATCGACAAGGTCCTCTCCGAGCAGGATCACGCGGTCGTCCTCATTGAGGGCCGAACGCAGTGCGTCCCCCATCGCCCGGGCAGCGATCATAGCGCTAGGGCCTGATCGATGACGTCCTGGAGCGCCGACTCCACCTCAGCGTCGATCGCTGCGCGCGCAGACAGGCCGAGCCGACGGCCGTGGATCTCGATCGGATCGAGGTCCCAGCGGGCGGCGACCTCCTCGGCCGGGCGGTTGTCGTCGTTCTTCGAGTGATGGCATAGGCGGTATGTGTGGATCACGATAGCCACCGGCCCCTCCTTCTTCCGCGCCTGCGCCAGCGCACCCTCGGCGAAGGCATCGAGTTCCTCGACATCGGTCGAATCGATCTCGAACACCGGAAGCCCGAACGCCGCAAGACGGTCGCGCATGCTCCCTGCCAGGTTCGCACTGGCAGGCGTGCTCTGCGCCCATCCGTTGTCCTCAAGCACAACGACGAGCGGCAGCTTCCACAGCGACGCCACATTGAGCGTCTCGTATGTGACGCCTTCGCCCAGCGTGCCGTCACCGATAAAGACGACGCTCAGGCCGGCGTCGCCGTCGAGTTGCTTCGCGAGCGCGATGCCCGCGGCATTGGGGACGATACCGCCCTGGACGCCGTTGGACATGAAGCCTGTAGCACACAGGTGCTGGCTGCCGCCGATGCCCCCGCATACCCCTTCCGGCTTTCCCATTATCTCGGCGATCAGCGCGAGCGCGTCGCCGGTGCGGGCCAGGAAGTGGCCGTGGCATCGGTGGTTGGAGAACATGTGGTCGTGGTCGCCAAGATGCTCGACGATCGCGACCGCATCCGCCTCCTGGCCGATGCACGCGTGCGTGGTGCCATTTAGCAGGCCGCGTTCGAACAGCTCAAGCACCGTCTCCTCGAAGCGGCGGATGAACCGCATCCGGCGGTACAGGCGCTCGGCATGCGGCTCGCCGGGCGCGCCTACCAGACGAGGGTCCGTCCTGCCCCCGACCGAGGCGGCGACGTTGGTGTCGACGGTGGTCATGAGCTAGGCACCCTCGTCTGGCCAGCCCATCCACGGCCGGTCCTGGCAGGCTTCGGGGAGAACGTGCCCCGGTACCGGTACCCGTAGCGGCCAAGGAGCGGCCAGGAGATCGTCATCGCCGCCAGCTTGGCGGAGGCAGGCAGGCCGGCTCGCCATTCGTCGTCGGTCTCGCGGATGGTGGTCGGCCCGATGGTGAAACGATCGGGGTTGCCGAGGACGGTGTGATTGACGTGCAGATCGACGACCCGCCCGCGTACGGGGTTGGCATCGCGATCCCCGCCGCACAGCTCCAGCAGCGCATCGATGGCCACTGCGGGATCGGCGATGAAGTCCTCATAGCGCAGGAATAGTGAGTGCTCGGGGTACCGCCGGGTGATCGCCTCGCTTCCCAGGTTAAACAGGTCCCAGTAGCCGGTGCTCTTGGCGGCTGACATGGCGTAGACGTATTGCTTCCAGTTCCGCCATGAGTAGGCGGCGGCCCGAGGATCGCGCACCAGGTGGACGAAATACGGCGTCACGGCGGGGACGTTCGGCAGCAGGGCACCATGGCCCGGGACTTTCGTCGTGTCCACGATGACGCGCGCGCCCATCCGATCGGCGATGGCGCGGTAGGTCCGCGTCATCAGGTCCGCGTGCTCGCGGATCGCGTCGCAGTGCAGGCCGCGGTCGAGCACCCGCCAGGTGTGGCGGGTGCGGACGTAGCCGAGTTGGCGGTGGTTCACCTTGTCGGCGTATTCCTGGAGCGATGTCCCCGGTGGCGGCAGCGATGCCAGGATCTCCGACCAGACGGCACACGCGGTCAGCGGCTGACCGCAGCCGCACAGGTTGTTCGCCCCCTTCCCGGCCGCGTTCTTCCACAGGGAACGCAACTCCCCGACGTGGAAGAAGCCGGGGACTTCGTTCAGGATGTTGCCGATGATCGTGCTGCCGTTGCGGAACCAGCCGGTGATGCAGAGCACTGTCAGCGGCGGGTCAGGCATCATGCACCGGTCCCTGGCCTCAGCGACGTGTAAAGGGCGCTGTATACGGTCAGTATGAGGACACGCTGGTGGATGCCGGTCATGACCGATAGCCTGGCGCACCGCTCGTGAGAGCGAAAACCCTAGCTTGCGGGGGCACGACTACGCCGAATGGAGGAGGAAATCCCGTCAGCGAACTCGGTACTTGTGTAATGACGGCACCACCGCCAGTGAACACCGCCACCACCTTCGCCGTGTATTGGTGTGAGGTGGCACGGACCAAGCGGACCGCTGGGTCGGCGCGGACAGCTGGGGCCCGGACATGCTGGGCGTAGATTGCCCACGGGCTGACCATTCTAGGTGCCAGTGGCGATCTTTACGGTCATGGTTCCGTCGCCGTTGCTGGATATCACACGCCGCCAATCACCGGCCAGGTAGTAAATCCCGCTGGTGGCCACTCCCAGCGCCGATGGCACCCGGGCGGCGGGGACGTGCCGTGAGACATTGCCTATCGCGTAGATACGTCCAGGTTTCCCATAGCGAGATGCTGAGCAATGTCCGCCGGAGCCATGCCTGACCTGACGGACCCGCAGCGCCCACGCAGAGGGGCGCCCTGCGCCAGGCCGCCACCACAGGCTGTACGCCACGACCGCCATGCTCGCCGCCACTGCGATGCCCACGATCAAGGCTGCGGCCAGTGGCGGATCCAGCAGGACGGCGGCGGCGATCGCAACCCAGATCAGTGAGACTGCCTTATCTAGGCTTTCTCTCACGCTATCCTCATCACTCCTATATGCTCGCATTTTTCTTTCACACCGCCTCTCTCTGCTGTTCTTGCACGCCGTGCGTCTCCAACTGGCTCACCTTCGCCCGCAGTGTGCCAACGTCGTCGAACATGTAGGCAGCCAGCAGCTCCCCTCCGTGGAACACGAGCGCGCCATTAAGCGTGGCTGGAATTCTCGCGCAGCTGGTCGGCAATGTCTGCACATGAGCTGCACGCGCTGCTCAGGACGAGCAGGACTGATAGGTCCTCGCGCTCGCCGGGCAGCTCGGCTGGCCAGATGTCCGGGACATGCCCCAGCCGGGCGTTCTCGAGAGGGATTATTTCTGTGCTCCGGGCTTGTGGCGGCGCTTCGGCGACTCTTGTGGGAAGCTCACCGAACATCGCGAACAGCACCACCAGCCTATGGTGAGGACCAACGGGGCGAAACCGAAGATAATTAGCATCAGCTCAACTCACTCCAAGGCTGCGGGTGCGGCTCGCCGGAAGGAGCCGCGATAATCGCCCTACGCTAATAGTCGTGGGCAACCCTCACCGTGATGAGGACAGCTACGTCATGCAGGGGCTGCGCCAGTCCGCGAGATCGGGAGAAGGTGGTAACGCCGCTGCCCGGTGCGTGACCCCGACGAGTCATCTGTGTCCCCCGAAGATCCGGCGGCAGGCATGAGGCTTTGTCTAGGAGACTTCATGTCAGTAACTCAGCGCCATCTAGCCGTCATGGTGACTATGGATAATTACCCAGCCGATACAGCACACCGGCAGCGGTACTCGAACCATGACTGACACCAACGTCGCCATCATCGGCGCCGGCCCGTACGGGCTCGCCGCTGCCGCGCACCTGCGCCGGGCTGGGATAGATGTCCAGATCTTTGGCCAGCCGATGTCGTTCTGGCGCAGCATGCCGGCCGGCCTGCGGTTGCGCTCCAACTGGACGGCCACCTGCATCGCGGAGTACCAGGGCGAGCTGTCCCTGGACTCATTCTGCGCCGCCACCGGCACCAGCTTTGACCCGCCGGTACTGCTGGATCGCTTCATCGACTATGGCATGTGGGTGCAGCAGCAAGTCGCACCGGACGTGGACCGCCGCCTGGTGGAGGCGCTAGAAGCAGGCCCGGGCGAATTCCGGCTCACCCTCGCTGACGGTACCGCGATCAGCGCCCGCCGGGTGGTGGTCGCGGCTGGTATCGAGTTGTTCGCCAACCGCCCGGCGGTAGCGGCCGGGTTGCCGCCCGGATTGGCTTCGCACACCGGTGACCACCGCGATTTCCGCCGCTTCCGCGGAGCGCGGGTGCTGGTCGTGGGCGGCGGGCAGAGCGCATTGGAGTGCGCCGCGCTGCTTCAGGAGAGCGGCGCCCGAGCCGAAGTGGCCGTCCGGGAGGATCACGTGCACTGGCTGAACGGCGGCAAATACCAGCGGATGCTCGGCCGGTACGCCCGGCTGGTCTACGCGCCCACCGACGTCGGCCCAATGGGACTGTCCCGGCTGGTGGCGGTGCCCGATCTGTTCCGGCGGCTGCCGCGGCGGGGCCAGGATCCGCTCGCCTACCGGTCTATCCGCCCGGCTGGCGCCGCCTGGCTGCCGCCACGGCTGAGGGAGGTGCCGATCAGGCTGGGCCGCAGCGTGGTTTCTGCGACCACGCGGGACGGGCAGTTGCACCTCACCTTCGCCGACGGCGACACCCAGACCGTCGACCACCTGCTCTTCGGCACCGGCTACCGGGTGGACATCACGCGTTACCCATTCCTGGCCGCCGGGCTAACCGCGCGGATCAGGCGGGCCGGAGGGTACCCGGTGCTCGGCCGCGGGATGGAATCGTCCGTGCCGGGTCTGCATTTCCTCGGCGCTCCGGCCGCGTGGAGCTTCGGGCCGATCGTGCGCTTCGTTTCCGGCGGCTGGTACACCAGCCGCGCGCTGGTGCGGACCATCGCCGGCCCGTCCCGGCTCCCGGGGGCGGCCGAGCCGGCGCCCGTGCCGGCCAGAGCGAGACAGGCGCCGTGACCTCCAGCACATCATCGCGAACCGCGCGGCGGACCAGTCCAGCCCTGCCTGTCCGAGACGTAGGTGCAGTGGTGATCGGCGGCGGCTGCCAGGGCCTGGGCATCGCGCGCAGTCTCGGAAGGCACGGCATCCCGGTGTGCCTCGTCGATGACGAGATCTCCATCGCGCGCGCATCGCGATTCGTCCAGGACGCCGTCCGCGTACGCGACCTGCGCACCGAGCAGGCCCTGCTGGACGCGCTGGCCCTGGCCCACGGCAGGTTGGGCCTATCCGGGTGGGTGCTGTATCCAACCCGGGAGGAGAACATCGCGGGCATCGCGTCGAACTGGGACGTACTCCGGCGGGAGTTCCGGGTGCCCACCCCCAAGCTGGCCTCAATCCGGCATGCCTGGGACAAGCGGGAGGTATACGGCCTGGCCGAGCGCCTGTCTCTCCCCATACCCCGGACGTGGTTCCCGCGGTCGGAGGAGGACCTGGCCGCGATCGAGGTCGATGACCCGGTGATCCTGAAACCGGCGATAAAGGAGCACTTCTTCTACACCACGCACGCCAAGGCGTGGCGGGCCAACACCGCGGCGGAGTTGCTTGCCGCCTTCCGCCGGGCCACGGCGATCATGCCGGCCAGCGAGGTGATCGTCCAGGAAATGATCCCCGGGGGTGGTGAGCAGCAGTATGCCTACTGTGCATTCTTCCGGGAGGGCTGCCCGGTTGCGAGCATGACGGTGCGGCGGCGCCGTCAGCATCCGTCCGACTTCGGCGTGGCGAGCACGTACGTCGAGACGATCTCGCTGGCCGAGCTCGCGGAACCCTCATGCCGTTTCCTGACCGCCATCGACTACTACGGGCTGGTAGAGCTCGAATACAAGCGCGATCCCCGCGACGGCGTCTGCAAGCTCCTGGATGTGAACGCCAGGACGTGGGGGTACCACTCGCTGGGCGCGCCAGCCGGAGTGGATTTTCCCTATCTGCTGTTCCGCGATCAGATCGGCGCGCCGGTGGAAGAGGCACACGCCCGGCCCGGTGTCCGCTGGATCCGGCTCAGTACCGACGTTCCCAACGCGCTGCGAGACATCTGGGCGGGCAGATTGCGTCCAGGGGAGTACCTGCGCTCCCTCCGTGGCGTGAACACCGAGGCGGTGTTCTCGATCCATGATCCGCTCCCAGGCCTTTACGAGATCGCGCTCCTGCCCTATCTTGCGGTCAAACGCGGCCTGTGACCTTCAGCGCGTGTAGTGGCCGGGCCGCTTGCCGACGAGCGCCGCCGCGAGCGTGAGGACCCGCGCGCGAGCGCGATAGAGCTTGCTATTGGCGGGGTCGCCCGCCGGAAGCACCGTGATCGCGAACGCGTTGCGCTTCCAGTCGGCGGGCGGCGTGGTCCCATCGGGCGCTGGGACGGAGCCCGATCGCTCGATCCGCACCCGGCGGTGAATGTAGCGCCCGCAGTTCTGGAAAACCTCGCAGACGCGCACGCGCACCGCGAGCAACGCCCCGGGGAAGAGCTGGGCCAGGCCTTCATCGAGCTCCGCCTCCCCATGGATGCGCAGGCGGCGGCCGCGCTCGAAGTCAATGAACAGCAGGCCCACCGAGGGATGGGCCGCCACGTTGCCGGCGGTCAGGAACATCCCGTTGCCGTCGTAGAGCGGGAAGCCGAGCTCATGCGGGTTCAGCACGCGGACGAAACCGGGATCGCCGCCCTTATGGGAGCAGGTTGGAACGCCGCGCCGATCCACCGTGGCGATGAAGAACATGTCGACGGACTCGATGAACGCCCGATCCCTCGCGTCGATCTCATCGTTGGTCAGCCGTTCGTTGACGCGGTCGGCGAGTCGGCGCGTGTCGAAGCGATCGTGCAGCGCCCTGTGCTCAGACTGATATGGGACAGGCATGCCTGCCTCCCCGGAGCTGACGTCTTCCGATGTGATGGAGGCCCTCGATGGAGGCCTCAAGGATCACCGGCTGGTAAGCGCATGTGCCATCCCCTCTCCATCACAGTCGCGGGACGCACGTGCGCAACGAGGCACCAGATGGCCGGGCCGGAAACCCCGGCGTCCCATTACCTGGCCGAACTGTTACGATTCTTGGCACGGCCATGGCGCATCGATTGCTTTATGCGAACGGGCGCCCAGTCCCGACGACCGCGTAAGGCCCACTCTGCGGATGACGCAGCATCATGTGTGATGCGCACTGTAAGTCCGAGCCGCATTGGTACCAGGTCCCCTCGGCTCACGACAGGAATCGTAAGTTTCGTCTAAGCAATCGTAAAATTTTGTCTAAACCGCATCAGGATGGCGCTGCGGGGCAAGCCAAGCCTAAGCAGCCCGAGGAACATCCGTCGACGCCGCCGGTCCGGGAACCGTGCACCATTCCTCTATTCCTCTGTCGGCTCGCGCCGACGATGCCAGGCGTGAATGTCCTCCACCTGGCCAATCCACACCAACTGGCGGTCATGGGCAACCCTCACTTTGATGAGGACAGCTACGTCAGAACGAGGTGGCACCGATCGGTGGCGCCGGTGAAGCATTGCTCAATGTGCGGTTCACCTGATCGGTCGAGCGGTGTTGACGTTGCCATGGTCCGGCCAGGTGATGAGCGCATGGCCGGTGTCATGGTCCTGGAGATGACCGATCCCCGCTGGGCAGATTTCGTGGCGACGCATCCGGCAGCGACGCCGTTCCACCATCCGGACTGGGCCCGGCTCGTCGCCGGCTGCTACGGATTCCGCGCCTTCGCTTTGGCCACGACCGACGAGACGGGTGCCATCCGGGCTGGCCTGCCGGTGGTCGAGGTCAGCCAGCCCTTCCGCAGCCCCAAGTGGGTGTCGCTCCCGTACACGGACTACTGTCCGCCTCTGGTTTCGAAGAGGCAGGAGGAGGAACAGTTGGCCGCCGCTTTGCGGCAGGCCAGCGACGCCGCCGGCGTCCGGCGGGTGGAGGTCCGGGCGCCGCTCGCGGGTGCCACAGCCACCGGTCCCACGGCGCTTCGTCACGTGCTCGCTCTCGATCGCAACCCAGCAGTGGTATATGCGGGTTTCCATCGCTCGCAGGTACAGCGCAACATCCGGCGCGCGGAGCGGGAGGGGCTGACAGTACGCCGGGCAGCACGGCCGCATGATCTTGTGGGCACCTTCTACCGGCTTCACTTGCGGACCCGGCGCCGGCAGGGGGTGCCGGTTCAGCCCCGCCGTTTCTTCCGGCTGCTGTGGGAGAGCGCGATCAGCACGGGACTGGGGTCGGTGTTGATCGTGGAGGCGTCCGCCCAGCCGATCGCGGCCGCGGTGTTCCTGGCCTGGAACGGGACTGTGATTTTCAAGTTCGGTGCTTCCGATGCGAGCGCGTGGTCTCTGCGCCCGAATCATGTGCTCTTCTGGCACGCGATCCGGACGGCCTGTGAGCAGGGATGCCGTTGGTTCGACTTCGGCCGGACCAACATGGGCCAGGAAGGATTGCGCAATTTCAAGCTGTCATGGGGAGCCGTCGAGGAGCCGCTGGTCTATGGGACGCTGGGCGGCAAGCCGGGATCGGCACCGGCCGACGGAATGGCGGCCCGGATGCTGGGGCCTGTCATCCGTCACGGCCCGCTGCTGCTCTGCCGCGCCACTGGCGAGACGCTCTACCGGTATATCGCCTGAGGCGGCGTCCCACCAGTGAGTGTGGCGTGGGCCCGAACCGGGCTCAGGAACTGTGCTGGCCCGGGACGGCGGGGGTGTCGTGGCGCGGGCGCCGGCCGATCTTCGCGCCGAGCCAGACCAGGGGGTCGTACTTGCGGCCCACGACGCGTTCCTTCATCGGGATCAGCGCGTTATCGGTGATCTTGATGTTCTCCGGGCAGACCTCGGTGCAGCACTTGGTGATGTTGCACAGGCCAAGGCCGAAGTCGTCCTGGGCGATCTCGCGCCGGTCGGCGGTGTCGGCCGGGTGCATCTCCAGTTCGGCGATCCGCATCAGGAACCGCGGGCCGGCGAACGGCCGCTCGTTCTCCGGGTGGTCGCGGATCACGTGGCAGGTGTTCTGGCACAG
>Ga0075433_10000360_pt1 | contig 28644 bp, 29 predicted proteins | sample RhiMethybrSRZTD2_FD_75299 | JGI IMG/M metagenome (GOLD analysis project Ga0075433, IMG submission 75299) | Populus rhizosphere microbial communities from Tennessee, USA - Rhizosphere MetaG P. TD hybrid SRZTD2 | ecosystem: Host-associated > Plants > Roots > Rhizosphere > Soil | place: USA... | reverse complement strand
GCGGGACCGCGCGCAGCAGGCGTCCGACGTCGCGGGCGCCGCGCGGCCTCTGGTCCGGGGTCTTTTCCAGGCAACGCAGGATCAGGGCGTCGAGAGCCTGCGGCACCTCCACGGGGCAATGACGCGACGGCGGATCGGGCTCCACGTTCACGTGCTTCGCAACGACGTCGAGAACGCTCGAGCCCTCGAACACCTGCCGCGCCGTGAGGAGCCAGTACGCGACGCACGCGAGCCCGTAGAGATCGCTGCGGCCGTCGAGCTCCTCGCCCCGGGCGGCCTCGGGGGCCATGTACGCCGGCGTGCCGAGGGCGAACTCCGGCAGGGTCAGACGCTGCTCCGACGCCGCCTGGGGCCCGCGTTGGGCGACGAGGCCGAAGTCCAGCACCTTGACGAAGTCGCGCCGCAGCCCGGAGCGGCAGACATAGATGTTCGCGGGCTTCACGTCGCGGTGGATCAGCCCCTTCTCGTGCGCTTCCTCGAGCGACTCGCATACCTGGCTCAGGAGGTGCACGACGCGAGCGGGTGGCAACGGTCCGAAGCGGCGGACGAGCAGATCGAGGTCGAGTCCGTCCAGCAGCTCCATGACGTAGTAGAAGGTGCCGTCGTCGGAGACACCGAAGTCATAGAGGTCGACGGTATGGGCGGAGGTCAGCGATGCGGTCGCCTTGGCTTCGAGCTCGAAGCGCCGCATCGTTCGGCTCGATTCCTCCGCGCTCAGCCCCACGAACGATTCCGGCCGGATGAACTTGATCGCCGCCAGGCGGGCCAGGAGCTGGTGCGACGCCCTCCACACCTCCCCCATCCCGCCCTGGCCGAGGCGTTCGATCAGACGGTAGCTCCCGAGTTCGCGGGCCCGCGACACGTCCGCTCCCAGGGTGACCATGATGCGGGCGCTCGCGTACGCGAGGCCGACGCAGATGAGGTAGGGAAAGACATGGTGGAGGAAGAACATTCCGGGGGTGAAGAGGTGCGAAAGCCCGGCCCGCTGCAGTGAGATCCCGATGACCACGGCCGGAGCGGAAGCGGACGCGAGCAGCGCGAGGAGCGCCCGGCCGGGGGGCGCGGGAACGACGATCGAGTAGAGGATCATCCAGATCGCGACCCACGACGGGCCGAGCGCGAAGAAGACGATCGGCGTGTCCTTGAAGCGGTCCGCCCCGGTGTACATCGAAAGCGCGATGCCGTAGCTCCCGATCACTTCGAACAGGAGCCCGAGGCGCAGTTTCGCGCGCCATGCGATGCGCGGGCTCGACGCCAGCCCCGCGACCGCGAGGCCGATCAGGATCGACGCAACGGTCGGAACCCACTCGGACGGCCTCCGGAACGACTCCGCAAGACTTCCCATCAAGAATTCGGACAGGATGTCCGATGCGAAGTAGGCGCCCGAGTAGAGGAGCGCGATGTTTCGCAGGCGCCGGGGAACCTGCTGCTGAAGGTGCGGCGGCAGGGTCCACTGCGATTTGAGCCGGGCTCGAGTTGCCGTGCGCCCGCGCGGAAGGAAGAGCGCCTCGCCTGGGGACGCTGCGGGCGCGGTGACGCGTCGCGACCCGAGCGGCACTGTTTCTTCGGGCTTCACGCGCGGCATAGTGCCACAGCTCGCGCGCACCGCGTCACGGGTGAGCCGGCCCGGGCCCCGCAGGCGATCCGAGAAGCTGCTATGCTCGGGCGGATGCCCACGTTCGCAGTCCGGACCCGATCCGGTCTGACGGCCTTACACATGGAGTGCCTGAGTGCACAAACCCCGGCGCCGCTTCTCCATAACCCGATTCTCGCTGCTCGTCGCATTCCAGCTCGCACTTGTCCTCCTGGCCTTTCGCTTCTGGCTGCCGGGGCTGTGGGCGAGAAACCTGGCCGCGGGAGGATGGGCCTTCGTCATGGTCTTCCTCGGAATGCATCTCTTCCTCGCATTCTTCGAGTGGCTCTTCCATCGCTACGTCCTTCATGGCGTGACCATGTGGTGGCTGCAGCGATTCGCGCACGCACACCGACATCATCACAGCCTGACGCCGATTCGCCTCCGGCCGGTGGCGCCCGGCTCGGGCCGCGTCGTGCTGAACGAGTATCCGATCACGCGTGAAGAGCAGTACCCCGATTCGGACTTCCCGGTCTATTCGCTCGTCGTGTTCTGGGCCCTCTTCACACCCCTGCTCGCCGGTCTCCAGCTCATCTGGCCGGGGCTGCCGATCGTCCTGGGCGGTTATGCGGCCATTGCATGGTCGATGATCCTGTACGAGATTCTTCACGCGATCGATCACTGGCCCTACGAGTGGTGGCAGAGGGCCACGGAGAATCCGCGATTCGGCGCCTTCTGGCGGCGCCTCTACGGGTTCCATCTCATGCACCACGCGAACATCGGATGCAACGAGGCGATCTCGGGCTTCTTCGGGCTGCCGATTCCGGACTGGTGCTTCGGCACCTACCATCAGCCCAAGGAGCTGCTGCTCGAGGGCCGCATGGCGACGGCAGCAGACTTCGCGATCCGTCCCCCCCGCCGCTTCGTCGGCTGGGTGGACCGCTGGGCACGACGGCGCGAGTCCGGGATCGTGCGCCGCGCGGAGTGATCGTCGCGAGGCGTTGTGACCGCGCTACTCCCAGCGAAAGACGCGGGTCGTGAGGGCGAGGCAGACCGCGATCGTCAGCCCGAGCGCCCCGAGGTGCGGCAGCAGCACCAGCCAGTCGGCGCCGACCCACGCGCCGCGCAGGAGCGCGACGGCGTGCGACATGGGCAGCACGCTGCCGAGCAGCGCCCACGGCCGCGGCAGCGACGAAAGCGGCACGAACATGCCCGAGACCGCCAGCATCGGGTAGAAGATCGCGCTGCCGATCAGCTGCGCGAACCTCGCAGCGCCCACCATGCTGGCGACGACGAAGCCCATGCACAGGATCGCCACCGTGGTCAGGACGACCGCGAGCGTGAAGCCCGCGAAGTGGGTGTGGAGCGGCACCGGATAGAAGCGCCGCCCGGCGATCACCACGAGCAGGAGCGAGATCCCGGTGAAGATCAGCTTGACCAGCACGTGTGCCCCGAGGATGACCGCCGGCCGCAGCGGGGTGGCGCGCAGGCGCTTGAGGATGCCGCCCTCGCGGTAGATCGAGATCACCGCCACCAGCGAAAGCGCGGCGTTGATCGAGATGAAGAGGGAGACGAAGAGCGGCAGGTCCTGCGCCAGGAACCGCATCGCCCCGGGCGAGGGAGCGGCGCCCGGGCTCGCGGAGCGGCCGATCACCAGGAACATGACGAGCGGAATCCCGATCGCCGAGACGAGCCCGAGCGGCTCGCGCACGAAGATCCGGATCTCGAGCCATGTGAGCTTGAGGAGTCCGCGCATTAGTCCCGGATGGCGCGCCCGGTGAGTTTGAGGAACACGTCCTCGAGCGTCGGGAACACGGTGCGAAAGTCGCGAACGGTGAGCGCATGGGCGGCGATGAAGCGAATGACTGCGGTGACGAAGTCGTCGCCCCGCCCCTCGACCGTGTAGGCGGCGCCCTCGACGCGCACCGAAGCGGCGCCCGCGATGCCCTGCAGCTCGCCGGCGAGACCTTCGCGATCGCTGGAGAACACCACGCCGCGCTCGGGGCAGTGCCGGCGGACGAGGTCGGCGGGCGCGCCCATCTCGATGAGCCGCCCGTGCTCGATGATCGCAACGCGGTCGCAGAGCCGCTCGGCTTCCTCCATCAAGTGCGTGGTGAGAAAAACCGTTTTGCCGCGGCTGCGGATGCCGGTCACCAGCTCCCAGATGGCGCGGCGGGCCTGCGGGTCGAGCCCGGTGGTGAGCTCGTCGAGGAACACCACCTCGGGGTCGTTGATGAGCGCCAGCGCGATGAACAGCCGCTGCTTCTGCCCGCCCGAGAGGCTCATGAAGGAGGCGTTGCGCTTTTCGGCCAGCCCGAGCTGCTCGAGCAGGGCGCGACCGTCGACCGAGCGCGGGTAGAGCGACGCCCAGAGATCGACCGCTTCCCAGACGCGAATGCGCTTCTGGAGCTGCGCCTGCTGGAGCTGGACACCGATGCGCTTCTGGAGCGCGTAGGCGTCACGGGCGGGATCGAGGCCGAGCACCGTGGTGCGCCCCGCGTCGGCCTTGCGCACGCCCTCGACGCACTCCATGGTCGTGGTCTTGCCGGCGCCATTGGGCCCGATCAGCCCGAAGATCTCGCCCTCGAACACCTCGAAGGAGACGTCGTCGACCGCCACGGTGGCGCCGTAGCGCTTGCGCAGGTGGGCCACCTCGACGACGGGCTTTGCCGCTGCGCCTGTGGACGGCGGCGACGGTGAGGTGTCGACAACCTGGGTCATCAGGGGACTCCTTTCTGATCCGGGAGAATACCCCGAACCAGTCAGGCAAACCCCCGACAGCCACAGGTGCCTTGCGGCCCCTGCCTTTCCGTCGCGCGATCTGTTCTCAAGGTGGGAGGTGCCGGTGACGATCTCGTAGGTGCCGATGCGCCTGAATCCACCTCAAGGAGGCCGGTCTTGCGCGCAACCCCCGATGCTGGCTGCCGACCGAGGCTTCATCCGATGAGACGCATCGCACCTCTCCTCGCGGCGTACCTGCTGCTCCTCGCCGTGCCGCTGTCCCCATCCCTCGCCGCCCCCACGGACAAAGCCGCCAGGGCGATGCAGAAGGGTGACTTCAAGACGGCCCTGGAAGAGCTGGGGCCGCTCGCGGCGAAGAACGATCCCCAGGCTCAGTTCCTCATCGGGATGATGTACGACGCAGGCAAGGGTGTGGCGCAGGACCCGGCCGTCGCCGCCTCGTGGTACCGCAAAGCCGCCCGGCAGAATCACCCGCTGGCCCAGGTCTATCTCGGGGCGCTCCTCTACTCCGGTCAGGGCGTGAAGCAGGACTTCGCGGAGGCGGCGCGCTGGTTCCAGACCCCTGCGGACAACGGCGACGATCTCGCGCAGTTCTACCTGGGCGTCATGTATGCGCGGGGCGAAGGCTTCCAGCAGGACGAATCGCGGGCCATCGAGTGGCTGACGAAGTCCGCCGCCCAGCGGAACACGCGCGCGATGGGCATGCTGGCGACCACGCTGTTCTCGCGGCGCCGCGACGACCAGGACCTGGTGGACGCATACGCGTGGAGCCATCTGGCCGCGGAGCTCGACCCGATTCAAGCCACGACTTCGGCGCGCGCCGTGATCGGGAAGTACTGCAGCGCCGAGCAGAAGAAACAGGGCAAGGCGCTCATGGCGCAGTGGAAGCGGAAGTGGTCGAGCACCACCGCCGGACAATGAGGGACCGGCGCTGGAGCAACGTTCGCGCCGCGCGGCGCCGGGTTACCGCATGCGAACGAGCCGCGTGCTCCTCACCGTGCCGCCGTGCTCCAGTCGGGCCACGTAGAGCCCGGGCGGCACGACGCGGCCCGTGACCTCACGCCCCTGCCACAGGCTGGTGGCGTGGCCAGCGGGTCGGAATCCATTCACCAGCTCGGCCACGGTGCGCCCGCCCACGTCCAGGATCGTGAGCCGCGCGTGGCCGGGCTCCGGCAGGTCGTATGCGATCGTGGTCACGAGCCCGAACGGGTTGGGGCGGGCGGGCTCGAGGCGGAGGCCGCCGTCGCGCGCCGGCGGGTCGACGCCGGTGTTGCCGGGCACCAGGACCGAGATCCGCTGCGGCGTGTAGCATTCGCAGCTGCTGGTCGCGGTCGTCAGGGTGGCAATGACCCAGTAGGTACCGGGCTCGGCGTAGACGTGGCCTAGCGAAGCCTTCGTGCCGAACTTCCCGTCGCCAAAGCGCCACGTCCAGGTGAACGGCTCGTTGCCGCAGGAGAATACGGGATAGGCGTCGAACTCCACCGGCACCGAAGCGTCCACCCAGCGTATGTTCGCGGTCGAGACGCACGAGGGGTCGATGGCCACGCCGACGAGGACGACGGCCGTGTCGCGACAAGTTTCCTGCGACCCCGCGTCGGTCACCGTGACCACCGCGTGGAAGATGCCGGACTCCGTGTACGTATGCGTCGGGTTCTGGTCGGTGGTCGTGCTGCCGTCGCCGAAATCCCATCCGAAATCGAACGGGCCCGTTCCCCCGCCCGCGAGGCCCTGAAACATCACGGTGACCGGTGCGGTGTTTTGACTGTAGGAGGCGCGGCCCTGGCAGGCGAACGGAACTGCGAACGCCGGGCGTTGCGAGCCCGCGAGCACCGGCGTGACCACGGCGAGAAACGCGATCCAAGCACGCATGGCGACGGTTTCCCTGTTCGGCCCCGACACGGAAGGGGCGTCCGACGAGGAGAATGATACCGCCGGCGCGGGTAGCGCCAAGAGAAAAATAGGGCGTCGCCCGGAGATCATCGGTGGGCGTGGTGCTAGACTCCGTCCGTCATTGCTGGCCGCAAGGCGACCCCGGCTCCACCCCTCATTCGGAGGTCCCCCATGCGTCGCGCCCGCCCCGTCTCCCGTCCGCTCATCATCACTCTTGTGGTCACAACCGCCCTCTTCATCGCGACGCACGCCTCGAGCGCCGCGTCGATCTCGTCGCGGCTCCTGATCGACCCTGCGGGCGAGAACGACGGTGACATTTTCGGCAGCTCGATCGCCTCGCTCGGCGACGTCAACGGAGATGCGTACGATGACATCGTCATCGGGGCGAACTTCTACCCGAGCGAAGGCGGCCAGGGCCGCGCGTATCTCTACTTCGGCGGGCCGGCGATGGACTCGGTGGCCGATCTCGTCATACCCGCTCCGCCCGGCGACACGAGATGGTTCGGGATCAGCGTCGCCTCGGCCGGTGACTTCAACGGCGACGGCTACCCCGACATCATCGTCGGGGCGCGGTACGCCGGGCTTCCGGGCAAGGCCTTCATCTACTACGGGGCACCATCACTCGACTCGACGCCGGATCTCACATTGACCGGCGAGGCCACGGGCTCCAGCTCCTGGTTCGGAAGCTCCGTCGCGTCGGCCGGCGACGTGAACGGGGATGGCTTCGACGATGTGATCGTGGGCGCGCCCGTGTACGGACCCGGCTCCACCCAGGTCGGGCGCGTGTACGTCTTCTTTGGCGGCAGCACCCCCGACGCGGTCCCGGACCGGATGTTCACCGGGCCCGCCACGGGCGATCAGCTCGGCTGGGTGGTGGGCAGCGCCGGGGACATGAACGGCGATGGACACCCCGACGTGTTCGCCACCGCTCCCAGGTACTCGCGGGCGGAACCGATCCCGGTGCCGCCTACGTGTGGTTGGGGGGGCCGGCCTTCGACACGGTCGCCGATCTCACGATCCACGGATCCGCGCTCAGCGACCGCATCACGTCCGCCGCGAGCGCGGGCGACATCAACGCCGACGGCTTCTCGGATCTGGCCATCACCCGGCAGGGCCGCGCCGAGGTCTTCCTGGGTGGACCGTCTGTGAACGCCACCCCGGACCCGACGATCACGGGAGACTTTGGCAGCGTGGCCGGCGGAGACCTGAACGGTGACGGAGTCGACGACCTCGTGCTCGGTGCTTCGGGCGACGATGCCGGCGGCACCGACGCGGGCCGCGTCTCCGTGTATTTCGGAGGCAACGCGGTCGACGCGATCGAGGACATGCACTTCGCGGGCGACCGCCCCAACCGGTTCTTCGGCCGAGGGGTCGCGACTGCGCGACGGGTGGATGGCCCGGGGCCCGCCGACCTGATCGTAGCCGCCGCCCAGTTGGACCCGGAGGAGCTCGGTTACGACAGCGGGCGCGTGTACGTGTACGCGAACTCGTTCGAGACGACCGCCGTGCCCGAGACCCCCGCTTCGGGTCTGGTCTTTCTCGGCCCGCGGCCCAATCCCGCGGGCAACGACGTGAATCTCGCGCTCGCCCTCGACCACGCCGTTCCCGTGCGAATCACCGTGTACGACGTCGCGGGCCACGAAGTGGCTCGCCCCGTCGCGGACGAGTGGCTCGCGGGTCGCGTGACTCGCACCTGGCAACCGCGAGCCCTCCCGAGCGGCGTCTACTACGTCAGCGCCCGGCTCGGCGACCGCGAGCAGGTCCGCAAGCTGGTCTGGTTGGGCGATCGGCGATGACGATGGCCCGCGTGGCGCGGTAGTCCGGAGTCAGTGGTATCGCGTCGGTCGTTGTTCATGGGCCACGATGGTCGGACTCGCCGGAATCGAATCGCAGCTGAGGCTCGTTGTCCTCCACCGCGACCTCCGGACGGTCGGCAGGCTCCAAGTTGTGGACCCCGGCGCCGAGCAGCCGCACCGGACGCTTTCCCGCTTCGGTCTTGTCGAGCAACGCGACCGCCCGCTTCGCCACCTGGTCCGGATCGTTCGTCGGATCTGCGGAGTGGCTCCGCGTGATCGTCGTGAAATCGTCGTAGCGGACCTTGATCGTCACGGTGCGCGCGACGAATCGCTTGCGGCCGAGCCACAGGGCGTTGTCGCGGGCCATGCCGGCGATCTCATCGCGAATGCGGCCGAGATCCGTCAGGTCATGGGCGTATGTGCACTCCGATGACGACGACCTCGAGCGCCGGTTGGGCTCGACGGGACGGTCGTCCTCCCCGGCTGCCAGCTTCTTAAGCCATTCGGTCATGCTGCCGACGGCGGCGCGCAGGACCTCGGGGTCGGCGCTGCGGACATCGACCAGCCGGTGGATGCCGCGCTCGCGCAGCCGCTTCGCGGTCACCGGCCCCACGCCCCACAGCGCGTCCACCAGCAGGCGCTGGAGGAACGACTCGATGCGCTCGGGAGCGACCACCGTGAGGCCGTCGGGCTTGCGCCAGCCCGACGCGATCTTCGCGAGGAACTTGTTGGGTGCGACTCCGGCGGATGCCGTGAGGCCGGTGGCTTCACGGATCGCGCTCTTCAGCCGCCTGGCGACATCGACCCCGAGCGGCTCGCCCCACGAGTTCTCGGTCACGTCGAGGTAGGCTTCATCGAGAGACAGCGGCTCGACCAGCGGCGTGACTTCGCGATAAATCGCGAACACCTGGGACGACACGGCTCGATACTTCGCGAAGTCGGGCGACACGATCGCGAGCTCGGGACAGAGCCGGATCGCCCGGCTCATGGGCATCGCCGATCGCACGCCGTGCACGCGGGCTTCGTAGCTGGCGGCCGCGACGACGCCGCGAGATTCGGGCGAGCCGCCCACCGCGACCGGCCGCCCACGCAGCTCGGCCCGGTCGCGCTGCTCGACGGACGCGTAAAACGCATCCATGTCGATGTGAAGGATTCGCCGGGACACCACCGGGGCCATGGGCGAAATCTACCCTACTCAGGGGTTGCCGGGTCGGCGATCTCGTGCGACCGTACTTCGGGAGCGCCGCAGGGGGTGAGAGGTGAAAGACGAGGACGCATTGAAAGGTGCACGCTCTGAGCCCGGGCCGGCGAGCGACGAGGACCTGTCTCCTGATTCGCTCGACGCCCGGCTGAACGAGGCCCTCGAGGAGACGTTCCCCGCGAGCGACCCGATTGCCGTGTCGGTGGAGCCACGGGACCGAAGGAAATAGCCCCGGCAGCAGACGGCGGTGCGCGTCGCGCGGACCGAGAGCAGCCTGCCGGCGGACGCTACCGAACCGCCGTCACCCGCTGCTCCGACTTGCCGCGGCGCTGCTCCGCATCGAAGCCTCGATCGCAGCGACGAGATCCGCGTAGTCCCACGCCTCGTCGTGCCGCACGCCGTTGATGAAGAACGTGGGCGTGCCGTTCACGCCGCTGCGCGCTCCGCTCATGAAATCCGCACGAACTCGTTTGGCCTTCTCCTCGGACCGGATGGCGTCGAGGAAACCCTCCGATCGGATCCCCAGCCGCGAGGCGTACTGCACGAGATCAGGCGCCTCCAGTCGATCCTGGTGCTCGAACAACAGATCGTGCATCTCCCAGAACTTGCCGTGATCCGCCGCAGTCTCCGCCGCCGCAGCGGCCAGCGCGGCGTGCGGATGGGCCTCGGTGAGCGGGAAGTTGCGAAACACGAATCGCAGGCGCGGGCCAAAGTGGCGCTGGACGGCCTTCACGATCGGATACGCCCGCCCACAGTGCGGACACTCGTAATCGCCGTATTCGACCAGCGTCACACGAGCATCGGCCGGGCCCTGTGCGTGATCGCGCTCCCCCACCGGCGGCTTGAGCCGCGGCGCCCCAGGCTGGCTCATCTCGTGCTTTCCTTCGCGTCGAGCGCCTCCAGCGCCGCCAGGATCCCGTCCGCGCCCGGGTTGATTCCGACGGGCGAGACGTAGCTCCAGCGGATTACTCCGTTCGCGTCGATGACGAACAGCGCGCGCTCGCATTCGCCGTCCTCCGCGCGATAGACGCCATACGCGCGCGCGACCTCCCCCTTGGGCTCGAAATCCGCGAGAAGCGGAAAGTGGAGTTTGCGGTTATTTGCGAAGGCCGCATGGCACCAGCTCCCGTCCACCGAGATTCCGAGCAGCACGGCGCCGTACTTGTGAAACTCCGAGAGGATCTCGTTGTAGAGACTCATCTGATCGCCGCACACCGGGCTCCAGTCGGCCGGATAGAATGCCAGGATCACCGGGCGCCCTCGGAGGTCCGAAAGCGAAACGATCTGATCCGGCGTGCTCCTCAGACTGAAGTTGGGGGCCTTCTCGCCCGCACCGAGTGCTCCGCCGGGGATCTTCGCGCCCATCGTGCTCGGGATTATCACGCCCGATCCGTTCGTCGATCAAGAAGGCTCCTTTTGACGCACATCGTGCGAGCCTTTCCTCTTGATCCGCCTCGGGTGCCGCAGCATAGTTTTGCGGCCGCCGGATCCCATCCCCCTCCGGCGGCGCCGGCATCGAGGTCGCTGCCGGCGGAACCGGGGCGCGAGGAGAACGGTGATGAACACTCCGATCGTGGCACTCGAGCTGGAGGTGGAGGAGGTCGAGCGCCGTGGCCGGCCGGGCTGCGGCAACTCCAGCAGCACGAATCCGCGCTGTACCTGCATTCCGTTGAGCCCCAGCGAAGAAAGCTGAGACTTGGTTCGGGCGGCGGGATGCCCGCGCGTCCCGCCGCCACCGCCCTCCCGTGGGATCCCCCGCCTGCATCTACGCGCTGATCTACGCGCCGCACGAGCGGCTCGAGGCCGTGCTGCTCGATGCCCTGGCGCCGATCGCGTTCGAGCTGCGCGATCGTCCCGAGCTCGACTCGCTGTTCTTCGTGCGCTTCTCGGAGCCGCGCTGGCAGCTCCGGTTCCGCGTGCTGGGCGAGCCCGAGTGGATCGAGGGGCCGGTGCGCGGGCGCCTCGACCAGCGCCTCGCGACGCTGACGCGCGAGGGCGCGGTCGAGAGTCACACGTTCGCCACCTACGATCGCGAGATCGAGCGCTACGGCGGCCCCGCGGGCATGAAGCTGGCGGAGAGGCTCTTCACGGTCGACTCGTTCGCGGCGCTCGAGTTGTGCGCCGCCGATCGCGCGGGATCGGTGCGCAAGTCGCGGCGCGAGATCGCCATGGTGCTGGTGGAGCGGCTGCTCGATGTCGCCGGCTTCACCCATGCGCAGAAGCTCGCGCTCTACCGTCACGGCTACCAGTGGGCGCTCGACAACGGCGATTGGACCGATGCCGAGTTGCGCGTGCTGGAGGCGCGCTACGCGGCGCTGCGGCCGGGCTTCGAGCGGCTGTTCTCGGACGATCCTCCGCTGGCCGGCGCCGGGTTGTGGGGCGGCGAGACGGCCGAGGCCATCGGCGAGCGATTCCTGCGCGAGGCGCGGCCGCTCGTGGAGCAGATTCGCGTGGGACTCGCGGCCGGGACGATCCGCCAGGATCCGATCTACCTGTTCTGGTCGTACGCGCACATGTTCACGAATCGCATGGGGATCGAATCGAGCGCCGAAGCCGTATTGCGCTTCTTCATGCACCGGTTCCATCAGGAGCGCCAGCCGGTCCCTCGCTGATCCCACATGCCCCGCCGCGAACCGCTTCTCCTGCTCCGGGTGTGCACGCTGCCGTTCGAGACGTTGAATCGCGACGCGGCGGCAGCCGAAGCGGCGCGTTCGCTGGTGGAAACCGAGGACGCGTGTCGGCAGGATGGCGAACGGCTCGCGGACGCGCTCCATCGCGATGCGGGTCCGGCGCGCGAGGGGCAGGCGGGGCGCGAAGGCCGCCACGCGCTGCTGCGGCTCAGGCGCGACGTTCACAACCAGCGGTCGTTGCGCCGAGACGATGTCGATACGGCGCGTGAGATCGCCTCACCCGAGGCGCTGAGGCTCCTCGATGCATGGCAATCCTCCCGGGCTGCGGTCGATCGAGTCCGCGAGGAATACGTCGCGGCGCATGATGCAGGCGCGCGCCGCGAATGGAAGCGGTGGCGCGAGAGCTTCGCCTGCCCGCTCGTCGCCGAAGCCGTGAGGCTCGCCAGCCGCTCGCTCGCGGCCAAGGTACGGGGGCTGGCCGGCACGCCGGTCGAGGAGTGGGGCCATCGCGACCGTCACGCCGCGCTCAAGGCTCTCGCCTACGCTGCGCGTTTCGCCACCAAGACCAGCCCCAACGGGCTATTCTGCGCCACGGCGGTCGCGGGCTGGGGCGAGCGCACCTGCTGCGCGGGCGACCACCGGCTCGCGCGGCTCGACTACGCGCTGAGCGTGGCGGAAGCGCGCAAGATCACGGCGTGCCTCGGGGCCGATTCCGCGGTCGAGGCGGCGATCGTGCCGCGGCCGAATCCCACGATCCGGCGGGATGACGAGCACTGGACGTTGTGGAAGCCGGCGTCGCCGCGCAGCATGAGCGACGACGAAGTGCTCACGCGCATCCGAGTGCATCCGGTGGCGCAGCATTTCCTGGACCTGGCGGGCTCGGGCCGGAACGTGCCGGAGCTGATCGCCGGCGTGGCGGAGCGAGCCGGCTTTGCGGCCGACGCGCCCGGGCTGCGCGTCTTCTACGACCGGCTGGTCGAGCACGGCGTGCTGATCGCGGAGATCGAGATTCCGTACGCGGAGCGCCGTCCGCTCCTGGCGCTGGCCGATCGCGTCGAGCAGGCCGGACTCGGCGTGGCGTGGGTGCCGGCCGCGCGCGCCGCGGAGCAGAGCCTGGACGCCATGGCGGATCGCGCGCCGGCCGCCCGCCTCACGGCGCTCGACGCGCTCCAGGACATCCTCGCTTCCCTGCCGCATCGCCGCGCGCTGCGAGAAGACGAGCTGGTGCGAGTGGACGCGGCCAGCGCCCTGCGCGTCACGGTCGCGCGCGAGCATCTGGCCGAAGCGCGGCGGTTCCTGGAATGGTACGCGTGGCTGTTCTCGTCGCTCTACCCGGAGCGCCTGTTCATGGCGGGCTACGCGCGCCGCTTCCTCGAGCTTCACCCCGCGGACCAGGACGTGAGCGCGCTCGATCTCTACCACGGGATGTTCGAGCCGGCGGGCGAAGGGCGCGAGTGGGGCTTTCCGCGCCCGAAGGGCTCGAGCGAGCCGGCGCAGCGCGCGGGCGCAGCGTTCGATGGAGTGCGCGAAGCGCTCGCCGGCGAAGCGGCGCGCGCCGCCGCCGAAGGTCGGGACGAGGTGGCGCTCGAGCGCATCGACTGGGAGCGACTCCTGGGGCCGCGCCGGCCGGCACGGTGGCACTGCGGCTTCCTGTTCCAGCTCGCGCCCGCGGCCCGGGATGGGGACAACGATGCGCCGAGCGGTCCGCCGCGACGGGTGGTGAGCGCGATCTATCCGGGCTTGGGCCTTGCCGTCGCGCGCCTGGCTCACCTGCACGCGCGCGATGGGGCGGATCCGATCGGCGAAGAGCTGGCGCGCGGCCGCGCCGCGATGAGCCGTGAGGGCGCCGTGCTCGCCGAGGTCACGTACATGCACGGCGCGCGCACCGCGAACGCCGGCCTGCGACCGAGCATCTTCGAGCGCGAGATCGAGCTGCCCGGGGACCTGTGCTCGCCGGCCGCCGAGCGCATCCGGCTCGCGGACCTGGTGGTGCGCTACGAGTCCGCGTCCGGGCGATTCGTGCTGCGCTGCTGCGCCGGTGGAGCCGAGGTGATCCCCACCCTCAGCAGCGGCATCAGCCCCGAGGGCTTCGTTTCGTTCCTGCTCGCGGTCGGGCGCCAGGGCTGGCAGCCGCTCAGCTACTACCCGGGGTTCGAGTGCGCGGGGGTGCGCCGCTGGCCGCGGTTCACCCTCGGCAACACCGTGGTGTTCCGCCGCCGCTGGGAGTTCGAGGCCCGCGAGCTGCCATTGTCCGCGGCGGCGCCGTCCGAGCGGTTCCTCGCGGCCACCCACTGGCGTCTGCGCCACGGCCTTCCGCTCCACGTGTTCGTCTCGAGCGCCGCCCAGCCCAAGCCGTTCTTCGTGGATCTCGGGTCTCCGACCTTCGTGGACCTGTTCGCGCATTGGGCCGGGCCCGCTGCGCTCGCGCCGGACGTCACCGTGCACGTCACCGAGATGCTGCCCCGCCCCGAAGACCTGTGGGTGCGCGACGCAACGGGCCGCTACGCGTCGGAGTTCCTGGTTCAGCTCGGCAGCGACGACGCATGAGTGCCACGTCCGGGCACTGGGCCCTGCTTCGCCATTCCGCGTTTCGCCGGTTGTGGATCGGGCAGGCGATCTCGGAGATCGGCGACGGCCTGACCGGGCTCGCACTCGCGATCGTGGTCTTTCGCCTGACCGGCTCGGCCGCGGCGCTGGGGGTACTCACGGTTCTCACGTCGATCCCGCAGCTCGCGCTCGGGCTCCACGCCGGCGTGCTGGTGGATCGCTGGGAGCGCAGGCGGGTGATGGTCGCGACCGACCTGATCCGGGCCGCGGTGGTGGCCGGCCTCATGGTGGTGCGGGGGCCGGGCGATCTCTGGCTGCTCTACACGCTCGCCACGGCGCACGCCGCGGCCAGCGTGTTCTTCGAGCCCGCGCGCGCAGCCATCCTCCCCCACCTGGTGACGCGCGAGACGCTGCTCGGCGCCAACAGTGTGCTGCAGAGCACGCGCGTGGTGGCAGGCGTGGCGGGCACGGCGCTCGCCGGCGTGCTGCTCGCTCTCCCGCAGGGCGCACGCGTCGCGTTCGGGGTCGACGCGCTGTCGTTTGTCGCCTCGGCGATCGCGATCGCATCGCTGCGCGTGCCGCTGCGCACCGACGCGCCGGAATCGGTGCACGTGGCGCTGGTGCGCGGCCTGCGCTTCCTGTTCGCGAGCCCTACGTTGGTCGGCCTGCTGCTCACGTTCGCGGTCACCGTGCTCGGGGTCTCGGCGGTGAACGTGGTGTTCGTGCCGTTCGTCACCACGGAGCTCCACGGCTCGAGTGCGCTGATCGGCTTCATGCGCGCGGCGCAGACGGTGGGCATGGTGGCGGCCGGCGCGGCGATCGCCGCAGTCTCGGCGCGCGTCGCCCCGGCCCGACTCATGGCGCCCGCGATCCTGGTTCTGGCCCTCACGCTCTGCGGGCTGGCGCTGGTCCGCCACTGGATCCCGTTCGTGCCGCTGCTGATCGTCGCAGGCGTGTGCTCGACCCTGATTCAGTCGAGCAGCGCAACACTGCTCCAGCAGCACGTGCCCGACGCGTTGCGCGGTCGGATCGAGAGCGCGCTCGACACGCTCCTCATGCTGGTGGTGATGGCCGCGGCCGCTGGCGCCGGAGCGCTCGCCGATCGCGCCGGGACCCGGCGGGTGCTTCTCGGCGCCGGCCTGGTGACGCTGCTGGGCGGAGTGCTGGCGCACATTGCGTTACGGCAACCCGAGCCGGCGCGCGAGCGATCCGCAATCGGTTCTTGACCTGGCGCGCGGCTCGCGGCAGCATTTCCGGCGGCCGGGTGCGACGGAGCGCCCGGCCGGGCGCTCCCCCGAGTGGGCGGCGCGCTCCCGGCACTCCGTTCGAAGGAGGACCCCCGCCATGGATGTGAACGCCCTCGATCTCGAAGTGGAGGAGATCGAAACGCGGAGCCGGCCGGGTTGTTCCGGCAGCTCGAGCACCAACCCGCGCTGCACCTGTCCGGTCCTTTCGACCGACGAGGAGTAGCGCCCCCTTCGAAGTGCCCGGCGGGATCGCGCCTGCGATCCCCGCCGGGGGTCATGCGGCGAGCGTTCGGCTCCCGCGCACGGTACCGGCCGGGCGGCCTACGCGGCGATCGAGCGCGACTGCGCCATTCCGAGCTTCCAGCGCTCGAAGCGCTCGAGATGCTCGGCGGTCATCTCCCCCGCGAGCTCCAGGTCGCTCAGCTGAATGGCGACCTTGACCGAGCGCCCGTGCCAGATCGTGCCGCGCGGCTCGATCGTGATGTCTCCGCGCTTTTCGAGACGCGCAGCCGTGTCGACCAGCGCGACCGCGCCCTCGGCGTAGAGCCCGATGCGGTTGCGCTGCTTGCGCAGGCCGCCGGTCCGGAATTCGACGACGGTTGCATCCTCCTTTGCGTCGCGCTTCGAGAGCTCGCCGACGACGGCTTCGAGCCGCGCGATCGCCTGTGGATCGTTCGGCGTGGATCGCGCGGTGGCGTAGAGCGCGACGCGGCGAACGCCCCACACGATCTGGACCACACCCGCAAAGATCCATCGGCCCACGGCCGTGGCGCGCGCGTCCGCGAGCCACAGCCACGCCAGGCAATTGAATGCCCCGGTGAGGATCATCGCGACGCCATCCACGATCAGCCCGGTGATGGAGGGCCGGCACAGGTTCCAGGCGCCGGCGCATAGCAGCGTCATGGCAATCGCCACCAGTGGGATGAATGCGGCCAGCCACCCGCTGGTTCCGATGATCGCGCCCGCGGCGACGCCGATCCACGCAAAGCGGCGCACCGAGCGCTTCATCGAGACCCGGAATGAGGCAGCGTCGAGCCGATTCCAGTCCGAGAGGTCGTGCAAAGGGAACTCCAGCGGCGGCAGCGCCCGGGGAGGGCATCGGAGTCTTCGTCACGACGGCGCGCAAGCTTGAGCGGTCGCGGCGCGGCAGCTTCCTGCGTTGCCGTGCAGTTCCCGCCCTTGCCCTACTTGCGGGGCTCCTCGCCTCCAGCCATCAGCTCCTCGATCGCGTCGGCGACGTGCTGGTCGGTGATGTGGTGGTCGCCGGCCTTGCGCCTGAGGGCGTCCGCGCGAACCAGGATGTCCGCCTCGCGCACCCCCTCGGGCGCATGGAACTTGTAGCAGGCCAGCTCCAGGCGCAGGCCGTTGGGGTCGCTGAAGTAGATCGAGTCCATGAAGCCGCGGTCGAACGACTTGAACGGGGTGCCGCGTGCTTCGAGGCGTTTGGCGACCTGGGTCTGGGTCGCCCGCGACACCGTGAACGCGATGTGCTCGAGGTGCCCGATGTCGCGCGGATGAGGACTGGGGTCGTCCTTGCGGCTCTCGTTGGTGAAAACCGTGATGAGCCGGCCGTCTCCGGGATCGAAGTACAGGTGGCTCTCGTCGGGCCGCCCCAGGTTGGGCTGCTCGAACAGGAACCGCATGCCGAGCAGCCCCTGCCAGAAGTCGATCGCGCTCTGGCGGTTCGACCCCACCAGTGTGATGTGATGGACCCCCTGTACCTGAATGCGCGTCACCGCCATGACCTCGCGCGCTGCGCACAGGTGCCGCTGGGGCACCTGTGCGCTACGCCTTCTCGTTAGTTGTGCGCGGGCGGAGGCGGCAGGTTCTGCGCGTCCCACGCCGGCGGCGGCGGAATCACGATCGTCGTGCCCACCACTTTCCCGCCCGGCGGGATCCGGTCCAGGTTCTTGTGCGTCACCGGCGGCAGGCTCTTCAGATACGCGGCGATCGCCATGGCGTCACCGTCCTCGAGGACGTTCGCGTAGTTCATCCACGGCATGATGGGCGCGAGCTGCGAGCCATCGGGAGTGTTCCCGGTGCGAAGGGCGTGCACGATCTGCTCGCTGGTCCAGTTTCCGATTCCGGTTTCCGGGTCGGGCGTCAGGTTGCGGGGGTGCACCACACCCCAGGGGCCGACCCAGCCGATGTCGCTGCCCGAGAGGAGGCGCGTGGTGTCCGGAGCCCCGTAGAAGGTGCCGGGCGTGTGACAATCATTGCAGCTCATGATCGTCACGAGATAGCGCCCGCGCGCCACCGGATCCATCTTCGCGGCGGGCGCGACATCGGGGGATTTCGACGTGCAGGAAAGGGCCAGGATGGCGGAAGTGATGGACGTCGCGACCAGCAAGAAGCCGGCAATTCTCGTGCGGACCACCGTGGATTCCTCCAAGGATTTGGGGTAAGCGGCTCGAAGCTTGGTGTCGTGGAGCGCGGCAGTCTACACGCGACCCCCACCCCGTCTCAATCCCCGCGCGGGCTGGGCGGGGCCCGGCGCTCGACATGCGGGCGTCACGTTTCTGCTACCTTGTATCCCCCCTCAGCGCCAAGACCCACGCCGCCAGCGGAGATGAGATGGCCGAGAGACGGCAGCAACTCCTGGAAGCGCCGGAGCCGAGCGTTGCGGCGCGGGCTCCGGCGCCGGCGAGAAGCCTCCCCCGCGACGAGGCCTACGCCCTCGGCAAGAAGCTGCGGGAAGCCTGCCCGCGGAGCTCACACGCCGACTGGAAGGCGGCGCGCGACCGTCCCGATCCGGTCGATCTCGTGCTGAGAGCCGAGAAGGGGCGGCTGACGGAGTTGCTCCCGCTACGCCACGGACGCATGGCGCGCTCTCCGTTCACGTTTTACCGGGGTGCGGCACTGACCATGGCATCGGATCTCGCCGCGACTCCGGTTACGGGGCTGCGCGTCCAGTGTTGCGGCGACGCGCACCTCAGCAACTTTGGCGGGTTCGCGACGCCCGAGCGGCGCGTCATCTTCTCGATCAACGATCTCGACGAGACACTGCCCGCCCCCTGGGAGTGGGACTTGAAGCGCCTGGCGGCGAGCTTCGTCGTGGCCAGCCGCGACAACGGCCTGAACGGCGGCACTTCCAAGGATGCCGTGACGACGTGCGTCCGCAGCTATCGCGAGTCGATGGCCGAGTTCAGCGAGCTGAAGATGCTGGAGCTGTGGTATCTGGCGCTGGACCTCGAGGATCTGGTGGCCGGCATCAAGGATCCCGCGTTCCGCCAGCGTGCCGTGAGACGGCTCCAGAAGGAGCGGGCCAAGAGCATCGCCCACGACATCTTCCCGAAGCTGGCGGAGCACAAGGGGGACACTCCCATCATCAAGGACCAGCTCCCGACCATCTTCCATGCCAAGGGTCACACGCCCGGCGAGGTCGAGGAAGTGGTGCACGATGCGCTCGCCTCCTACCGCACGACCCTCGCGCCCCCCCAGCAGAAGCTTCTCGACCAATATGAGCTGCGGGATGCCGCGATCAAGGTGGTGGGGATCGGGAGCGTCGGAACCCGCTGCTGGGTGCTCCTGTTCACCGCCGCCGAGGACGACCATCTCTTCCTGCAGGTGAAAGAGGCGCGCGACTCGGTGCTGGAGCCCTACGCCGGGGCGAGCCACTACCCCAACCAGGGCCAGCGGATCGTGGACGGCTACCGCCTGATGCAGCCCGCGAGCGACGTGTTCCTCGGGTGGGGCGTGGGCCCCCACGCCGACTACTTCGTTCGCCAGCTGAGGGACATCAAGATCAGCGTCCGGGTCGAGACTCTGGGCCGCGACGAGATGGAATTGTTCGCCCGCTGGTGCGGGCGGGCGCTCGCGCTCTCCCACGCGCGCTCGGGCGCCGCGGCCCAGCTCAGCGGCTACATGGGAAAGAGCGACGCCTTCGATCGCGCGCTCGCGTCCTTCACTGGGGCCTACGCGGACCAGAACGAAAAGGACCACGCTGCGCTGAAGCGCGCGATCCGCACCGGCAAGGTCGAGGCGGTCTTCGAGGAAGATCGCTAGCGCTCACGAGACCAGCGCCGGCCGGGTCCGGGCGGGCGCGGCGACGCCGCGGACGAGGAACCACACCGCGAGCGGAATCTCGAACGCGGCCATCGGGATCCACAGGTAGTTGACGATGCCGCCGGGAAGGAAATCCACCAGGTCCAAGGGCAGCGCCACGACCAGCAGGGCCGACGAGATCACGCCGAGCCATGCGAGCGCGGCGGGAATCATGCGGCCGCGCAGCATCAGCCACGAGAAGATCGTGCTCCCCAGCGCGAAGAAGATCGCGGAGATCCCGCCGCCCTGCCCCCACAACAGGAATGCGCCGAGGCCGTTCACCGAAGCCGGATCCGGAGCGCGCGCCCCGCTGGTGGTCGCGAGCCACAGGAGCCCCAGCGAGCGGTTCAGCCCGATGCCACCGGACAGGCCCTCGCCGACTCGGCAGGTGAGCGCGAGCATCGCGAGATCGGAATCCTGATCGCGCGTGATCGCCCACAGCGTCACCGCCAGCGCCAGGGCGCAGAAGCTGGTGAGCACCGTGAACAGGGTGCTGAGGCGCACGTCGGTCACGTGCTGGGCAATGGATGCGAGCTTGGCGGCGACTCCCTCCCCGCCGGTCGCCTTGCCGAACAGAATGAGAGTCGGGATGCCGAGCGCGATGTAGAGGAGGAACGAGAATCCGGCGAGCCTTGCGTTCGTCGTGCGCGTCATGGGCGCCTCCGGGACGTGGACTTCACCTCGGTTCGAACCAGTGGGAGCCGGGTGATTTACGCGTCCCTGAACGCGCAGGTTTCATCGCGGCGGCGGACGCGCCCGCCGATCCTAGCGGAGGCGTCGCCCGGCTGCCGCTCGCAGCCTGGGCGCGGCGGCCCGAGCTACTTCGGGCAGACGAGCTTCTGCACGGCCTCGGCGCGCGCCAGCAGCCAATCCTCGTCGACGACCCGGCGCGACTCGAAGCCGTCGAAGTAGAGCAACCGCGCGTGCGCGACCAGGGTGACGTACTTGCGGGCGGGATCGACGGAGATCTGGTTCAGCCCGACATAGGCATACGCGAGCGGGCAATTCACCAGCGTATCCCCGTCCACGACGATCCGGAGGACAGCGTTCGAGGAGGCGCCGCCTTCACCGTGGCCGGCCGGTGGCGCGATGGAGATGGTGGTTTCGATCACATGCCCCGGGACGATCTCCTTACGGGTGAACGCGTGCCTCGCGTCCGATTCGAGGACCACAAGGCCACTCCGCTCCCAGGCTGCCTTCCGCTTATCCAGGTCGGAAGGCCGTTCCGTGTACCCGGTCGAGACCTGGATCAGTCCCATTTCCCTGGACCAGGAATACTGCGCCACGGGGCAATCGTCGGCGATCGCCGGCGTGAGCGACAGGCCTAGGGCCACGAGAGCGGTGCCCGCGAGACTGCACCGGAGCATCAGGGCGCCTCCTTTCCGAGGTCGCATCCCCCCGGTCCACCCCATTCGAGACCGGGTACCCTATACATCGGCAGCTTCCGCTCGGGGCACGGCGTAAAATCCATGTCAGTTGGTATTTGACGGGTGACAACGTCGCGGCCGGGGAGTAGGTTTGGTGTATGCACTTGGTACCCGGAGTCATCCGCCAGCGGCGTTCGGCTGCTCCGCACCGAGGCGCTCACCTCCTGGTGCTCGCCGCGCTCAGCGTTGCCACGATCGCATACGCGGGCCGCGGAAAGGTCGAAGGCGTCACGAACTTCGGCCGCGTCACGGACAACATATTCCGGGGCGGCGAGGCGACATCGCAGGGGCTCGAAAACCTCCACGACATGGGCGTCCGTACGGTCATCGACCTCGCCGGCAAGTCGGGCGAGCGCAGCACCTGCCAGAGGCTCGGCATCAAGTACTACGCCTTCCCGATGCATGCCGACGAGCGCCCCGACGACGCGAAGGTCGATGAAATCCTGCGCATCATGCGCAACGCCGACCAGCCGGTCTACGTGCACTGCGCTGCGGGCAAGCATCGCGCCGGCACGATCACGGCGCTGTACCGGCTGCGGGTTCAGGGCTGGACGCCCGAACAGGCGTGGAAGGAGCAGCAATCCTACGGCTTCGGCTCCGCCAAGGAGCATCGCAAACTGTACGAGTACGTCTACGGGCGCGGTGGCCCGGCCGGCAAGTCGAAGGGCAGCTCGAGCGACTGAGCCGCCGGCTGCACGCCGTCACCCGTCATCGCCCGGTCGGCGCGATCTCCTCTCCCACCCGCACCTCGCCCTCCTCGACCACGCGCGCGTAGATCCCGGCTAAGTGCTTGGTCTCGCGCACCAGCGTGCGCAGCACCTGGGTGTCATGCGGAACGTCATCGACCGGCTGCGTGACCATGACGCAGCGCGGGCAGCCGGATGCGATCTCGATCACCGCAGAGCCCACGCGCAGTCGCCGCCCGATCCATTCCAGCTCGGGGTAGCCTTCCGCTTCGTCCAACTCGACCAGCAGGTTGGGCCGGAAGCGGCGTTCGTCCCAGACCGACTGCGGAGCGAGGCGCGCGAGTGTGCGCAGCGTCGTGCGGGTGAGGAGATGAATCGGGAAGCCATCGAAGAAGTTGCCCTGGCGCAGGAGCCGCAGCCGCTCGGGCGGGAACTCGCTCATGTCGGGCATGGGCTCGCCCGGCAGGAGGCCGGCGAGCGCGCGCACGGTCTCGGCCGATTCGCCTTGCGATGTGAGGCGGGGCGCCGCTTCGCTCCCCGCGGGCCCCAGGCCTCGGAGCGAGACCGGGCGCCCGAGCAGCTCGCTCAGCCGGCGCGGCGCATCCGCGGCATCGGTCATGAGCCGCGTCCCGTCGGGAAGCGTGATCTCCGCCGGCGGCGACGCCGCCCCCGCAACCGGCTCGCTCGGGTAGCGCGCACCGCACGCGCGCAGCGGCGGCAGGCGCTTCCCGCCGGTGATCCCGCTGCGCGTCTCGTCGTACACGGCCCAGCCGCGGTCGCCGGGGATGCCGCGCCACGTGAGCGCCGCGCTCTGCATGCGCTCTCCGCTCATGCTCTTGACCGGGTAGCGCCACACCTGGGCGACGGTGCCGAGTCGCACGCGGGCCGCCGTCAGCGCGCGCCGCCAGGCGCAGCCCTCAACGCTCGGCCCGGTACACGTCGGTGTTCATGTACTTGAGGCCGGAGTCGGCCATCAGCGTGACCACCGTGCCGCCCGGGCCGAGACGCTCGGCGATGCGGATCGCCGCGATGACGTTGGCGCCGGACGAGGTGCCGGCGAACAGCCCCTCCTCGCGCGCCAGCCGCCGCGCCATCGCCTTGGCGTCGTCAGTCGGGACCGCCAGGGTTTCGTCCACCAGCGAAGGTTCCCACAGCGGTGGAACGAAGCCGACCCCGACCCCCTCGATCTTGTGCGGTCCGGGTGCGCCTCCCAGAAGCACCGGAGACTCCGCGGGCTCGACCGCCACGATCCGTGCACCGGGCTTCCGTTGATCGAGCACGGTGGCGACGCCACGCAACGATGCGCCGGTGCCGACGCAGTGGACGAACACATCCACCGCGCCGTTCGTCTGGCTCCAGATCTCCTCGCCCAGCGGGAAATAGCCGGCGATGCTGTCGTGGTTGTTGAGCTGGTCGGTCCAGTAGGTGTTGGGCTCCCGGCTCAGCCCGCGCGCCGCCGCGATCATGTCGAGGATCAGCTTCTTCGTGGTGCGCCCGCCCTCGCTCGGGACCAGCGTGAGCGTGGCGCCCAGCGCCACCATCTGGTCGAGCTTCTCGCGGCTGAACGCATCGGAGCTGACGATGCGGATGCGGTAGCCCTTGGCCGCGCACACCCAGGCGAGCGATGCGCCGGTGCTGCCGCCGGTGTACTCGACCACGGTGCCGCCGGGCGCGAGCCGTCCGTCGGCCTCGGCGCGCGAGATCACGGCCAGCGCCATGCGGTCCTTCATGCTGCCGGTGGGGTTCTCCCACTCGAGCTTCACGAAGATGTCGGCGCACTTGGGCGGCACGACGCGCCGCAGGCGGACCATCGACGTGCCGCCGACCGCTTCGAGCACGTCCATCGGGGCCAGCGTCATCGCTCCACTCGGTCTGCCGGAATCGTCGGGACGGGTGCGCATCGCGCGGAATCTACCTCAGACCCGCGCGCGGCGCTGGCTCGACCCGGCGGCTCGATCAAGCGGCGAACGTTTTGTGCCGAAACCCGTTCGAGCCAACCCTGGCTTGGCGCAGCAGCGCGTGCAGCGCGCGCAAGTCGTTGCCATCATGAGGACAATGAAGGAGTACGTGATCGACGGGTCCCGCGGGGAGACCAAGTCGCCGGCGCGCGCCGCATGCCTTGCGGCGTGGCTGGGCGTAGCCATGCTCGCTGCGCTGCCGGAGCGCGCGCCGGCTGCGAGCCTGTTCCTCCAGGTCGAGACGCCCGCGCTCACGCTGACGCCCACGCCGGGCGACTACGTGCGCGACTACATCGAGGCCACCGGCACCACCGGAATCTCGGTGCGCATCAAGACCAACGACCCGGTCGGCATGTCGGTCCTGGTGCGCTGCTCGGATCCCGCGCCGCAGATCGCGCTCAACGACTTCATGGTACGCACGCTCACCGGACCGGGCCCGGGAGGCAGCGCGCTTTCGACCTACACGCCGATCCAGTCCACCAACATGTTCCTGTGGAGCACCGGAACCGAGCTGGCGCCGTTCTTCATCGTTCGCACCGACATCCGCATTCGGAACCTGATGAACTACAACGATGGGGCGGGCGCCACCACGACCGGCTACTCGAACACGCTGGTGTTCACGGTGGTGTCGCCCTAGGGCGGCCGCCCGTCAGTTGCCCTCCACGTGCTTCTGCAGCGCGCGCAGCCTCCGATCCCAGCGAAGCGAGATGCGCTCCAGGTAGCGGCGCGCGATCTCGAGTCGCCGGGTCTCCATCTCCCAGCGGCTCTCGCGCCCGGCGCGCGCGCCGCTCACCAGGCCGGCGCCCTCGAGCACGCGCAGGTGCTTTGTGACCGCCTGGCGCGTGAGGCCGAGGCCCGACGTGAGGCGCGCGATCGACTGGGGCCCGCCCTCGCACAGGCGGGCCACCAGCTCGATGCGGGTCTCGTCGCCGAGGGCGGCGAAAACACCGGCCGAGCCCGCGAGCCCGGCCCGCCGTGCCGCGGTCACGGGTTGCGGCGCAGATAGTCCTCGATCGCCTTCATCTGCGCGCTCCAGCCCCCGTCGTTGCTCTTGAGCGCAGCTGCGCGGCGCGCGATCGGGATGCGATCGAAGCCCGATTCGGTGAGGGTGAGCCGCGTGCCGCCCGGTGCGTCCTCGAGCTCGAACTCGACCAGCGTCGTCGGCTCGCCCGAGTAGTCCACGCCCGGCTCCACGGCGTTGGGGTGCCAGCGCAGAGCGAGGCGCCGCTCCGGCTCCATCGCCTCGACTTCGATTTCCATCGTGAGGTGCTCGTAGCCCGGATAGGTGATCCGCCCCCGGACCGTGGCCCCCGGGCGGAACGGCCCTTCGAACGCCGCCTGGAACCAGGCGCCGAATTCCTTCGCGTCTGCCAGCGCGCGCCATACCCGTGCGCGCGGCGCGCGCAGCAGAATCTGCTTCTCGATCCGGTCCGTCGTGGTGGTGCTCATCTTCCGGCTCTCCTTTCGTGGTCCGCTTGTCGTGCAACCCGCGAGTTGCATGTTAGCCGAGCCCCAGGCCTAAATGCAACTGCCAAGTTGCTCATCGCAGGGACGGGGACGGCGGAGGATCGGGGAGGCGCCCGGCCGGCTCACCTCGGCGTGGCGCCCCGCCGGCTCACCCCCTCTCGGCGGATCCGGCGGCTCAGCCCGCCTCGCCGCAAGCTTCGAGCCGCTGCTCGAAGAAGCGCCGCTCCGACGGATTGCGCGCGAGCGCGAGCGCCGCGCGCAGGTGCTCGCGCGCGGCGCCGGACCGGCCGCGGCGCAGCTCCAGCTCTCCCAGCGCCGCCGGATAGAACGGATAGGCGGTGAGCCGCTCGCGGTCGGCGATCCCCTGGATCGCCTCGAGGCCGCGCTCGGGTCCCTCCCGCTGGGCGATCGCGATCGCGCGGTTCAATGCCACCACCGGTGAGGGGCGGATCGCCATCAGCATGTCGTACAGCGCGACGATCCGCTCCCAATCGGTCTCCTCGGGGCTCGCCGCCGTGACGTGCGTCCATGCGATGGCCGCCTCGACGTGGTACTCGCTCAGCTCCGGGCCGGTGGCCGAGAGCTCCATCAGCCGCTGACCCTCCGCCACCAGGGACCGGTCCCAGCGCGAGCGGTCCTGATCGAAGAGCGAGTGCAGGTCGCCGGCGCTGTCGATGCGCGTCGGGAGCCGCGCCGCGTGGAAGCACATCAGTGCGGAGAGCGCGCGCGTCGCGGGCGTCGCCCCAAAGGGATGCTCCGCGAGCAGCGCCGTCAGTCGCATGGCCTCCGCACACAGCTCGGCGCGCACCGCCGATGCGGCGGACGCCCCGTGGTAGCCCTCGTTGAACAGCAGGTACAGCGCGCGCTGCACCGCGGGCAGCCGTGTCGAGAACTCGTCCGCCCGCGCCACGTCGAACAGGCGCCGCGACCCCGCCAGCACCTTCTTCGCGCGCGTGATGCGCTTCTCGATCGCCGCATGGGTTGCGACGAACGCGCCCGCGATCTCACCGGCGCTGAAGCCGCACAGGATGTGCAGCACCAGCGCGACCTGGGCTTCCTCCTTCAATCGCGGGTGGCAGCACGAGAACATCATGCGCAGCAGGTCGTCCTGAACCGCTTCAGGCGTGAACTGCTCGTCGACCGCCGGCACCAGGGTCCATTCCGAATCCAGCAGCCGGCCCAGCTCGGGCGCGAAGGTGCGGGCGGTGCGCTCGCGCCGCAGCACGTCGACCGCGCGGTTCCGCGCGGCCGCCATCAGCCAAGCGGAGGGATTCTCGGGGTAGCCGCGGAACTTCCACACCTCCAGCGCGTGGCAGAAGGCGTCCTGAACGACGTCTTCCGCCAGCGCCAGATTGTGCACCCCGAAGATGCGCGTCAGGACCGCGACCATGCGCCCCGACTCGCGCCGGAAGAGGGAATCGACCGGGTCCACTACATCTTCATGACCGGCCGGACTTCGACGAACCCGTTGCGCTCGAAGATCGGACAGCCCTTCGAGAGCTCTGCGGCCTCGGCCAGGTCCCGTGCCTCGACCAGCGTGTAGCCACCCACCAGGTCCTTGGCCTCGGCGAAAGGGCCGTCGGTCACGATCTTCTGCTTGCCCTTCACCACCTTGCCGGTCGGATCGAGCGGCTGGCCCTGGTCCTTGATGTGGCCCTTCCGGCCCAGGTCCTGCAGCCAGCTCATCCACTTCTGCATGACCTGCTGTGCGTCCTGAGGAGAGGTGGGGCGCTCCGCTCCGCGATACAAGAACACGAACTCGCTCATCTAGACCTCCTGATCGGCGATCCGGCTCGTGCGAACCGATCGCACCGTCCGAACCTGGCTTCGCACGGCCCGTCTGGCCGGCTCGATGGTAAGACGTTTGACGGAACGGGGCCCGGACACATTATTCGGCGCCCGCCGGGTTCGGCAGCGGAGGCGACAGTCCAGCTTCAGCCGCGCCGATCGGCCACCAGCGCTAGACTTTGGGTTTCCAGCCCCGTCCGCGCACCACGCGACCGGGCGTGGCGCCGGTGTGCTCGCCGTTCCGGAGCACCAGCTGCCCGTTCACCAGCACGTCGCGCACGCCGGTGGCGTACTGGTGCGGCTTCTCGTAAGTTGCGTGGTCCTGGATCGTCGCCGGATCGAACACCACGACGTCGGCGAAGCACCCGGGCTCGAGACGGCCGCGCCGGACGAGCCCCAGGTTCCCGGCCGGGAACGACGTCAGGCGGCGCACCGCATCGGCGAGGGACGCGGCCTTCTCGTCACGCACGTACTTGCCGAGCAGGCGCGCGAAGCAGCCGTAGGCGCGCGGGTGCGGGTTCGACTTCAGGAACACGCCCTCCGGCGCCTGGGAGCCCTCGTCCGAGCCGAACGCCATCCACGGCAATCCGACCTCGCGGCGCACGTTGTCTTCGGACATCAGGAAGTAGACGGTGCCGATGCGGCTGTCGTCGGCCACCACCAGATCCATCGCGGTCGCCTCCGGCGATTTGCCGCGCAGCCGAGCCACCTCCGCGAGCGACTTTCCCGTGAGCGGCTTGAGGGAGTCCTGCTTGAACGCCACCAGGAGCACCTTCTCGGGGGAGCCCGCGGCCAGCAGCAGGTTCTCCCAGCGGTCGGTGGGAGTGCGCATCTCGCGCGCCACCCGCGCCCGGATCGCGGGGTCCTGCAGGCGCCGCCGCCATTCCGGCAGGCCGCCCTCCTGCACCCACGGCGGCATGGCGGCGTCCAATCCCGTTGCGCCGGCGGTGTAGGTGTACATGTCGGCGGTGATCCTGAGACCCTGCGCGCGGGCGGCCTCGATGCGCGCGATCACAGAGTCCAGCTTGGTCCAGTTCGAAGCACCCGCAGCCTTGAGGTGGTAGATCTCGGCCGGAACGCCCGCCTCGCGCGCGATGCGGATCAGCTCGTCGACGGCCTCGAGCAGGCGCGCGCCCTCGCTGCGCATGTGGGAGATGTAGATGCCGCCGTACGGCGCCGCCGCCCTGCACAGCTCGATCAGCTCCTCGGTGCGGGCGTAGAAGGCCGGGGCGTAGATCAGCGATGAGCCCACGCCCAGCGCTCCCTCCTCCATCGCCTGGCGCACGAGCGCGCGCATCCGGTCGAGCTCGGCCGGCGTGGGGGCGCGGTCGGCGTAGCCCAGCTCGTGGATCCGCACCGTGGTGGCGCCCACGAACGAGGCCACGTTGCATGCAATGCCCCGCTTCACCAGGTGGTCCAGGTACTCGCCGAGCGTGGTCCATGGGACGTCGTACTTGATGTCGGTCTGCTCGCGCACGACCCGAAGCTTCATCTCGTCGTTCAGCGGGCCCATCGACCAGCCCTCGCCCATCACTTCGAGCGTGACGCCCTCGCGGATTTCGCTCTGGGAGCGCCCGTCTTCCAGCAGCGACTCGCTGCTCCAGCTCAGCATGTTGATGAAACCGGGTGCGACCGCCATGCCGCGTGC
>Ga0075433_10000359_pt1 | contig 28647 bp, 23 predicted proteins | sample RhiMethybrSRZTD2_FD_75299 | JGI IMG/M metagenome (GOLD analysis project Ga0075433, IMG submission 75299) | Populus rhizosphere microbial communities from Tennessee, USA - Rhizosphere MetaG P. TD hybrid SRZTD2 | ecosystem: Host-associated > Plants > Roots > Rhizosphere > Soil | place: USA... | reverse complement strand
CTCGGGCCCGGAGCGCGACGACATCGGTGACCTGCGGGATCTGTCGGAGCTCTTCGCCGAGCTGGAGTTCGATCGCTACGACGACGTCAACATCCTGGCCCGGAGCGTGGCCGAGATGTCGGCCGACGTCGGGGAGGTGCAGGCCCAGCACGTGGCCCTCCTGCGGAGCATCCGGGAGGATTCCGCGCACGTCCAGCGTTTGACCGCGGCGCTCCGCAAGGAGATCACCCGGGCGCGGATGGTGCCGATCGGACGACTCTTCACCCGTGTGGCCCAGCAGGTGCGGGAAGCGGCGCGCGCCACCGGCAAGGCGGTGACCCTGACCGTGCGCGGCGAGACCGCTGAGGTCGACAACAGCGTCATCGAGCAAGTGGCGGATCCCCTTCTGCACCTGATCCAGAACGCGATCGGTCACGGCATCGAGCCGGCCGACGAGCGCGAGCGTCTCGGCAAGCCCGCGCAGGGCCAGCTGACGCTCTCGGCCTCCCAGGCGGGGGGCTTCATCCTGGTCGAGGTCGAGGACGATGGCCGCGGGATCGATGCGGACCTCCTCCGGCGGCGAGCGGTGGAGCGCGGCCTGCTGCCGGCCGCCGAGGCGGTCACGCTGTCGGACCGGGACGCGCTCAACCTGATCTTCGTCACCGGCTTCAGCACCGCGGCCGCGGTGACCCGCACGTCCGGTCGCGGAGTCGGCCTGGACGTGGTGCGGACCAATGTGAGCCGGCTCAACGGCGAGATCCACGTCGAGACCGAGCCCAGGCGCATGACCCGTTTCGTGCTGAAGGTCCCCCTGACGGTGGCGATCGCCGACGCCTTGATGGTTCGCTGCGGCCCCGAAACCCTCGCGTTCCCGCTCACCGCGGTGAGTGTCATGCGGCCGGTCGCGCCCTCCGATATCGTGGCGGCGGGCGGTCGCGAGTCGGTGCGGGTAGACGACCAGGTGCTCGACCTCGTTCGACTCGACCGGGTCCTGGGGCTCCGGCCCACCCCGCCGGCCATGCGGCTGCCGGTCGTCGTGCTGCGGGGCGGCGGCAAGCCGTTCGGGGTCGTCGTCGATGAGCTCCTCGGCAAGGAGGAGATCGTCATCAAGAGCCTGGGAGCCCTGCTCGAGGGCGTGGGCCCGTTCTCGGGGGCCACCATCTCCGGTGAGGGGCGCGTGATCCTCCTCCTCGATCCGACCCGGCTGCGCGAGGCCGCCGCGACGGTGCCGCTGGTCGCGCGCGTCGGGGTCCGGGAGGAGGAGCGGGAGGCCGAGCCGCGCACCCGGGTCCTCCTGGTGGACGACTCGGTCAGCATCCGCAAGTTCGTCGGGCAGATGCTGGAGAAGGCCGGGTTCGACGTGCTCACCGCGGTGGACGGACACGACGCGATCCAGCAGCTCACCGAGCAGTCCGTCGACGTGGTCATCACCGACCTCGAGATGCCGCGTGTGAACGGTTACGCCCTGATCGAGGACATGCGGCGCCGCTCGACGACCCGGGAGATCCCGGTCATCGTGCTGACCACCCGGGCGGGGGCGAAGCACGTCGGTCTCGCGCAGCGTCTCGGCGTCCGGCACTACGTGGCGAAGCCGGTGGAAGAGCAGAGCTTCATCCGCCTCGTGGCGTCGGTCACGGCCGCGCCCGCGGCGGCCCTCGCCCTGTCCGGCCGCTCGGGGGCGGCGGAGTAGCCGGTGGCCAACGCCAAGGTGCTCGTGGTGGACGCTAACCAGGATAGCCGGGCGGCCCTCGCGCACGCCCTCACCGAGGCCGGCTACGAGGCGGCGGTCGCCACCAGCGGCTCGTTCGCGCTGACCATGCTCGAGTGGGAGCAGCCTGACCTCATCGTGAGCTACGCCAAGGTGCAGGACATGGACGGCTACGAGCTGTTCACGATGGTCCGGCGCGACCCGGCCACGAAGGACACGCCGTTCCTCCTCCTGGCCGGGCGCGACCGCCCGATCGCGCTGGCCGCAACGGAGGCTGGGGTGGACATGACCGTGACCGGAGATTTCACGCTGGCCACCGTCATGACCCGGGTCCAGGAACTGCTGGGCGATACGCCCACTCCCGTGCCGGCCAAGCTTCAGCCGGCGCCGGCCGCCTCGAAGGCACCGGTCAAGATGCCGGCCCGGCCGCAGGTGAGCCCTTCCCCTCCGGTACCCACTCCGGCGGCCGCGCCCGCCCAGCCGGTGCCGACGGTCGAGGCCTCGCGAAGCAGCTTCCAGGGGTCCCTCGGCGTGATGGATCTCACCGAGCTGACCCAGGTTATCTCGCTGGGCGTCAAGACCGGCGAGCTCCATCTCTCCCTGTCGAAGGGGGAGGGGATCATCCTCTTCGAGGCGGGACGGGTGGTGCACGCCGAGTTCGCGGAGCGGTCGGGAGAGCCGGCGTTCGCCGCGATGGTGGCCGCCTCTCAGCGCGAAGGCGAGGCGCGATTCTGCTTCAACCGGGCGGATCGCGAAGCGGTGGCGGGGCGGCCGCGGACCATCTCGCGAACGGTCGAGCAGCTCCTCCTGAGCGTGGCCCAGGAGATCGACGAGTCGAGCGAACGCGCCGCGGAGGGCCGGGAGCCGGCCGCCACGCGCGCGACACGAACGGGAGAAGCCTAGGTCATGCCCAAGGTGCTGGTGGTCGACGACAGTCTGAGCGTGCGCAAGGTGGTGCAGCGGGCGCTCGAGTCGAGGCGCATCGAGGTGCTCTCTGCCGCGTCGGGCAGCGAAGCCCTCGAGCAGATCGGGCGCGAGGCGCCGGACCTGATCGTCTGCGACGTCATCATGCCGGACATGGACGGCTACCAGATCTGCGATTTCGTCAAGAAGCACCCCACGCTCGGCCGCACCCCGGTGCTCCTGATCTCGGGCATCGTGAACGGGACCGTGCTCGAGCGGGCGGCCAAGGTGGGCTCCGACGACGTGATGCGCAAGCCGTTCGCCGCGGAGGAGCTGCTGCAGCGCATCGAGAGCTTCCTGAGCGCGCAGAGCCGCGGGGCCGCGTCCACGCCGGCGCCCGCGCCGGCCCTGGTCGCTCCACGCGCGGAGCGTCCCGCTGCACCCGCGGAGCGTCCGGCTGCACCCATCGAGCGTCCGGCTCCGATAGTCGAGCGCGCGCCGGTGGTCCTCGAGAGCGCCCCGGCGGTGGATCTCAAGGTTCTGCTCGACGGCGTGGCGCAGCTGCCGGGTGTGTCGCTGACCGCACTGATCGACCGAGAGGGCGCGCTCATGGAGGCGGCGGGTGGCCTGCTCCCGGAGGCGGCTCTCGCCGGTGCGCTGGCGTCTTGCCTCGTGGGATCGACCGACGGAGTGGGGCAGGCTCTGGCTCAGGGCCGGCTGCAGAGCGTGATCCTCGAATATGACGCCGGGGTTGTGCTCCTCAACGCGGTCGGTGAGGGCGCGATGCTCGCCATCGTCCTCGGTGATCCCGCGGTCCTCGGCAAGGTTCGCTACCACGTGAAGAAGGCCCTTCCGGACCTGATCCGGGCGGTGTGAGGCATTCGTCCATGAGAACGTCCCATAGCTCGAGCTCCAGCGCCCGGCGACTCTCGTCGTGGCTGATGGTCGTCCTGGGCCTGGCCGCGTACGTTGGCCTCCTCTACGGCTTGACGATGCTGCCCCTGCAGCTCGAGGTGCCGTTGCCGCACTGGGCGATCACGATCGTCCCGCCGCTCGTCTACGGCCTTCTCGTGCTGCTGTGCGTGGCGTGGCCGTCCCCGCTCGGGTGGCTCGTCGGCACCGCCCTCCTGAGCGGCCTTCATCTCCTGCTCGGCATGGCTCGCGGCCCGATCTCGGCGTTCCTCGATCCCTCCCTCGCGGGCCGGCCGCTGCCCTGGATGCTGCCCCCGCCGCTCCCCGAGCTGGTGGGCCTGATCCTGCTCCTGGTGCCGCTCCGCGACGTCCTTCGAGCGCGCCCGCGGTCCGCCCGCGAGCGAGTGGCGGCCGGCCGCGCGACGGCGGGCGTCCGTGGGCGGACGATTCCGGCTCGACCGATGCAGCCGGCTCCCGGCCACGTGCCGAGCGAGAGCCTGCCCGCGTCGCCGGTCGAGGTGTCCCCGGCGGCCCCCGTGGCGGCTCCTGCGCCGCCGCCGGTGCCGGTGGCTCCTCCCATCACGGTGCCGCCGCCGGTCGATCCGGAGGTCGCGGAAGAGGCGCGTCGGCGTCGTATCGCGGCCGGCGCCGAGCGCCGGCGCGAGATGCACACCCAGGCCCCGCGTCCCGTTCGCCGATCGGACGTGGTGCTGCGCATCGCGCTCGATCGGATCATGGGTCAGTTGCCGCCAGGCACGTTCCTCGCGCCCGAGGACGAGGTTGCCGCGAGTTTGCGCGATCCGGGTTACCTGCTCATTCCGGGGCCGCTGGTCGTCACCCAGCTCTCGGAAGGCATCGCGCTGGTGGCGTGGAGCGACATCGTCGACCAGTTCCCGTCTCGGCTCATCGGCCTCGACAGCCGGGAGATCGACACACACCTCGGCGACGGGCTTCGCCTGCCCCTGGACGAAGTGATTGCCCAGCTGCCTCACGATCTGTTCGTCGCGGACACCCCCGAGGTCGAGCTGTCCGGCATCGAGCGAATTCCCGTGCCGTTCCATCCCGTCGAGGAGGCCGGGCCCACGCCGAGCTCGACGCCTCAGATAGTGTCGGAGCCCCACCCGGTTCCGATGGTGGAGCAGCCATGGGCCGCGACGAGCCCGGTCGTCCCGGAGCGTCCGATCTTGGAGGCTCCGGTCGTCGAATCGCGCGTCGAGCCGATGCCGACGCCGGTCCCCGAGCCTGCCGTGCGGGTCGAGGAGCCGGTCGTGCCCGCTCCCGTACTCGACGTGGCGCCGGCGCCGGTTCACGTCTCCGAGCCGGAGCCGTTCGTCGCACCGGCTCCCGCCGCCGTGGACACGCCGACCGTACGCATCTCCTTCGGTCGCATCGCCGCCGAGCTCCCAGCGGAGGCGTTTCGCTCGCCACTCGATCAGATCGGGGCGCGCATGCACCAGCCGAACACCTTGCTCGTGCCGCTCGCGCAGATCCTGCCGCAGCTCGGGGAGGGATTGATCCGGGTGGGTTGGGACGTCATCGCGCCGCAGTTTCCCCGCGAACAGATGGCACTGTCGGATGCGGAGATGGCCGAGCGGCTGTCGAACGGGATCAACCTGCCCATCGACGAGGTCATCCGTCAGATCTCTCCGGACCTGTTCATGACCGGCGGTCCGGCCGCCGATGTCAGTGGGCTCGAAAGCTTCCCCGCGCCGTTCCAGCCGTTGCTGTCGGACCCGGCGCCGGAGCCCCCCGTTGTCGCTACGCCCACGCCGCCGGCCCCGGCCGGGCCGGAGGTGGCTCCGGCCGCGAGCGCGGAGATCGTTCGCGAGAGCGCGCCGGTGCAGGAGCACCTGGTGGAGACGTCGGTGGCCGCCGACCCGGTGCCGGCATCGCCCGAGCGACCGGTTGTGCCCGAGCCCGTCACGACCGAACCGGCGCTGATCATCGCCACGCCAACTCCGCCCGAGGTCGTCGAGCCGCTGCCCATCACGTCGTCCTCGGTTCCGATCGTGGTGGCGCCCGCGCATGTGCCCGAGCCCGCACCCCCGATCGTGTCGACGCCGACTTCCGCCGTCGAGCCGCCGGCCTCGGTGGCTCCTGAGGTGCGCCAGCCTGTCGAGGTCCGCCTCGAGCCGGCTCCCGCCGCGGTCAAGGCCGAGCCGGTGGTCGTGATGCCGGCCCCATCTCTCGAGCCTAAGAGGACACCGGCGCCCATCGTGGTACCGGAGCCGCGTCGAGACGAACCGATCGTGAAGCCGGTCGCGGTCCCGCCGACGCGAGAGTGGCGTGTCGCTCCGCCCATCGAGGCCGGGCCGATTCCTCCGGTCTCGGAGTCGGCGGCGGCGGGGGAAGCGCGACGCATCCTCGGGATCCTGGCCCCGATCGCCTCGTTCGAGGTGACCGTCCAGCCGATGGAGGGTGTGACGGTGTTCGCGATGGCCGCTCCCGCGGTGGCGCCCGAGACGGCCCTCGCCGCGACCGGTCTCGCCCTGCCGCTGTTGACCGATCGGCGGGCGCCGTGGCCCCTCGATCAGATCACGCTGCGTGGTCCCGAGACCGCGCTGGTCTTGACACCGCTCGGTCGTGGGCGCTCCGTCGGGCCGGTGCTCGCGACCGCGGCTCCGCGTGGCGGGGCCCTGGCCCTGCTCGAGATCCTGTGCCGCCGCGCCGGCGCGGAGGGCGGTCGTGCCGCAACACCCGCGACCGCACCGTCGGAGCGCGGCCGCAACCTGGTGCCGGCCTCGGTGCCGGACCAGCTCAACCGCTGTGCGTCGAATTTCACCGCCTTCGGGCCGGTCACCGGGTCGGTGCTCCGCGACACCGAGGGCGAGGGGGTGTTCTACTTCTTCCTGCCGGCGGGCACCGATGTGCCCGCGGTGGGAGCATTCGCGCAGGATCTCCAGGCCGTCGTCCGGAAGGCCGCGGGTTCCGGCGCCGTGTTCCGCACCGCCGTGCTGCGATCGGGGAACACGCTTGTGGTCATCCAGCCCGAGGAGGTCGGGCATGGTCGGTCGATCGTGGTCGTCGCGGGCGGGGACGTCGCCCGCCCTGGCCTGGCCTATCGCCAGGTCGAGCGAGCGACCGCGATGCTGGCCCAGGCCTGAGGCGATCGATGTCCATCATCAACTACGCGCAGAAAGAGATCAGCTTCAAGGTCGTGTACTACGGCACCGGAGTCGCGGGCAAGACCGCCAACCTCCAGTACATCTACCGGGGGCTGCCGGACGTGAACCGCGGCAACATGGTGTCGCTCGCGACCGGAGATGATCGAACACTCTTCTTCGACTTCCTGCCCGTCTCCGCGGTGACGGTGCGGAACTTCGTGGCGAAGTTCCAGCTCTACACCGTGCCCGGGCAGGTGTACTACAACATGACCCGCAAGCTGGTGTTGCGGGGCGTCGACGGCATCGTGTTCGTCGCCGACTCGCAATGGGATCGGCTGCGCGAGAACGTCGAGAGCTTTCGAAACCTCGAAGAGAATCTAAAAGAGTACGGGTACAATCTAGATGAGATCCCGTACGTGATCCAGTACAACAAGCGAGACCTGCCCAACGTGGCGCCGGTCGAGTATCTCGAATACCTGCTGAATCGCCGGAGCCGTCGGGTTCCGTACTTCGAATCGGTCGCGGTCGAGGGCAAAGGGGTCTTCGACACGCTGAACACGGTGTCGCGCATGGTCCTCGTCGCGGGCTTTGGACAAGAACAGGGGGCGCTCAATGAGTCTAAATGACAACCTGGCAATCCACGAGGAGGACGCGCAGCGCATCAACGGCGTGCTCCTGCACTTTCTGGGAGAGTCCGGGGCGATGGAGGCCCTCCTGATCGATCGGAGCGGGCAGCTCCTCGCTCGCGGGGGCGCCTCCCGGTCGCTCGATACCGTCTCGCTGTCGGCCCTCGCGGCCGGCGCCTTCAGCTCGACCGCTGCGATGGCCCGTCTGCTGGGGGAGACCGAGTTCACCATGCTGTTCCACCAGGGCGTGAAGGAGAGCATCCACGTGGCCGCGGTGGACGAGCACGCGATTCTGCTCGCCATCTTCGACAGCCGGACCACGGTGGGCATGGTGCGCCTCTTCGCCAAGGAAGCGGGAACCGCGATCGGCGCGATCCTCGCCGAGACCCGGACGCGCCCGCAGCGCACCGGGACGCTCGCGACCCCGCTGCGCAAGGACGAGGTGCAGTCGACTCTCCGGGAGCGCCCGGTCTGAGCTGACGGAACCCAGCCATGGCCCAGACCGAGAGCAAGCCCCTGTCGCCAGAAGAGAAGCGTTCCCTGGCCGAGTCGGCCCGGCTCTGCGAGATGATCGTGGAGGCCAATCCCTCGGACACCGGGGCGCTCGAGACCTTGAAGGAGATCTATACCAAGCTGGGCGATCGGGAGAATCTCGCCCGGGTGGTGGCGCGCCTCGCCGGCACGGTGGGGGGCCGACCCTCCGCGAGCGTGACCCCGACGCCCGAGGTGGTGACCGCCCCGGCTCCCTCGCCGGCCCCCGCGCCGGTCGTCGAGCTGGAGCCGGCGATCCCGTCCGGCGACAACGGACGCGGGGCGGGCAAGCGGGCGGCCGTGATCGCGAGCGAGCGACGGGGAGGCAGCCTGTCCCGTCTCGGCGACCGTCTGGTGGCCGAGAAGCTCATCTCGACCGAGCAGCTGCAGCGGGCCCTCGCCGAGCAGAAGGGCAGCGCGGACAAGCTGGGGACCATCCTGGTCCGGCTCGGGTTCATCACCGAGGACAGCCTGGTCTCCTTCCTGTCCAAGCAGTACTCGATCCCCGCCATCACGGTGGCTCAGGTCGATCCGGATCCGGACGTGCTGAAGCTGGTGCCGGAGCAGATCGCCAAGAAGCACAGCGTGCTCCCCATCAAGCGAATGGGGAACGTCCTGACCCTCGCGATGGCCGATCCCACCAACGTCTTCGCCCTCGACGACGTCGGGTTCATGACCGGCCTGCAGATCCAGCCGGTGGTCGCGTCGGAGGCCGCCATCCGGAAGGCCTTCGAGCGCCTCTACGAGACCGGGGCCAGCGTCACCGACATGATGAGCGAGCTGGAGGAGGCCGACACCGACGTCGAGGTCGTCGAGGGCGGCGAGGAGACCTTCACCAAGGCCGACGTCTTCGACCTCAAGGAGTCGGCCGACGAAGCGCCGGTGGTCCGGCTCATCAACATGATCCTCACCGACGCCATCCGCCGCGGCGCCTCCGACATCCACCTGGAGCCCTACGAGAAGGTGTTCCGGGTCCGGTTCCGCATCGACGGTGTGCTCCACGAGATCATGACCCCGCCCAAGCGTCTCGAGGCCGCCTTGACCTCGCGCGTGAAGATCATGGCCACCCTCGACATCGCGGAGCGGCGCCTGCCCCAGGACGGGCGCATCAAGCTGCGTTACCACCAGCGCGAGATCGACTTCCGCGTCTCGACGCTGCCGACGATCTTCGGCGAGAAGACGGTCATGCGTATTCTCGACAAGGACGCCCTGCAGCTCGACCTGACCGCGCTCGGCTTCGATCCCTGGAGCATGGAGCAGTTCACCAAGGCGATCCACAGCCCCTACGGCATGATCCTGATCACGGGGCCGACGGGCTCGGGCAAGACCACCACGCTCTACTCCGCGATCCACACCATCAACTCGCCCGATATCAACATCATGACCGCGGAGGATCCGGTCGAGTACAACCTGAAGGGCGTCAACCAGGTGCAGGTGAACGACGAGATCGGGCGCACCTTCGCGGCCTGCCTGCGCAGCTTCCTGCGGCAGGACCCCGACGTGATCCTGGTCGGTGAGACCCGAGACCTGGAGACCGCCCAGATCGGTATCCGCGCGGCCCTGACCGGACACCTGGTGCTCTCCACGCTGCACACCAACGACTGCCCGTCCACTCCCGCCCGGCTCCTCGACATGGGCATCCCGCCCTTCCTGGTCTCCTCGTCGTTGCAGCTCATCCTGGCCCAGCGCCTCGGCCGCCGGGTGTGCCGCGACTGCAAGGAGCCCTACGAGGCGAGCGAAGAGAGTCTGGTGCCCTACGGGCACGTGCCCCAGGGACTCGGCACCGTGAACTTCTACAAGGGCAAGGGGTGCCAGACCTGCAACTTCACCGGGATGAAGGGCCGGGTCGCGATCTACGAGGTCATGCCGATCTCGACCGAGATCCGCGATCTCATCCTGCGCAATGCGACTACCAACGAGATCCAGGACGCGGCCTGCTCGCAGGGCATGAAGACCCTCCGCCAGAACGCGCTGCAGAAGGTGATCGACGGAGTGACGACGGTGGAGGAAGTGCTGCGGGTGACGCTCGGCTAGGTCCGGCTCAGGCGGCGCCCGCGGTGCGCCAAGTGCCGCGCAGGCGATCCACCGCGCGGCCGAGGGCGGCGCGGACCACTTCGACGTTGACGTTGCGGTCGGCCACCAGAGTGACGTAGCCGACCGGGCTGCCGCCCACGAAGACGGTGCCGTCGTCCGCCGAGAACAGCGCGGTGCGAAATGCGCCGCGATCGAGGCGCGTGGCCCCCAGCTCCAGCTCTCTCCCCAGGGTCGCCGCGAGCGCAGCGAGGGCCTCGACCGGGAAGCGTGGCGGCAGCTCGGAGGTGATCACGAGCCCGTCCGGGGTCACGATGAGCCCGCCCCGGACCCCGTCGAGCCGGATCAGCTCGAAGAGCGTCTCGCGGAACGCCTGCGCCCGCGAGGGACGCGGGACGGCCCCGCCCGCATCGCGGGGCGCGCTCGAATCGGCGGGAGTCTGGGAGTCGGCCACGGCTCAGCTCTTGATGTTGAGGTCGGTCCACAGCCGGCCCAGCTGCACGAGCCCGGCGCCGACCTCGATCTCGCGGGGCAGCGCGACTCCGAGGATGATCCCGCCGTCGCTCCGCATGAACATCATCTCCGACGAGCCCTCGACGACGCCGCGGCGCAGCGCCCCCAGGCCCGCGCGCGCGAGGGTCGCGGAGGCGATGCGATAGACCTGGGTCATATGCAGGGTCAGCTGCCGCTGCCGGTCCTCGCTGCCCTGCGCGAACACCATGGTTCCGTCCGCGTGGGTGAGGATCAGATCGTGCGCGCCCGGAGGCAGGCGGAGCCGCTCGGTGTTGACCGCGCCGACGCTGCTCGGCGTCGCCACCGCGGGCGCGGACCATGTCGCGACCATCTCCTGCAGCGCCTTCGCCTCCGGGAAGTCGGGGAAGTACTGGATCGCCCGATCGAGGAAAGGCCGGCACCCCTCGATGTCGCCCTCTTCCAGCGCGATGCGGGCGAGGCCGAAGAGGGCCCGTGGGTGGTACGGATCGAGGGAGAGCACCCGCCGGAACGATGTCTTCGCCGCCGGCATCTCGCGAAACACCACGTGGAGGTAGGCGTCCAGCAGGTGCCCGACCGCGATGTTGGGCGCGACCCTCAGGCCCTCGGCGATCAGATCGGCCGCCTCTTCATAGCGGCCCTCGTGCCGATACTGGTCGGCCAGGCGGAACATCGTCGCGGCAGAACGCGGCTTGACAAGCCCGGTGAGCCCGCTCCAGGTGCGCTCGAGGAACGTGGCTATGCCCACGCGCCGACCTCCCTCGTCCAGGGGTTGCCCAGCCTGGAGATCATCGTTGTCGCCATCATAGCATGCACCCCCCGAGGGGGTTCCAAACTCCCGGGGGGTCCCGTTCCGCCGATGCTATAACTGCTCGCGGCGACACCATGCGCCCACCCCTCGATGCGAGATCCCTGGCCGCCGTCCTGCCTGCGACCATCCTCGTGCTGGTCCTGGTGGCCGCCGCCGGCCTCTTCGTGGCCGATGGTGCTCGCGTCATCCGCTTTCCGTACCCGATGGACTACGGCGAGGGGCCCCTGCTGGATCAGACGCTGCGCCTGGGCCGTCTCGAAGGGATCTATCGCCCGAGCCCGACCTCGTCCCCGTACACGATCAGCAACTACCCTCCGGTCTATCCGCTCGTGCTCAGTCCGCTCGGCCGGCTGCTGGGCCCCGCGTACTGGTACGGGCGCCTGCTGTCGTGGGTCAGCATCGCGGCCGCGGCGGTCTTCGTCGGCCTCGTCCTGCACGCCCTCACCGGTGATCGGCCGGCCTCCGTCATCGGCGCGCTCTCCCTGCTGGCCCTGCCGCCGGTGTCCTACTGGTCGTCGCTCTTTCGGGTGGACGCGCTGGCGCTCGGCCTGAGCCTGAGCGCGGTCTGCCTGATCGTGCGGCGCCCCACCGGCCGCCTGACGGTGCCGGCGGCCGCGTTCCTCCTGACCGCCGCGATCTACACCCGCCAGTCGTACGGACTGGCCGCTCCGCTCGCGGCCTGTGTTTGGCTCGGTCACGTCACCTCGTGGCGGCGGGCTCTCGCACTCGCGGGTCTCACCGGAGGACTGGGTGCCGCTCTCTTCCTGGGGCTCGAGCGGGCGACCAACGGGGGCTTCTCGTTCAACATCGTCTCCGCCAACCTGAACGACTACCAGGCGGGGTCGCTCGTCGCGTACTTGACCGACGTCTGGACCTTGATGCCTCTCACCCTGGCCGGGGTCGGCCTGTTTCTCGTGCTGGCGCCCTGGTTCCGGGTGCCGTCGTGGCGGCTGGTCGCGCCGTACCTCCTGGCCGCGGTCGTCTCCGGGCTGACCATCGGCAAGGTCGGCTCGAACGTGAACTACCTGATCGAGCTGGGAGCGGGTGTGAGCCTGGCCATCGGCGCCCTCCTCGCCTGGCAGCGGCCGCGGCGCGCGGCGCACGCGACGATCGCGCTCCTGCTGGCGCTCGACCTGGCCCTGGTCGTCCTGGCGTCGCCGTACCGCACCGTCACCCACGTCCGCCTCAAACAGGGCGAGGAGGCGCGCCGTCTGCTCGACGTGGTCCATCGGGCCCCGGGCGCGGTCGTCGCCGACGAGGACATGGGGCTCCTCCCGCTAGACCACCGGCCGATTGTCTTCCAGCCCTTCGAGATGACCCAGCTCGCGCGGGCGGGCCGCTGGAACCAGCGGCCGTTTCTCGACGAGATCGAGCGCCAGGCATTCGGGGCGATCCTGATCTACCGGATTCCCGACCTGCCGCTGCACCGGCAACGGTGGACGGACGAGATGCTTGCCGCGATCGATCGGCGCTACGTGCTTGCGGAGCGGGTCGGCCCCACCGAGGTGTATCGCCCGCGCCCGGGCGGCTGAGCGCCGGGTCGCCCGGCGGGGACCGGCTCAGCGGCCGCGGGCCGGCGGCAGCTCGATGAGCCAGAACTTCTGGTCGCCCTTGATCATCCGCGTGCCCTCGGTGAAGAAGGCGGTCATCAGTGCGAGCTTCGCCACGTTCTCCTCGCGCGGGCGCCGCTCGTCCACGATCGGCGAGCGCTCGTAGTCCTGCAGGATGTCGTGCCGCACCAGGAGGTGGGTGATCCCGTCCGCCCGTACACGCTCCCGGATCTCCTCGACGCGGGTCGCCGCGCGCACGTACTGGGTCAACGTGTAGTCCTCGAAGATGAAGTCGGAGAAGGCCGGTCGGTCCAGGTGGTAGGTGTCGCGGCGCATGTCGATGAGCCACACTCTCGCGGTCGGCGGGAGGTCGCGGTTCACGATCTGGTAGTAGGGGTAGTAGTCGAGACGGCGGGTGAGGTAGTCCTCCCGCCGCTCGCCTCCCAGCACGACCCGCAGCGGATCGACCTGCAGGAACCAGGCGCACATGACAGGCAGGCCGAGGGCGGCGCCGGCGACCAGGAGGCCCCAGAGTGGTCGGCTGAGAGCCGGGGCGAGGCCGGTACCGGCCACCGCGACGGCGACGGCCAGGCCGGCCGTCGCGGGCAGCAGGTAACGGAGCTGCTGGCTCGAGAAGAGCCAGAAGACGAAAAGGCTGGCCGACACCAGAACCGCCAGGCGTAGCTCGACGTCGAGACGGCGCCGCCACAGGGCCCACGCGAGCAGGGGCAGGGCGAGGACGAAGACGATGCCGAGCACGCCGTCGTAGAACGCGGGCTGGTCCGGCTGGGCCGCAACCGCAAGGCGGATGGGCGACCACAGGTAGTCGAGCGGGCCCTGGGCGTCTCCATAGAGGGAGAACAGGGTCTCGTAGAGTCGCGAGCGCTCGAGATCCCAGCCGGGGGCCTGAGCCGGCCAGATCCCGAGATAGAACGGGAAGAGCGGGCTCCCGGTGCGGATCCAGTTCCGGACGTACCACGGCGCGGCGAGGGCCACGCCCAGGGTGAGCGCGCCGACCACCGCCGCCGCGGTGCCGGCCGTGCCCGGGCGGGCGGTGTCGCGGTCCGCGTCCCCGCGGCCGAGGGCATGCAGCAGGCCCAGCAGGGCGAGCGGGAGCAGCAGGAACGCGGCGCTCAGCTTGATCGAGAGCGCGCCGCCGATGCCGGCCGCGACCCAAACGAGCTCGCGCGATCGCCCGGTCGCCCACCAGCGACCGAAGCCACGCACCGCCAGCGCGGTGTAGCCGGCCAGGGCCAGATCCACGTAAGCGCTCGCCGCCACGTCGTACACGGTGGGGATCCACGCGATCGTGAGGGCGGCCGCCACCGCCCATGCCCGGTCCGAGCCGCGTTCCCGCGCCCATCCGTAGACGGTCATGACCAGGAGCGGCGCGAAGAGCGCGAGCGTTGCGCCGGCGGCAGCCTCGGCGACCCGGACACCGAGTGGCGTGCCCAGGAGCATGGCCCAGACCGCGTGCATTTCGACGCCCAGCGGGTAGTAGCCCGCGATGTTGTACGGAACCTCGATGGCCCGCCCGGCCGCGATCCATGCCTTCGGGAGCGCGAAATGGTAGAGGAGGGTGTCCTTGGCGGTGGGCGGCGCCAGGGCCGCGATCAGGGCCAGGGCCTGTCCCGTGATGAGCAGACCCAGTGCGCCCCAGCCGACGGTGCGGGCGACGCCACCCGCGGTGATCCGGAGGGACACGAGCGCCCGGCCGGCCAGGACAAGTCCCACGAGCAACGCCAGCCCGGCGACCGAAGGGCGATAGAGCGGGGCGGCGCCCAGGAAGAACCAGATCAGCGACCAGGCGCCGGCCCCCACGAGCGAGCGCTCCGCCGCCCGCGGCGCGGGCTCATCGACGGTGCCGCTATCGGAGGGGGGGTCGACGTGGCGGACAATCACGTCGCCGAGGCCGTACCAGGCGAGCCCGATGAGGCCGGCGATCAGGAGCCCGATCAGGGCCTGGATCCCCGCCGGACCCCAGACCGGCCCGTGAGCCAGACGGGCGAAGCCGATCGACACCAGGCTGGGAAGGTGACCCACGTCCTCCGCCCGACCCAGCAGGAAGGCCACCGCGAGCACGAGCCACCAGGCGCCCGCGACGGCGAGGACGCCCGTCCGGCGGGCTCCGGCAGTCATTCCCGCTCAGCCGCGGGTCGCGCCTCGGCCGGCCGACCCGACGTAGCCCTGCTCGAGATCGCGGGCACGCAGCGCCGGATCGCGCTCCGCGGGTGGACCGTACCCGCCACCGCCCGGGAGGAGCACCTCGATCAGATCACCGGGCTGTAGTGTTTGCTCGGCCTTCGGGTTGGTGGGCGCGCGTCCGTTGATCAGGACCTGGCCAGGGAGGCCGGGGAGGCCGCCGAAGAATCCCTGGGCCGGGATGCGGGTCCGGTCGCACAGGACCGAGCACGTGGCCGGCTCGTCGGATCGCACCCGGAACGCGATCACCTGCCCGAGACCGCCCCGGTAGCGCCCGTCTCCTCCGGATCCGTCACGCAGGGCCTTGCGCTCGACGAGCAGCGGCGCCAGCGACTCGACGACCTCGACCGGGGTTCCGAGGACGCCCGAGGGGAAGGCGGTGGCGGACAGACCGTCCTGGGCCGGGCGCGCCCCGGTGCCGCCCGAGCTGAAGAACGTGTAGACCCACGGCGAGCGGTCGCGGTTCTTGCCGGTGAGTTGGATGCCCCAGATGTTGGCCGAGCCCTCGGCCATCACTCGCTCGGGCACCGCTTCCTTCAGGGCTCCCGCCACCACGTGCGGCAGGAAGTGGCCGATGATGTGGCGCGCCGCCACCGGGGCGGGGTGCCGCACGTTGAGGATCGAGCCTTCGGGCGCGGTGATGCGGAGCACGCGGAACGCGCCCTCGTTGTTCGGGACGTCGGGGCTCACGATCACCTTGACCCCGTAGGTCGTGTAGGCCTCGGTGTAGTTCATGACCACGTTGATTCCGCGGCGGCTGGCCGGGGAGGAGCCGGTGAAGTCGACCCACAGGTCCTCCCCCCTGACCTCGCAGCGCGCCGCGATGGTGATGGGCTCGTCGAACCCGTCGGAGGTGAGCGAGTAGCGGTACTGGCCCGGGCGCAGCTCGCCGATGGCCTGGCGCATCGCGCGCTCGGTCCGCGCGATGATCTCGTCGGCCAGCGGCTCGAGCCGGTCGATGCCGAACTCGTCCATGAACTCGAGCAGCCGTTCGCCTCCCACCGCGCCGCCGGCCACCTGGGCGTGGAAATCGCCCATCACCAGGTCGGGCACGCGGGTGTTGCTCCGGATCAGCGCGGCCAGCGACTCGTTGAGGCGGCCGCCCTCGTAGAGCTTCATGATCGGGATGAAGAGCCCCTCCTCGTAGACCTCGCGTGCCTCCGCGGAGAGCACGTGCCCGCCGATGTCGGCGCTGTGGCAGGTCGAGGCGAAGAAGGCCACGCAGTCGCGGCCGCGGAAGATCGGGTTGCAGACCGTGACGTCGTTGAGGTGGCCGGAGGTCTTCCACGGATCGTTGGTGATGAGCACGTCCCCCGGCGACAGCCGCTCGAGCGGATACGCCGCGAGGATGTGCTTCATGGCCAGCGCCATCGAGTTGATGTGCCCGGGCGTGCCGGTGACCGCCTGGGCGACCATGTAGCCGCGCCGGTCGAAGACGCCGGCGGAGAGGTCGCCTGCCTCGCGCACGATGGACGTGAACGACGTGCGCATGAGGGCGGCGGCCTGCTCGTTGACCACGCCGATGAGACGGCTCCAGCAGATGTCGAGGGTGATCGGATCCATTAGCGCGCCTCCCCGGATGCCGGCTCGGCCACCAGGTTCCGGTGGGCGTCCACCGAGACGATCGCGCCGGGCCCGACGACGGTGGTGGACTCCCGCTCTTCCACGATGGCGGGCCCCGCGAACCGGACGCCCGGGTCGAGCCGGTACCGATCGTAGACCGGGGTCTCCACGTAGCCTCCGGCCTCCGGGAAGTACGCGGCGCGGTGCTTCTTGGCGACCGGCGCGGTGGCGGCGCCTCCGCCGAGGCCGCTGGTGATGGTCAGATCCGGCGCGGGGCCGGAGACCACCGCGCGCCAGTTGAGGGCCTCGAGCGGCACACCCTGGGGCGTGCGGCTGTAGAGAAGGCGATAGGCCGCCTCGAACGACGCCGTGATGGGGGCGAGGCTCGCCGCGCTCAGGCTCCCCGACGGGATCTCGACATCGACCTCGTGGCCCTGGCCGAAGTAGCGCATCTCGGCGCTGCGCCGCACCGTGACCTCGCCATCGGGCACGCCGGCGCCTCTCAGGATGCCTTGCCCCTCGGCCTCCATCTCCTCGAAGAGCCGGTTGACGAGCCCCCAGTCGGCAAGGCTCAGCCGCTGGGGCGCGGTCCGCACGAAATCGAAGGCGAGCGGCGCGGCCAGCAGGCCGTAGGCCGAGAGCGCGCCCGCGCCGTAGGGCACGAGCACGCGCGGCACCCGCAGGATGCGCCCGACCTGCCAGGCGTGCACCGGTCCCGCTCCGCCGAAGGCAAAGAGCGGGTAGCCGCGCAGGTCCTTGCCCCGCTCGATCCCGTGCACGCGTGCGGCCGCCGCCATGTTCTCGTTGACCACGCGGTGGATGCCCCAGGCCGCCTCGGTGAGGCCCAGGCTCATCGGCTGCGCCACGCGGGTCTCGATCGCCCGGCGGGCCGCCGCCACGTCGAGCCGCATCCGGCCGCCCAGGAAGAAGTCGGCGTCGAGGTAGCCCAGGAGCAGGTCGGCGTCGGTGACGGTCGGCTCCTGGCCGCCGGCGCCGTAGCAGGCCGGTCCCGGGTCCGCGCCCGCGCTATCCGGGCCCACCTTGAGAAGGCCCATGCGGTCGACCCGCGCCACCGAGCCGCCACCCGCGCCGATCTCGATCAGCTCCACCACCGGAACCCGGATCGGCAGCCCCGAGCCTTTCTTGAACCGGTCGGCGCGCGCGACCTCGAACTCGCGCGCGAGGAGCGGCTCCCCGCGATCGATCACGCAGGCCTTCGCGGTGGTGCCGCCCATGTCGAAAGAGAGGAGGCGGTCCAGCCCGACCTCCCGGGCGCTGCGGGCGGCTGCGAGCGCGCCCGCCGCCGGGCCCGACTCCACCAGCCGGATCGGCACGCGCTTGGCCGTCTCCGGGGTGGCGATGCCGCCCGCGGACATCATGACGTAGAGCCGGCCCGGCACCCCGAGCCCCTGCAGCTTGCGCTCGAGGTCGTCGAGGTAGCGCGCCATCAGCGGCATCACGTAGACGTTGGCGGTGGTGGTGGAGGTGCGCTCGTACTCGCGGATCTCCGGGACCACGTCGGAGGAGCAGGAGACCGGGAGCCCGGGCAGGATCTCCGCGCACAGCGCGGCGAGAGCCCGCTCGTGGACCGGGTTGCGGTAGGCGTGGAGGAGGCAGATCGCGATGGCCTCCACCCCCAGGGTCCCGAGCTCGGCGATGGCGGCGCGGGCCTGGACCGGATCGAGCGGACGGTGGACGGTGCCGTCGGCCAGCACCCGCTCGGCGACCTCGATCCGCAGCCGCCGCGGAACCAGCGGGACCGGGTGGTCGATGAAGAGGTCGTACATGTCGTAGCGACCCTCGCGTCCGATCTCGACCGCGTCCCGGAAGCCCGCGGTAGCGAGCAGGCCGACGCGCGCGCCCTTCCGCTCGATCAGGGCGTTGGTGGCGAGGGTGGTGCCGTGGATGAGGGCCCGCACCGCGGCGGCGCCCGCGCCCGCCTCGTGCAGCAGGGTGACCACGCCTTCCTCGACCGCCTGGGACGGATCCTTGGGCGTGGTCAGCAGCTTGCCGACGCGGACGGCGCCGGTGGCCTCGTCGACCCAGACCAGATCCGTGAAGGTGCCGCCGATGTCGACGCCGATGCGCGAGGGATTGCCACTGGCTGCCATATCTTCACCTCTTGTAGGCGCGGGCGGACGAACGATCATGCGCTGACCCTTTCCTGGTCGATGCGCTCCTTCTCGGACGGATCCCAGAAGAGCACGCGCTTGCGGATCATCATCACGCCGCGGTTCAGGAGCAGCCCGACCACCGACAGGATGAGCAGGATCGAGAACTGCCCGGAGACGTCCATGTTGAAGTTCATGGACTGGATCAGCATGCCGAGGCCTTTCTGGGCCCCCACGAACTCGGCGACGATGGCCCCGATGAGGGCGAAGATCATGGCTACGTCGAGCCCGGCCATGACGAAGGGCAGGGAGTTCGGCAGCCGCAGCATCCAGAAGATCTGCCGCTCGCTCGCCGCGAGCGAGCGCATCAAGCTGACCCGCTCCTCGTCGGCGGAGCGCAGGCCTACCATGGTGTTCACGAGCAACGGGAAGAAGGCGATCAGAGCCGCGTTGATCACCTTGGAGGTGAGGCCGAGCCCGAACCAGACCACGATGAGGGGAGCCAGGGCCACCTTGGGGAGCGACTGGAACATGACGATGTACGGGTAGAGGAAGAACTCGACCGGGCGGCTCAGGGCCACCGCGGTGCCGAGGATCAGGCCGAGGGCCGAGCCGGCGATGAAGCCGAGCATTGTCTCGAGCAGTGTGTGCGAGAGGTGCTGCAGGTAGAGGCCGCTGCTGAAGCCACGCCACAGGGCCAGCGCGACCTGGGAGGGCGCGGGCAAGATGAAGGCGGGCACCTCGAACAGCCGCACCAGCCCCTCCCACGCCGCCACCGAGGCGCAGAAGAGCAGGACCGACAGCACGACGTTCTTCGTGCTCCTCACGCGTCGAGGCCTCCCTTCACGTTGAACAGAGCCCGGATGTGACGGGTGTAGGCGCCAAACTCCGGGGTGGTCATGAGATCGAGCGGGCGGGGCCGGGGTAGCTTGATCGCCAGATCGTCGACGATGCGGCCCGGGCGCGGGGTCATGACCAGGACCCGGTCGGCGAGGAAGACCGCCTCCGGGATCGAGTGGGTGATGAAGAAGACCGTCTTCTTCTTCTCCGTCCAGATGCGCTGCAGCTCCAGGTTCATGTGCTCGCGAGTCATGGCGTCGAGCGCGCCGAACGGCTCGTCCATCAGGAGCATGGCCGGATCGTGGATGAGCGCTCGCGTAATGGCCACCCGCTGCTGCATCCCGCCCGAGAGCTCCCACGGATAGCGCCGCTCGAACTCGCGGAGGCCGACGAGGGCGAGCAAGTCCTTGGCCGCAGCCAGGAACCGGTCGCGCCCCTGGCCCTGCACGTCGATGGGCAAGAGCACGTTGTCGAGGACGGTGCGCCACGGAAACAGGACCGGCGCCTGGAAGACGACGCCGATGTCGCGCCGCGGCCCCTGGATGACGGTGCCGCGGAGAGAGGCGTTCCCGCCGGAGGGGGCCAGGAGGCCGGCCAGGATCTTGAGGAGGGTCGACTTGCCGCAGCCGGATGGCCCAACCACCGCCACGAACGCGCCCTCCTCGATGGAGAAGCTGATTCGCTCGAGGGCGGCGACCCCGCCGTCCCGCGTCGCGTAGAGCTTCGAGAGGTGCTGGACCGAGATCGCTTCCGTGGCCACTTCGGTCGGAGTCTACACCGAAATGGGCGTTCCTTACCGAAACTCGTGCTCGAAGCGGGCCGCCAGATTGGGATCGCGCGCGCGGAGGAGCTCGAGCTGCGCGCGCGCGCCCGCGCGATCGCCGCGAGCGAGGTAGACCCGGGCCAGACCGAGGCGCCCGACCGAGTCGGCCGGATTCACCTCGAGCGCGCGCTGGAATGCGACCATCGCCGCGTCCGGGCGCTTGTCCGCGAGCAGGGCCCGGCCGAGGGCGTCGAGGGCGGGCACCGAGTCGGGCCTGATGCGCAGCGCCTCGTTGAGCTGGATGATCGCGTCCCCGACGTGACCGTCCTCGATCTCGGCGATGGCCAGGTTGGTGCGCGCGCTGAAGTCCCCGGGGGCCTCGGATACACGGAGCCGCAGCTCGGCCTTGCCTTCCTCGCGGCGCCCCATCTGCAGGAGCAGGAGGCCGTAGTTGCCGTGGAACTCGGAGCGGTCGGGTCGAAGGGCGAGCGCCCGCTCGAAGAGAGCGAGGCTCGTCTCCTGGGCCCCCTGACGCTGCCGGATGATCGCCAGGTTGTGCAGGCAGATGGCGCAGTTCGGGTCGACCGCGACGCCGCGGCTCCAGAGCCTCTCCGGATCGTGCCAGAACGAGGTCTGGGTCCGCGCGCCCACCGCGAGGCCGGCGAGCCACAGTCCCACCAGAACGGGGATCGCGATCGCGATGCGCGCTCCGCCCCGTCCGCGGGAGCGGGCTCCCATCGCGGCGATGACCGCGGCTCCGATCAGGAGGGCGAAGCTCATGCACGACACGTAGGTGTTGCGGTCCGCGCCCAGGTGATTGCCGGTGTGGACAACGCCGATCACCGGCGCCAGCATCACGAGGTAGAACAACCAGATCGCGAGCCCGGCGGGCCAGCGCGCTCTCAGAAGCCACACCGCGAGGGTGACCGCGACCGCGCCGATCGCGCTGTGTAGGTACGGCGGGTCCATCAGGGTGACCCGCACCGGCAGCTCGTAGAGGGGCCCGAGACCCAGAGGCACGAAGGTCTTCCACGCGTGGAACCAGACGTTGTGGAGGACCATCACCGCTCGAGCCGGGGGAGCGGCGTCAGTCAGGTAGCCGCTGGCGTTCTGGACGGTGTAGGCGGTGAAGGCGACCGCGGCGGCCATGAGCCCGAACGGGATCTTCTCGCGCCAGACCGGCCACGCGCGCGCGTGCAGCCAGTCTCTCGGCGCGGGCCCAAGCCGGCGGAGGGGATAGGCGTCCAGGATCAGGAGGGCGATCGGCAGCCCCATCACGATCGACTTTGAGGCCAGCGCGAGCGCCGCGAAGCCCACGGAGGCGAGCTGCCAGCCTCGCCGCACCGCCGACGGGGGCTCGTGGGCCTTCAGGTACGCAAGGATCGTGAGCAGGAAGAAGAAACCGGAGGTGAGATCCCGCCGCTCTGTGATCCACGCCACCGACTCCGCGCGCAGCGGATGCACAGAGAAGAAGAGCGCGGCCGCCGCCGCGCCGAGGCCCTTCGCCACTGGGGAGCCCGACGGCATCGCGAGGCCGAGCAGGCGGCGCGCTACCAGATAGAAGACGGCCGCGCTCGCCGCGTGCAGCAAGATGCTGGTGAGGTGATAGCCGAAGGGCCGCATGCCCCATACCGCATAGTCGGCCCCAAGGGTGAGCCAGGTCACCGGGATCCAGTGGCCCATCACGCTCGCGGTCAGCATCCAGCGAAGCTGGCGCAGGCCGAGGCCGCGGTAGTAGGGATTGCCGAGGAAGTTGATCGGGTCGTCCCAGTCGGTCCAGTCCGCGCGGAGCGCGGGCAGGAAGACCGCGGCGGTCACGATCGCGATCTCGAGCGGGACCGCGTAGGCGGCGACCCGCGCGATCAGCGAAAGGGCCGGGCGCCCGGCTTCGGTCGACCCGGGTTCGTCGGGGGACGTCACGCGGTGGCTAGGTACCGGTCGCGGCCAGGTGACGGGCGAACGCCTCGAGGGCCGCCGTCCCCACCGCGGTGTCCTGCTCCCCGTTGCCCCCGCTGATGCCGATGCCGCCCACTACTTCGCCGTCGACCTCGATGGGGAATCCCCCGACGAACACCGCGAAGCGGCCCGGGTGCATGGCGTGGATGCCGAAGGCCTCGTTGCCCGGCAGCGCGGGGCCACCCGGCGGCTGGTTGAACCGGTGGGTTGCCCGGCGATGGCCGGCCGCGGTGAACGCCTTGGCGTTGGCGATCTCGACCCCGGTGATGCGCGCCCCGGTCATCCGGTGGAGCGCGATGGGATGGCCGCCGTCGTCGCAGACGCAGATCGTCTCGGGCACCCCGATCTCGCGGGCCTTGGCCTCGGCGGCGGCCAGCAGCACGAGCGCGTCCTCGAGGGTGAGACGCTTGACCGTGATCACGGTAGCTCCACCAGGACCTCGCCCGCCTCCACCCGAACCGGGTAGCTGGGCACGCCCGCCCCGCGGCCCGGGAAGAGACACTGCCCGGTGCGCACGTCGTACATCCACCCGTGCCAGGGACAGGCGAGGCGCGCGCCGTTCAGCTTGCCCTCACTGAGCGGCCCGCCGCGGTGGCTGCATACGTCGCCGCACGCATAGACCGCATCGCCCACCCGGGCCAGGACGACCCGGGTCCCGTCCAGCTCCACCAGCTTGGGCTGACCGGCCGGCACCTCGTCGAGCGAGGCGACGCGCCGGGCTTGGCTCACGCGTCTTCCTTGAGGACGAAGGCCCGATGCAGCCCGGTCATGTACTGCCAGCGCATCTCGGTGGCCTCGCGCACCGCCTCGGCGGCCTCGGCCTGCTTCTCGGCGGTGTCGCTGTGGCGCTCGACGATCTGATATCCCCGCTCGCCGTGCACCTCGTCCGCCTCGATGTGGATCGCGAAGAACTCCACCTCGTGGTCGGTGAAGCCGTAGTGGGTCTTGAGCGGGGGGAGGTTCCTCTTGTAGATGCCCGGCACCTGCGACTCGAGCCCGACCAGCAGCCCGGCCGCCGCGACGTGGAACGGCTTCCGCGACGTCTCGTAGCACCACGCGGTCAACGCCCGGGTGCTCGGGAGCTGGCGCGCTCCCTCGACCTCGGCGCGGCTCACCCCGCAGGCCTCGCCGAACCGGATCAGGAGGTCCACGTGCTTGGTGCCGGACTCCTCCTCGATGATGTTCTCGAGCAGGAAGTCCCTCGCGTCCGGGTCCGGGCAGCCCCCGTACACGACCGCGCACCACCGCGCGAACTGGGACACGTACTGGTAGTGCTGGCACACCCACTGGCCGAGCTGGGTGCGGGTCAGCTCCCCGTTGACCCACTTCTCCGTGAACGGATTCATCCGGCTGTGCCGCGCGTTGACGGCGTGCTCGAGCTTCGTCCGGAACGAGCTGGGATCGGTCATGGATGTCTCTCCCTGCGTGTCGAACTCACGCGCGCGGGTCGGTCTGGGCGAGCAGCGCCTGAGTCTGGCTGTCTCGATACTTGCGGAGCGCGGTGCGGATCGGAGGGTGCTTGCCGGCCAGGATGGCTCCCGCGAGCAGACCCGCGTTGGTGGCCCCGGCCTGCCCGATGGCGAGCGTGCCGACCGGGATACCGGCCGGCATCTGCACGGTCGAGAGCAGCGAGTCCATCCCGTTGAGCGCCTTGGACTGCATGGGGACGCCCAGCACCGGCAGCAGGGTCCGCGCCGCGCAAACTCCCGCCAGGTGCGCGGCGCCTCCGGCTCCCGCGATGATCACCTCGAGCCCGCGTCCCTCGGCCGAGGTCACGTACTCGTCGACCAGCGCGGGGGTCCGGTGAGCCGACATCACGTTGACCTCGTAGGTGATGCCGAGCGCGTCCAGCGCCTTGGCCGCGTGGGCCATCGTCTCCCAATCCGACTTGGAGCCCATGAGGATGCCCACTAGAGGCGCCGCGGATCCGGCTGACATGGCGGCAATTCTAGCAAGGGCTCGGCGCGCCGTGGAGCCGTTTGCATGGAGCCGGAGTGCGGCGTCCTTGGCATGGCCGATGCAAGTTGTGCGTGCCGAGCGACCGCCCGCCTCGGAAAACCCCGTGCTGGGCGTGGCGGGTTGGTGCCACTCAAAATACCGTTTGTATTGGTGTTTTAGGGTAGCGGCGGATCGTCTTCGGACCGCCTCCGACCCTCGATAGCGAGCGTGTGAGTGACCAAGAGCGTCGTCAGCGAGACGCTGCTCGTAAGCGGGGACAGTGCCTATTCACGCCGATGGCAGGCGAGGACGATGACGATCGGGACGAGCGAGCAGCTGCTACGCGACATGGTCCGGATCCGGCGGATCGAGGAGACGCTGGCCGACCTCTACCCGTCGCAGGAGATGCGTACACCCACCCACTTCTCCATCGGACAGGAGGCGGTGGCGGTCGGGGTGTGCTCGGCGCTGCGGCGGACGGACGCGGTGTACAGCGGCCATCGGTGCCACGCGCACTATCTCGCGAAGGGCGGCGACCTCGGCGGAATGGTGGCCGAGCTCTACGGACGCGAGACCGGATGCGCGCGCGGGCGCGGCGGCTCCGTTCACCTCAACGACCCCGACGCGGGCGTCGTCGCGTCGTCGGCGATTCTCGGCCAGACCATGGCGGTCGCGGTGGGCACCGCGCTCGCCTTCGTGATGGACGGGCGCGACGACGTCGCGGTCACCTTCTTTGGTGACGGTACGGTCGAGGAGGGCATCTTCCACGAGACCCTGAACTTCGCGGTGATGCGTCGGGCGCCGGTGCTCTTCGTCTGCGAGAACAACGGCTTCTCGACCCACACCCGACTCGAGGTGCGCCAGCCGGCCTCGGTGCCGATCCACGTGCGCGGCGGCTCCTACGGCATGCCGTCACGCCTGGTCGACGGCAACGACGTGTTCGCGGTCCAGGAGGCGGCGCGCGAGGCGGTGGCCCACTGTCGTCGCGGCGCGGGCCCTTTCTTCCTCGAGTGCACGACCTACCGCTGGCGGGAACACGTGGGGCCGCTCTGGGACTACGACAAGGGCTACCGGTCCAAGGCCGAGGTCGACTCGTGGATCGCGCGCTGCCCCATCCGCCGGGCCGCCGACCGGCTCGCCACCACTCCCGCACGGCTGGCCGCGCTCGAGCGCGAGTGCCAGCTCGAGGTCGACGCGGCGGTCGCGGCGGCGCGGACCGCACCCTTCCCGGCGGTGGAAGACCTCACCCTGGGGACGTACTGAGGCCGACGATGAGGCGACTGAGCTACGGGCAGGCGATCAGCGAGGCCACCGTGCAGTGCATGGAGGCCGATCCCAACATCTTCGTCACCGGCATCGGCGTCGACGACTTCAAGGGGATCTTCGGCACCACCGCGGAGGCGTTCCGTCGCTTCGGCCCCGCGAGGGTCTTCGACATCCCGAACGGCGAGAACGCGATGACCGGAATCGCCATCGGGGCGGCCGCGGCCGGAAAGCGGCCGCTCGTGGTCCACCCGCGAAACGACTTCATGTTCCTGTGCATGGACCAGCTCTTCAATCTCGCCGCCAAGTGGCGCTACATGTTCGGCAACCGCGGCGGAGTGCCGGTCGTCTTCCGCGGCATCGTGGGGCGAGGCTGGGGGCAGGGGGCCACGCACTCCCAGAGCCTGCAGGCCCTCTTCGCCCACTTCCCCGGCCTCTACGTCGGCCTGCCCGCCTCTCCCGCGGACGCCAAGGGCCTCCTGGTGAGCGCCCTGCGCGGGAGCGGCCCGGTGGTGCTGCTGGAGAACCGCGCGCTCTACGAGCTCGAAGGGGAGGTGCCGGAGACGCTCGAGGCGATCCCCTTCGGCAAGGGGCGGGTGGTCCGGCCCGGCACCGACGTGACCATCGTCGGGATCTCCCTGATGGCCTACGAGGCGGCCCGCGCCGCCGAGATCCTGGTGGACCACAACGTGAGCGCCGAGGTCATCGACCTGCGCAGCGTCCGTCCCCTCGACGACGAGATCATCCTGCGCTCCCTCCGCAAGACGGGCCGCCTCGTGGTCGCCGACACCAGCTGGGCGCTGTGCGGAGTCTCCGCCGAGGTGGCCGCGATCGCGGCCGAGAAGGGCTGGCACTACCTCAAGGCTCCGGTGCGCCGGGTCACGCCGCCCGACTGCCCGGCCCCGGTGTCTAAGCCGCTCGAGGACGCCTTCCATCCGAACCCGATGACGATCGCGCAGGCCTGCCTCGACGTCCTCAAGGCGGGCGCACCGCTCGGGACCGGGGTCGCGGACGTGCAGGCCTCCTTCGCGGGGCCCTACTGAGATGCAGACCCGGCGCCGCGTCAGCGTGTTCCTGCCCGCGTTCAACGAGGTCGACAACCTCGAGGGCGCGGTCGCCGACATCGTGTGGGCCGCGTCCGAGGTCCTCACCGACTACGAGATCCTCATCATCGACGACGGCAGCACCGACGGGACCGGCCCTCTCGCCGATCGGCTCGCGCGTGAGAACCCTCGGATCCGGGCGATCCACCAGCCGACGAACATGGGGATCGCGGCCGCCTACGAGCGGGCGCTGGGCGAGGCCCGGCTCGACTACTTCAGCTTCCTCGCCGCCGACGGTGAGATCGCGCGCGAGTCGGTGCGGGACATCCTGGGGTCGGTGGGCCGGGCCGACATCGTCGCCCCCTATCACCAGAATCCCCGGGCCCGCCAGGCCCATCGCCGGTTCTTGACCTGGGCGTCGACCGCCCTCGTCAACACGCTGTTCCGCCAGCGCATGCACTACTACCAGGGTCCGTGCATCTACCCGGTGTTCCTGGCCCGGGCCCTGCCCAAGAGCGCGGGTGGCTTCTACTTCCTGACCCAGATGCTCATCCACGCGCTCCACGCCGGCTACACCTACGTCGAGGTGGGCCTCACCCACGTGGATCGCACTCACGGCCGCTCCAAGGCGGTGTCGGCCAAGAACATCCTGAAGGCGCTGCGAACGATCGCCCAGGCCTGGTGGGCCATTCACCGGGGCGGCGTCTCGGTGGCGCGGAGGGCCTGAGATGGCGACGAAGCGATCCACGGTGCTCGTGACCGGAGGGGGAGGATATGTCGGGGCGGTGCTGGTCCCGAAGCTGCTCGCGCGCGGCCACCGGGTCCGGGTGATCGACCTGTTCCTGTTCGGGACCGACGTCATGCCGAAGCACAAGGCCCTCGAGCTGGTGAAGGCGGACATCCGAGACGAGAAAGCGGTCGCCAAGGCCGCGGCGGGCGTCGACGAGGTGATTCACCTCGCGTGCATCTCGAACGACCCGAGCTTCGAGCTGAACCCGGGGCTCAGCCGTTCCATCAACTACGACTGTTTCGAGCCGCTCGTGAGCATCTCGCGGCGGGCCGGCGTCCGGCGATTCGTCTACGCCTCGACCTCGAGCGTCTACGGGGTGAGCGACGCCCCGGACGTCACCGAGGACCATCCGCTCGTCCCGCTCACGGACTACAACAAGTACAAGGGGATGTGCGAGCCGATCCTGCTCCGGTACCAGGCTTCCGACTTCACCACCGTGATCATCCGCCCCGCCACCGTGTGCGGCTTCTCGCCCCGCCAGCGCCTGGACCTGACCGTGAACATCCTCACGAGCCTCGCGGTCAACCAGAAGCGCATCACCGTGTTCGGCGGCGCGCAGAAGCGGCCGAACATCCACATCGAGGACATCAGCGATCTCTACGTCGAGCTGCTGGACATGCCGGCGGAGATGATCGCGGGCAAGACCTTCAACGCGGCCTACCAGAACCACACCGTGGCCCAGCTGGGCGAGATGGTGCGGTCGATCGTGACCCGGGAGATGCCGGAGCTGGGCCCGATCGCCCTCGAGACGGTGCCGAGCAACGACACGCGCTCGTACCATGTCTCTTCGGAGAAGATCAAGCGCGAGCTGGGCTGGTCGCCGCAGCGGACCATCGAGGACGCGGTGATCGATCTCTGCCGGGCCTTCAAGGCCGGACGCATCCCGGATCCCCTGAACGACATCCGCTACTACAACGTCAAGACCATCCAGGCGTCCGGACTGGCCTGAGCGATGCCTCGCGCGGTCGTCACCGGAGGAGCGGGCTTCATCGGGAGCCACATGGTCGACGTGCTGGTCGATCGCGGCTACTCGGTCGTGGTGATCGACAACCTGGCCACCGGCCGGGCCGAGAATCTGGCCCAGCACCGGCGGGAGCCGCGGGTCGACTTCCAGCAGATCGACATGTGCACGCTCGCCCCCAACTCATCCCTGTTCCGGGGCATCGACCACGTCTTCCACTTCGGCGGCATCGGCGACATCGTCCCGTCGATCGAGCGCCCGCTCGAGTACATGCGGGCCAACGTGAACGGGACGCTCGCCGTCCTCGAGGCGTCACGTCACGCGGGCGTGCGTAAGCTCGTCTACGCGGCCTCCTCGTCGTGCTACGGGCTCGCCACCGAGCTGCCCACCACCGAGCAGGCCGCCATCCGTCCGGAATACCCGTACGCGCTCAGCAAGTACCTGGGCGAGAGCGCGGCGCTCCACTGGGCGCAGGTCTACCGCCTGCCGGTGATCTCGATCCGCATGTTCAACGTGTACGGCCCGCGGGTGCGCACGACCGGCGCCTACGGCGCGGTCTTCGGCGTGTTC
>Ga0075433_10000357_pt1 | contig 28696 bp, 30 predicted proteins | sample RhiMethybrSRZTD2_FD_75299 | JGI IMG/M metagenome (GOLD analysis project Ga0075433, IMG submission 75299) | Populus rhizosphere microbial communities from Tennessee, USA - Rhizosphere MetaG P. TD hybrid SRZTD2 | ecosystem: Host-associated > Plants > Roots > Rhizosphere > Soil | place: USA... | reverse complement strand
ATGTGGGACGAGGGCCAGGAGCCGAAGCGCTACGACTGGCACGAGGGCAGCATCGTCTGCCCGCCCGCAGGGACCTGGCACCAGCACTACAATACGGGCAATGTGCCGTGTAAATTCGTCGCGCTCCACGCCAACACCGCGGTCCAGCGCGAAGAGGGCGGCATCGATCAGATCGACTTCGACAACGAGGACGCCTCGCTCAGAAAGATGTACGAGGAAGAGTGTAAGAAAAACGGCGTCACGCCGGATATGGGCGATCAGTAAGACGGGATCGGTTCCTCGGGGCAGAGGCTCTCGGTCGCAGGGAATGAGCCTCTGTCCCGATTGATTTCAAATTGATCGCGCGCTCGAATTTCGTCGGCTGTTACACCAATCTCAAATCCCTAGCGCTTTCTGCCCTTGTACAGCTCGTTGATGAAGCCGCTCTCGTCGAGCTCTTTGATGAAGCGCATATCGACAAAGTCCTCGGGCTTGGCGGCCTTGGCCTTGGGATCATTTTCCGCCAGCGGGTCCAAGATGTTTTTGATTCCCTCCAAGGTTGGATATTGTTTCGGGGCGAGCTTTTCATCGCTCGCGAGGTCGTCGTAGGTCCTTTCTAAAATTTCCCTATCCGACGAGGCGAGATATTTCGCCAGGACTTTTATTCCTAACTCCCGGTCGGTCTTGATGCGGTGGATGGCCTCGATCTGCGATTTGACGTATTTCCTGACGATGTCGGGATTTTCTCGAATGATCGTGCGCGTCGTGCCGACGCCTACGCCCTGATACGGCAAGCGGACACTGATTAGACCGTAAAAGCCCCTCTTCTGGGCTACGACGTTGTCGGGCGGATTAAGCATAGCGCCCTGCACTCTTCCCTTGTCCAAGGCGCTCAGCCGCTCCGGCACCGTGCCGATCTGCACGATGGCGACATCTTTTCCCGGAATCAGTCCGAGCCGCTGTAGCGCGATGCGAGAGATAAAATCGGCCTGGCCGCCAAAGGTGGCGACCGCGATCTGGCCGCCTTTGAGCTGCGCGGCGGTCTTGATCTCGGGCCGGCTCATGAGCCAATACTCCGAGACCACGTTTCCTCCGGCGACCATCACCGTATCGGCTCCCTTGAGACCGGCGCTCACGATCGGAGGACCGGACACCTGACTTATAGGAATCTCACGGGCTACCATAGCCATCGCGGTGATCGTTCCGCCGCGGAAATAAACGATCTGCACGTCCAGACCGTTGTTGCGAAATATCCCGGCCTCCTTCGCCACCCATGCCGGCAGACCGTTGCCGCTGATGGCGTTGTTGCCCACGGTCACTTTGATGAGCTGGGCTTTCGCCGCTCTTGCCGATCCTACGAAGGCGATAAGGAGCGCAAATAGCCCCACCCATATTTTCATTTGATCCCCCTATCCGCCCGGTACAGCATCGACTGCGGGATCGTCACGCCGATTTGCTTCGCGGTCTATAGGTTCGTGCGGCGCTCGACCGAATTCAAAACGGTAGGACCGTTCCCACGTTCGCTTCTAGAGCCCGGCGGTAAATCCACTCCGCGAGCGCGATGTCCTGATTGACGAGGCCGATGGCGCGGATGAAGATCCGTTCGCGGTCGGATTGACGGCCGGGCTTCTTACCGCCGAGAATGTCGGGCAGCTCGGCGTATAAATCCTTTTCGCTCAAGAATCCTTCCTTCAGCATGCGGTCGAGATCGGATTTCTTCTTGCAGTGGACCCAGCTGTCGACGATGAACTTGTCGCAGCGCTTATAAAAGTCGTTGTCGAATTCCTGATTCTTCCCGATCGAATAGACGGTTATTCCCGGGCCGAGCCATTCGTCCTTGACGAAGGGCGTCGCGGTCGTCGTCGCCGAAATTACGAGATCGGCGCCGTCGAGCGCCGCTTCGGTCGATTCAACGGGGCGAATGGAGAGGCTATACTCCCGGCCGATCTCGTCGGCGAAGCGCCGCCGCGACTCGGGCGTGCGCGAGGTGACCCGCGCTTCTTTTAGCTTAAAGGCGGTCGCCAGCACCGGCACCGCGGCGCGCGCGGTGTCGCCCGCGCCTAACATCGCGAGCGTCGCCGCGCCTTTGCGCGCAAGGGTTTTCAGTGCGACTGTCGCCGCGGCGGCCGTGCGCACGGCATGCGCCCAGTCCTCGTCCATTATCGCCAGGATCTCGCCGCCCTCGCGGTCGCTCAAGATCAAAATGCGCCGCGGCCTGCGCGGCGGGCGCGCCGCGTCGCGGCTGCCGCCGGCGGCCTTGATCGAGCGGATGCGAAAGCCGGCGACATCGGCCAGCGCGCAGCCGGTCACCCACGACTGCCAGCCTTTATCGGGCTTGATCGCCAAGTCTTCGGGCGTCGACCAGGTCACGCGCCCGGCGCCGTGGTCGCCGAGCGCCCGCTCGGTGATCGCCACAGCTGCGCCGAGATCGACGATGCGTTTGACGTCACTATTCGAGAGATAGAGTATTCCGGTCGAATTCATCTTAGCGGATGATCGCCAGCTCGCGCCTTCCGGTCGTCAAAAATTCCGCGCCGCGCTCGGTGATGAGAATGTCCTCTTCGAGATGCACGGCGCTTTTCTCCGAGCGCACCTTCGGCTCCAGCGCCAGCACCATGCCGGGGCGATAGACTTCGGTCTCGACCTCGTTCAAGGACGGCGGCTCGGCGCGCGACATGCCGATGCCGTGGCCGATGCGCTTCGGGCTGTCGACCGCCTGGTAGCCGCGCTTGACCAATTCTCGATTGGCGATGCGCGAGACTTCGGCGATGGCGCCGCCGGGCTTCATCGACTCGAAGCAGCGGTCGATCACGTCGCACGCCATCTCGTGGTCGCGCTTGTGCTCGTCGGTCGGCGCGCCGAAGATCGCCTGGCGCGTGACGTCGCCGTAGTAGCCTTCGTAGCAGGCGCCGAAGTCGGCGACCATGCGGTCGCCTTTCTCGTAGCGGCGGTCGTCGTAGCGCGTCGAGGCGTTCAGCATGAGAAAGCCGGGATGGCGCGGATGCGCCCCTTCCTCGATCATCGAGATAAACAGCCGGTCGGCGACTTCGCGCCGCGTCATGCCGGGTTTCAATTGCGGCAGGCAGCGGTCGTACGCCTTGACGGAGATGTCGCAGGCCTTGCGCATGAACTCGATCTCCCGTGCGCTCTTTAAAATCCGCATCTCCGTCAGCGCGGCGCTGCCGTCTCTGATCTCGGCCTTCGGCAGCGCTTCCGTCAAAGCGGAAAGATAGTTGACGGGAAATCCGAGGCGCTGGTCGTCGCCGAGCTCGAAGCCGAGCTTCGCCTCGCCGAGGCCCATTTCCTTGATGCATTGCGCGATCATCTCTCTGGGAAAGGGCACGTCGACGTAGTCGCGCACGTCGCCGACCCACGGCAGCGCCTTGGCCTTCGGTTTATCGTTGCCGTAGATCAATAGCAGCGGCTTGCCGCGCTGCGGCAGAATGCAGATCTGCGGCCGCTGGATGTGGTCGAGCTGATAGCTGATGAGGCCGGTGAAATACCAGTAGTTGTTTTTTTCCGAGACGACGAGCGCGTCGATGCCGTCGCGCTCCATCAAGACCTGCGCGCGCTCGTGGCGCTCGGCGTATTCTTTTTCCGGGAACGGGGCTTCGATCGCCATGACGCCCTCCGCGTAAAGCTAGCGCGCCAGCGCTTTGCGGCCCTCGACGCGCTTCAGCTGCTCCACGTATTCCAACGCCTCGGCGAGCGGGATCACCGTCGCGTACTTGCTGTTCATCTCGAAGAGGTTGACGAGATGCGATGTGCGCGAGCGGTCGAAGACGCATTCCTCGACGACGAAGACGGGAAAGCCGTAGGAATAACCGTCGAGCACGGTGCCGCGGACGCAGCCGCAGGTCGTGGTGCCGGTGACGAGCAGCGAGTCGATGCCCTTGCTCTGGAGGTACGTGATCAGATGCGTGCCGAAGAACGCGCTCGCGCGCGCTTTGTGGACGACGAACTCGCCGTCGCGCGGCTTGATCGCGTCGGGGAAGCGGCCGCCCAGCTCGGCGAAGTCGGTGTCGCCGACCTTGCGCTTGGTGGCGTTCCCCATAGCGGCCTTGAAGTCGGGATCGCCGGCCGAATAGACGACGGGCACGGCGGTGTCGCGGCAGGCGCCGATCAGCTGCTCAATCTTGGGGATCGCCTCCCAGGCCGCCTTGCCGCAGCTCGTCGGGAACTCGTCGATCGCTTCCATGATCTCCATCGGCCGCGTGCCGGTGAAGGCAAGCTGCATGTCGATCACGAGCAGCGCGGGGCTGCGGCCGAACGGTTGCTTGCCTTTGTAGCCCGCCTTTTCATAAATCTTCCGCTCTTCTTCCGGAAAAAAACTTTCCCATTCCCGCATGGCGATTTCTCCTCTAGCGAATGCCGAGCGCGTCGTTGTGGATTTTCGTGAGCTCGCGCAGGTTCTTGTAGTTCTCCGGCGCGACGACCCGGCGGCGGAAGCCCTCGAAGAGCTTCGGCGGATCGGGCTTGACGTCTTTGCGCGGTCCGATGCGGCGAAACGTTTTCAAAAATTCCTGGCCGTCCTTCGACAAAAGGTAGTCGACGAACAGCCGCGCCGCGTTCGGATGCGCGGCCTTGGCCGAGATCATCGCCGGGTTGACCTCGACGGCAACCGGCTCCAGCGGAATCCAGTCGACCGGCGCGCCGGTCTGCTTCATGCGCTCGATAACCTGCGCATAGACGAACGTCAGCGAACGCTCCCCGACGCTCACCATGTTGGCCCGGTTCGTGTTGCCGCGGAGAAAAACCGGCTCCTGCTTGGCAAGGCCTTTGAAATAAGCGATCGCCTTCTCCTGCCCCCATTCCTGGCTGAGCGCCACGAACACATCGTGGTTCTCGATGTCGATGATGAATTTCTGCTTGTACTGCGGCTTCAAGAGATCGTCGTAGCTTTTCGGCAGGTCGTTCTTCGAAATCACCTTCGTATTGTAGCCGAGGACGAGAGTGTTCAAATAGACGGTCGACCAGTAGCCCTGCGCGTCGTGAGTGTCGTCGTAGAGGCTCGCGAACTCCGGCGACTTGTACGGCGCGATCAAATTGCGCTCGCGCATGGGCATATAGGATGGAGAAATCCCTACCGCGACGTCGAAGCGGTTGGCGCCCGCCTGCGCCTCGGTCATGATGCGGCTCACCATCGCCGTGCCGCCGAGGCGCACGAGATCGCCTTTGACGAACGGATATTTCGCCATGAAGGCGTCGAGCAGCGGCTTGCTGTTCTGGATGTCCATCGTGGTGTAGAAGACGAGCGCGCCTTCTTTCTTGGCGCCTTCGACCATCGCGGGCTCGGCGGCGAGCGCCGTGGAAACGAAAACGAGATAGACACAGGTTGCGAGAAACGGCAGCAGATTCATCGTGGGTCGCCTCGGGTATAAAGATCAGGGCGAGTAGAGCTTCTCGCCCCTGCGCGTCATGAAGAGATCGAGCGGCAGCTCGGCGCCGATGTTTTTTTCTTTCGCCTTTTCGTAGACCAGGCGCGCGGTCGCGGCGAACTGGATGCCCATGCCGGTGTTGTTCTTGAAGAGCGTGATCTCGCGCTCGTCTTGCCGGCCGCGGCATTTGCCCGTGACGAGCTCGCCGAGCTCGTGGAGGTCTTCGAGCTTTACGATGCCGCGCTCGAGCCGATCGGCGAATTCCGCCTGCTTGTCGATCACGATCTGCGGCTTGTAGCCGACGACGATGAGGCCCGCGCGGCGGATCGTCTCGTCGTCGAGCTCCCGGCGCTTCATGTAGCCGTCACCGCCGACGATGCTGTTGACGTGCGTCCCGTCGGCGAGCCAGCGCCCTTCGATCACCGGATCGACGGTGTTGGTCGCCGCGGTGACGATGTCGCTCTCGCGCACCGCCGTCTCCGCGGAATCGACCGCGGCAACCTCGATGCCGCACTCGCGGCTCATCTCGCGCGCGAAGCGCTCGCGGTTCGCGCGCGTGGGACTGTAGACCTTCACCTTCTTGATCGGCCGCACGGCGACGGCGGCGGTGAGCTGCGTCTTCGCCTGCTCGCCGGAGCCGATGAGACCCATAACGGCGGAATCTTTCCGCGCGAGATGTTTCGTCGCCACGCCGCTCGTCGCGCCGACGCGGAGCGTCGAGATCGCGTGATCGTCCATGATCGCCAGCAGCTCGCACGTGTCCATGTCGAAGAGAAAGACGAGGCCGACGAAGTCGCCGGGATAGACCGTGCGGCTCTTGCCGTCGACCTTCACCTGCCTCGAGAAGCTCGAATCGATGCGCAGCGCCATCGATTTGACGCCGGGGACGAGCCCCATGATGTTGTTGAAATAGTATTGGCCGCCTTCTTCCTTCCACGGTACGCGCAGCCGCGCGCGCGGCGAATTCTTCGCGACGTCTTCGCCCAATTCGCGAAACGCCCGCTCGATCGCGACGATCTCCTCGTCCATCGGCACGAGTCCCTCGATCTCGGGATTTTTCAACACGAGCACCATGGTCGATACCTTAGTCGAAGGCTATCGCGCGTGCAAGAAGGATAGGCTCCAATAAAAAAGGGCGCCGCCGGACCGCGCCGGCGACGCCCTTGAATGAGAGAAGCGAAAAATTATTTCTTGCGGTTTTTGTACCAGTCGGCGTCGATCTGGGTGAACTGCTTCCACTTATCAGGCACCGCGGCCTCCTCGAAAATCGCCTCTACCGGACAGACCGGCTCGCAGGCGCCGCAGTCGATGCACTCCTCCGGATCGATGTAGAGCTTGGTTTCCTTTTCGAAATCGGGCTCGTTTTTCGTCGGGTGGATGCAGTCGACCGGACAGACGTCGACGCAGGCGGTGTCTTTGGTATTGATGCACGGCTCGGCAATTACATAAGTCATCGAATCCTCCCGGGGATGAAAGGTGTCAAATTTTCGTATCAAATCGGCGGGTCGAAGTCAAATTATCCTGGTTGTTTACGCTTATTTCGGAGCGATCCTTCACTTCGTTCAGGATGACACCGAAAAGCGTCTGTTGTCATGAGCGCAGCGAAGAATCTCTCTTTATTATCCCTTGATGACCCCGACCGGCCTGAGCCGCGCGACGCGCTTCGAGACGCCGGCCAGCTCCATCGTCTCGACCACATCGGCGACGTCCTTGTACGCGTGCGGCATTTCCTCGGCCATCGTGGCGCGCCCCCGATAGCGCGCGACCACGCCGCGGCGCTCCATCTCCTCGTCGATGTTGAGCGACTGGCTCTGCTTCTTCGACTGCGAGCGGCTCATGACCCGTCCGGCGCCGTGGCACGTGCTGCCGAAGGTCTGCTCCATCGCGGTCTCGGTTCCAACCAGGAGATACGAATAGCGCGCCATGTCGCCGGGGATGAGAATCGGCTGGCCGGTTTCCTGATAGTCGCGCGGAATCTGCGGATGGCCGGGAGGGAAGGCGCGCGTCGCCCCTTTGCGATGGACGCACAGGCGGCGCTTTTTTCCCTCGACCACGTGCTCTTCCATCTTGGCGATGTTGTGGCAGACGTCGTAGACGAGCGAAAAGCGGAGTTCCGCGGGGCTCGTGTTCAGCGCTTTTAAAAATGCCTTTTCCGCGAGGCTCATGATCACCTGGCGGTTCACCCAGGCGTAATTGGCCGCCGCCGCCATGGCGGCGAGATAGTCCTGTCCCTCGGGCGAGCGGATCGGCGTCGCGGCGAGCTGTCGGTCGGGAAGGCGGATGTCGTATTTCGTCATCGCCTGGTTCATCACGCGGAGAAAGTCCTCGCACGTCTGGTAGCCCAATCCGCGCGAGCCGCTGTGGATCAAAACCACCACCTGGCCTTCGAAAACGCCGAGCGCGCCGGCGATCCGCGGCAGGTAAATCTCGTCGACGCGGCCGATCTCGAGAAAATGGTTGCCCGATCCGAGCGTGCCGACCTGCTTCAGGCCGCGCTCCAGCGCACGGTCGCTGACGAGGTCGGGGTCGGCGCTCTCGAGGCAGCCACTTTCTTCCGTGTGCTCCAGATCCTCGGCGCGTCCGTAGCCGTTCGCGACCGCCCATTTGGCTCCCTCGCGGAGCAGGCGCTTCTCCGTGTCTTTCGTGAGCTTGGGAATCGCCCCCTCGCCGCCGACGCCGGAGGGAATATGCGCGAAGAGCGCCTCGACGATGCGCGCGATCTTATCTTTGATTTCCTCGAAGACCAGACCGGTCTTCACGAGGCGCACGCCTCAATTGATGTCGTAGCCGACGCCGCCGGGGGATACGACGCCGTCGCTCGCGTCCATCGCGGCGACGCCGCCGATCGGGAAGCCGTAGCCCCAGTGGATGTCGGGCATCGCGAGCGAGTAGCCGACAATTCCCGGGAGATGGGCAACGTTCATCACCTGCCTGAGGCTGTTGTCTTCCTTCAAGACGGAAAAGAGTTTTTCCGTCGCATAGACGCGGCCGGGCACTCGCATGCCGCCGGTGCGCGGGATTTCCCACAGGTATTCGTGGATGCGATTGATTCGAATCTCTTCGGCTGCCATGTCGATCAATTGTTAATTTTCAGGGCAGGCTCCGTGAAGGATCTCTCCGACTAAAGCTGCATCTAGACGTCGAAAATCACCCGCGCTCGCCACTTGCCGCCGTCCTGCCACACTTTCAGCTCATGATACGTGACGGCTTTGATCTCCGTATGAAATCTGTGTCGTTTTAAATCGAGCGGCCCCCCTTCGACTGTGCCAGCGACGCGATGCCGTTCAATCTCCTGGATGTTCAGATTTTTTCCGATGAAGCCGCGCAGATTGAATTCGGCGAGCAGCTCGGAAAGCCATGCCTGTAACAGCTCTTCCCAGTCGCCGCCGGTCGCAGCGACGGAGATAGCTTGCTGCGCTTCTATGCCTTCCGGGTCGGCGATCAGCGCGTACAATCCCTCCGCTGCGGCGGTGAAGAGCTCCGCGGGGGTTTCGCCCTCCGCCTCGATGCCGAGGTCGGCCGTGTGCTCGATCTCGCGAAAGCCCCTCCGGCCGTCAGCCACGGCCGGGCTCGTCCTCGCGCTCTCTGATGAGCGGAACGATCGCATCGCGGATCGCCTTCTCGCTCACCTCGCCGAACTTCTCCTTGAAGCGCGCCACGGGAATGACCGCCTTGGCCATCATGCGATGGCCACCCGCGCTGCCGATGTCGTCGAAAAGCCGTTTCATGATGTCGCCGGCGCTTTTGACGTAGCCGACGTTCCGCGCCGAGATGACGACGCGGTTGTCGGAGAGTCCCGAGACGATGCCCCACTCGACGCCTTCGATCTGGAGCGAGAAGTCCGCCATCTGCGGGATGACATCTTCACGCTTCACCTCGCCCATGTGAATCACCGCGACGCCGTCGTCGAGCTGGAGCCGGCTCAGCGCGCGGCCGAGCGCCTCCAGGTCCTCGCGCGGCAGCGCGGGACGCTCCATCCTGGCGATGAGAGCGCGGTTGGCGAAAGGATAGAGAAAGGAAAAGGCCTCGACGTCGACCATGTGGCTGCCGCGCTCGAGAAACAGCGTGTCGGTCTTGATGCCGTAAAGCAGCGCGGTGGCGAGCCGCTGCGAGGGCTCCATGCCTGCCGCGCGGAGATAGTCGGTAAAGATCGTCGAGGTCGCGCCGTAGTCTGAGCGGAGATCGGCGAAGCGCGCGCTGAAAGGCGCCCGCTTGGGATGATGATCGACGACAAGATCGACGCGCCCGAGGCGGTCGCCGAAGTAGGGCGGCTGCACGTCGACGAGCGCGAGCCTGGCGCCGTCCTCGTGTAGGTCGGCGTAAGTGATCCGGTCGATCTGGATCTCCAGCAGGCGGATCATCGCGAGATTCTCCGGCCGGGTGACTTCGCCGAACGTGACGATCGGCGTGGTCGTCCGGTTTCTGCCCAGCAGCTCGCGGAGCGCGAGCGCGCTGCCGATCGCGTCGGGATCGGGGTCGTGCTGGAGCAGGATGTGGATCTTGTCTTTCTCGCGGAAGAGCGAGCGGATCTTCTCGACGCGCTGGCGGTTGATCGTGTCGAGCAGCTGCGGCGCGCAAAACTCGTCGAAAATGTTTTCGAGCGGCAGCTGGCTGAGGAGCTTATCTTTGTGTGCCCCGAACGATTTCTTCCCGGCGGCGAGAGAAAGAATAGGGAGATCGGGTCTGAGGCTCCGCAGCAAGGTATAGACCTGCTCCCAGATCTCGCCGTCCCGGACGAATAAAATGACTTGATGGATGCGTTCGAGGTGCGCCTTCTGATAGGTGGCCTCACGATCCAGGGCGCCCCATTGGCTGCTGCCGCCGCGCCGCCGGATACGCCGCGCCGCATCGGCCTCCTGCACCAGGAACAGCACCTCGCCGCGCTTGGTCGCGACTCTGCGCATGAACTGGAAGAGAAGGTCGTCTTCGCAAATCGCGAGGTATTTCATCCGCTTATCCCTCAGAGAGGGACATGGACAAAGAAGCTGGAAGCTTTCGCCAGAGGACCAGTAATGGCGTTCAAATCTCCTATCATTTAACGGTCGATTTTTCCACCGACCTTGAAGCCCGCCGGACAAGCTTATAAAGGAAAAACAAAGAACTAAAGGGGGTTAATCGCATGATCAACAGCGGTGAGCGGGGCTTCGGCCTGCCGAAATTCAGCGCGGCGGAGCGCGAGCGGCGCTGGGGGCGCGTGCGCGAGCTCATGCGCGCGGCCGGGCTGGACGCGATCATCGGCTTCCCCAACCAGAGCCACTGGGACCAGTTCCAGGCGGATATCCGTTATCTCACCCACATCGGCGGCCACCAGACCGAAGTGGCGGTGGTCTTTCCGCTGTCCGGCGACGTGACCGCGTTCGTTCGCGGCGCGAACGAGGTCGCCTGGTGGTCGATCGCGCAGGACTGGGTCAAGGACATCCGCCAGACGCGCCGCACCTGGGGCGACCCGGTGATCGAGCGCATGAAGGAATTGAAATTGGATCACGCGCGCATCGGCGTCAGCGGCCTCTCGGGCCTTTTGCGCGCGCCCGAAGGCACCGTGGTCGCCGGTATGCTGGAGAAGGTCCAAAAAGCCTTTCCCGAGGCGCGGTACGAGAACGCGACCGAGCTCTTGCAGGACGCGCGCGCGGTCAAAGGCAAAGAGGAGGTCGCCTGGATCGAGCGCGCCGCCGGGATTCTCGACCGCGTGGTCGAGGCGATTCTCGCCAAGGCGCGCCCCGGCGTGATGGAGAACGAGGTGGTCGCGGAGATCTGGCGCACGATCATCGCCAACGGCGGCGATTACCCCTCGATGACGCACTGGGGCGCGGGCCAGGACATACCGTGGGCGTGCCGCATCGCGCCGCATCGTAAGTTGGAAGCCGGCGACATGATCAATACCGAGCTGGAGGCGAAGTACGGCGGCTACATCGCGCAGACGATCCAGGCGGCGTGCTTGGGAAAGATTCCTCCCGAGCTCAAGCGGGCCTTCGATGCAAGCGTAGAAATCTTCGACGACCTCGTGGAATATATGAAGCCGGGCGTCACGTTCCGCGAGGTGATCGCGCGCTATCAGAATCTCACGCGCGAGTCCGGCCACATCCCGAAGGGCATGCTGCTCCACGGCCGCGGCATCGGCGAGGATCGGCCGCAGGTGACCGGCGAGGCGGACGTGGGCTACACGACCGCGCAGTACACGATGCATCTCGACATCCCGCTCGTCGAGGGCAACGTGATGGTGCTGAAGCCCGGCGCCATGCCCTCCGACGCGCCGGATTCGATCCGCTGCGGCGACACGGTGGTGATCGAGGCGCGGGGCGCGCGGCGATTGGGAAAGAGGAAGTTTACGTTTCCGGAGATAATGTAGATTTACCACCAGGGAGGACTGATCATGGACAAGCTCACCACCATCCGAACCCTCGATGCCGTCAAAGAGGCGCGCTGGGATAAGGCGAACGGACGCAACTACGTCCGCGTCTCGGGCACGGAGCGCTGCCACATCGCGCTCAACTGCTACGAGCCGGGCGTCAACGACGAGATGCACTGTCATCCGGGCTCGGACCACACGTTTTTCGTCGTCGAAGGGGAGTGCACGATCAAGGGACTCAAAGACGGCGAGGAGCATCAGCTTACGCAGCATCAGGGCGTGCATATTCCCGCCGGCTACTTCTACCAGCTCAACAACACCGGCAGCGGCCAGCTGATTCTCTACCAGGTGAGCACCGAGGCGAATCCCAAGCCGAAAAAAGGCAAGGTCGTTTACGGCATCGACACGGGCCTCAAGGAACATCTCCTCGGCCGGCTGAGCGAATAATGACGATCGAAGATATCCATTCATGGTGCCGCGCTCACGGTGCGACGGCCAGAGGGTTCGTGCGCGGCCGCGAATTTACCGCCGGCGGCGACCAAGCCCCAGCGGAGCCGCTGAAGGACGTGCTCCACTGGGAGTTGGCGCTCGACGGACAGAAGTACCCGACGAGCACTTCGGACATGGAGCGGCTGGTGGCGGGAAAGATTAGCGTCGAGAATTTCGTTCAGATCATGAGCCGGACGGTCAGGAGGGGAGGGGAATAGTTCAACGATTCCTCGCGGCGTCGACTCTCTGGATAAGCTCCTCGACAATCGGGCTTTTCTTGAACGGATTCATTGACGGCGGCGGGCTGAAAGTGATCTCTTTCCCGAGTCTGCCCGGCGTTCGAAGCGTGAGGGTTACGCGCGGCGGATTTACGAGCATCGTGGAGCTTACGTTCATGATGTTGTCCAGCCGCACCGTCTCCTCGATGCCCTTATTTTTTAAAATCAGATAATCCCCGGCGTCCCAAGCTTCGTCAACGAGATCGAAAACCAAGCGCTTCATTAGAAAATAGCCAAAACCGGCCATGAGAATCGGCATGACGAGAAACATAACTTTGAATTCACCGCCGTCTTTCCCGTTCAAAAGACCTGAGGTGAGAATGAAAATCGCGATCAGGCCGTACCAAATAACGGGAAAGACGCGTTTGTTAAAAAATGTCCAGCGCGAAGAGATGCGCTTCACTTCTTTCCCGCCACGATCAGATGCGTTCCCGGCATCGTGCCGGGAATGTCGGCGTGGTTTCCGACGGATGCGAAGCCGGCTTTCTTGAGCCAGTCGGTGAACTGCGAGAGCGTCCAGCACTCGCCGCCGGGCGTGTGCGTGAGCGTGTAGACGGAAAAGCGCAGCGGAAAAGTCGGGCCGGTGCGTTCTTCGTCGGGGAGAAAGTCGTTGATCGCGAGAATGCCGCCCGGTTTGAGCGCGCCGAAGGCCGCGCGGAACAATTCCTGATTACCTTCGGGCGATTCGAAGCGGCAGAAGTTGCTCGCGATCGCGAGATCATAGAAATTCTCTTCGATCTTCGCCGTGCGGAACTCGCCGTCGACGAAGCGGATCTTGCCGTCCAGGCCGCGCTCGCGGTTGAGCCGCTTCGCGACCGCGTTGACGTTGGGCCAGTCGAGCTGCGTCACCTGCGCGGTAGGATCGCGCGAGAGGATCGTCATGCCGAAGATGCTCGAGCCGCCGGCGATGTCGAGCACGTGCAGCCCTTTGCGTTGCGCGCCGATGCCTAAGATATTGCAGAGTGCCTTCGCCACCGGCTCGGCGACGGGAATGATGCCGAGCACGAGCTTCTCCCAGACCTCCAGCTCGGTAATCGTATCCATGCGACTCAAGGGCTTGCCGGTCTTGAGCGTCTGGATGAGCTGCCCCATGCCGTCCCAAAGCGCGAGCGCGACGTGGCGGAAATCGCCCATGTAGCCCGGCTTGCCGCGCACCAAGAACGCCTCGCTCGTCGGCGCCAGAAAATATTTTCCCTGGCGCTTTTCCAGCAGCGCGAGCGCGATCAGCCCGTCGAGCACGATGCGCGTCGCGCGCGCATCGGTGCCGGCGGCGCGGGCGATCTCCTCGGAAGCATGCTTGCCGCCGTGGATGTGCGTGAAGAAATCGTATTCGATCGCGGCATTGAGGATCTGGCTGTTGCCGAAATCGCCTAGGATGCGCATCAGCGGGCGCGGCGAGAGCGATTCTTTATTTTCCGCTTTGCTCATCAGGCTTTGTACAGTCCTTCCTTCTTGACGGACTGGTACACGCCCTCGAAGAACCAGGCGAAGTACGCCGTGCCGGCGCGGAGACAATATTCCAGGCTGAAGCCCGGGCGGGTCTCGGCGCGTCCCTCTTCGAGCATCTTCTGGAGCACCATCCAATCGAGGCCCGCGTGCGCCATGACGCCGTCGTGCTCTTCGAGGTCGGCTTCCGCGTGGACGCGGAAGTAGACGATCTTCTCCTCGGGAATTTTATAGGCCTTGCGGAGCTGCGTGCCGAAGAATTTCGCCCAGTGGCCGACCGCCTCCTCGACGCAGAACGACGCCCACCACTCCGCCATCGTGCCCTCGTAGAGCACGCCGCGATAGTATTCCAGAAACGCGCGGCACTCCGGCAGCATCTCGTACTCGATCATCTCGTCTTCGGTGAGGCCGAAGTTTTTTCCCTGGTCCAGCACGATGCGGATGTGACCCGGCGGCGTCGGATGGATCATCTCGTCGGCGACGTGGTTGGCGAAATGTTTCTGCAGTTCCGGGTGGCGCTTGAAAAACGGCAGGTGGCGCTGATAGGCCACGCCGTGGAAGTTGTTGATCTCGGCGACGAAGCCGTACCAGTTCTGCCAGAAGACTTTGATCGCCTCCATCGGCAGCGTCCCTTTGGCGAGATCTGTGTGAAAGCGGCCCTTGAAGAGCCACTTGTCCGCGATGCCCATCAAGAACTCTTTCAGCTCCGCGATCGTGGCCTCAGCTTCTTTGGCGCTCAATTTTTTTCCGGTGTAATCCTTGCCTTTGCTTGCCGACATGATTTCTCCTTTATGGCGCGAGCGCGCCGGGATTCAAAATGTTATTCGGGTCGATCATCCGTTTCAGCTCTTTCACCAGATCGTAGAGATTTTTCAACCGGTCGTAGGGATAGGGCCCCTTGGTGCTGAGCGTCGGCGCGGTCCAGACGACGCCGCGCTGGTTGCTGAACTCCATCACCTTGCCCATCCATTTTCTTAATTTTCCCACATCCTCGTCGTCGTAAGGGTTGTAGAAGACGAAATATTCTTCTTTCATGGCCAGGTCGCGCGTGACGTAGCTGTCGTGCTGCGGCGAGTGCTCGGGATTCCACAAGCCGCACTCGCGCTTGGCCGCCTCGTCCAGATCGTACATCTCTTTCAGAAACGCGATCGGATACATCTTGGAAGTCACGGCGAACATGCCGCTGTGGCGCACGACCGAGCTGCACCAGCCGTCGGGGCCCATCACGTGCCAATCGGGCCAGCCGTGGAGGCCGTACTCCTGCGCCTTGGCGCCCATCGTCTTCTCGGCGATCTCCTTCACCTCGACGCCGCCCTCGGCATCGTAGATTTTCCGCATGCGCTTCTCTTTGTACGCGAGTTCCTCGTTATCGCGCGCGAAGAGCATCGTCTTCAAAAAGAACCAGGCGTCGCCGGGGATCTTCGTCTTATCGACGAGCCCCTCCTCTATCGGCCAGTGGTATTGCCAGCGATCGACGAAATGGATGTCGTAGACGACTTCGCCCTTGACGAGCTGGGTCATCGACTCCATCACGCCATCCATCTGGTCGCGGCGAAACGTGTAGCAGTAATCGTGCAGCCATTCGCGCCGCCCCTCGATCGCCCGCAAGCAGACCCGGCTGATGATACCGAGCGAGCCCGCCGCGAGCGTGAACATGCCGAGGAGATCGGGCAGGTGAATCCATTTCTGGAACGGCCCGAACGTCGTTCCTTGATTCGCGAGCGCGCCCAAGCGCAGCGTCTCGCCGTTCGGCAGCACGACTTCCAGGCCCAGCACCATGTCGGCGATCCAGCCGTAGCGCGTCATGCCATAGCCGATGCCGCCCTTGTTCACCATCGCGCCGATCACGACCGCCGGGCCGTAGGTGCCGTAATTGGGCAGCATGAGGCCGTATTGTCTCAGCGCGTGATGGATCGCGTAGACGCTGGCGCCGCCCTCGGCGATTACATACTGCTGCTTGGGATTCACTTCGACGATCTTGTCCATGCCGAGCATGTCGAAGAGGATGCCGCCTTTCAGCGGCGAGCTGATGCCCATGCCGACGCCGCCCTTGGCGACGATCGGAATTTTATTTTCGTTGGCGAAGGAGAGCAGCTTGGAGAGCGGATGGTTGCCCGCCGCGTCGGACTCGACGCGCACGATCACGTCCGGCAGTGCCTTGTACGCGCCGTAAGCGAGCGTGTGCTGGTAGTTGAGCTTGTCGATCGGGTTGGTCGAGACGAAGCGCGGGCCGACGATCTCCTGGAGCTTCGCGACGATCTGATCCAAATTCAGCATGGATAAAGTGCTGGGTGCTGAGTTCTGAGGACTGAGTGAAAGAGGCTACTCATCGCTCAGCACTCAGTCCTCAGAACTGTTCAGAACTGCAGGTGGCCGCCGCCGGTGACCAAAATATTGCTGCCGGTCAGCATATCGCTTTCGTCGCTCGCGAGAAAGGCGATGCTGCCGGCGATGTCCTCGGGATGGAGATGTTTCTGCAGCGGCCGCGCCATGCGCGCCTTTTCCTTGTAGGTATCAGGCATGACGGTCGACGCCTCGGTCAGCGTAAACGCCGGCGTGACGATGTTGACCGCGATGCCTGACGGGCCGAGTTCGATCGCCAGCGTGTTCGCCATCGATTCGAGCGCGGCCTTGGCCGCCGCGTAAGCGCCCATGCGCGGCAGCGGCTGCTGCGCGAGGCGCGTGCTGACGACAACGATCTTACCCTTCTTCTTATCGATCATTCCCGGGACGAAGACCTCCACGCAGTTGTGCAGCGCGGCGAGTTCTTTGGTCAAGGCCTCTTTGAGCCCTTTCCATGAGAGCTCAAGCAGGGGCGCGATCTCGAAAGGGAAGAAGGCGTTGTTGACGAGGATGTCGACGGCGCCAAAATTCTCTCCGACCGCCTTGGCCATGCGCTCGACCTGATCGCGTTCGGTCACGTCGGCCTGCCAGACCATGCCGCTCGCGTGTTCGTTCTCGACCGCCTTCAGAACGTCGAGCGCCTGGTCGCGGCTCTTGAGATAATTGATCACGACCGCAGCACCGCCTTGCGCCAGGCGCTTGGCCGCCGCCGCGCCGATGCCGCGGCTCGCGCCGGTGATCAAGACGACTTTGCCTTCCAGGGGGCGACGCGGGCTTTGTTCCATGGATTGGATGCAGCTAGATGGGAAACTCGATAGACAGATTCACGTTGCAGGTTTCAACTTCAGCTAGAAACTCCGACCTTGAAACCTGAAACCGGAAACTCGAAACTTTTTTAATCTAGATCGCGACGGCGTCTTCCGCCGCGCCCTTCTCGTACTTCGCCGCGTTCTCCTTGAACGAAAGGAACTTCTGCCGCACGAAGGGTGAGCTGTACCCGTTGAGAATGCGCTCGATCCTGCCGGGCTTGCTGTAAAAAGCCTGGAACGCCCAGCCGGTGAGCTCGCCCAGCTGCTGGCGCGTGAGATGCTTCGTCGGCATGACGCAGTGCTCGAGGTCGTACAGGCTCAAGTCGTCGATCTCGATCATGCCCTCCTTGGTCGCGCGCTTGTAGATCGGCGAGCCGGGAATCGGGTTTAAAAGTTGGATCATGACGATGTCGGGATCGATCTCGTCGACCGCCTTGAAGCGCTGGCGGATCTTCGCCTCGTCGTCGTCCCAGAAGCCGTTCAGATACGTGCAGACGGTGGAGATGTCGTTCTTCCGCAGGATGCCGATCAGCTCCTTCAATTCCTTCACGCCGACCTTCATCGGCCCCTTATGCGCCTCGGCGATCTCCTCGTCGGTGCCGCCGTCGACGCCGATGAGCGTCTGATAGAGGCCGACTTTGCGGAGTCGCGGGATGAGGTCGAGATCGCGGATGAAGTTCTGCGCGCGGCTCAAGATGAACCAGCTCATGTCGAGCTGCTTTTTCTCCAGCTCTTCGACCAGCTCGACCATCTTGTTGCGGTCGGAGTTGAAGTCGTCGTCCATGAAGGTGAGCGCCTTGACGCCGTACTTCTTGTTGAGCAGCTCCATCTCCTCGGCGACTTTCTTCCCGCTGCGCGTCCGGTGCGAGCTGAAGTCGCGCGGGCTCCGCGGGTCGACGAGCCACCACTCATAGCAGAAATGGCACGCGCCCTCGCAGCCGCGCGAGGTAACGGACTCGTTGTAGTTGGGCAGCACGGAATAGCCGCAGTAGCGGTCCATGGGAAACAGATCGTAGGCCGGCATCGGCAGCTCGTCGAGATTCATGATGAGCGGTCGGCGCGGCGTGAGCTTCACCTCGCCGTTGCGGTAGCAGAGGCCCTGCACGTTCTCGGGCTTGGGCGAAGGCTGGTTGAGCTCCTGGAGCAGCTCCCACATCGTGTACTCGCAGTCGCCGAAGACGCTCACGAGCCCGTAGTCGAGCTGCGGGTTCTCGCGCAGGATCTTTTCCGGCACGGCGGTGTACATGAGACCGCCGCCGACCGTGACGATGTTGGGATCGAATTCCTTGATGCGTTTCATCGCCGCGTGAAAGCGGTTCAGCTGCGCGGCGCCGCCGCCGGCGGCGATCATGCCGCCGAAAAAGACGACATCCGGGCGCCGCCTTTTGACCTCGTCCATCATCTGCTCGTCGTTCAGCCCGAGCGCCCGGGAGTCTAAAACCTCCACTTCGGCGGCCTTTTTCTCGCGAATGAATGCCGAGAGCTGCGCGTGCAGCGGGTTGGCCGCCAAATGCCGGTCGCCCCAAGGGGCCCAGTTGCCCATGGGGGGCGTGATGAAGAGAAGCTTCATGTTTGATTCTCCTAAAAAGGAAGGAAATCTTACGTTATAAAATATTTAATACCTTAACGATTGTCAAGGCGGAAGGCGGCGAGGTCATAGTTGACACCCGCGGCCTGGCTGCGGGAAAGTCGGGAAATGCACCCGTTTCTCGCGGCGCTTTCCCCGGTCGTCCCGGTCTTTGTCCTGACGGCGGTCGGCTTTCTCTTCGCGCGCTATCGCCGGATCAGCCTCGAGGCGATTACCGAATACGTCGTTTACCTGGGCGCTCCGGCGCTCGTCTTCACTTCCCTCGCGACCAAGCCGCTTTATCCCGCCGACATCGCGGTGATCGCCGCGGGCGCGCTCGCCATTCTCGCCGGCGTCGGCCTGCTCATTTTCCTCTACCGAGCGCTGACCGGCCTGCGCTCGGCGGGCTTTGTGCTGCCCGTGCTGTTCATGAACGCGGGCAACATGGGCATCCCGCTGGCGCTCTTCGCCTTCGGCGAGCCCGGGCTCCAGCGCGGCACGCTTTTCTATGTCTTGATCACGCTCGTGCACAACACGCTCGGCATCTACCTGCTCGGCGGGCATGGCGGCGCGGGAGAGATCTTCCGCCTGCCGCTCATCTACGCGGCGGCCGCCGGCCTGTTGTGCAATATTTTCCAGTTGAAGCTGCCCGAGCCGGTGCACCAATCGCTCTCCATTCTCGGACTCTCGGTCATTCCTCTGATGCTCGTGAGCCTCGGCTACCGCCTGCGCTCGATGGAATCGTTCACCTTCGGCCACGCGCTGGCGGGCGCGGCGATTCGCGTCGGCGGCGGCTTTGCCGCGGCATATCTCTTCGTCGCGCTTTTCGGCATCGACGGGATCAACCGCCAGGTGATCCTGCTCTACGGCTCGCTGCCGTCGGCGGTGATCAACTTCATGCTGACGGAAAAATACGGCCGCGACCCCGAGCTGGCGGCGTCGATCATCTTTTTCTCCACACTATTTTGCCTCGCGAGCGTGCCGTTCGTGCTGTGGTATTTGGGCGCGTGAAAATCCTTCTTGACAAGTTTCGGTTCGCGATATATTTCTCTTTTCGCTTTAGGCTCCAGGGAAGTCCGGTGCGAATCCGGCGCGGTCCCGCCACTGTAAGGGCGACGAAAGCCGCAGGTTAAAGCCACTGTTCCAAAGGGAACGGGAAGGCGCGGCGAGTAGGAAAAAGCCCGAGCCAGGAGACCTGCCTAGAGTTTTTCAACCGGCCTCTCCGGGAGAGAGAGAAAGGTTCCACCGTTTTTTTCTCTTCGTTCCTTTTCCCGCGAGGCCGCGATGGTCGTCGATGAGAACGGCTTCGTTTTTATTTTTATCGATCACGCTGCATGCCGCGGCGCTCGCCTATCCGGCTTTCTTTATCGCTTCGGAGAAGGCGACGCCCATCGTCGTCACCGTCGTTGAACCGGACGGAGGCGGCGGCGGTTCGGGAGAGAATTCGCCGGCGGAAAGGGTCGCAGGCGTCCCGGGAAAAAATGCGCCGCAGGCAAAACGATTGCCGGCGGCCGCACAGCCAACGCAACCGACCGAGCGCAAGACCGTGCCGGAATCCGTCGCCATTTCTGCTCCCGCCGAGTCGATCGCGCTGCCTGTCATCGAAAAGCAGAGCAGCGGCGCGATTCCCATTCCCACGCGCGAGAGCGCGGCGATCGTCGCTTTCGAAGGCGCCGCGTCACCGAACGGCGCAGCATCCGGCGGATCGAGCGGCGCGGCCAGTTTGAACGGCGGCGGCGGAACCCGCTCGGGAAGCGGAACAGGCAGCGGCAGCGGTAACGGAAGCGGGTCGGGCAGCGGCACAGGCGCTGGAAGCGGCAGCGGCTCCGGGGATGGGAACGGGGATCCGCGCTTCCTCCAAGCGAGCTATGCGGTTTGCCCTAGGGCGGATTATCCAGAAGCGGCGAAGCGCGAAGGCCACGAAGGAACGATTATGGTCGAAGTCCTAGTCGACGAGGAGGGCAGGCCGAAATCGTCGCGAGTCCTTCAAAGCTCCGGCTTTCCGCTGCTCGATCGCGCGGCCGTCGACAATATCCAGCGGCGCTGCCGGTTTCATCCGGCCAAGCGCGGCGAGCGGCGCGTCGAGACGTCGATCAAGATCCCCATCGTTTTTCGTTTGGCCGATTCAAAGGCGCGGTAAATTAATTAAAGGAGGCGAACAGAGGACCGTCTTATCGACCGCGGACGGATGCAAGGGAAAGGGGTGAAAATCCCCTGCTGCCCCGCAACTGTAAGAGTGAACTTCTCGCCTGAGCGAAAAGCTCAGCCACTGTCGTAGGATGGGAAGGCGGCGGGAATTGACGGAGACAGTGACAGAGACAGAAAAGATTCCGGTCTGTCTCTGTCTCACATCTCTGTCGGCACTCAAGCCAGGAGACCTATCCGCGCCGCCTAACCATTCCCTCTCGTGGGAGAGAAGGAGGAGTCATGTTTTTCCGGGCTCTTTTGGTTTCACTTTTAATTCCAGGCTTCGCGCTGGGCGCGGAGCCTGTCGCGGAGGACACCCTGCCGCCGCTCGTAACGATCTCGACGCGCGTGGAAACGCCGGAGGAGAGCGTCGCAAATTCCGTTACCGTCATCGACGAGAAGAAGATCGAGTCGCGGCGCGAGGAATCGGTTTTGGAGATGCTCCGCGACGTGCCGGGCATCGACGTAGTGCAGACCGGCTCGCGCGGCAACAGCGCGTCGGTATTCATCCGCGGCGCGAACTCGGATCAGACTCTGGTGCTAGTGGACGGCGTCGAGGTCAACAGCGCGACGCTCGGCGAATTCGACTTCGCCCACCTCACGACCGAGAACGTCGAGCGCATCGAGGTGCTGCGCGGCGCGGGCGGCACGCTCTACGGCTCGCAGGCGATCGGCGGCGTCATCAACATCATCACGAAAAGAGGCGACGGCCCGCCGGCGCTCACGGTTTCGGCCGCGGGCGGCAACGGCACGACGCACCGCGAGGTCGCGGCGCTCAGAGGCGCGGTGGACAGACTCGGCTATTCGTTCAGCGTGGCGAATCTGCGCAGCGACGGCTTCCGCAAATTCAACGACGATTACCAAAACCTCGCGGCGTCGGCGCGCCTCGACTACAAAGTCCTCGAGGACGCGGCGCTCAGAGGCATCTTTCATTTCACCCAGACCGACGTCGGGCTCTTCAACAGCAACAACTTCGTCCACGGCAATCCCGGCGATCCCAACGCGCGCGAGGAGCGCACGGAGTATCTCGGCAAGCTCGAATGGGAGCAGAAGATTTTCCCCAGCTGGGACTACCGCGTCGCCGGCTCGATCTTCAAGGAGCTGATCCTCGACCGCGACAACGTCGATAAGTGCACTTTGGATTTCGGCTCCGGCCCATTTCCCTGCGACAGCAGGTCGCGGGACCGCTTCCGCCCGCGCATTTTGACCGGCGAGTTCCAGACCAACTACCGCCCGTGGGATTGGAGCACGACGACGTTCGGCGTCGAATATAAGCTCCGCAGCGCGACGACGAGCGGCGGCATCGACAAAGCGATCCGCAACCTCGCCTATTACCTCCAGGAGCAGTTCCAGCTCTTCGATAAGCGCCTGACGCTCATTCCCGGTGTCCGCCTCGACGACAACCAGACGTTCGGCCGCGCCTGGACGCCGTCGTTCGCCTCGGCCTATCTCTTTCGCGACAGCGGCACGAAGGTGAAGGCGAGCTACGCGAAAGGCTTCAAGGCGCCGACGCTGAACGAATTGTTTTTTCCGCCGGCGTTCGGCTGTCCCGCGTTCGGCAATCCCGATCTCGGGCCGGAAAAAAGCTGGGAGGTGAACGCGGGCGTCGAGCAGCAGTTTTTCAACGACCGAATGAAAATCGCCGGGACCTATTTTCACCGCGAAGTGAAGGATATGATCGAAGGCAGGCCGATCCCCGGCGATCCGTTCGGCTGTTTTCGCGCCTTCAACGTCGGGCGCGCGCGTTTCGACGGCGTCGAGTGGAGCCTCGCGTGGAAGATTCTCTCTTTCCTCGGCCTCAACGCGAACTATACCTATCTCGACTGGGACACGGAGAACGGCACGCTGGCGCGCCGGCCGCGCCACCGCGGCAGCGTCGGCCTCAATTATAATTACGACGCGCTGGAGATGAATCTCACTTCGCTGATCGTCGGCGGGCGCGACGACTTCCACGCCTCGAAGTTCACCAATATTCACATGCCGGCGTACGGCCGCGTCGACCTCGCTGCGGCGTATCGCCTGCCGGTTAGAATCGATCCGGTGAAGACGCTCGCGCTGTTTTTCAAGGCGGAGAATCTGTTCAGCCGGCGCTATGAAGAGGCGAACGGCTTCCGCGCGCGACCGTTCAATTTTTTGCTCGGCCTCCAGGGCGTGATGGGGAAGAATTGAGTACGCGAACGGTGGTTGTTGAGAAGCCGAAGCTGCCTTGCTGTCATTCTGAGGCGAAGCCGAAGAATCTCTCCGGAGAGATCCTTCGCTTTGCTCAGGACGACACGTCGGGCTCGGAACGACGAATTGTGTGCGTATTTTCATAGGTTAGCTTGAGACAATGACGCCTCACATCGTCCTCGTCACCGGCGGCGCGCGCTCGGGGAAGAGCCGCTACGCCGAGGATCGCGCGCGCGAATGCGGCGCGCGGCTGCTCTACATCGCCACCGCCGAAGCGGGGGACGCGGAGATGGCGCGGCGCATCGCGGAGCATCGCGCGCGGCGCGGCGATGGCTGGACAACGATCGAAGCGCCGGTCGAGGCCGCAAGCGCGCTTACCGAAAACCGCTGTGCGTTCGACGCTGCCGTGGTCGATTGCGTCACGCTCTGGCTCAGCAATCTCATCGCATGCGGCGACGAGATTTACGTCGAGCGCGCCGTCGAGGAGTTGATCGCGGCCGCGCGCGAGTTCGGCGCGCCGCTGTTCATCGTCACCAACGAAGTCGGCGCGGGCATCGTGCCCGACAACGCGCTCGCGCGACGCTTTCGCGACCTCGCCGGGTGGACGAACCAGCGTCTCGCCGCGAGCGCGGACGAAGTCGTGCTGATGGTCGCGGGGCTGCCCGTGTTCGTGAAGAAGAAGGAGGGGACATGCGCCTAGCCGAGGCGATCGAAAAAATCGCGCCGCCCGACGCTGCGGCGGAGGCGGAGGCGCAAAGATGGCTCGACAATCTCACGAAGCCGCCGGGGAGCCTCGGGCGTCTCGAAGAGCTGGCGCGCCGAGTCGCGGCGATCCAGGGCGCCGTCCCGCCGCGCCTCGGGCGCAAAATCATCCTCGTCTTCGCCGCCGACCACGGCGTCACGGCCGAAGGTGTCAGCGCCTATCCGCAAGCGGTCACGGCGCAGATGACCTACAACTTTCTTGCCGGCGGCGCGGCGATCAACGCTCTTGCGCGCGCTTTCGCCGTCGACATCGAAGTGATCGACGCCGGCGTCGATCACGACTTTCCGCCGCACGACAAGCTCCGCGCGCTAAACATCAAGCGCGGCACCGATAATTTCACCCGCGGGCCCGCGATGACGCGCGCCGAAGCTGAAGCCTCGATCGACGACGGCATCCGCTCCGTCGAGGAGGCGGTGGCGAAGGAGCGGCCGTTTCTCCTCGGCGTCGGCGAGATGGGCATCGGCAACACCACCAGCGCGGCCGCGGTCCTGTGCGCGCTCACCGGCGCGGCGTCGCGCGAGGTCGCGGGCAGCGGTGCGGGCGTCGACGCGGCGGGCTGGGCGCGCAAGGTGGCGGCGATCGAGCGGGGCCTCGCGCTGAACCGCCCCGATCCCAACGACGCACTCGATGTCCTTGCCAAGGTCGGCGGGCTCGAGATCGGCGCGATGACCGGCGCAATTCTCGCCGCGGCCGCGCTCCGCGTCCCGCTCGTCCTCGACGGCTTCATCGCCGGCAGCGCGGCGCTGCTCGCGCGCGGTTTTTCTCCGCGCGTGACGGAGTTTATCTTCGCCGCGCATCTCTCGGCGGAGAAAGGCCATCGTGCCATGCTGCGCGAGCTCGGTCTTGCGCCGCTGCTCGATTTGGATATGCGCCTCGGCGAAGGCACGGGCGCCTGCCTCGCCATGGGACTCATCGAGGCGGCGGTCAAGCTCATGCGCGAGATGGCGACCTTCGAGTCCGCCGGCATCGCCGGCAAAACAACATGAGAAACTTTTTCGCCGCGCTCCAGTTCCTGACGCTTTTCCCCTGGCCGCGGCGCGACCAGCGCGCGGCTGAAGAGATCGCCGGCGGTGCGGCGTTCTTTCCGCTCGTCGGCTTCCTGCTGGGGGCGATCCTGGTGCTGGCCGATTTTTTGCTGCGGCGCTTTATCCCGCCGGCGCTTCTCGCCGTGGCGCTCGTCGCGTTACTTGTTGTTCTCAGCCGCGGCTTTCATCTCGACGGCCTGGCGGACACCTTCGACGGCATCGGCGCCGGCGGCGCGCGCGAGCGCATGCTCAGCATCATGGACGATCCGCGCACCGGCGTCTTCGGAGTGCTCGCGGCACTCTTCGTGATCCTGTTCAAGATCTACGCGCTCGAATCCGTCGTCGCCGACCGCCGGCCCGCGCTCCTCGTCGCCCCAGCCCTAGGCCGCTGGGCGATGGTGCTGCTCGCCTATCGCTCCGCAGCCGCCAAAGAAGGGCTCGGAGCGCTCCTGCTTGAGCACATAACCGGCACGCAGATTTTCTTCGCGACGGCGACAGCGTTTATTCTGACGGCAGCGTTCTCCGGCATGCGCGGCCTCGCGATTATGGCGCTCGTCGCGCTATTTACGGTGGCGGCGAAAACTTATTTTCACCAACGCCTCGGCGGCGTCACCGGCGATATCTTTGGCGCGGTCGAGGAATTGAGCGAGGCGATGGCTTTGGTCGCTTTCGCCGTGGGACAGCGATGAAGCGCGGCGGACCACTTTTCGCATTTATTTTTTTGCTGCTCGTCTGCCGCCAGGTGAATGCGGCCGAAGCGCCTAAAAGAATCGTCTCGCTCGCGCCGAGCGTGACGGAGACGATCTTCGCGCTGGGCTTCGGCGACCGTCTCGCCGGAGTGACGACGTACTGCGATTATCCGCCGGAGGCGAAAAAAATCGCGAAAATCGGCGATTTCATGAACCCGAGCCTGGAGGCGGTGGCGGCGAAGCGGCCCGACCTCGTGCTCGGCGTTTCCGGCGCCACCGATCCGGTGAAGGCGCGCGAGCTGGAGCGTCTCGGGCTCAAGCTTGTGCTGCTGCCGCTTCAGAATCACGACGACATTCTGAAATCGATCCAGGTAATCGCGGGAATGATCGGCGACCCGACCGCCGGAAAAAATCTCGCGGCCAAAATCAGCGCTCAGGTCGATGAGGTCAGAAAGCGCGTGCGGCCGGCGCCGCAGCGGAAGGTGCTTTTGATCGTCGGCTACCAGCCGCTGATCGCGGTCGGCGGGAAAAATTTCATCGACGAGCTGATCACGCTCGGCGGGGGCGCGAACATCGCCGGAAATGCCGCGCAGCCGTGGCTCAATCTGCCTGACGAATACGTCGTCGCCCAGGCGCCGGAGGTGATTATCGAGGCGGGCATGGGCTCGGAGCGGGAGAAATCGACCAAGCGTTGGAGCGATCTGCGCTCCGTGCCGGCGGTGCGCGACGGGCGGATCTATCCGTACCCGTCGGATAAGATTTTGCGCCCAGGGCCGCGCTTCGGCGAGGCGCTCGGCGAGCTCGCGCGCCTGATCCATCCGGAGTGTTTCGCAGGAGAAAATAAACGGTGTGAGTAGTCTCTTATTCGTTACCCCCGAATGTTTTAATCGGGGGTCCAGTCCGAAATCCAAATCCTGGATTCCCGCTTTCGCGAGAATGACGGAAGAGGACGCATGCTGATATCATCGACGTAATTCTTGTGTAGGGGTACGGCGCGCCGTGCCCGATATCGACTTATGAAAGTCCTTGACCGCCGCAAGATGCTCGCCGTCAACGGGGCGCTGCTCGCGCTGCTTGTGTTGTCGATCGCCGCGTGCGCGCTGATCGGGCCGGTGGCGATCGATTTGAAGCGCGCGCTGGGGAACTTTTTCTCGCCCGACGCCGAGATTCTCTTCCGCGCGCGCCTGCCGCGCGTGCTGCTCGGCGCCGCGATCGGCGGCGGCATGGCGGCGTGCGGCGTGGTGCTTCAGGCGATGCTGCGCAACCCGCTCGCCTGCCCGCAGATGCTCGGCGTCTCGGGCGGCGCGTCGCTCGGCGGGATTCTGGGATTGATTTTTTTCCCCAACTGGCTGCTGCCGCTGGCGGGCGGGCTTTTGGGCGAGATCTCGTGGGTGCCGCTCGCCGCGTTTCTCGGCGCGCTGCTCAGCATGGCGCTAGTCTACCGCTTCTCGCTGTTTCACGGGCGGCTCCATGCCTATCATCTCCTGCTCACCGGCGTGATCTTCAACTCGTTCGTCGCGGCGCTGATCATGTTCCTGAATTCGATCGTCGACTTTTACCAGGCGCAGGGGCTGCTCTTCTGGCTCATGGGGAGCCTCTCGACGCGCGCCTATCCGACGGTCGCGTTCATCTTCGCCTACGTGGCGGCGGGATTTTTGTGGCTGTGGAGCCAGGGGCTGAGGCTCAATCTCATCACCCTCGGCGAGGAGGCGGCGCTCCAGCTCGGGGTGGAAGTTGCGTCCGTTCAACGGCAGGTATTCGTCGCGTCGTCGCTGATGATCGGCGCGATGGTGTCGGTGAGCGGGATGATCGGCTTCGTCGGCCTCATGATCCCGCACGTGATGCGGCTCGTCGTCGGGAGCGACCACCGCCTGCTCCTGCCGGCGTCGTTTCTTGCCGGCGCGATTTTCCTCTGCTGGGCGGACACGCTCGCGCGTGTGCTGCTCGCGCCGGCCGAGCTGCCGGTGGGAATCGTGACGGCGTTTTTCGGCGGGCCGTTTTTTCTTTTTCTCCTCTACCGCGAGGGACGGAAGATGACGCCTTTATGAGCGCGGCGATAGAAATTGAAAATTTATTTTTCGCCTACGGCGCACGGCGGGTGCTCGACGGCATTTCGCTCGCGATCGAGAAAGGCGAGATGGTCGGCGTGCTCGGCCCGAACGGCTCGGGAAAGACGACGCTCTTGAAAGTCGTCTCCGGTGTGCTTACCGGGCGCGGTACGGTCAGGCTCGGCGGCCGGACGAGCGCGAGCTACGCGCGGCGCGAGCTCAGCCGGATGATCGCCGTCGTGCCGCAGGAGAGCGAGATCCACTTTCCGTTCAGCGCGGCGGAGATCGTCCTGATGGCGCGCGCGAGCCATCACGGCCGGCTCGCGCTCGAAGGGGCGGCGGATCTCGAGGCCGCGCGGCGGAGCATGGCCGCAACGGAGACGGCGGAATTGGCGAATCGCTGGCTGCACGAGCTCTCCGGCGGCGAGAAACAGCGCGTGATGATCGCCCGTGCGCTGGCGCAGGAAGCGGAGATTCTTTTGCTCGACGAGCCGGCGGCGTTTCTCGATTTGAAGCACCAGCTCGGCGTCTTCGATTTGATGCGGCGGCTGAACCGCGAGCGCGGCCTGACGATCGTGGCCGCGCTGCACGATCTCAATTTGGCCGCGCTCTTCTTCCCGCGCCTGGTGCTGCTGGGGGATGGAAAAGTATTTCGCGACGGGCCGCCGGAAGACGTGTTGACGGAAGGGAACATCCGCCAAGTCTACGGCGTGGACGTGCGGGTCGAGCGGCCGGCGCCGGAGCGCCGCCCGCATATATTCCTGCGCACTTGAAACAGTTTGCAAAACGGCGGCTTAGAGGCTAAAGCAGAAAACTAAGCCGTGAAGGAAGATTGAAGATCGCAGTCATGAGAACAATGGAGCCGCCTATGAAAGCCGGTCGAGTGGTGGTCAATCCGTGGACGTCCGGGAGCCTGGTCCTGGTCGCGCTTTTTGCGCTTTACGCGCTCGCGCTCGATCAGGGACTCCTGCTCTCGTGGGTGCAGGGCCCGGCCGCCTTTGACATGAATCTCATTCACGAGTTCGTTCACGACGCGCGCCACGCCGCGGGATTTCCCTGCCACTGATTCCTTCGAGCGAGCCGCGAGGCGCGGATCGCGACTCATCGGCAACGATGCCGCTTAAGAAACTTCTTGGCGCCGCGCTGCTCGCCGGACTCTTCGCGGCGTTGATCGCCGCGG
>Ga0075433_10000356_pt1 | contig 28714 bp, 32 predicted proteins | sample RhiMethybrSRZTD2_FD_75299 | JGI IMG/M metagenome (GOLD analysis project Ga0075433, IMG submission 75299) | Populus rhizosphere microbial communities from Tennessee, USA - Rhizosphere MetaG P. TD hybrid SRZTD2 | ecosystem: Host-associated > Plants > Roots > Rhizosphere > Soil | place: USA... | reverse complement strand
AGCACACTGACGTCGGTCTCCTCGGCCATCAGTTCCCTGATCTTCGTCGCGGCCGCCTCGGTGACCGTCATCAGCGGCATGACACGTTCCTGGATCGCCATCTCGAGACCGATCCTAGCAACGCACCCGGCTCCCGCGAATCCCCCGCCGGGTCAAGAGTTTGTGACAGTCGTCTCGCGCATCGCTAGGCGGTTTTCGCCATTCTTCGTATCGCCCAGGGGGACCTGTTAGGTTCCCCTCCGCTCGACGGGGAGGAACGCGTGCTCGACAACTGGCTGCCGTTCCTGATCTACGCGATCTTCGCGTTGGTGATTCCCGCATCGATGATGTGGTTCTCGTTCGTCTTCGCGACGCGACCGCACCGAAGGATGCGTGCGCGGACGATCCCGTTCGAGTCCGGCGTCTCCGCAGGCGCGCCGCGGGAGCAGCGGTTCACGATCAGCTTCTACCTCACGGCGATGCTCTTCATCGTCTTCGACATCGAGATCGTGTTCCTGTATCCGCTGGCGGTGATCCTGCACGAGCTCGCGTGGTTCGGGTTCCTGGAGTTCCTCTTCTTCGTCGTGATCCTCGTCGTCGCCTACGTGTACATCTGGCGGAAGGGGGCCCTCGAATGGCAATAAGCGCCACGCGCCCTATCTGCGCCGAAGGAAGGCCGGCATGACGATAGAGAAGGGCCGCCTCGCCGACCATGGCCTCCAATCCGAGCGCGTGCTGTGGCCGGACAAGGGTCCCGGCGCCTTCGAGCGCGAGGTCGAGGCAATGGAGCGTGCCGTCGGGCTGACGACGCTCGACAAGGCCGTCGCGTGGGCGCAGACGAAGTCGATGTGGCCGGACACGTTCGGGCTCGCGTGCTGCGCGATCGAGATGATGTCGATCGTCTCGTCGCGCTACGACATCGCGCGCTTCGGGATGGAGGCGTTCCGCTCCTCGCCGCGCCAGGCCGACCTCCTGATCGTGTCGGGCCGCGTGGTGCACAAGATGGCCGCACCGCTGCGCCAGGTGTACGACCAGATGCTCGAGCCGAAGTGGGTGATCGCCATGGGCGCGTGCGCGAGCTCCGGCGGGATGTTCAACAACTACACGACGCTGCAGGGCGTGGACAAGATCGTCGCCGTCGACGTGCACGTCCCCGGCTGCCCTCCGCGCCCCGAGGCGCTGATGGAGGGAATCATCCGCCTCCACGAGAAGATCCTCGCCGGCGTGCCCCCGGCGTACGAGCTGCACGGAGTCGCGTCCTGAACTACAACCGCGTTCCGGGGCTCGTCGACATTCGCGAGGCGAAGGGCGAGACGACCCTCGTCGTCGACACGCCGCGCCTGCCGGAGGCAGCACGGTACTTGCGGGACGAGCGCGGCTTCGACTTCCTCTCCGACATCGCTGCGGCGGACTATCTCGGCTGGGGCGCCAAGGGCGTCTCCGGTTACATCGGGACTCCCGGCGGGCGTGACCTGAACAAGCCGTCGACGCAGGGCTTCCAGCGGTTGCCGGCGCCGAAGTCGAAGCGCTTCTCGGTCAGCTACCACCTGCTGGCGATGCAGGCCGGCGCGCCTCGCGTGCGGCTGCAGGTCTGGGTCGACGACGGCGAGGAGGTTCCGACCGTCGTGCCCGTGTGGCCGACCGCCGACTGGCACGAGCGCGAAGCGTGGGATCTGTTCGGCATCGAGTTCGGGGGACACCCGAACCAGGCGCGCATCCTCATGCCGGAGGACTGGGAGGGGCACCCGCTGCGCAAGGACTACCCGATCGGCGGCGAGCCGGTCCGCTTCTCCGGAGAAGAGTAAGTGGCGATCGTCGAGCGCCCGCGCATCTACGAGGGGACGCGCATCCCCTCGCCGATCCCGACAGTCCTTCAGGTCCCGGCGGAGATCCGCGACTCGGACGACGTGATGACGGTCAACTTCGGGCCGAACCATCCGTCGACGCACGGCGTCCTGCGCCTCGTCGTCGACCTCGACGGCGAGGAGGTCGTCGGCCTCGCCGCGGTGATCGGCTACCTGCATACGGGGTTCGAGAAGAACATGGAGCAGAAGACGTGGTGGAAGGCGATCACGTATCCCGAGCGGATCGACTACCTCTCCTTCCAGTACAACGAGCTCGTCTTCGTCCTGGCGATCGAGCAGCTGCTGGAGATCGATGTCCCGTCGCGCGCGACCTGGATGCGGATGCTGCTCTGCGAGCTGACGCGCATTCACTCGCATCTCGTGTGGCTCGGCACGGCCGCGCTCGAGCTCGGGGCGATCTCGATGTTCTGGTACTGCTTCCGCGAGCGCGACCGGATCCTCGACCTGTTCGAGCTCGTGACCGGCGCACGCATGCACACGCGCTACTTCCAGGCGGGTGGGCTCGCCGAGGAGATCCCGCCGGGCTTCTTCGACGAGTGCGCCAAGTTCGTCGAGGTGATGCCGAAGGCGATCGACGACTACGAGGCGCTCGTCGACCGCAGCGAGATCTGGCTGGAGCGCACGCAGGGGATCGGCCTCCTCTCGGCCGACGACGCGATTGCGCTCGGGCAGTCCGGCCCCGTGCTGCGCGGATCGGGCGTCGACTGGGATCTTCGCCGCGAGCAGCCGTACCTCGCGTACGACAAGGTCGATTTCCGCGTCCCCGTGTACCAGGAGGGCGACGTGTATGCCCGCTACCGCGTGCGGATGGAAGAGATGCGGGAGTCCGTGCGGATCGTCGACCAGGCGCTCCGGCGCATGCCCGGCGGCCCTTGGATCGCCGACGACCGCAAGGTCGTACTCCCGCCGCGCGCCGAGCTGCACACGTCGATGGAGTCCTTGATCCACCACTTCAAGATCGTCACGGAGGGCTATCGCGTCCCCGAGGGGGAGGTCTACGTGACGGTCGAGTCGCCGCGCGGCGAGCTCGGCTGCTACGTCGTCTCCGACGGCGGCCCGAAGCCGTGGCGCGTGAAGTTCCGCGCGCCGTCCTTCGTGGCGCTGGAGGCGACGGCGACGTGCATGCGCGACGCGCTCGTCGCCGATCTGATCGCCATCGTCGGCTCGCTCGACACGGTCATGGGGGAGGTCGATCGGTGAGCGAGCTCTACACCGAGGTGCAGCGGCTGAAGGAGACGTACCCCGACTGGCACTCGGCGATGCTGCCCGCGCTGCGTCTGGCACAGGAGAAGCACGGCTACCTCTCGCCCGAAGCGCTGCGCGAGTGCGCCGACGCCCTCGGCACGACGCCCGCGGTCTGCGAAGCCGTCGCGTCGTTCTACGACATGCTCCACCTGAAGCCGATCGGGCTGCACATGGTCGAGGTGTGCACGAACGTGTCTTGCGCGCTCGTCGGCGCCCAGCAGGTGCTCGAGCGCTTCGAGCAGGAGCTCGGCGTCTCCGCGGGCGAGACCACAGCCGACGGAGAGGTCACCTTGCGCCCGATCGAGTGCCTCGGAGGCTGCGGCTGGGCGACGATCGTGTCGGTCGACCACCACTACCGCACGCACGTGAAGCCGGAGGACGTCCCTCGGATCGTGCAGGAGCTGCGCAATGGCGAATGAGGTCGTCTTCGCGGACGCGTACGAGCGCGACCTGACGAAGCTCGCAGAGTACGAAGCCATCGGCGGTTACGCAGCGCTCGCGAAGGCGCGCACCATGGGGCCCCAGGCGGTCATCGACGAGGTGAGCGCGTCGGAGCTCCGCGGCCGGGGCGGCGCGTTCTTTCCGACGGGGCGCAAGTGGGCCTTCATCCCGAAGCCGGACCAGAACCCGAACCCGCACTACCTCGTCGTCAACGCCGACGAGTCCGAGCCGGGCAGCTTCAAGGACAACGAGATCATGGCGCGCGTACCGCACCGCTTCATCGAGGGGTGCCTGATCACCGCGCACGCCGTCGAGGCGAAGTGGGTGTTTGTCTACATCCGCGGGGAGTACACCGGTCCCTACGAGGTGCTCGTTGCCGCGCTCGAGGAGCTGAAGGCCCGAGACGACATCCTCGACGGCGTCACGATCGTGCTGCACCGCGGCGCCGGCGCGTACATCTGCGGCGAGGAGACCGCGCTGCTCGAGTCGCTCGAGGGCAAGCGCGGCCAGCCGCGCACGAAGCCGCCGTTTCCGGCCGTCGAAGGCCTGTACCGCTCGCCGACCGTCGTCAACAACGTCGAGACGATGGCGACTATCCCGCCGATCATCGACATCGGCGGCGCGGAGTACGCGAAGCTCGGAGTGCCCGACTCGCGCGGCACGCGCGTCGTATCGATCTCGGGCCACGTCAAGCGGCCGGGCAACTACGAGATCGAGAACGGAACGAGCGTACGGTCCCTGATCTACGACCTCGGCGGCGGCATCACCGAGGACCGCCCGCTGAAGGCCGTCATCCCGGGCGGCTCGTCGACGGTGATCCTCCGTTACGACGAGATCGACGTCGGCTACGACTTCAACTCCCTGCTCGCGCTGAAGACGGCGATGGGCTCCGCGGGCGTCGTCGTGCTCGACGACCGCTGCTGCATGGTGCAGCTCGGCATTCGCATCTCCGAGTTCTACGAGCACGAGTCGTGCGGCAAGTGCACGCCCTGCCGCGAGGGAACGAGGTGGATGACGCAGATCCTGCGCCGCCTCGAGGCCGGCGAGGCCGACCAGCACGAGCTCGACCTCCTGCTCGATGTCTGCGATCGCATCAACGGCAAGTGCCTCTGTCCGCTCGGCGAGACGGCAGCCATCGCCGTGGCGAGCTACGTCGACAAGTTCCGCGGCGAGTTCCAGCAGCACGTCGACGAGGGCGCGTGCCCGTTCGGCGAGTCATCGCCGCTCCACAACGTCCTTGCCCCGGTTGCGATGCACACGCATTCGCCGGTAGCCGTGGTGCCCGCATGAGCGCGCCGGGGACGGTCAGGCTGACGATCGACGGCATCCAGGTCGAGGTGCCGAAGGGGACGGGTCTCGTCGAGGCCGCGCTGGCCGCGGGAATCGAGATCCCGGTCTTCTGCTACGAGCCGCGGCTCGGCGCGCCGGTGGGTGCCTGCCGGATGTGCCTTTGCGAGATCACGCCCGGGCCCCCGAAGCCGCAGGCTGCGTGCACGCTGCAGGCGGCGGACGGGATGGACGTGCGCACGGCACTGACGTCGGCGGTCGCAGCCGAGGCCCAGAACGCGACGCTCGAGTTCATCCTCGTCAACCACCCCCTCGACTGCCCGGTCTGCGACAAGGGCGGCGAGTGCCCGCTGCAGGACCTGACGTTTCGCTACGGGCCTGGCAACACGCGCATGACGTTCCCGAAGCGGACGTTCGACAAGCCGATCCCGATCTCGCCGCTGATAGCGCTCGACCGCGAACGCTGCATCCTCTGCTACCGCTGCACGCGCTTCAGCGAGCAGGTCGCCGAGGACGGCCAGCTCGTCGCCGTCAACCGCGGTTCGCAGACGCAGATCGCGACGTTCGAGGACGAGCCCTACCGCGCGCCTTTCACCGGCAACGTGATCGAGCTCTGTCCCGTCGGCGCCCTGACGTCGACGACGTACCGCTTCGAAGCACGGCCGTGGGAGATCCAGGACGTGCCGAGCGTGTGCGGCCTCTGCCCCGTCGGCTGCAACGTCGAAGTCACGACACGCGAGGGCAAGGTCAAGCGGATCCTGTCGCGTAACCATCCCGAGGTCGACCAGGGCTGGCTCTGCGACAAGGGACGCTTCGCACACCAGCACCTGAACGCCGACGACCGCCTGCGCGACCCGCTGCTGCGCGTTCGGCGCCGTGGGTTCGAGGAGATCTCGTGGGAGCGGGCGCTCGACGAAGCCGAGCAGCTGCTCCGCGGCGCCGAAGGCCGCATCGTCACAGCGCTGTCGGGCTCCGAGACCGTCGAGCAGGCGTACGCGCTCGCAAGGCTCCTGCGGCGCGGCCTGGGCTCACACGCTGCAGTGCTGCCCGAGGAGGTTTCCGACGCGCTCGACTCCTTCCGGGTGCCGCTGTCCGCCATCGCGGACGCCGACGTGATCGCCGTGCTCGGCGATGCGCCGATCGTGGAGCGGGCGCCGATCGTCGAGCTCTGGATCAAGCAGGCGAAGCGAAATGGGGCACGCGTCGTCACGTCGCTCGACGACGTAGGCGAGGCCTCCAATGCCATCCTGATCTGGTGCGGTCCAGGCGCGGGGGGCGGAGCGCGCGTGGCCGCGCTCGCCGAGAGCGCCCGCGCGAAAGGCGCCTTCTATCTCCCGGAGACGGCGAACGCCCGCGGCGTCTGCGACGCGTGGGCCGCCGCGGCCGACACCGAGCCGGCGAACCCGGATCCGATCGGCCTCCTGATCGTGTCCGGTGACGAGGCGGCCGCGAACCCGGATGTCCGCGCACTCGCAGAGCAAGCCGAGCGCGTGCTCGTGATCTCGATGTTCCACGGCCTCGCCGGCGGCTGGGCCGACCTCGTCCTCCCGGGCACGAGCTATCTCGAGCGCGACGGGACGTACGTGAATCTCGAAGGTCGGCTGCAGCGCCTGCGCCGCGCCGTGATCCCGCCCGCGCCGGACGAGCTCGTGTGGATCTCACGCCTGGCCGAGCGCTTCGACATCGCGGTCTCGCCCTATCCGTCAGCCGTCTTCGCGGAAGTCTCCCCGATCGCCTTCGGCGGCATTCCCTTCGGGATCGTCGGCGACCTGGCCGACCTCCCGCCTGCCACGGAGCGACATGTCCCGGGACAGTCCCCGGACATGGCTGTCTCGGAGCCGTCCGGTTTGCGGCTGATTCGCTTTCGCCCGCTCTTCTCGGGCCCTGCGGTCGAGCGCACCCCGGAGCTCCAGTTCCAGCGCCCGCTCGCGGAGGTCGAGATCTCGCGCCACGACGCAACCGACCGGCGCATCCGCTCCGGCGACGACGTCACGGTGAGCTCGAACGGCACCTCGGTCACGTTGCGTGCACGCATCAGCGACGACCTTCGCGCAGGGGTCGTCCGCGTCGCCGACGAGCACGCCGGCGACCTCCAACCGACGGTGGACCTGTCGACGTGAACAACGGCGAGCCCTGGTGGATCTCCCTGATCAAGGCGGCGATCATCGTCAACCTCGTCATGCTCGCGTTCGCGTACACCACGTGGCTCGAGCGCAAGCTGCTCGGACGGCTGCAGCTCCGCTACGGGCCGAACCGCGCCGGTCCCTTCGGCCTGCTCCAGCCGATCGCCGACCTGATCAAGCTGATCCGCAAGGAGAGCTTCTTCCCGGCTGCCGCGCGCGACTCGGTTTACATCGTCGCTCCGGTCATCGCGTTGTTCACGGCGCTCGCCGCGTTCGCCGTCATCCCGTTCGGGGCGGGCTGGCAGATCTGGCACTACCACGTCAACGGTGAGATCGCGAACGTCTCGATCGGGCTGATCCTGATCTTCGCGCTGGGCTCGGTGGGCGTATACGGCGCGATCGTCGGCGGCTGGGCCTCGGAGTCGAAGTTCTCCCTGCTCGGCTCGATGCGCACGTGCGCGCAGCTGGTGTCGTACGAGGTGTCGCTCGCGCTGTCGGTGCTCGGCGTGGTGCTCATGGGGCAGTCGCTCAACCTCGTCGAGATCGTGAACAAGCAAGGGGCGACGATCTGGTTCTTCATCCCGCAGCTCGCGGGGATGTTCGTCTTCTTCTTCGCCGTCATCGCCGAGACGAGCCGGCCGCCGTTCGACCTGCCCGAGGCGGACACCGAGCTGGTGGCCGGCTACCACACCGAGTACGGCGGCATGCGCTGGGGCCTGTTCCAGACGGCGGAGTACATCAACATGATCACGCTCTCCGCGCTGGCCGTGACGCTGTTCTTCGCCGGCTGGCACGGCCCGTGGGCGCCGCTCGGCCCGGTGTGGTTCCTGCTCAAAGTCTTCGTCCTCGTTTCGATCCTGATCTGGGTCCGCGCGTCGGTGCCGCGCCTGCGCTACGACCAGCTGATGAGCTTCGGCTGGAAGGTGCTGCTGCCCATAGCGACCATCAACGCCGTCATCACCGCGCTGCTCGTGGTCTGGGTGGACTGAGATGCCGCAGCCCATCGACAGCGTCAAGGGCTTTGCCGTCACGTTCCGGCAGCTGTTCAAGAAGCCGATCACGCAGCAGTACCCGGAGTTCAAGCGTCCGATGTACCCGCGCTTCCGTGGCCGCCACCGCCTCCACCGTCACCAGGACGGGCTGGAGAAGTGCGTCGGATGCTCGCTGTGCGCGGCGGCGTGCCCGGCGGATTGCATCCGCGTCGTCGCGGCGGAGAACACGCCGGACAACCGCGTCTCCCCCGGCGAGCGCTACGCCCGGATCTACGAGATCAACATGAGCCGCTGCATCTTCTGCGGCTACTGCGAGCTCGCGTGCCCCTTCGACGCGATCACGCTCGGCAACGAGTTCGAGATCTCGGAGTACTCCCGCGACGACCTGATCTACACCAAGGACATGCTGCTCGCCGAGCCGATCAAGCGCGTGCCGGTCGCCGACCCGGACCTCTACGACACACCGATCCCCTACTACAAGGCGAGCTCCTGATGCTCATCGCCTCCGCCGGCAACGTGCTGGTCTGGATCGTCTGGATCGTCGCGGCGTTCGCGTGTCTCGGCTCGGGCATCGCGGTCGTCTCGTTCTCGAACCCGTTCTACTCGGCGCTCGCGCTGATCGGAAACCTGGGCTCGCTCGCGGTGCTCTACCTGCTGCTGAACGCCGAGTTCGTCGCGGCGGCGCAGGTGCTCGTCTACGCGGGCGCGGTGATGGTGATGTTCCTGTTCGTCATTGCCTACATCGGCCCGCGGACCGAGTCGCCCTGGATGGGCGGGCCGAGCTGGCAGGCGGCCGGGGCCGTCCTCGCAGCAGGCGCGCTCCTGGTGGAGATCGTCGTCGTGATCGGCCTGAAGGCGAGCGGTCACCTCGCGCACTCGGAGCACGTCGACCAGACGTTCGGAACGCCCGCCTACATCGGCCGCCTCTTCCTGACCGACCACCTGCTCGCGTTCGAGATCACCTCGATCGTGTTGCTCGTCGCCGCCATCGGCGGCGTCATCCTCGGCGCCCATTCGCGCCGCAGCCCCGAAGAGGTCCCCTCGCTCCGATGACGGCCCTCCTCGGCCCGGAGATCTCCTGGTACCTCGCCGTCTCGGGCTTCCTCTTCGCGACCGGAGCCCTCGGCGTGCTCCTGCGCCGCAACCCGCTGATCGTCCTGCTCTCGCTCGAGATCATGCTCAACGGCGGGAATCTCGCCCTGATCGGCTTCTCCCGCAACCTCGGTGACGGGGGAGGACAGATCTTCGCGCTCGCCGTCATGGCCGTTGCGGCGTCCGAGGTCGTCGTCGGCCTGGGCCTGGTCGTCGCGCTGAACCGCAAGCGGGTGACGCTCGACGTCGACCGGCTCAACACGCTGCGCGGCTGATGGTCTACGGCGCCTGGATCTGCCTGCTGTCGCCGCTCGTGGCCGCGTGCGCGATCACGCTCGGCGGCACGCGGCAGTCACGACGCGCGGCCGGCTACCTGGCGACCGCGTCGTGCTTCGTCGCGTTCGCGGGCGCGGTCGCGGCGTTCATCGGGCTGCTCGGCCGGCAGGGCGGCGACAGGCAGATCATCTCGACCGCGTGGACGTGGATCACCGGCGGGTCGTACCAGTCCGGCCTCCAGATCCTCATCGACCCGCTGTCGGTCTTCATGATGCTCGTCGTCAGCGGCGTCGGCGCGCTGATCGTCTGGTACTCGATCGGCTACATGGACGGCGACGACGAGGAGCGCCGCTACTTCGCCTACATGGCCCTCTTCGTCTTCTCGATGCTCCTGCTGGTGCAGGCCGGCAACCTGCTGTTGCTGCTTGCGGGCTGGGGCATGGTCGGCCTCTCGTCGTACCTGCTGATCGGCTACTGGCACGAGCGACCGAGCGCCGTCGCGGCCGCGAAGAAGGCGTTCGTGATGAACGCGATCGGCGACGCGACGATGGCGCTCGCGTTCTTCCTGCTGATCCAGAAGGGGAACTCGCTCGAGTTCGGGATTCTCGGCGGTCAGTTCAGCTCGACCGTCGCCAACCTCGTCGCGCTCGGGCTGCTGGGCGGCGCCGTCGCCAAGTCGGCGCAGATCCCGCTGCACACCTGGCTTCCGGATGCGATGGAGGGACCGACGCCGGTCAGCGCCCTCATCCACGCGGCGACGATGGTCACTGCGGGCGTCTACCTGATCGTCCGCACGCACGCGATCTTCGAGCAGGCGCCGAAGATCGCCGACCTCGCCGCCGGCCTCGGCGCACTGACGCTGCTCGTCGCGGGATTGATCGCGCTCGTCCAGGTCGACATCAAACGCGTCATCGCGTATTCGACGATGTCGCAGATCGGCTACATGTTCGTCGGCGCAGGCGTCGGTTCGTACCCGAACGCGATGTTCCACCTGATGACGCACGCCTTCTTCAAGGCGCTGCTCTTCATGGCGGCCGGCATCGTCATCCACGCCCTCGTCAACGAGCAGGACATCCGCAAGATGGGCGGGCTGCGACAGCTCGCGCCGAAGACGTACTGGGCATTCCTGATCGGCTCGCTCGCGCTCGTCGGGATCTTCCCGTTCGCCGGCTTCTTCTCGAAGGACTCGATCCTCGCGGCGGCGATGGCGCACGGAGGCTGGTACGGCTATCTGCTCTGGGCGGCCGGGCTGATCGGCACGCTGCTCACGGGCCTCTACACGTTCCGCCTCTTCTTCATCGTCTGGTGGGGCGAGCCGAGCGCGTTCGTGCGCGAGCACTTCCACCCGCTGCGGCGTGACGTGGTCGGCATCTCGCTGGCGATCCCCGTCGGCGTGCTCGCCGTCCTCTCGGTCGTCGGCGGCTGGATCCAGTTCTCGCCGTGGTGGCATCCCGTCGAGACGTGGCTGCAGACGGTCGCCGAGCCGCTCGTCTCGCCGGAGTCGTGGCAGGAGTGGCTCTCGATCGCGCTCTCGCTGCTCCTCGGGCTGAGCGGGATCGCGGTCGCGTGGTCGATCTACGGCGCCAAGCGCCTCGCCGTGCCGCGCATCGCGTGGGCCCAGCGGACCCTCGAGCACAAGTTCTGGTTCGACGAGGCGTACGACGCGGTGTTCTACGAGCCGGCGGTCTTCTTCGCGAACCTCCTGCGCCGCGGCATCGAGGAGCCGATCATCAGCGACAGCGGTCGTGACCTCGGGGACGACACGCGGGACCTCGGCGGGCTCGTCGCGCGCGCGCAGACCGGACTGGTCCGTACCTATGTCCTCGCAATCGCGTCCAGCGTCGCGGTCCTCGCGGTCGTCTTCGTGATCGTCAAATGACGACCCTGCTGATCTGCCTGCCGCTCGCCGCCGCGCTGATCGTGTGGGTGCTGCCGATGAATCCGGTCTCCGCGGGCTCGCTGGCACTTCTGGCCGCACTGGCTGAGGTGGGGGTCTGGATCCAACTGCTCGTCCGCTATGACTTCGCGCAGGGCGGGCTGCAGTTTTCCGACCGGCACACGTGGTTCAGTGACCTGAACGTCTCGTACCACGTTGGTGTCTACGGCTTCTCGGTCTGGCTGGTCGGGCTGACGGTCGTCGTGATGGCCGCGACGATCGCGTACGGGTTCTGGGCGGGACGCGAGCGGCTGCGCGCCTACATGGGGCTGATGCTGTTCCTCAACGGCGCGATCGTCGGCGTCTTCGTGGCACAGGACCTGCTGCTGTTCTACGCGTTCTTCGAGGCGATGCTCATCCCGCTCTACGTCCTGGTCGGGGTGTGGGGCGGCCCCGGGCGCATGGGCGCGACCTTGAAGTTCATCCTCTACACGATGGCGGGGTCGCTCCTGATGCTCGCCTCGATCGTCGTCTATGGCCTCTCGCAGCACACGTTCGACCTCACGCAGATCGGCGAGAGCTCGAGCCAGTGGATCTTCCTCGGCTTCGTCGCCGCGTTTGCGATCAAGGCGCCGCTCTTCCCGCTGCACGGCTGGCTGCCCGACGCGTACCGCGAGTCGTCGCCGGAGGTCGCCGCCGTCCTCTCGGGCGTCGTGTCGAAGGCGGCGGCGTACGGGTTCCTGCGCATCGCGGTGGCGAAGTTCCCGGGGCCCGCGCACGACTTCCGCGCGCCGATCCTCGCGCTGGCCGCGGTCGGGCTGATCTACGGGTCGCTACTCGCCTTCCGCGCGCCCGACCTCCGCGGCGTGATCGCGTACTCGTCGCTCGCGCAGATGGGCCTGATCACCATGGGCGTCTTCGCCGTGAACGACCTCGGGCTCGACGGCTCCGTGCTGCAGATGGTCAACCACGGCCTGGTCTCCGCAACGCTGTTCCTGCTCGCCGGAATGGTCGAGCGGCGGACGCTCACCGGTGAGCTGGGACGCCTCGGCGGAATGGCGCGCGGCCGGCCCGCGCTGGCGACGGTGCTGCTCACGACCGGGGTGATCGCGCTCGCCGTTCCGCTGTCGTCCGCTTTCGCAGGTGAGTTCCTGATCCTCGCCGGCGTGTTTCAGCGGGGGTGGGGTTGGGCGGTCGCCGGAGCTGTCGCGATCGTGCTCGCGGCGATGTACGTGCTGCGACTCGTGTCGGCCGTGCTCCACCGCGACGTCGGGCCCGCCGTGTCCGACTCGGCGCTCGACCTGCGACCCGCGGAGCTGGGGGTGACCGTGCCGCTCCTTGCCTGCCTGCTCGCGCTCTCCGTCTGGCCGGCAGCGATCACGCAGCACTCCTTCCGCGGCGACCACGGCGCCGCCGACGTGGCGGCGCAGTTCAAGTGATCCCGAGGCCGCACGTCGACTGGTTCGCGCTCGCGCCGGTCAACTCCCTCCTGCTCGCGGCGGGCGTCGCGCTCCTCTCCGCCGTGCTCGTTCCGCGCTCAGGGCGCAAAGCAGTCGCGGCGGCGTTTTGCGCCCTCGGCTACGCGGCGGCGTTCGGGTTCGCGATCGCCCTGTACGTGAAGTCGGCCGACGGCCACGGCGTCGTCGCCGATGCGTTCGACCGCGATCGCCTGACGGCGCTCGCGACGATGATCGTCGCCGGGACGGGACTGCTCGTGACAGGCCTTGCCTATGGCGAGCGTGCGCGCGAGGATCACGCCGCTGAGTACTACGCGCTGCTCGCAGCCTCCGGCGCGGGCATGGCGTTCTTCGTGGGCGCGAACAACCTGATGACGCTCTTCCTGGCGCTCGAGTGGTTCTCCATCTCCCTGTACATCCTCTGCGCGATCGATCGCGACCGGCTCGGCGGGCTCGAGGCCGCGCTGAAGTACCTCATCATCGGGAGCTTCGGCTCGGCCGTGCTGCTGTTCGGCTCGGCGCTCGTCTACGGCGCGACGGGGAAGCTCGACTTCCCCGGCATTGCGGCCGCCGGCGCTCAGGACGACGCCTTGCTGGTGCTCGGGCTGGCGATGCTCATCGCCGGACTCGCCTTCAAGGCGTCAGCGGCGCCGTTCCACATGTGGACGCCGGACGTATACGAGGGAGCGCCCACGCCGGTGACGGCGTTCATGGCCGCCGCGACGAAGACCGCGGCCCTCGTCGTGACCTTGCGCGTCCTCGTGACGGCGTTCCCCGCGAACGCACATCTCTGGACAGTGGCGATCGCGGCGATTGCCGTCTGCTCGCTCGCGATCGGCAACTTCGCGGCGCTCGTCCAACGCGGCGTGAAGCGCATGCTGGCGTACTCGTCGATCTCACAGGCGGGCTTCATGCTGATCGGCGTCTCGGCGAACTCGGAGCTGGGCGGCCGCGCGCTGCTGTACTACCTCATCCCTTACACGGCGATGTCCGTGGGCTCGTTCGCGGTCGTCGCCGCGCGCGAGCGGGAGCTCGGCGTGCCGGTGACGTTCGAGAACATGGCCGGGTTCGGGTGGGAGCGGCCGCTGCTCGGGATCTCGATGTGGGCGTTCCTGCTCGGCTTCGCCGGCTTTCCGCTCACCGGCGGCTTCATCGGAAAGTTCTACGTGTTCGCCGCGGCGTACGAGCACGGTTGGACGTGGCTCGTCATCGTCGGCGTGCTCGCAACGCTCGTCAGCCTCTACTACTACCTCGGGCTCGTTCGCGCGATGTTCATGAGGCGGACGGAGGACCTTCAGCTCGCGCCGATCGGCGGCTCGCCGCCGCGCGACGCGCTGCTGCAGACCACCGTCTTCACTTGCCTGGTCGTGACCGTCGGGTCGTTCTTCGCGGTGCAGCCGCTGATCGACCTTTGCAAGCACGCGGTCAACGCGCTGCCGTGGGTCTGACCCCCGAAGGGTCTTGACCCGAGCCTTTCGACTAATAGGCGGCTTCGGGTGACGCCTCCGGCGCCGGCTTGCTCGCGCGCGTGCGGAGCGGGCGGGCCGCCCACTGAGGCAGCCACCAGTTCCAGCGGCCCATCAGGCGCACCAGCGCCGGCACGAGCAGCGCGCGGATCACCGTTGCGTCGAAGATGATCCCGGCCGCGAGCCCGATGCCGAACTGCTTGATGTCCGTGCCCGGGCTCGTCGACAGAACGAAGAACGCGAACATGAGGACGAGCGCTGCGCTCGTGACGAGCTTCCCCGTGCGTGCAAGGCCCAGCTGGATCGCGGTGTTCGTGTCGCCGGTCTCGTCGTACGCCTCGCGCATGCGCGTGAGCATGAAGACCTCGTAGTCCATCGAGAGCCCGTAAAGGAACGCGAAGATCATCAGCGGGATCCAAGGGATGATCGACTGCGTCGCCGGCACGTTCCAGATCGCCTGGGAGCCGTGGCCCTGCTGGAAGATGAACACGATGATCCCGTAGGCCGCGCCGAGCGAGACGAGGTTCAAGATCACCGCCTTGAGCGGCAGGAGCAGCGACCGGAACGCACGCGCGAGCAGCACGTACGTCAGCAGGACCACGAACAGCAGGACGTACCCGAAGTTCCCGTAGACGGCATGCACGAAGTCGCGGTCCTCGGGCGCGACTCCGCCCAGGGTTGCTCCCGGCGGTAAGGCGTCCTTGACCCGGTCGATCGTGCCGCGCACGGCCTTGCTCGAGCCGTCGTCCGACGGGATCGCCTCGACGAGAGCGTCTCCGTCACGGGTCGAACCGGCCGGCGCCGCGGCCCCTTCGACCCCGCGCACGCTCTGCACCCGCGAGACGACCTCGTCGACCTCGGACTTGGGTGTGAGGATCACGAACGGCTTGATCGCGCCCGGTGAGATGCCGGCGTCGGCCAGCGCCTGCCGGCCGGTGATCGCGTCTCCCTTGCCCGGGAAGTCCTTCGCCTGCGCTTCGCTCGGATTCAGCTGGAGGCCGTAGAAGAGCAGCACGGCGACGATCGCCGTGCCGACAGCGGCCACCGGCCACGGGCGGCGCACGACGAAGCTCGCCCACCGTCCCCACCAGCTCGTCTCGGGATCGCTGACGGCCACCATCCGCTTCGGCATCACGCGCAGCTTGTTGATCCGCAGCCCGAGGAACGACAGCAGCGCCGGCAGCAGCGTGATCGAGACGAGCACCGATACCGCCGGAATGAGCATGCCGCCGATCCCGATCGAGCGGATGAAGGGCAGCGGCAGGATCACCATGCTCAACAACCCGACCGCGACCGTCGTCCCCGACACGATCACGGAACGGCCCGCGTGCGTCATGGTCTCGACGAGCGCGGTCTCGAGGTCCTCTCCGGCCGCCAGCTCTTCGCGGAAGCGGAAGATGATCAGGAGCGCGTAGTCGATCGCGACGCCGAGGCCGACGAGCGCGATCAGGAACTGCACGACGATCGAGACGTCGGTGATGTAGGTGAGTCCCCAGACGAGCGTGAACGTGTTGAGGATCGCGGCCAAGGCGATTGCGAGCGGCATCGCGACCGCCGGAACCGTGCCGAAGACGAACAGGAGGATGACGAGCGCGCCCGCGCCGCCGATCAGCCCCTCGGTGAGCACACTCGGGCCGTTACCGCCGCCGCTCGACGCATCCTGGAGCGGGAACAACCCCGTGAGATGCGTCGTCACGCCGGGCGGCGCGTTCGCCGCGAGCGCGGTCCGAACATCCTTGATGTGCACATCCTCGGTGAAGTTGTTCTCGCCGGGCGGATAGATCTCGGCGAACGCCGTGTGGTGGTCCTTCGAGAGGTACATCTCGTTGTGCGTGTTCAGGTAGGAGCTGACACGCGAGCCCGGATTGACCCGGGCGGCGCCGTCGATGGACCGTTCGAGGTTCGCTCTCCTGATGTCGCCGTTCGAATGAAAGACGGCGACGAACGGCGGCCGCTCGCCGGTACCGAACGTCTTGAGCACCTTCTGGTTCGTCTCGTAGGCCGAGTACCCCGGGATCGAGAACGACTCGAACCACCGGTTCGAGACCTTGGCGGCCGAATAGGCGCCGAAGAGCGTGAGGACGACCCAGAGGCTGACGACGATTGCGCGCCTTCGGTGGACGACGTGCGCGAGACGAGCTAGCACGCCTGAGGTTCTAGCGGTCCGAGCAGGGCGGACGGCAGGCGTCTCGCGGTGCGGTTAACCGCACTACGCCGCGAGACGCTCGGGCTCGACCTCTTCAGCAGGGACGACGGCCCGTTTCGGCGCCGCGAACAGCGCGCCGAGCAAAGCACCTGCGTAGAGGAGGAGACACGCGACGACCGCCGTGATCGCAAGACGCGGCACGCCCCCGACCACGGCAGGGCTCCGCAGCGCGGCGCTCAGCACGAGCAGCGCGAGCCCTCCGGCCGCGACGAGCGGCCTGACCCCGCCGCAGCGAGCCTCGAGCGCGTCGCCGTAGCACTCGAGCGCCAGCGCAAACGCGGCGGGGATCGCGGCGAGGACGAATCCCAGCGCCACTCCGTGGGCGCCGGAGACGTCCGCAAAGAGGGCGATCAGCGCGAGCAGGGCCGGGAGCGCTCGGCGGGCCATCCCGCCCAAGCTTCGCGCCGCCTTCGGACGTTCCTTTAGCCTCCTTCCGCCCAGTACGAACGAAAGGAGCTCCATGGCTGACGCGACCCTGACCTGGCTCGGACACGCCTCCTTCCGGCTCGACACACCGGGCGGCAAGCGTGTCTACGTCGATCCGTGGCTCGACAACCCGAAGTGCCCGGACTCGGAGAAGGATCCCGAGCGCTGCGACGTGATCGCGGTCACGCACGGCCACACCGACCACGTCGGCTCGGTCGTCGACCTGAGCAAGAAGTTCGGCCCGCTGCCGATCGTGGCGATGGTCGAGCTGAAGGGCTGGCTGAAGGACAAGGGCGCGGAGACCGACGACGTCCCCGGACCGAACAAGGGCGGCACGGTCGAGGCGGAGGGGGTCAAGTTCACCCTCGTGAACGCGTTCCACTCGAGCGCGTCCGATGACGGCGACTACCTCGGGGAGGCGGCCGGGATCGTCGTGGAGCTCGAGGACGGCAACAAGCTCTACTTCGCCGGCGACACGTGCGTGTTCGGCGACATGCAGCTGATCGGGCGCATCTACTCGCCGGACGTCGCCGTCCTGCCGATCGGCGGACACTTCACTATGGATCCGCGCGAGGCGGGCGTCGCCTGCGAGCTGCTCGGCGTCAAGCGCGTCGTCCCCTGTCACTGGGGGACGTTTCCGCTGCTCGCCGGCACGCCGGACGAGCTGAAGCAGCACACAACAGGCGTCGAGGTCGACGCCGTCGATCCCGGCGGCTCGGTCACGCTGTGAGGGAACGCTGGTTCGGCGCGACGGGGCGGCGGGTGCCGGAGATCGCGGTCGAGGGCGAGCTCGAGCTCGACGACGCGCTCGTGCTCGAGGAGGCCACCGACACCGAGCGCCTGCACGAGGCGCACGAGGCGGGGCGACCGATCGTCGTGCGTGCGCGCAGTGCCGAGCAGATCAAGGCGGCGCTCTCCCATCCGGAGGTCGCAACGGCGCTGGTCCCGCCCGATCGCCGCGACCTGCTCGACGTCGACCTCCGTGAGCTGACGTATGGCCCGTGAGGCACCGCCTGCGGTGCCGGCTCCGAAAATGGCCGGTCGACACACTCAGCCCTCGAACACAACCGCTCTCAGCCCAGTTGCGACGTACTCCATCGTCGCGTGCGACCTCCCAGCGGGTCAGTGGGGTGTCGCAGTTCAGTCGAAGTTCCTCGCGGTCGGATCGGTCGTTCCGTGGGCGGAGCCACACGTCGGCGCGATCGCGACGCAGTCGTACGCGAACCCACGCTACGGCCCCGACGGGCTGGTCCTGCTACGCGAGGGACGCGCGGCCGAGGAGGTGATCGACGCCCTCACGTCGGCCGATGAGGGGCGTGACGAGCGGCAGGTCGGCATCGTCGACGGCGCCGGCCGCGCGGCGACGTTCACGGGCAAGGCGTGCCACGAGTGGGCGGGCGGCCGCACCGGTGAATGCTACGCGGCCCAAGGGAACATCCTGGTCTCCGAGGCCACCGTCGACGCGCTGGCCGCCACGTTCGAGGCGAACGCCCATCTCGAGCTCGGGCAACGGCTGATCGAGTGCCTGGCCGCCGCCCAGGCCGCGGGCGGCGACCGCCGTGGGCAGCAATCGGCGTCGCTGCTCGTCGTCGAGAAGGATGCCGGCTACGCGAAGCTCTCCGACACCGTCATCGACTTGCGTGTCGACGACCACGAGCGGCCGATCGCGGAGCTGCGCCGCCTGTTCTCCCTGCACCAGGAGCTGTTCGGGGCGACGCCCCACGAGGACTGGCTCGACGTCGACGACACGCTCGGGGACGAGCTGCGCCGGAGGCTCGCAGCCCTCGGCCACAGCGGAGACCTGCAGCAGGCGTTCGACGACTGGGCCGGAGCCGCGAACCTCGAGGAGCGTGTAGACGGCGTTACGCGGATCGACCCGATCGTCCTCGAGGCATTGCGGAAAGCGAGCTCGTGAAGGTCGCACGGATCCAGGAGATCGAGCCGATCCCGGTCGTCGGCGGTGAGCTGCAGTGGCGCCCGGTGCGGCGAACGCTCGGCATCGAGGCGTTCGGCATCAACGCCTACACGGCCGGCGCCGGCGAGCTCGTCGTCGAGGAGCACGACGAGACGGGAGCGGGAGCGGGCCACCACGAGGAGCTGTACGTCGTCGTCACCGGCCACGCGACGTTCACGGTCGACGGGGAGGAGATCGACGCGCCCGTCGGGACATGCGTCTTCCTCGATGACCCGAAGGAGCGCCGCGGTGCGCGTGCGGTCGAGGACGGCACGACCGTGCTCGCGATCGGCGGCGAGCGCGGCGCCGCGTTCAAGGTCTCACCCTGGGAGTTCGCCTTTGCCGGTGTGCCCGCATGGGAGGCGGAGCGCTACGACGAAGCGAAGGCGCTTCTGCTGGAGGGGCTCGAGCTTCACGCGGGCAATGCCAGCCTGCTCTACAACCTCGCCTGCGTGGAGGCGCTGATGGGCGACAAGGAGGCCGCTCTCGAGCACCTCGCGGAGGCGGCGAAGAACGAACGCTTTCGGGAGCTCGCGAAGACGGACTCCGATTTCGACTCCCTCCGCGGGGACCCGCGATTCAGCGCGGCGCTCGAATCCCCGCCAGAGTGACGAATCTGTAGCCACGCGCGCGTACAAGGCGAATCACGGCCGGGAGCGCGTTCGAGTCGATCGTGCTGTGGTCGCGCGACGAGCCGAGGTGCATCAGCACGATCTCGCCCGGCACGAGGTTGTCCGTGACGCGCCGGATCGCACCGGGGACGCTCTGCTGCGACAGTCCCATCCACCCCCACGTGTCGACGGTCCAGCGCACGGACGCATAGCCGAGACCGTTCACCAGCCGCAGCGTGCGGGAATTGCGCGAGCCGTACGGGAAGCGGAAGTACGGACGTGTGTCTCTCCCCGTCGCGCGTTGGATCATCATGGCCGCGCGCGTCACCTCGCGTCGCTCTGCGGCCGGCGACAAGCGCAGCATGTCGAGGTGATCGACCGTGTGGTTGCCGACCGGATAGCGACGCCCGATCGCGCGCGCGAGCCGTGGAAAGCTCTGGACGAAATGCCCGGTCAGGAAGAACGTCGCTGGAACGTTCGCTCGACGAAGCGTCGTCAGCACCCCCTTGGCGCCGTCCGCGTTGCCGCCACCGTCGAAGGTGAGGGCCACGACGTGCTGCCGCGTCTGTAGGCGCACGATCTCGCCGGCGACGATCGCCGGGGGAAGTGCGAGCATCATGCGTCTCCCGGCAGGCGGACCCCAGCCGCACGCACGCGCAACGCCGGAACGGGATCGGCTGCTGGTCGTGCGACAAGCAGCACGGCCCCGTAGCCGTCGCCGATCAGCGCGTCGACGAGCAACTGCAAACCGAGCGCCGCCGCGAACGCCTTGTGCGCATGCTCGCCGCCGAAGGGGACGAGCTCGTCCTGCGCTGCCGCGCCCGCCAGCACGTCGCCGTAAGTGACGCGACCCCAGGACACGTCGCTGACGAGCGGCCTGCCGTCCGAGCTGGGAATCCCGATGGCAAGTGGGTTCGTACCCGCGAGCCTCGGCCCGCCGTCGGGATGGCCGAGCCGCGGCGGCGAGGTCGCGGTCAGCACTGCAAGCAGGCCGCCCGACGCAAGCCGCCGCGCCCAGTAGCCGAGCATGCCCGTTGGGAACGTGTCGTGCGCGACGATCAGCCGCGCGGCTTCGGGCGGATCGTCGAGCTGCCCGTCGCAGATCGCCGCCAGCGTCAGATAGCCCAGCGCGCCGCGACCCTCCCAGCGCTCGTAGCATGCCTCGGCGACGACGCACTCGGGCTCGGCGCCGGGGTTCAGGCCTTCGAGCGTCTCGAGCCAGTCCACGCGCGTCATGCCGTGCCCGCGCTTGCCCCGGCGCTCGGCGTCGAGGAAGTGGTCTGCGAGGGTGCGGACGTCCTTCTCGGCGAAGCCGAGCGCGCTCAGCCGGGCGTGCGGATCGTCCGTCAGGAGAGGACGGGGAGGGACTTGACGATCGAGCCGCGCTCGAGCGCGACGATCTCGCCGGCGATCGCGCGAAGCGCGCGCGCGCTCGACGAGTCGGGCGCGGCGACCATCAGCGGCTCGCCCGCATCGCCGCACTCGCGCAACAGCGGATCGAGCGGGACGCTGCCGAGGACCGGCACGCCAAGCTCCTGCGCCAGCCGCTCGCCGCCCCCGGAGCCGAACACCTCACCCGTCATGTTCTCGACGACGCCGATCAGGCGCATGCCGGTTTTCTGCGCCATCGCGCCGGCGCGGGACGCGACCTCCTGCGCGGCCGGCTGCGGCGTCGTGACCACGAGGGTCTCCGCGCGCGGCAGCAGCTGGCCGAGCGAGATCGCGACGTCGCCGGTGCCCGGCGGCATGTCGACGACGAGCACGTCCACGTGGCCCCAGTGCACGTCCGACAGGAACTGCTCGAGCGCGCGGTGCAGCATCGGCCCGCGCCACATCACCGGCTGGTTGTCGTCGAGGAAGAAGCCGATCGACATGAGTTTCAGCGAGACATCGCTCGCGACGTCTCCATCAGGACTCGCGAGCTCGCTCGCGAGTCCGTCCGAAATGACCGGTCGACTCGATGGAAGCGATCGCAGCGGCCCTAGGAACTTCACGGGCGGGACGATCATCTTGTCGACGAGCACCGGCTTCTGGCGGATGCCGAGGACGTGCGGGATCGAATGGCCGTACACGTCCGCGTCGAGGATCCCGACCTGCTTGCCCGTCTGAGCGATCGCGACTGCGAGGTTGGCAGCGATCGTCGACTTGCCGACGCCGCCCTTCCCGCTGCACACGGCGATGACCCTTGTAGACGCGGCCAGGGACAGGCCCTTGCCACGTCCCTGAAAGCCGGCGCGAAGCTTGGTCGTGAGAGCCTGCCGTTCGTCCGGCGTCATCACGTCGAAGTCGAGCGCGACGCGCTCGACGCCCGGGACGTCCCGCAGGACATCGGCGACCTGCTGCTGGAACGAGTCGCGCAGCGGACAGCCCGCGACCGTCAACGCAATCGTCACGCGCACGTCGCCACCCTCGATCTCGACACCCCGGACCATGTCGAGCTCCGTGACGGGGCGCTTCAGCTCCGGGTCGATGACGCGCTCGAGCGCGCGCAGGATCTCGTCGCGACTGGCCTCGCTCACGCCTTTGAGACTAGCCGCTCCAACCTGGCCGCAGCCGATCCCAGCGGGCGCGGCTCCTCCAGGACCGGGGCGAAGAGGTCGCCGTGCCGCTCGATCCGCGCGAGGGCGATCTCCATGCTGAAATCGCGGGGCCTGACGCCGGGTGTCAGCTCGTCCCAGTGCAGAGGCGTCGAGACCGGTGCACCCGGCTTGGGGCGGACGCTGTAGACCGACGCGATCGTCTTCCCCCAGCCGTTCTGGCGGTGGTCGACGAGGACGCCCTCGCGCTTCTTCTTCAGCCACTCGGTCGTGACCTTCCCGGGGTGGCGCTGCTCGAGCAGCCGTGAAGCCTGCTCCGCGAAGGCGTACGTCTGCTCGAACGTCGCGCGACGCGCTATCGGAGCGACGACGTGGATGCCGTCCGCTCCGCTCGTCTTCACGTAGCCGGGGAGCCCGACGTCGTCGAGCAACTCCCTGATCAGCTGCGCGACCTCGATCGCAAGCTCGAAGCCGCCGTCGGGCGGATCGAGATCGAAGAGGACGAAGTCGGGACGGTGCGGCTTGTCGACGCGCGAGTACCACGCGTTCATGTCGATGCAGTTGTTCTGCACCATGAAGAGCACCGCTTCTGGGGAGTTCACGAGCGCGAAGTCGACGAGGCGCGAGCCCCCTTCGCGCCGCCACGTCCGGAACTGGCGCGTCGGGATCCAGTCCGGCAGGTGCTTCGGCGCCTGCTTCTGGAAGAACACCTCGCCCGTGATCCCGTGCGGATAGCGCTTCATCGTGAACGGCCGGTCGCGCAGGTGCGGAACGAGCGTGTTTGCAACCTGCTCGTAGTACGCGAACACGTCGCCCTTCGTGATCCCGTCGTCCGGAAAGAGGACGCGGTCGGGCGAGCTCAGCTTGACAGTCTTCGTTTCAGCCATAGCGCATTCCTGACCGCGAACACCTCCCAGTCGTTGTTGAAGTAGGCGAGCACCTCGACCTCACCGTTCCACTCCTCGAAGCGGCGCGCCCACTCCTCGAGCTCCGACTCGCTGTAGTTGCCGCGCCGGCCGCGGGAGCCGTAGTGGAAGCGCACGAACGTCCAGTCCGCGGTGAACACGTGCTCCTGGAACTCCTTCACCTCGGGACGGTCGCCGATCACGAGCGCGGTGCCGTGAGCGCGCATCAGCTCGTACACGGGCTCCACGAACCAGCTTCGGTGGCGAAACTCGAAGCAGTGTCGCCCGGCGGGTAGCGCCGTCAGCGCCGACGCCAGCCGGTCGTCGTCGCGCCTGAACGTCGGCGGCAGCTGCCAGAGCACCGGCCCGAGCTTCGGCGAGCGGACGAGCGGCTCGACCCGCTCGTAGTACCGCGCAAGCCCGGCGCGCATGTCGGTCAGCCGCTTGATGTGCGTCAGGTACCTGCTCGCCTTGATCGCGAAGAGAAACTCCGGCGGCGTCTCCTCCACCCAGCGTGCGACCGAGGACTTCAGCGGCAGCCGGTAGAAGGTGTTGTTCACCTCGACGGTGTCGAAGTACTGCGCGTAGTGCTGGAGCCATAGGCGCGGCGGCTTCCCCTCGTAGAGCTCGTCCTTCCAGGATTTGTAGTTCCAGCCGGAGCAGCCTATGCGGATAGGGCGGCGGCGAGTTGCTGACACAGCTCCGGCGTTCCCGCTGCGACGACCCGTGAACGCCCTTCGACGTCGAGCGGCGCAGCCTCGAACGGCGGGTCCTCGAAGAGGTCGATCGCGAGCCCGCGCTCGCGAACGAGCAGTTGCGCGCCCGCGATGTCGACCGAGCGCGCGGGCTTCAGCGAGCAGACCGCGTCGACGCGGCCCGCCGCGAGGTGGCAGAGCGAGAGCGCGAGCGAGCCCATGATCCGCAGCCGGTGGGCGAGGTCGACAACGGCGGCTGCCTTCTCGGCGACCGACGAGGTGCGCGTCGCCTCGAAGGAGAGGATCTCGATGCGATCCTTCGGGAGCTCGCCGTCGAGCAGGTGGCCGTTGAGGAACGCGCCCTGGCCGCGCGTCGCGGTCCACTCCTCCTCCGTGCCGAAGTCGTGCACGAACCCGAACTCCACCTGGCCCATCGTCGGCCCGGACGCGACCGCGACCGAGAGCGAGAAGAAGCCGATGCCGCGCTTTGCGTTCAGCGAGCCGTCGATCGGGTCGATCACGACGTGCACGCTGCCGTCGCCGACCTTGCCGACCTCCTCCGACACGAACGTGACGTCGTCGACGCCTTCGAAGCGCGCGAGCACGGCGCGCTCGGCGGCCTGGTCGATCGCAGTCGTCGCGTCGCCGCCCTCACCCTGGCCGACGACGGGCTCGCGGTCGGCACGCGTCGGCAGCTCCGCCAGCACGTGACGCACGTCGATCACCGCCTCGCGGCAGAGCGCGAGCCAGTCAGTCAAGCGGATGGAAGAGCAGGCCCGAGGTGAGCTTGGGGAAGAAGTACGTGCTCTTCTGCGGCATCGTCTCGCCGCGGCGCGCGACAGCCCAGACGTCCTCGATGCGGGTGGGCCGCAGCAGGAATGCCGCCTCTGCCTCGCCGCGGTCGACGGTCGCGACGGCTTCGTCGCGGCGCGGTGTGTAGGTGACTCCCTGCGGCTCGAGGCGGTCGACGACTTCGACGTCGAGCGCGTCACTCTCGAGGAGCTCGTAGCGCCCGCGGCGGTAGAGGACGACGCCGGGCAGCTCCTCGCCGGGCTCGTCGATCGGCGTGCCGCGCGCGCCGTTCACGTGCTCGGCGATGCGGTGCGTCGGGAAGATCGTCAAACCCTCCTGACGCGTCGGGACGAGCACGGCCATCAGGTACGGCGAGCCGCCCTCGGCCGCGTAGGCGAGCGCGGTCTCGTAGCGGTGATGGCCGTCGGCGATCAGCAGCTGCGTGCGCAAGAAGTCGGGAACCTCGTCGACACGCCACAGCCGGTCGCCGCCGCTCGCCAGGTCCGGCTGACGGCCGGGGAGCGCGACCGGGTCGCCCTCGTACAGAAAGAAGAGCGGCTCGAGCTGGGTGCGCGTCGCGCGCAGCAGGCGCAGGCGTCCCTCCTTCGGCCCCGCGTGCGTGCGCTCGTGCGGCAGCACGACGCCGCGGTCGTACGGCTCGGCACGCAGGGAGGCGACGAGCCCGCAGCGGGTCCGCCGAATGCCGTCGGGCCCGGTGTACTCCTGCGAGAGCAGCCAGGCCCCCGGCTCGGCGTCGCGCGCGAGCGCGCCCTGCGCACGCCAGGTGGCGAGATCGCGTGCGGCCCAGGCCTCGTCGTCTGGCAGCGTCAGGTGGACGACGTTGTATGGGCTGCGGGCGAGATAATCGTCCCGCTCGGCCGGCGAGATCACGTCGTACGGCGGCGCGACGAGCAGCTCGAGCGGACCTGCCTTCGCCTCGTCGTAGCGCTCCGCTCGGAAGGACCGGACATCCGCCACGACGGTCAAGCTACCAACTGTGAGCGCGATCGCGGAGCTCGCCGAAGAGCGTGTCGTCGAGGGCGTCTACGCGGTCGCGCGCAAGCAGCGGCTGAGGACGAAGAACGGCGCGCCGTATCTCGCCCTCGAGCTCGTCGACCCGAGCGGCCGGATCGACGCGCGAGTCTGGCATGACGTCGAGCTGCTCGACTCGCGGTTCGGCGAGGGAGATGCCGTGCGTGTGCTCGGCCGCGTGGAGAAGTTCCGCGACCGGCTTCAGGTCGACGTGCGCGCGCTCGAGGCGGCGCCCGAGGCCGATCCGGCCGACCTGACGCCGGCCATTCGGCGCGACGCGGACGAGCTCGAAGGCTTTCTCGAGTTCCTCGCCGCCGAGGTCGCGCATCCGGGCCTGCGCGCCACGGTCCTGCGCTTCCTGGACGACAAGGCGATTCGCACGGCGCTCCGGCGGCTCCCGGCCTCGGAGACGCACCATTCGTACGCCGGCGGGCTGCTCGAGCACACGGTCGGCGTCGCGACGATCTGCCGCGAGACTGCACAGCTGCACCAGCGGCTGCGCGGCGACCTGCTGCTGGCCGCCGCGCTGCTCCACGACGTCGGACGCAGCGCCGAGCTCACTTCGGGCCCGAGCTTCCGCCAGACGGAGGAGGGCCGTCTGCTCGGCCACGTGCACCTCGGTCTCCGGCTGGTCGAGACGCGTGCCGCGGCGCTCGAGACCGACGTGCGCGCCGAGCTCCTGCACGCGATCTCGACGCACCACGACGCACGTGCCATGCGCACTGCGGAGGCGGCCGTGCTGTACCACGCGAACCAGCTCGACGCCGTCGCCGCAACGCGTCCCGTCACCGAGTAAGTAGCTTCAGCCGATGGACGCGATCGTCCTCGCGCTGGGCGCGAGCCTGTCGTGGGGCTTCGCGGACTTCTTCGGGCCGCTGCAGGGCCGCAAGCTCGGCGCGCTGCGCACGCTCGTGTACGTGCAGCTCGGCGGGCTCGCGGGGATCGCCGTCATCGTCGCCGTGCGCTGGATCGGCCCGCAGAGCTCGGTCGCGCTGCTCGCGATCCCCGCCGCGATCTCCGGCACGCTCGGACTGTTCGCCTACTACCGCGGGATCGCCGTCGGCGCGATCAGCATCGTCGCCCCGATCGCAGGCGTTTCCGCCGTGGTCCCGGTGATCGTCGGAATCGCGAGCGGCGAAAGCCCCTCCGCGTGGCAACTCGGCGGAATGGCCTGCGCGCTGATCGGCGTGTTTCTGGCCGCGCGAGAGCCGCGGAGCAGCGGCGACAGCCGCATCGCGGCAGGCGTCGGGCTGGCGATCCTCGCCGCAATCGGCTTCGGCGGCTACTTCCCGTTCATGCACGCCGCCGGCAACGCGGACTTCTGGTGGGCCTCGCTGATCTTCCGCATCGCGTCGACGAGCGTGATCATGCTCGCGGTCGTCGTCACGCGCCCGAACATCGTCGTTCCCAGGCGAGTGCTCCCGTGGCTGGCGCTGATCGGCTTCGGCGACATGTTCGGCAATCTCCTCTTCGCCGCGGCGTCCACGAGCGGGCTCGTGAGCGTCACGTCCGTGCTCGCGTCGCTGTATCCAATCGTCACGGTCGTGCTTGCGCGCGTCGTCCTGTCCGAGCGCGTTGCCCGCTCTCAGGAGGCGGGCATCGGATTGACGCTCGCCGGCGTCGTGCTGATCTCAGTCGGCTAGCTCGGTGACGCGACGGCGGATCTCGTCGCGCAGCGCGCGTACCTCGTCGACCGGCATCGCAGCCGGGTCGGGAAGGTTCCAGTCGACGTACTCCTTGCCCGGGAAGAACGGGCACACGTCGCCGCAGCCCATCGTGACGACGAGATCTGCCCACTCCACGTCGGCGTCGGTGAAGCCCTTGGGACGGCGCGACGAGATGTCGATCCCGGCCTCGTTCATCGCGTCGACGACGGACCCGTCCAGTTGCGATTCCGGCCGTGAGCCCGCAGAGCGCGCCTCGCCGCCGAGCTCCTCGTAGAACGCCTGCGCCATCTGCGACCGGCCGGCGTTGCCGATGCAGACGAAGAGCGCGCGCCTCATGCGCCGAGTGTCGCCCGTAGCGCTTCCAGCGCCTCGGGGACGAGCCGGTAGTACGCCCACGTCCCTCGACGTGTCGACTCGACGAGGCCGGCCTCGCGCAGGATCTTCAGGTGGTGCGAGACGGTCGGCTGCGAGAGGTCGAACGCCTCGACGAGGTTGCAGACACAAACCTCGGCGGCGCCCGAGAGCTGGTTGACGATCGCGACGCGCGTCGGATCGGCGAGCGCCTTGAACTGCGACGCGAGCTGGTCGCGCTCATGGACGGCGAGGGGCTCCGTCGCCGGGCCACAGCAGATCGCCGGGAGAGTGGCAATTGACTCCATCGAGCTTCTTCGATTATATACATCGACAAACGTCGATGAAAGGAGGCGCGATGAGCTGCTGCGAAGGCGGCTGTGGTTGTGGTTGCGGCTGCTGCTAGACGTTGAAGCGGACGTTCAACACGTCCCCGTCCTCGACCTCGTAGGTCTTGCCTTCGAGGCGCTGGAGGCCGGCCCGGGCGGCCTCCGCGTGCGAACCGGCCCTGACGAGGTCGTCCCAGCGGATCACCTCGCAGCGGATGAATCCGCGGGCGATGTCGGAGTGGATCGTCGCAGCCGCGTCGATCGCCGTCTCGCCTTGCCGCAGGGTCCACGCACGCGTCTCCTTGTCGCCCGCCGTGAAGAAGCTGATCAGCCCGAGCTCGTCGCTGAGGCGGCGCACGACCTCCTCGAGCGCCGAAGTGCCTTCGCGGAACTCCACGGCTTCGTCGCCGAGCTCGGCCAGCTCGGCCTCGAGCTTCAGGTCGATGCCGCCCGGGCCGTTCTCGACCGCGAGGAGCGGCTTCGTCGTCAGCGGCTCGAGCCCGTCGGGCAGCTCGCCGGACCAGTCGGCGAGCGTGCCCCCGGCATCGACGTGCGCGAGGACGCGCTCGAGCTCGCCGACCTCCTGCTTCAGCTTCAGGTCGCCCGACTTCGCCTGCTTGCCGACGCGCTCGAGCCTGCGCTCGACGTGATCGCGGTCGGCGACGAGCAGCTCCAGCCGCAGCGTCTCGAGGTCGTCTGCCGGAACGCGCGTGCCGGAGAAGCCGTCGAGCACGACGAGGAGCGCATCGACCTGCCGCAGGTTGCCGAGAAGCTCCGGGCCGGTGCCGCGCACCTCGACGACGCGGATCGCGGCCGGAGTCACCTTGCGCGGATGGATCACGTCCGCCAGCTGGTTCAGGCGCGGATCCGGAACGGCCGCCATGCCGACGTCGCCGCTCGCGCGCGCGCCCGTGAGGGCATGGAAGAGCGTCGACTTCCCGGAGCTCGGAAGCCCCACGATCCCGACCTCGAGCGCCACTAGTCCTCGTTCTTCGAGATCTGCTTCTGCAGCGAGACGAGCGCACGGTGCTGCAGGGACTTGATCGCGCCCTCCGTCTTGCCGAGGATCGTCGCGACTTCGCCGTTCGGCAGGTTGAACACGAACTTCAG
>Ga0075433_10000353_pt1 | contig 28749 bp, 25 predicted proteins | sample RhiMethybrSRZTD2_FD_75299 | JGI IMG/M metagenome (GOLD analysis project Ga0075433, IMG submission 75299) | Populus rhizosphere microbial communities from Tennessee, USA - Rhizosphere MetaG P. TD hybrid SRZTD2 | ecosystem: Host-associated > Plants > Roots > Rhizosphere > Soil | place: USA... | reverse complement strand
AGTCCAAGTTCTTTGCGCACGATGGCGACACCGCTTACCATGTTGGCCAATTTCTGACTTGCTGCCCAACGAGCAGTCTGACTGAGGCCGCAATCAGGAGCGAAGGAGAGTTTTTCCGCTGGAGCGTATTTCAGACACAGGCGCACGCGTTCGGCGATGTCTCTGGGGGATTCGATGTAATAGCTCTTCACATCGATGACCCCGACCGCAACATCCATTCCGCGCTCTGCGATCTCGCGAATTGTTTCGATTTCGGAGAACTCGCGGCTAGCCATCTCAAGATGCACTTCATCGACCGGCAGATCTAGGAATGCTGGGAATAGCGGCGCGTACCTGCGCGGACCAACGGCGCGGCCTTTGTAATTGCCGAAACAAAGATGAGTGGAAAGGCGGCAGCATTCGAGGATTGGTTTGACCGTTTCGGTGAAAATCTTTACGAAGCGGCGAGGATCTTCGCGATGAGCGTAGCAGCTCATCGAAGGTTCATCCAGTGTGATCTCGTGGCAGCCGCACGCCACAAGCTGGATGAGTTCGTCTCGTACAATTGGAACTAATGCTTCGGTTACATCCCAGCGGTCTTTGTAAATACCGGCAGGATTGATGCGTCCGCTTAGCGTATAAGGACCCGGCACGCTGGCTTTCAGAATCGGACCCGAGGGTGCAACGTTCTGCAGACGCTTGAATTCCGCTACTGCTCCGAGACCGTGTTTGGAGTGCAGTTGGCCGGTGACTTCGTATTTCCCGCGCTGATCGTGGGCAGGCGGACCGAACCTCCGAGGTGATGCAGGCGTCGGATCAAGGCCGTCGAGACGGCCATAGAAAGAAAGATTGAAATCGTAGCGAGCCTGCTCGCCGTCGGTGATCACATCTAATCCCGCAGCGAGCTGATCGTGAACCGCGGCAATGACCGCATCCGTGCGAAGCTCCTCGATATCGGTCTCGCCAAATTGATCGAGGTGGGCCGACGCAAACTCGAGCCATCCGGGAAATGGATAGCTGCCGACCACCGTGGTTTGAAGCGGACGATGATGGCTTTGATACTTGCGCCGCGCGGCGGACTTGTGGGCGATTGCTTCAGGCTTATTTCTATTTCTCATTCGCTCACCGTCCAGCCGCCGTCCACGGTAACAATCTGTCCCGTCATTGGACTTGAATCACTGCTCAGCAGAAAGCATGCGGTCCTCGCGATAGCCTCGGGGTTCAGCATGCCTTTGGTCAGAGGCTGTTTGTGGGTCATATATTCGGTGATGTGTGGATCCGCCTGAGCCCGGGCACTCATGGGGGTGCGCGCCAGGCCCGGAGCAATGACGTTGATACGGATGCCGGCGGGTGCGTAGTAGGCTGCTGCAGACCTGCTCATCGCCTCGATCGCTCCTTTGCTGGCCGCGTACCCAACCGTTGCGAAATAGTCGCGTTGCGGCCGTTGAGTCAGCACGCTCCCACAATTGAGAATAACGCCGCCTTGTGCATCTCTCGTCCAGACTTTAAGAACTTCCCGGCACATCAGAAACGTGCCCTTGGCATTCACGTCCATGACCAGATCCCACGCTTCAGCCTTGCATTCGTGAAGAGGGCCATCGCCGGCAGAGCGCGCGCTGATGCCCGCAACATTAAAAAGAGCATCAATTCTCCCAAATCGATCCAGACATCCGCTAACTGCGTTCTGTACGGCAAACTTGTCGCGGACATCGGCGGAGGCGCAGTCTGCTTCATGAAGTTCTGTCGCCAGATCTTTGCATTCGGCGGCATTGATGCCGACAATAAAGACTGGATTTTCGGCTGACCACAAGCGCGCGGTAGCGGCGGCGATTCCCGATGAGCCCGTGACTAGCAGGACTTGCTTCACTGTGCCCTACTCAAACAAGTGTTTTAGGCTCCGCCGGTATGCCTCGTAAAACGCATCCAACTGTTCGGCTGCGCTCGTGTTGCCAAGAAACTGATGGCTGGGCAAAATCTCCGGCTTGACTCCGTTCGCCAGTAGAGCCTCGGCGACACCACACCGGAGCATGTTGATGATCATCGCGCCAGTAATAGTCGACACGGGTCCGGTCCTCCACTCCAAGCCATCGAGCTTGAGGACGCAATCTCCAGGCGGACAAAGATTGTCGATCACAAGGTCGGCGCAGTCCACCAGCTTCTTTCCTGACGAGTGGATCGCTTTGGCTTCTTCCGAGTGGGCCTTGGAAACTATGGCAATGACCGACAATCCTCGCGATCGGGCTCCCATCGCCATTTCGACCACGACGGGACGAATACCGCTGGTTGAAATGATGATGAAGGCGTCATGCGGACCAAAGCGGAAGCTGTTGAGAATATGCTCGGCATAGCCTTCATAATTCTCGAGGTAGAGTGAGGAGCGCAAGCCATTTGCTCCAATGATCGCCGCGTGATTCGAGAGTGCGGTCTCGACCAGAGCCACAAAACCTGGGAAGCCACCCTGACGGGGTGTCATCTCCTCGCACATCATGCGAGAGTGACCGTTGCCAAAAAGAAAAACGAGCCCGCCCCTGGCAATCCGATCTGCACAAAGTTCGGCCGCCTGCTGAATTACATCTGATTGCGTCTTTTTCAACTCTTGCAGTACGCCCATCGCCTGGTCATAGAAGGCTGAGCACGCTTGTTTGCTTGCAGTTTTGTTCTGGGCAGAGTCACTCACAGGTGGTTTCCGCTTCCTTCGCCCCGGGGACAAACAGCGCTGAGGACAACGGCATGCACGCGGAGCTGGTCTTCGGCCATCGTCATATTGCCCAGTAGAATTGCACAAAGTGGGTATAATGCACAAACTGTTGTGCGAAAAAAATCTCCCAGCGACGATGCAGTCGAGCCCCTGGCGATTGGTGTTGATATTGGTGGAACGGGAATCAAGGCGGCTCTTGTAAACACCCAGGGCGATTTGCTGGAGCGTGTGCATGAACCATCGCCGCGAACGACTGCGGGCTTGCGTGATTTTGTTCATTCGCTCGCGAGACGCGCCAACGCTCCGGTGCGTGGCATCGGCGTAGGCTGTAAGGGGATCATCGACGCCGATTCGACCTGCGTGAAGAGTTGTCCTGGTGACCTCTGCTTCCTCGAAGGGAAGGTCTTGAGCGAAGTGATTGGGGCTGGCAATGTGCCCGTATGCGCCGAAAATGATGCGCGCGTCGCATTGATTGGCGAGGCTCTTTGGGGGGCGGCCCGCGGACGGCGAAATGTGGTGATGCTAACGCTGGGCACCGGTGTTGGTGGAGCTGTGTTGGTGGATGGCCGAATACTGCATGGAGCAACCGGGGCCGCCGGACATTTGGGTCACACGACAATTAATCCGCAGGGTGGGTTGTGCATCTGCGGAAATTACGGCTGCCTGGAGACCCATTTTTCGTCGCGTGCCATAGAATCCGACTATTGGGCGCACATGCACCGGGCAGCGCAGACGACATTGTCGATCAGCAGCACGGGCGAGGTGCCGAATCCCGAGGCAATCTTCCGTGCAGCAGCCAGTGGCGATGACTGCGCACGCTATGTCGTGGATCGTGCGCTGGAGTATCTAGCCGCGGCCTTGGTGAGCTTTCTCCATACCTTCGATCCCGAGGTCTTCATCCTTGGAGGCAACATCGCAGCTGCCGGACCGCAGCTCATAGCTCCGATTCAGGACAAGATCGCGCGCCGGACGAGAACGTTGCTAGCGCGGGAAGTCCCGATTGTATTTCAGAAGATTGTCGGCTATGGCGGAGTCGCCGGAGCCGCAGGTCTGGTCTTTCTGAAGCAGAATCTCCTGGCCATTTGAAATGTGAATGTGGTGCTACAGCATCACCAGATGAATTCGATCCCAAATAAGGAGTTACAGCAAGGCTCGGCCCACGCCGTTTACCTGCCCGCCATGGTCGCGGCCATCGGTGGACTGCTGTTCGGATTTGACACGGCAGTGATCAACGGTGCGATCGTTTTCATCAAGCAACAATTTGCACTGAGCGACTCGCAAACCGAAATTGCCGCCAGCAGCCTGCTGCTGGGATGTGTCGTCGGCGCCAGCATTGCCGCCTTCACCAGCGACCGCTTTGGCAGAAAGAGGGTGTTGCTGGGAGCAGCCGTAATATTCACACTCTCTTCGATCGGGGCCGCGCTACCGAGGAATGTGATTGAGTTTTCCGCTGCCCGCCTTCTCGGAGGCGTCGCCATCGGAATTGCCTCGACGCTTTCGCCACTCTACATCGCAGAAATCTCTCCGGCACAAAAGCGCGGACTGCTAGTTTCCTTGAATCAACTGGCAATCGTGTCCGGAATTTTGCTGTCCTACAGTGTGAACTACCTGCTTACAGGTGCGGGCCCGACAAACTGGAGATGGATGTTCGCCGCGGCGGCCCTGCCATCGATTGCTTTTTGGTTGACCTTGCTTTTCATTCCGGAGAGTCCGCGGTGGCTGGTGCAGAAGGGCCGAGAGCAAGAAGCCGAACACGTACTGGGGCAGATGGTGGGCCCACTAGCGGCCTCCGAAGAGATGGACGCCATCCGTGCCGCGATCTCCGAAGAGAGTGGGGATTTGCTGGATCCTACATTCCGAAAAGCGCTCATCGTTGCGATCGTGATCGCTCTCTTCAGCCAGTTCACCGGGATCAATACCATCATCTATTACGGCTCGATTGTTTTCCTGGAACATGTGCCGCATCAGACCGCCAGTACGGCACTTTGGGCCAACGTCATTATCGGGGCAATCAATTTCGTCGCCACCATCGCCGGGATGCTGCTTATTGACCGCGCCGGACGGAAGTCGCTGTTGATGTCCGCCTTCGGGGGAATGGCGCTCTCCCTTGTTGCAGTCTCAGCCGCGATTCATTTTCAGGCCTCGGGCATCATGGTTCTGATCTTCGTCCTCACGTACGTGGCTTGTTTTGCCGTCGGCGTCGGGACGGGCACGTGGGTGCTGATGTCGGAAATCTGCCCAACCAGAGTCAGGGGACGCGCCATGTCGCTCGCCACGGTCTGCCTCTGGTGCGGCACGCTCCTGGTGACGCTCACCTTTCTATCTCTCGTGACCGTGTTTACGGCGGCTGGAGTTTTTCTGCTCTACGCGGTTGTCTGCATCGCCGCGTTCCTGTTTGTCTGGCGGGGGGTTCCAGAGACTAAAGGCCGGACATTGGAGCAAATCGAAAAGTTCTGGTTGAGCCACAGGTTGTGAGTTGCGAGCCTTGAGCTTCGCGCTTTGAGAGACTAAACAGGATTGGTCCAATGGATGCGCGTTTCTTATTTAGATCATTCGCCATTCGTGTCGCAGCCACATTTCCCGTCGTCTTGCATGCGGGTGCCTTGCACTCGAAAATTCAAAAGCTGAACGAGCCGCTAATCAGACAAAGAAATTCAAGATTGACGCGCTCGGCCAGAGCACCATATACAGTGATTTGACCGTCACTTGTTCCTTCAGAAGCCATGAAGCGCACCCAATCCAACTACGACAAATTTCCGTCCATTCGAGTACCAGTTCGCCAGGAATCGGTGTGGCAGGGATGGCGAGAGATTGTGGCGCGAATCGCTGGCGAGGCAGCACGCGGCGCTCAGACGATTTCCGTGGAGATCTATCCAGGAGTTTTTGAGGAACAGGTTCTCGAAGCATTCGTGGAAGGTTTGCATCCCGCGCACGTGTTCCGTACGCGTGAGTGCTGGAAGAGTCCGAAGGAAATCGCTGCGATGCTTAGTAGGGACTTGACCGATGACCCGGTATTCGGCCGCATCAGCCGACTCACCATCGGGGACTTCGCCGACCCACGGCGTACTGCTCAGCTACACGAAGCGTGCCGATCGGCGGAGGGCATGACTCTCATTTTCGGCACGGGGACCCGACTTCTTGCTCCTGAACCGGATGCCCTTATTCTGGCGGACCTGGCGCGTTGGGAGATCCAGCGGCGGCAGCGTGCCAACCAGATCGGAAGCTTTCCGGCTGGAGACATCCAGGAATCTGCAGCAGCAAAATACAAGCGCGCATTCTTTGTGGACTGGCGTGTCGCGGACCGGATCAAGCAACCTCTCATGAAGCGGGTCGACTATGTGCTGGACACAAATGATCCCGCCGTGCCGAAGATGTGCACTGGCGACACTTTCCGGGCGGGCCTGCGATGCGCTGTGAACCGGCCGTTTCGGGTAGTCCCGTTTTTCGACCCTGGTCCCTGGGGTGGACAGTGGATGCGCGAAGTGTGTGACTTGCCGGACGGTCCGCCCAACTATGCGTGGTGCTTTGATTGTGTTCCGGAAGAAAACAGCCTGTTGCTCGACTTGTCCGGTCTGAGAATCGAAATCCCAGCTATGGATTTGGTGCTGCACCATCCTTGTGAACTGCTCGGCGACGCACCGTATGCAAGATTCGGCACCGAGTTTCCGATTCGCTTCGATCTCCTCGACACCATGCAGGGGGGGAATCTATCCCTGCAGGTACATCCGCTCAATCAGTACATCATCGACAATTTCGGAATGGCTTATACACAAGATGAGAGCTACTATTTGCTCGATGCGGCACCGGACGCATGCGTGTATCTGGGACTGAAAACGGGCATCGACCGAGCGGCGATGATCAGGGAACTGCATCACGCGCAAGAGAACGGCTCGTGGTTTGAGGCAGCGAACTATGTAAATCGGTGGCCTGCTCGCAAACATGACCACTTTCTGATCCCGGCAGGTACGATCCATTGTTCGGGAGCGAACAGCATGGTTCTGGAAATCAGTGCGACGCCGTACATCTTTACCTTCAAGCTGTGGGATTGGGGACGCCCTGGACTGGATGGCCGCCCTCGCCCAATTCACCTTGAACACGGCGCCGCCAACGTTCAATGGGATCGGGACACAGAATGGGTCCGAAAAAATCTGGTGAATCGCGTCGCGAAGATAGGTGAGGGCAAAGGTTGGATCGAAGAAAGAACCGGATTGCACGAACTGGAATTCATTGAGACCAGAAGACATTGGTTCACTGCTCCTGTGGAACATGACGCGTCCGACGGCGTGCACGTCCTGAACCTGGTTGAAGGAGAAGAGGCAATCGCCGAGAGCCCAACCGCAGCTTTCGAGCCGTTTCACGTCCATTATGCCGAAACATTCATTGTGCCTGCGAAGGCCGGAAGGTACACAGTCAGACCAGCAGACGGAGCGTGTGAATGCGCAACCATACGGGCATCAGTGAGGACCGAGTTATGAGATTCGATCCCGGCATGGGCGTGGTTCCCGTCCGCGAGCCTTTGGGATTTCGCTACGAATCCGGAACGTTTGGACCGGAACCGGAAACGCGCTCGCTCGATGCGATTCGGCCAAGTCTGCGCAATCCTAAGTGTGCGGGACCCGATCCCGTTTATGCCATCGTAATGGACATCGGTCGGGACGAGATTCGCACCGACCTTGAACGAAGAATGTTGCTGTTCGGTGCAGTGATCTACGCCTCGGGGAAACTCGGCGACGAGCCTGTGCGCAGCCAGGGTCACGTGCACCACATCTCCGCGCACAGCGGATGGTCGCCGCCTGAGATATACGAAATTTGGGACGGAACAGCCTATGTCTTTATGCAGGAGTATGCGGCGGATGATCCCGGGCGTTGTTATGCAATTTTGGCCAAGCCCGGCGACGTCGTGGTGGTGCCTCCCCATTGGGCGCACGCGGCGATGAGCGCCAACGCCTCCGACGTCATGGCGCTGGGCGCTCTATGCGACCGCGAATACAGGTTCGACTACGATGCGATCAGGAAACGCCAAGGCCTCGCTTGGTATCCCATCGTCACCGCAAACGGGGAAATCGAATGGGTCTCGAACCCTCGCTACCGAAAGACCAACCTTGAGGTGAGGCGACCGCGGAACTATACAGAACTTGGCTTCATGCGGGGAAAATCCCTCTACGAACAGGCGGCACGAGATCTCGATCGGTTTGCTTGGGTCTCGAAACCGGCTCTTTGCGCTGACGTTTGGAAACACTTCGAGCCCTAGGTCTCTCATTTTGCCATCGGGAGCGCACGCCACTCAATGTGCGCGACGTTCCGCATTCGATAGCACGCATAGGGCGGGGGTCCCAGGAGCTTTCCATTTGTACGCGCATTCGCGAGACCTGACTTCACACGTTCGCCGATCAGAGATCTCTCAAACTGTGCCACTGCTCCGATCATCTGGAAAACCAGCTCGCCTGCTGGAAGGGATGTGTCAATGGCTTCTGTGACAGAATTGATCCACGCCTGCAAGCCTTACCGACATCTCATTCAGCAGGGCGGTTTGAGCTGGTACCCGAGATGCCCTGGTCTCGGTAGACCTGCTGCACCTTCCATCCACGTCGTCGAACGTATTCACGCAAGGCTGTTTCTTGCGACGCTCCTGTATTCTGCTCACCGGAACTCACCCTGATGTAGAGCGCCGCTCGGTTTGTTTTCATTGACCGACACTCCTCAGAACGTGCTGTCCTTGCTGGAAAACCAGCTCGTCTGAGAGTTGCGTCCTGCTTGGCTACGGGCCCTCAGTCAATTCGCGGTAGATCGTGTTAGTGCTATCCGTGGGGCTGCTGTCCCGAATGTGAATGCTCTGCTCCATCCCCATTTGCCTATACGCTTCGACGGCGCGACTGTATTCCTTCCGGACCGTATTAGCCGGCAATTCGTGTCCCAGGGGATCCGTACCACTCACGATTGATAGCTTACGGGGAGCCAGGGTCGCTGCCAAATCGGGCAAATCATAAAACTTCAAAGCACCTGGTACGACGCTTTCAAGCACCCGTCGATGGATCTTGTTCTCTACAACGGACTCGTAAGAGGACAACATGTCTTCGAGGACTACCTTTCGAATCCTACGGTCCAGCACTGCGGCATACAAAGCTGGTACCGCGCCTCCTTTCTTTCCGTAGACATAAATCTTCTCCCGGTCAACATCCCTGCGTGCTGAGAGCAGATCGACAGCCCGCGTGATGTCGAGCGCACGCATTCCAACCATAGTCTTGCCGACGAGCAGGGCCGTCATCGCATCCCTAAAATCTCCGAAGTAGTGGTCAAATTCCTCGCTATTAACCCCGGTATTGATTTGGGTTTCGCCGAATCCCCGCGCGTCGATGGAAAGCACAACCATCCCCGATTTCACCAAGCGCTCCGCCTCCGGCGCTGAAGCCTTCTTGCCATCTCCGCTGACGATAACCACTGCCGCCTTCTTGTCATCTCCTCCCTCGGGAACAAAGAGCAGCGATGGAATCGTGATGCCGGACTCGCTCTCGTAAGTCAGCCTTTCGATCTGGTAACCGGAACGAGTGATCGTGCCGTAACGTTGGACCTCTTGTGACGTGCTAGGAGGCTCGTAGCGGATCAACTCCTGCACTTTGCGAGGCAATTCCGCAGGCGGCATCCGGCGATTCGACTGCACCCGCTCCAGCCTCTTTTGATTCAAAGTGAATACGCTCTCCCCGCCGAGCGAAGTCGAGACCTGCCCTGTCGGAGTGCAGCGTAGTTCCTCGGGAGTGGCCATCTCGATTTGCGGCTCCGGATCCTTATCTTCGACACCCCTCAGCAGACGGCCGAACCATTCATACGCCGCGAGCCGACGCGGCTTGCTATATCCGTGACCGTCGTCAGCTTCAAACATGCCCACCTTTTCCTTTGCGCCGATCGCCGAATAGACCCTCGACGCTTCCGCAAAAGTCTCCCGGGCCCCCGCGATGGGAAAGAAATCGCGGATAGCCGAAAGCAGGAAGTAGGGTTTGGGAGCAAACGCATACAGATAATCGGGATAGTCAAATCCATCCTTTAGCCAGAAGGGAAACGTCTGCTCGGCGTCCTGCGGACCAATCGTCTGCAGCATCAGACGCCACGAAGTGATGTAGCAGGAGGGGGCGGCAACCTGGATGCGATCATCCAGTGCAGCGATATAAGCGGTGTGGGTTCCCCCGCCCGAATTACCCGTCAACCCGACTCGGGTGGGATCAACTTCCGGCCGCGTGAGCAGATATTCGAGCGCGCGCATTCCGTCCCAGATGGTGTACCGGGCCAGATGGTCTCCGACCAGCAGGCACTGCGTGCCAACCACCGTGTGCTCAGTGGTCGAGTCGCCTACTTTCGATTCCCCAAGGTCTTCGTCATAAATCTGCAGCCGTTCACCCTGCCCGATCGGATCCCAGGTCAGAGCGACGAACCCCTTGGTGGCGAGCGAACCCAGCATCTGTTGCCAGGTCGGATTGGTCTTTCCCCCAGGCTCATGCCCCAAGGGGAACAGGATCGCTGGGTAAGGTGGACGCCCCGTTTTGGGCAGATAAAGGTTCGCGGTTACGTAGAAATGAGGTTGACTCTCGAAGATTACTTTCTCGATTTTGTACGCCGAGCGCTGCAAGACTCCAACCACGCGCGCGTTCAGTGGCGTTCTTTCGGGAAAGCCTCCGAGATCGTCCAGCATCCGCTCGCGAAGATGAGCCCTTCGTCGCTGCACATCTTCGATAGTGACCAGCCCTTCGACCTGTCGTTGTCTTTGCACGAGCATCTGCAGGCCGATGTTGTTTAAGTATGACGGTAACATCCGGCGGATATCGTGAAATTGCTCCAGTCCGGACGCGAAATCTAAGTCCTCGGATTCCTGGGCTGCAGAAGGCATGGCAAAGAGGCCAGCAAGGATACAAGCGATGTACACGGATTGCATTCTTACGCTCCTCACAAATCCTAATCAATTGGCGAGCCAATCAAAAGCTCTCTTGGCGTTCGATTAAGATCCGAGACCCGGCAACGCCGCAAATCCGCGATAGGTTTGCTAATTTCGCTGTCATTTTTGTTATCTTCTTGTGCCCCTTGCCGGCCCAATGGAGACTCCGATGAAAAACCTGCTTTCGATGGCCGTATTCGTATTTCTTAGTTGCTTCTCCTACGCGCAACGCGACACGGTGATTGTGCGTCCGGTTCCCATCGATGACGTGCTGATCAATCCAAATATGGGGATCACGACCTTCAACCGATTCAATGGACAAGCGCCTAATCCGCCGCTGCAGTGGTCGGAATTGGGCCCGGTCACGAAGTTGCCGCAGGCAGCAACGAAGCCCGATTTCCCTGACACTACCATTGCCTATCTCCGCTGGTACTGGAATGCACTCGAACCGGAGCAGGGAAAAATCCGCTGGGACATCATTGATCTCGCACTCGAAGAGGCGCGGGCGCATGGGCAGATGCTTGCCATCCGACTCATGCCGTACTCCAACAAGGATCCGCTACCCGAGTGGTATCAGAAATCTGGTGCGCGCCGAGCCAACAAGCCCACCGACAAAGATGGCTCAATCTGGCAGCCTGATTTTTCGGATCCTCTTTTTCTGAAGTACTGGGGCGAATTGGTGGCCGAGGCCGGAAGGCGCTATGACGGCAATCCGTATCTCGACAGCGTCGATATATCGTCGGTCGGCTATTGGGGTGAGGGGTGGAGCCCGTACATGCCTGCATTTCAGTACCAGAAGGCGCTAATCGATATCTGGTTCGACGCATTCCCGCATACAACGCTGCTCATGAACTTCGACGAGCAGCAGGCATTAACCTATGGAACCAGCCGAGGCGCTGGCTGGCGACTCGATTGTCTCGGGGATTTGCGAACGAAATCTGACAATCCCTACTTTCAACCGGAGATGCTCGATATTTATCCGCAGCAGGTGGTCCGGGCTGGAATTCAGGATGTCTGGCAACAGCGGCCGGTGTCGTTGGAGGTCTGCGGCACGGTTTCTGAATGGAAAAGAGATCACTTCGATCTGAATTACATTCTGGAACAGGCGCTGCGTTGGCACGTAACTTCAGTGAACCTCAAGTCGTCGCCGATTCCCGATGACTGGAAGCCCACATTCGAAGATTTTCAGAAAAAGATAGGATACCGACTTTTGCTGCGTCGGCTGGAGTATCCCAAAGCCGTTGTGGCTGGCTCGATGATGCCCATCCACATGTGGTGGCTTAATGCGGGTGTTGCTCCTCCGTACATCAACTATCCACTTGCAGTTCAGCTGCGTTCCACAAACGACAGCGCTGTGATCAATGTCCCGGTGGACGTAAGAAAGTGGCGCCCCGGCGATGCTGTCTATGATGGCAGTCTTTATGTTCCCGAGACACTCTCGGAGGGCACGTATGATTTTCGGGTGGGTATGCTCGATCCACGAAGCGGCAAACCGGTGATTCGTTTTGCGACCTCGGGCCGCGATCCTGACGGCTGGTACACCGAAGGACAGCTTCGGGTAAACAATGGGCGGCCTCCGCAGCAGTAATTGTCATGTGAGGAGGCAAAGCCAGCTGAGCGATTGTTTCGTTTACTTTCAAATCTCTTTCGTTTTCTTTCTAATCGTGCTCTAATGCTAGGCACTTCCGAAAGGGCGACTCCCATGAAACGAACCCTCCTCTGCTGTATGGCTTGGTCCTTCACGCTTGTGACGGCTTTTGCGCAGGTCGACACAGGAACTATCGCTGGCAGCGTTCGTGACAGTTCCGGTGCCGGACTCGCATCTGCTTCAGTGACCTTTGTCGATGTCGCGACGAATGCAACATCAAAGGCGCAGGTTGATCCATCGGGAAACTATGTGTCGCCTCCGCTACGCCCGGGTAGCTACAAGGTCACGGCAGAAGCTGCTGGATTCAAGACCCAGACGCGCAGCACCATTACTGTTCAAGTGCAGGACCGGTTGCGACTCGATTTCGATATGACTGTCGGCTCAGTCTCGGAGAGTGTAGTCGTCACCGCCGAGATACCAAGCATTCAAACCGATACTTCTTCTCTTGGAGAAGTGGTCACGGCGGAACAGATCACAGAATTGCCACTGAACGGCAGAGATTATATCCAGCTGGCGACATTGACCACGGGTGTGGTTCGCACCAGTTCTGGAAAGAATGGCAACACCGGCGGCAGTAGCACGGGCGGTCTAAATAGTTTTGTCGCCAATGGCACACGTGGAACCCTGAACAACTTCCTCCTGGATGGCGTGGACAATAATTCCAACGACAATGGCGGAGTGGTGCTACGCAGCAATGTTGATGCTATCCAGGAATTCAAGCTACAGACCAACAGTTATTCCGCCGAGTTCGGGCGCAGTGGTGGAGCGGTCGTCAACGCCGTAACCAAGACTGGCACGAACAATTACCACGGAAGTGTTTTCGAATTCTTCCGAAACTCGGCTCTTGACGCGCGCGATTACTTCGAAGACCCGACCCAGGAGAAGGCCTCGTTCAAGCAAAACCAGTTTGGTGCAACTTTCGGTGGACCCATCATGAGAGACAAGTTTTTCTGGTTCATCGACTACCAAGGAACCAGGATTCGTAATCCCCTCACATTTGTGTCGATCATTCCCACACTGGAAGAGCGAGTTGGCGATTTTTCTGCGGCCGGGGAGCCAACCATCTACGATCCCACAACGGGCCTGCCTTTTTCTGGCAACGTTATTCCGCCCGGCCGAATAGATCCAACTTCTCAGGCATACGCCAATCTCTACCCAACACCACAGTCCGGGCAGGGTAACGATTTCACGATTTCTCCCACGGAGCGTGACCGTGTGGACCAGGGAGATATTCGCCTGGACTATAACGCTTCGCAGCGTGATCAGATATTTATCCGTTATTCAAAGAGCGGAAGAACAGACATTCGTCCTGCTCCCCTGCCGGGATTGGCGAACGGCGGAAATTCCAGCACCGGCGTGGGAAATGAGGACACGGATGGCGCCGCGATTGGCTTTACCCACACTTTCACGCCAAGGACCATTAATGAGTTGCGTGTGGGTTTCAGCTACGTACACATCCACCGCGGCGTTCCCGAAAGCGGCAACCAATTGCCACCGGAGGAATTGCGGATTCCGGGTGTCCCCGACGATCCGCGGGTGAATGGTTTGACGTTATTTGCGCCCGGTGGTGGTTTCAGACGGCTGGGCGACCCCAACTTCGCGCCCACCATTCTGGCCAGCCAGGAACGGCAGATCTCTGACGTGCTGAGCTTGACGCGCGGGGCACACACCCTGAAAGTTGGAGGCGAATTCCGCTGGAGCCAATTCAACATTTCGCAGGAACAATCTCCAAGAGGTCGCTTCTCGTTCAATGGCCAATTTACTCAGAACCCGGTGGATGGCAGTGGCGGCAGCTCAATTGCGGACATGCTCTTAGGCCTACCGATCAGTGCGAACATTTCCACGGTTATCGGAATGGGTAACCGCCAACATGTGCCCTCTCTGTTTATTCAGGATGATTGGAAGGTAAGCCGGCGCCTGACACTGAATCTGGGACTGCGCTATGACTACTTCTCACCCATCGTCGAGGCCAACAATCGCCAAAGCAACTTCGATTACACGACCGGAACCCTGATCCAGGCTGGTCAAAACGGCGCCTCGGACGCGCTCACGACGGCAGACAAAGCGAATTTTTCGCCACGAATCGGTTTTGCCTGGGCGCTGACCGAGAAGGCAGACACAGTCGTGCGAGGAGCTTACGGCGTCTTCTATAGTGGGCAGGAGATTCGTACTGCGGCTCCTCTGCAACTTGCCTACAACCTGCCGTTTTTCTATGAACCCGCGTTTGTGAGTGATGGCATTACTCCCGTGATTACGGTAGCGCAGGGCTTCCCCCCTCTAAATCCAAGTCAGGCAATCAATCCCGGCGTGACCAGCGTAGACCCTCACTTGCACACGCCGTATTTCCAAAGCTGGAACCTGGCAGTACAACATTCTTTCCCGGCGGCCATCAGCCTGGAAATCGCGTATGCAGGCTCGAAGGGCACACATCTGCAATCCGTGACTGATCCGAACCAGGATCCTGTGCCGGGCCCCGACGACGTGCAAGCTCGTCGGCCGTACCCTCAATTCGGTCCATTTACCGCGATTCAAAATCGCGGAAGCTCCATTTATCACTCCCTACAGGTGAAGGGAGAGAAACACCTCAGTCATGGCTTGTACTTCCTCAGCGCTTTTACGTGGAGTAAGGCCATCAACGACCTGCCCGAGATCTGTTGTTCTTTTCCTTTCCCGCAGAACAGCTACGACGTCGCATCGGAAAGGGGACTGGCGGACTTCGATCAAAAGCTGCGCTGGGTCTTCAGCTTTGACTATGAGCTCCCATTCGGCGGCAGCCGCTCGCACATCAACAATCGGGTACTTGACGCAATCGCGGGCGGCTGGCATGTGGGCGGCATCTACACCCTGGCGAGCGGCTTTCCGTTTTCGGCGGCATTGGGTTTTGATCCATCCAACACCGGCTCCCAGGGCCTGTTACGTCCCGATCAGCTCAGGAATGGCAACCTGCCGTCCGATCAAAGAACTCCGGACGTGTGGTTCGATATCAATGCGTTTGCGCCTCCTGCGGGCTTCGCGTTTGGCAACGCGCGCCGTAATAACCTGATCGGACCCGGTCAGAACGTCTTTGACGGATCGCTGCGAAAAGAGTTTTCTGTGACGGAATCGCAGAAGCTTGAATTCCGCGTAGAATTCTTCAACTTTTTCAATCATCCGAATTTTGCGCAACCGGACAACTTTATCGACGACGGTCCCGATGCAGCTGGCCGGATCACCGAGATAGCCATACCGATGCGCCAAATCCAATTTGGATTGAAATACAGATTCTGATCGCTCGTTTTTTCATGCGCAGAATAAACCGTGTCGCTCAATCTGAGCCACCAAACGAAACTGCGATCTGGCGAGGTAGCAACAAATGGGAAACGGCAAAGAAGACATATCGCGGCGAGTCTTCATAAAACAGAGCGCCATCGGCGGCGCGGGAATCGCTCTTGCAGGGGAATTGCTTCGTCCAGACCTGTTGGCCGGCAAAGCCACCCATCCAACAATGACGGGCGTTCCCTTCGAAGCAAGAGAGTATGTCCGGCTCGGGATCATCGGTGTGGGCGGGCGGGGCACCAGTTTGTTGCATGATTTGCTGGCAATCGAAAAGGTACAGATCAAGGCCATCTGCGATCTCGTACCCGAAAAAGTGGCACGGGCGCAGAAAGCGGTTACGGATGCCGGACAGCCTCAGCCATCCGGATTTAGCAAGAATGAATGGGATTTCAAGAATCTCAATCAACTCGATCTCGATATCGTGTACATCGCCACTCCCTGGAACTGGCACGTTCCGATGGCGCTCGACGCGATGAAGAACGGCAAGCACGCTGCTGTGGAAGTGCCCGCCACCTCAACCCTGCAGGAATGCTGGGACCTGGTCGACACCTCCGAAGCAACACGGAAGCACTGCGTCATTCTGGAGAATTGCTGTTATGGGGCGTCGGAAATGATGGTCCTGGGCATGGTTCGGGATGGAATGTTCGGTACGATCACCCATGCCGAGGCAGCATACCTTCACGACTTGCGCCGAATTCTGACGTCCAATGAGGGCGAAGGATTATGGCGGCGGTTCCCTCATATGCAACGAAATGGCAATTTGTATCCCACTCACGGATTGGGTCCGGTCGCGCACTACATGGACATCCACCGAGGCGACCGCTTTGACTACATGGTTTCCGTGAGTTCTTGCGAAGCTTCGTTGAGCGCGTATGTCAAAGCGAACTTCGCGGATGGAGATTCGAAGCGTTCTGAAAAATACATCTGCGGCGACATGAACACCAGCATCATCAAGACGGTGAGAGGGAGGACGATTCTCTTGCAGCATGATGTCGTCAACCCAAGGCCCTACAGCCGGCTCAACTCGATTTCCGGTACAAAGGGAGCGTTCGCCGATTATCCCGCGCGCGTCTTTGTGGATGGCCAGGGGAAAGAGGAATGGGAGAGTATTGACGGGTTTCGCGAGAAGTACGAACACCCGCTCTGGAAAACGACCGGAGACCTGGCGCGCAAGATGGGGGGCCACGGCGGGATGGACTACATCATGAATTACAGGCTAATGGACTGCATAAAGCGTGGCCTGCCCCCTGACATCGATGTCTACGATGCGGCCGCGTGGAGCGCGCCTACGCCATTGAGTGAAAAATCCGTGGCAGAAAACGGCGCTTCCCAAAAATTTCCGGATTTTACGCGGGGAAAGTGGGAGGCGCAGTCAAAGTCCGCCGGTTTTGCGGCCCAGATTTAAAGCAGGCCCTGTCGGTAATTCCACGAGCAACGACTCATAGATCTCGATGTCAATTCTTTGCCGGTGGTCGATAGTAGCTTTATGGCCGAAACATTGAAGCTTGAGAGTCCGGTCGCCGAAGCGCCGGCCGCAAAACCCGAGCGCCAGGGGCAGGGAAGCATCCGGTTGATGTCGCTGGACGCATTCCGCGGCATGGTCATGCTTCTAATGCTCGATGAACGGATGCACTTGCCCGAGGTGGCGCGTGCATTTCCGAACAGCGCAATCTGGAGTGTGATCGCCTACAACACTGAACACGTACCGTGGCAAGGATGCTCGCTCCACGATCTCATACAACCCGCCTTTTCCTTTCTGGTGGGCGCGTCGCTGCCCTTTTCGATCGCAAGCCGGAAGACGAAGGGTCAGACATTTCGTCAGATGCTCGGACACGCAGTTCGCCGCGCATTGATCCTGATCTTTCTCGGAATTTTTCTCCGGTCGTTGCGGTCCCCCCGGACATACTTCACATTCGAAGACACATTAACGCAGATCGGATTGGGCTACGTATTCCTGTTTCTGCTGGGATTTGCGCGTGTGCGGACACAGGTTATAACCCTGGCGCTCATATTGATCGTGTTTTGGGGTGCCTTCGCGCTCTATCCCGCGCCGGGTCCGCAGTTCGACTATGCGAGGGTAGGCGTCCCGGCTGATTGGTCACACAATTACACAGGGTTTCTCTCTCATTGGAACAAGAACTCGAACCTTTCCTGGGCCTTTGATGTATGGTTCTTGAACCTCTTCCCGCGCGAAAACCCCTTCGTCTTCAATGAAGGAGGGTGGTCCACGCTGAGTTTCATTCCAACCCTCGGGACCATGATCATGGGCCTGCTCGCAGGAGAATGGCTGAAGCGCAACGAATCTAAAGAGCGAAAGTTGCGCGGGCTGGTCATCGCGGGAGCGGCCTTGTTGTTGCTCGGACTGGCGTGCCAGTGGCTGGGAATTTGCCCGATCGTCAAAAGGGTTTGGACGTCATCGTACACACTCTATAGCGGAGGCTGGATACTGCTGATCCTGGCCTTTTTCTACGCCGTCCTCGACTGGAAGGGCTGGCAGCGATGGGCATTCCCGCTCGTAGTCGTCGGAATGAATTCCATTGCTATTTATGTGATGGCTTGGACTATGACCGATTTTTTTGGCAAGGCCTTGGATCGGCACGTTGGATGGGCCATTTCGGCGATCGCTGGACCGACCTTTGAACCCGTACTTCACGGCTTCTGCATCATACTGATCTTTTGGTGCATCCTGTTTTGGATGTACCGGCGAAAGATCTTTTTGCGGATCTGATCTCCTCGACGCTCAATGCGATGCATCATGGAAGCATGGATCGTGCCGTTGCCAATCTGTTGGGAATAATCGCGATGCTTCTGACGTGCCTACTTTGGCTTTCGCTGCTGGATGCCGGCAGGGCAGATCGCTTTCTTGACAATCTTGCGGGAGCACAAAACGAGTACAAGATCGTCCTTGGTACAGCGCTCTTGGCTGTGGTCTTGGCATTCGTGGCCGCCATTCGCGGGGCTAAGCCGTGGCTTCTTGGACTGGTGTTTTCCGTCGGAACCTTAGGATTCTTCACGCACGCGCTTTCGCGATGATTTTGGATTTGAATCCTTGTAGCAGCCAAATTTGTCCAACTTGCGCACCTTGCCTTGCCAAGCCCACAAGCGGTCCGGTAACGCTCTCCTATCGGTGATAGCCTGCTTTAATGGCAAAAGCGGAAAAAAGCGAAGTGCTCTCCATCGACGGGCGAGAGGTCCGCGTTACTCATCCTGACAAGCTGTATTTCTCGGCGCAGGTAAGTATTACGAAGCTCGATCTCGTTCGCTACTATCTATCCGTCGCTGCAGGAGCGCTTGTCGGGATTCGCGATCGCCCGATCGTTTTGAAGCGTTTTGTCAATGGAGCCGAAGCTGAGCCTTTCTATCAAAAGCGTGCTCCCGAGCAGCGTCCAGAATGGCTTCGGACGGTCACACTCTCATTCCCGTCGGGCAGAACCGCAGAAGAGGTTGTGGTCGACGACTCGGCGGGCCTTGCCTGGATCGTAAACCTGGGCTGCATCGAACTGCACCCACACCCGGTTCGTTCGGCAGATCTCGAACATCCCGACGAGTTGCGCATTGATCTTGACCCAGTCCCCGGCGTCCCCTGGAGTGACGTGCGCCGTGTTGCGATAGAGGTGAAGTCATTCCTCGAAGAAGTGGGCCTTTCCGGTTGGCCCAAGACGAGCGGGTCGCGAGGCATGCATGTGAATGTGCGTATTGCGCCGCGCTGGACGTTCACCGAGGTGCGGCGTGCGGCAGTTGCTTTATCGCGTGCCATTGAGCGCCGCGCGCCGACGATTGCCACCTCCAAGTGGTGGAAAGAAGAACGTCATGGCGTGTTCCTCGATTACAACCAGAATGCGAAGGATCGAACTACGTGTTCGGCATATTCGGTGCGGCCGCTCCCCGATGCCCGAGTCTCCACTCCGCTTCACTGGGATGAAATTCCGGATTGCGACCCCGCCGATTTCACGATCTTTACAGTCCCCCATCGCTTCGCACAAGTTGGCGATCCCCATTCCGATATGGACGCGTCACCTGGTTCGCTGGAAAAGTTGCTCGAGATAGCTGACCGAGACGAGGCTGCTGGTCTTGGCGATGCGCCCTGGCCTCCGCATTTTCGAAAAATGGAATCGGAAGCTCCCAGAGTGGCGCCTTCGCGCGCCAAGTCCCGTTCAAAGAGACCACGCGAGAAGATGCCGCTGATTACGATTGCGAACTCGCCCGACAAGCAAGCCGCGCTGGCAGGCCTAGAGAGATGGAAGGGGAAAAATCCTGAGGTTGCAGAGTTGTTAGCGGTGGATGACGTGCTGGTGGATTCCATGCGCGGCAGGTCCTCAACCTGGACCCGCATCCGGATCAACCTGCGTCATGTGCCCGAAGCCCTTCGGCCTCCGCAGGGAACGCCTGATCCTGACGATGATCCGACACGGGAGTGGCGAGAAGCGAGAAAGAGAAAGGCCTAGTTCGCTGGCATCCACTCATCGGCCGCTGGGGAAAATTTCCGCCAGCTCCTGGGGAGGAACGGTTTCCAGTTGTGCGTACGTACAGTCGCTGGGTTTCTTGTCCAATCGCCATCTCCGAAGTTGCGCAATGTGCCGGAAGCGACTCCCTTGCATGTGATCGTAGGCGACCTCCACCACAAGCTCGGGCCGCAGTGGTTCCCACGACAAGTCTTTGCCCTGGCTCCAACGGCTCTGCCCACCCGGCATTCGGCTCATCCCCCCGTCTCCGTGTTCAGCCCAATCCCTCCAGGGATGACCGGACAACGCGTCTTTGCGATAGGGGCTGAGGTACTCAGCAAGTTCGCGGCGCTTGGCAGTCGGGAAGCTGGAACAGACTCCCACGTGTTGCAGCACGCCGCTATCGTCGAACAGGCCGAGCAGCAATGAGCCGACCAGCGTCCGGTCCCCCTTTTTGTACCACCGGAAACCTGCAACTACGCAGTCACAGTCGCGCTCGTGTTTCACCTTCAACATCACCCGTTTGTTGGGCTCGTAGGTTCCTTGGATCGGCTTGGCAATGACGCCGTCGAGGCCGGCCCCCTCAAAGCGGCGAAACCAATCGGAGGCAACCGCGCGATCGCGGGTTGCTGGGGTGAGGTGGATCGGAGGCGGCGCCGATGAGATCAATGATTCCAGTTGCTCGCGCCGGTCTTGAAATGGTTTTTCCCGAAGATCGTCGTTTCCCAGGCAAAGCAAGTCGAAGAACACAAATGACGACGGAGTTTGCTTCGAAAGGAGCTTCACCCGCGATGCCGCTGGATGAAGGCGGAGCTGCAGAGAGTCAAAATCGAGTGAGTCTCCATTCACAATCACGATCTCCCCATCCAATACACAACGAGCAGGCAGGGCGGACCGTAGAGGATCAAGCAACTCGGGAAAATAACGGTCTAATGGCTTTTCGTCGCGGCTTTGAATCAAGATTTCGTCGTGATCGCGAAACACCAGGGCTCGAAAACCGTCCCACTTAGGTTCGAAAATCCAGTCGTCACCCGCAGGTAGTTCGTCCACTCGCTTGGCGAGCATGGGCAGGATCGGCGGGTTCACAGAAAGGTCCACGCCCAATGGTATACCGTAGACGTCATGCGGACACTGCCGCCTGTTACCGCATCCCTCAATCGCAACGAACCTGATTGAATGGCGCACGCGCGCGCGCCATCTCTCCTACCAGCCGCGATCGGGAAGATGTGGGAAACGCAGGCTGTATTGCTTGACGACGTTCAATAGATTCCCCTGCTGCTGCAATTCGGCGATGGTGGTGTTGTAGTTGAATGAATTCCCTAACTGACTGCGGCCTGAGTTGTAGCGGATCACGGCAAATACTGCCTCACGCGATTCTCCCGATGCGAGTCGAAATTGCGGGTCCGCTTTCCTGCCTTCGACAATTCCAATTCCCTGCGTACTGACATCGTGGGTTCCGGGGCGTCCCCAGCCATAGGTATTGCCCAGGTTGTCCACGCTCAGGGAAGAACCGGTGACATAGGCAAGTGTGATCGGTCGATCAGTCAGGTTGTGGAAACGGATGTTCATCCTCACCAAGTGGTGGCGTCCTCCACCGACCGTGCTGGCAGTGAGCTGAACGACTTCTGCTGAGAAGAGCTTGTTGCTATCGCAATGCCGCCTGCCGGCGCAAGCATCTGCGATTACAGCCTTGCTGCCAGGACACAGTAGCGCCCAGTTGGCCGCCACATCCAGTCCGCCGCTCGCGTTGTCCCGACCGACAATCTTCCCCTCTGCTCCACGGAATTTCGGTTTGCCCGCGCCTATGTCGTTCGCGTCCCAAACTTCATTGGTCCGCGTATAAACACTGCCATCTGTAGACGTAAATTTCCCAGCCGGACAGTTCGCAGCGATCTTATAAACCTGGCCTTTTTCGCTGGCGAGTTGCTCTTTGGGACAAGATTTGTTGTCGGGCTCCCAGCTCCCGCACCACATCTCGGCATCTTTCAGAGTGACTTTTCCCATAGCGGCTGCGTTGGTAGTTGCAATGCCAGACTTCGAGCTGACGCTCGGTGAGAGGCACTTGGAACACAGTGAGATCCAGTCCCCTTGCGTCTGTTGTGCCGCAGCCAACAATGCGACGATGGGAAGGAACAAACCTGCGCGGCTTAAAAGGCGTATCAATTTCATCGAAGTGGCTCCTGGTATCAGAGTTCCCCCTTCTTCACATGCAAACTGCAGTTGCTATTGAAGAGTGCAGATACCGCCTAGCTCTCCCCCGTCCAAGGCCCTCCCCTTAATGGTGAATGGCGTCGATTGGCCGTCTACGGTGAGGATGACGTTATCTCTCTCCACGCGATATGTGGCGGCCTTCTGCTGGATCATTCCGAAGACATTGCCGATGACAAACGCTTTATCGTCCGAGCCCAGCGTGATGCCCTGCAAAAATAATCCGCCTTTGCAGCTGTAAGTGCCCTTGACTCCTTTTGAGCATCCGGCCAGGAGAAGCACCAGCACCACCGCAAGCCCAAGCAAGCTGACATATTTGGTTTTCATCGCGTCTCCCTGTCACAGTTTTCGAGTACTTCCCGGGCTAGGCAGCTTTCGGCAAGACGACCGGGCCTTCTGTGGCTTTCGCCGCCAGATGGTTCTTCAACCCAATGGCCGCAAAATAGAGACTGGCCAGAGCAGAGAGATAGAGACCCATGCCGTACGAGATCGCCTTAGACATCTCTTCCTGTGCCTGCCGCTGCATGTCCGCGAACATTCCACCGGTTGGAGTGGGCCCCATGGCGTTATTGATGCTGTTGTGCACCATGATCCCGGTAATCACCAAGAATGCCAGAGGCAACACTCCCCCTAATGCCGCCCGCTTGTCTTTCCAGAAGTACTGAACAAACGGACCAGCCAGGCAAACAAAAGCAAGGAACCCATAGATGCCAGTGCTCCCGTGCAGATTGCTGGGTAGGACTTCAAGAATGTTGCTGGAATTGAGGACACCAAGGACTTGCCACAAAGTCGCCTCAATTTTCCCGCCGAACGGTACTTGAACTACGACGGCATTCAGCCAGAACCATGAAATGAAGATCACCAGGCCGGCAACCAGATTGGGCATCCCCACCTTGGCCACGACCTGTCCGAAGATCTCTCCGCCTTTTTCCTTGGCGACTTTCAAAGCAGCGTCCGCCTGCTCCTTGGCAAGCTGGGCATCCGGCACAACAGTGATCGCGGCGGTCTGCCCGTTAGAGTCGAATTCCACCTCCACTACCTGACCCGGCTTCGGAGTCACTTCCGATTTCCAGGCCCCTTCCAGTCGAAATTGGTACTGCTGCCCTTCGACCATCAAAAGCCCTGGCCCAGCGTTTGTGTCGCGCAAAACCTTGCCCCTCTTCGCCATATTGGTATCCCTCTTTAGTTATGGAAGTTGATGAAACAAAAAGCAGTCGTGCCAGAGCATCCGGGCTAATCGCATCCCCAGTTCCCGGCGTGGCAGGTTGCCCTCAGCGCCTGCCGAACTGGCCGACGGGAATTGCCCTCCATTCCGCATTGCGCAAACGCGTGCGAAAAACTGTCATGCCTGGCGAAAATTCTTGGGCACCGTACGCGGGTGGAGGAAAGGACTGGGCAGCGTTCACAGCTGACGCCGTGCCCTCGACGACGTGTTAAGCCCTTACTTACGAAGACTGCAACGGGTGGGCGCACAACCGTAAGAGCGTCGGCAAGAGAGAACATCCTGCGAAAAATTGATAAAGTGTACGTACAAATCCCCGTCATCATTAGAGAGGTCGTTGTATGCGCAATCTGGAAAGGATTGTGACTCAGCTGCAAGACGAGATTTCGGATCTCAAGGGACGAGTCGGATCGCTGGAAGCGCAAATCAAGCTCCTGCAAATCCATCTTTCAATCAACGAAGAAACTCCCAAAGTGACACAGAAGCGGAGTGGTCCGAAACCCTGATTCCACAAAAGAAACACGTCACTCCCCAAGTCGGGGACGCGAGCCTCATTTCCGAAGGGCCAAACTTTCCTGCCGCGTGGCTACACCACGCTCCCTAGGGTCTTTGGGGCATTCGCCTTTTCTACGTCGCGAATCGGAGGTATGGAAAATGGCTCCGAAACATTTCTACTTTAGTTGTAACTTCACGTTTCGGAGAAAATCCAATGTCGACCATGCTGTTCGCATCGGCTGGGCCCATCGAGGCGATTTTGGAGCACGAAATCCAAATTCGCGCGTACGAAATCTACCAACGGCACGGAAGTCGGCAAGGCCGCGCTCTGGATGACTGGCTACAGGCCGAGTACGAGGTGCTTCGCGAGAAAGGGATCAGTCTTGCCGCCCCAAAGAAACGCGTTCCATATCGATAAAACACGCCGTGTGCCCCAGGTTCGCGTCCGTTTTTTTGGACGCTAACCTGGGCCTATCCCCGAATTGCGCAGTACCAGCAGGAACAGTGCTGCGATTACTGAGTAGAACACGACCATGTTTGTCCAGTTCCAGATGTCGAACCAAGCAGGCATCGACTCCAGTCCCCGAACCGGGGCGGAGGGCTGAGGTCGGAATGACAAGATTTCACAAAAAACGGGCTACCAGCATCTCTGCTGATAGCCCGCGCCCTTCCCAGCTGACCTTCTTCTACTTCTCCAATTGCGCGGCGATGTTAATCGCTCCGCCTGTGACTCGCATCTTGCGCTGCCAATCCTTGTATCCGGACTTCTTGACAAGCACAGTGTGTTCTCCCGGAGCGACGTCGATCGTCGAAGGCGTGCTGCCTACGAAGGTGCCATCGATTTCGATATCGGCTTGCGCGGGCGTCGAAGAAACGGCGATCTGGCTCGTATAAGGCGAGTCGGTCGACTTGGCGCTGACATTGGTGAGTTGCGGACCCTGCGGGGCCGGAGCCGGAGCCTCTGCCACACGGCTGCTGCGCGATGGCCAGTCTTTCGCAATCGCTTCGCAGGCATCCTTGACCGCGTTCCCCAGCGAACGGGTGGAGTGGCTGACGATCGAGTCACCGTCACTGTTGAACACGGCAACCTTGTTGTCTTTCAACGCGAGCGACTTGCCGCCCTCGTGATCGAGAAGCACTACGTAGTCGGCCCGGTCCTGTTTGTTATTGACCGTAACCTGCGGGCAACGCTCGCCGAAAGTCTTGATGATTTCCGCAGTCTGCGGACGTGCGCCCCCGCTCATGTGTCCGCCAAAGCCGGAACTGGACCCGCCGCTGCTTCCCGACACCTGCCACGACTGGCTGTCGGTAATAAAAACGCGCGGTTTTGAGCTTTGTGCCACTGCCGGAACCAGCACCGCGCTCAGTAATGAAACATAGATGAGAAGTCGCATGATCTCTCCTGTCGGCACACGCCGAACTGGCTGACATTGTTCCATGCCCACAGGGGACGTTCTAGTTACGAAGATGGTTGAACTGGCGGGTAGCCGTACGCACGATTTTCGGAGGTTCCGACATCACCGGGGTAACCGGTCTCGCGGTCGCGAGGAAGCAGGTGCGCGGGTGCCCCAGGTTCGCGTCCGTTTTTTGGACGCTAACCTGGGCTTCAGCCATCGCGACGGGCACGTCGGTTGACGTGTGTTGCCTGACCCTCTACCATCGGCTGCCGGAGAGCGTCTTAATCCAAAATTTCACGGAGAGTACAATATGAAGCTGGTTGCTGTCCTGCTCGTAGGTATCGTCTGCGTCAGCTGCGCCTTTGCTCAGGGACCTCCGAAGCCGGCTCCGGAGGTACAGAAGATCGGGTACTTTGTCGGCAGTTGGACTTCTGAGGGAGACATGAAAGCCGGTCCGATGGGCCCGGGCGGCAAGGTCACTATTCAGGAAGAGGGCAAGTGGATGGACGGCAACTTCTTCGTCGTGTTCCACGCCAGCTTCAAGGGCAGCACGGGCGATGGGACGGGCATTGCCGTGATGGGCTACAACACGCAGGAGAATGTCTATACCTATGATGAGTACAACAGCTTGGGAGAAGCCAATCACTTCAAGGGAACAGTCGAAGGCGATACCTGGACATGGAACAGCGAAATGAAAATGGGACCACAAACAGTGAAGGGAAAGTTCACGCAGAAAATCCTTTCGCCCACCTCCTACAGCTTCAAGTTTGAGATGTCGATGGACGGCACGACCTGGAACCTGATCATGGATGGTAAGGCTACAAAGAAGTAGGAAGGCAGTGCGCCAAGGGCTTGTTCTTTCAGCTTCGAAGTGTCTTTGCCTGTGATCTGAGGGTTCGGTCCTGCCTGTGTGGGGTGTGCTAAACTTTGGCGCTATGGCAACGCAGGTTTTAAAGTCTCATTACGAACAGAAGTACGTCGGCAAACAAGGCCAGAGCACCGCCATCACTGCCGCATCCCTACCCATGAATCGTTATGAGGCTGCTGTGTCCTTTATTCCTAAATTCCTTTCGGGCGGGAATGTTTTGGAGTTGGGGTGCGGTGATGGTCGCGTGGCTGAAGCGCTACTAAAATCCTCACTACCAATTACCAGCTATACCCTCAGCGATCTTGTCATTGAACGTGTGGCGGAGACCAGGCAACGCTTAAATGACCCCAGGGTGCAGATTGCCGAGATTGATGCAGAGTCTGTAGTCAGTGCCGCGAAATACGACCTGATCGTTATGGTCGCCCTGATTGAGCACTTAATTGATCCTCTTGGGGCAATGCGAAACCTTCGCTCATTGCTGAATCCAGGGGGAATGGTCTATATCGACACTCCAAATCTCGCGAAGTTCACACGCCGGCTAAAACTGTTGTTTGGTAGATTTCCGTCTACAGCCACCAAAAATGAAGGGCTTACTTGTTATGACGGAACTCCGGTTGATCTCTATGATGAAGGTCACCTCCACTACTTTACTTATAGGTCGCTGAACAATCTGCTGATTTCGTATTGCGGTTATGCTTCAACAATGTGGTTGGGCTATCCCATGCAGCCCTTCCTTATAAATCGTCGCATCCATGGACTTCTAGCGAATGCGTGGCCGTCAATGTTTTCAGAAATCTGCATGCTGGCGTATGCCTGACTAATTTTTTCGTAACCTATCCTGATGCAAGCCCCGGTTTTTTCCTCACAAAGTCGCGCTCATTTCCCATGCTCGACCGACAAAACTGAAGTGCTTTAGAAACCGTACTTCGCAACGACACTCTTCTGCTGTTTTCCAATCACGGCCAGGGCAGCTTGCTGGCCCTCCAGTCGCAATGTTAAGCGGACATCTGTGAGCTTGTCGCGGAGATCGATGCTGGTGTCGTCAGCTCTCTCCGAGGTCAGAACGTAGAGCACCGCATCCTGCAGAACGGTTGGAAAAACCATGATCCCGGCAGGTAGAGGCGTTGCGGCTTCAAACATCGGTGAGATGCCAACCCGTCCGGCGACATAGCTGTACAGAGCGGCTGCGGGATCTGTGCTCTCGGATAATTCGATCGGGTCAGCGGCCCAAAAAATCCGTCCTTTGCCATGAGGAATTTCCCTGAACGATGTGCCGCCTTTGAACCGAAGACTATCCACCAGGTTCTGTTTCTGCTGATCAAACGACAGGACAACGTTGCGGTTGCCAAGTATGAGCGTGGAGTTGTGAAACGTCAGGGGTTCGGCTGCCGCTTCGATCCCGAGGGCGGAAGCTCGTGCCATCTTTTGCCAGTGCTCATCGCGCTCCACAGGACCGGTTACGAGCAGATTTCCGCCATTATGTACGTACTTCAATAAGGCCTGCCACGCTGCTTCGGTGAGCGCCTGGGGAGAAGGCAGAATCGCCAACTTCGGAGAGCCAAGCTTCGTAAGCTGATTTTCCGCGACCGCATACAGCGTCAAATGATCGCTGTAGACAAGAGCGCGGATCGCATTCCGTTGCGCCTCAAGTTGGAGGTCCCCTAGAACGGAAAATTGTGCTGCCTGAGATGTTACGAGCGCAATTGAAGGCAGCTCAGGTTCGCGCAGATGCTCACCGAAGACCTTGGCGACTCCAGCATAGGCACGCATGACAGCAGCCTCCGGCTTTTCGGTTCCGTCGGGCCGAATCAGCCCAATGGGCGTCTCATTGCTTTCCGTCATGTAAGAGTTCGTGTTCCAGAGCCACTCAATAGCCCCTGCACCTTGCACAAAGGCAGTCGCGACCTTGCGCTCCAGAAGAGATGCTTCGCCTGCGGGATCGCGGCGCGCGGCCTCATCGAGATTGAGTTCACGTTGCAAGCCGGTCTCCTGGATCAGCATGGCCCGACCCGGTTGCTTCGCGAGCACTGAGTCCCACAAGATGTAATCGTTCTGCCACCAGGAATGATTGGTGGTGAAGTCCACCTGTTCGCCCCAGTAGGCGGGGGAAAGGCGATCCTGAATCCCACCTTCATCCTGCCCGACGGTTACCAGTTGCTGGGACCCGGTCGCGTGTACAGCCTCTTTCATGCTGAGCACCCAATTGTCAAAGACTTCCTGCGCGAAGAGAAAGAAGTCATATACCTTGAGGGAATTTTGTCCTACGTACACGCCCCGCGGCGTGAATTCGACCTCTTCGGGAAGCGCCACTGTTCGTTGCACAGCGCTCACAGGCAGATTCCAGGCGGCGGCAAGCGCGGCACGGTCAGGGTAGCGCTTCGCGAGCCAGTCGTTCCAGGCAGCGAGTTCGATGGGATCGCCGTTGGGACGCATGGTCCACAAGCGTTGCGAGATACTCGGTTCATTGATGAAATCCCAGGCCACGAACGGCACGTCGTGAAAGCGAGTGACCACTGACGAAATCAGAGTGCGTTGCCGCCGCACCGCCTGCGGGTC
>Ga0075433_10000352_pt1 | contig 28750 bp, 25 predicted proteins | sample RhiMethybrSRZTD2_FD_75299 | JGI IMG/M metagenome (GOLD analysis project Ga0075433, IMG submission 75299) | Populus rhizosphere microbial communities from Tennessee, USA - Rhizosphere MetaG P. TD hybrid SRZTD2 | ecosystem: Host-associated > Plants > Roots > Rhizosphere > Soil | place: USA... | reverse complement strand
GGGGCTGCCAGCTGGCGGCGCCTGGCTCAGCGCTGGACAACTGCCACGGCCAACGGCTAACTCGCCTCGGCTCAAGGAGGAGGCGATGAGGCAAATCGAAGTGGCCGTGATCGGCACCGGTTGGTGCGGGGGCATTCGAGCGGAGACTTTGGCGCGCTCGGCGCTGGTCGACAAGCTGCACGTTTGTGAAATCCGTCCCGACCGCCTGGCGGAGATCGCGCGCCTCACGCAGGCGGCCAGCGCTACCCTCGACTATCGCGACATCATCGCCAATCCGCGCATCGAGGCGGTCTACATCTCCACCACGCCGGAAGGCACGCACTATCCGATCGCGCGCGACTGCCTCAACGCCGGCAAGCACGTACTTTTGGAAAAGCCCATTGCGCTGACCCTCTACGAGGCCGACGAGCTGATCCAGCTGGCCCGGCGCGGCAACCTCAAATTCACGATCGGCTACTCCCAACGCTTCAACAGCAAGATCGCCTACGCCAAGAAAAAGCTCGCCGATGCCACACTGGGCCGACCGGTGAGCGTTATGGTGAGCCGGCATCTTTCGCGCAGCCTCGGCAAGAAAATCGCCTCGCGCGTCCGCTTGTCACCGGCGGCCATGGAATCCACGCACGATCTCGACTTCGTATTCTGGCTGCTCGAGCCGGCCAAGCCGATCCGCGTCTATTCGCAGGGCGCATACGGTTACATGCGGCCGATCAATGGTTCCTACGACATCATGTGGACGACGGTGACTATGGACAACGGCGTCTTGGTCGCCATCGGTGGCGGCTGGAATCTACCGCCGGGCTATCCCAACTACTGCGCCACCTGGATCGAGATCACCGGCACGGAAGGTTCGCTGTTTCTCGACGACACGCAGCGCGACAATTGGCTCGCCACCGTGGCGCACGGCACGCAGTTTCCGATGTCGACCATGCCCGGCGAGCAGGTGGATCACGTCTTTGCCGGACAGATGGGACCGGAGACGCTGCATTTCCTGGAATCCATTCTGTTGGATAGGCCGGTGATGGTGACGCCCGAAAGCGCGCGCACGGTGATGGAAGTCTACTGCGCCGCCGATCTCTCGGCCGAGCGCAACGAACCGATCGATCTGCCGCTCTCCAATGCGGCGCTGGCCGGCATTGCCGACTTGGCTGAGGCAAGGCGTTAGGCCCGGTGGGGTAACACTTTAAGCGGATGACCCAGCATGGATGACCGCAAAGCCGCGATCGGCGCCGCCATCGAGCATCGTTTCGGCGCGACGCCCAGCACCCCCAGTGCCAGCGAAGCCCCGACCGCCTGGCCGCAGGTCTGGGCGGACCTGGCGAGCCGCGGCTCTTGCCGCGCCTTCACGGCACAGCAGGTGGCGCCCGAGCTCATCGAACTCTTGTGCGCCCTGGCGCTCTCTTCGCCCAGCAAAAGCGACCTGCAGCAACGCGACATCGTCATTATCGAGGATGCCCACATCCGCGGCACGATCGACCGCCTGCTCGCCACCGGCCCCCTCGCCCAGGCCTGGATACCCGGCGCCCCGGCACTCCTCATTTTCTGCGGCAACAACCGCCGGCAGCGCCAGCTGCACGCCTGGCGCGGCAAGCCCTTCGCCAACGATCACCTGGATACCTTTTTCAATGCGGCCGTCGACGCCGGCATTGCCCTGTCGGCGTTCGTGATCGCCGCCGAAGCTGCGGGGCTTGGCTGCGCTCCCATCAGCGCCATCCGCAATCATGCGCGCGAGATCTCCGACCTGATCGGCTTGCCCGACCACGTCTTCCCGGTCGCGGGTCTCGGGCTCGGCTGGCCGAGCCGCACGGGCCGCATCAGCATGCGCTTGCCGCTGCAGGCCACCGTGCATCACAACCGCTTCGACGAGACCCGCATCCAAGACGATGTTGAGGCTTACGACCGTCGCCGGCATGCGGCTCAGCCGATCCAGCACCAACGGCAGGTAGAAAGCTTCGGCCAGGCGGAATTCTATGGCTGGTCGGAGGACAAGGTGCGCCAGTATGCTAGCCCCGAGCGGGCCGACTGGGGCGCGTTCGTGCGCGCCATAGGCTTCCGGCTCGACTAATGCGAGCCGCGCCGCCGCGGGCGCCCTTGCGCAGGCCCCGATGCATGAGGGAAGGAGACAAGGCATGCAGGTCCCGGCCCAGCCTGGTGGGAGGCGCATTGTACAAGATCTCGTGTCCGCCCCACGCGCCTGGCACGGGCCCGACCTCAGCGAGGATGACTTCAAGATCGGGCTCTCCGCTGCGGCGCTTGCCGAACTCGAAGCGGTCGTGGCCGAGCAGCGCAAAGCGCCGGTGCCGACCCTGGTGTTGGAACCCAAGCACTTCACAATGGAGGCCTGTCGCGCCCTGATGGCCGACGCCCGCCAGCGCCTCGATGCTGGCCTCGGCTTTGTGATTTTCGACCGTCTGCCGGTGGCGCGCTGGAGCCCACAAGAGGTGATCGACGTCTATTGGCTGCTTGCCAGCCTGCTCGAGGTGCCCGTCGCCCAGGAATGGAAGGGTACGATGATCTACGACGTGCGCTGGGACGGGCAGGCCTACGGCGCCGACACGCGCACGGCGCTGACGCCGGAAGGCCTCGACATGCACAACGACAGCTCGATGGGCGAGGCGCCCGCGAACTATGTCTGTTTGCTTTGTCTCAAGACGGCGAAATCCGGCGGCATGAGCTCGCTCGCCAGCGCCTACGCGGCGCACAATCATTTCGTGCGCAACCACCCGCAGCTGCTGCCGCGTCTCTATGCGCCTTTCTACCGCGACAAGCAGGAGTACCAGGCCCCCGATGCCAACAACTGGTACCCGATCTTCGCGGCGGAGGAGGCTGGGCTGAGGATCCGCTTCAATGCCCGGGTCATCCGGCGTGGCTACCAGAAAACCGGTCGGGTGCTCGACGGCGAGGGTGCGACAGCGGTCGACGTCCTGAACAAATTCCTGACCGATCCGGCGCACCGCCACGACTTCTGGATGGAGCCTGGGCAGATCCAAATCCTGAATAATCGCAGCATTGTGCACGGGCGCACGCCGTACGAGGATTTCGCCGAGCCGGAAATGCGCCGCCACCTCGTGCGCCTGTGGTTGCGCGCCGGCGACCGGCGGCAGTTTAGAGGTTAGGCTCTGCCAATGCGGATTATCGACGCGCAGATCCATCTATGGCGCTAGGGCGTCGTCGTCCCGCCACACCGCACCGAGCCCTATGCGCTGGAGGAGACGCTAGCCGATATGGATGCCGCCGTGGTGCACGACGCCATCCTCAATCCGCCGAGCTGGGACGGGGATGCCAATGCCCTGGCGGTTTAGGCCGCACGTCGTCATCCCGAGCGTTTTGCGCGCCAGCGGCGGCCGCAAGCTTCCGTTCACTGCCGAGGCGGAGGCTCTGCCCCGTCGTCGCATCTGCTTCTCTGCAGGCCAACTTGTGTTCGGGGACACTTGCAAGCAAGCTAGCAAGGCAGGCCCATACAGAGGCGAGGAGGACGTGATCCATGTTTGCTAGGCCTTGGGCGAAAGCCCTGATGCTGGCGGCATTTGCACTGACGAGCGGGGCAGCGAACGCCGAGCTCAACGAAATCAAGATCACCAAGCAGCCGGGCTTGTTGTTCACCCCGATGCTGCTGATGGAGCAGCATAAACTCGTGGAGAAGCACGCCGGTCAGGCCGGTCTTCCCGATCTCAAGGTCGCATGGGTGACGATCATGAGCGGGGGCGCCAACAACGACGCGCTGTTGTCGGGGAGCGTGCACATCACCACCAGCGGCGTCACCAATATGTTGCTGCTGTGGGGGAAGACCAACGGCGACGTCAAAGCCATCCTTGGGGTCAGTGGGCTACCCTTCAAGCTCCTCACGCGCAATCCGAATATCAAAAGCATCAAGGACTACACGGCGAGCGATCGCATCGCCGTGCCGACGGTGCGCCAGTCGATCCAGGCGATCACCCTCGGCATCGCCCTGCAAAAGGCCTACGGGGATGACAAGGCCAACGAAAAGCTGCTCGCCAATCAGGTGACAATGGGCCACCCCGACGCCCTGACGGCGCTCCTCAATCCCCAGCACGAAGTGGCGAGCCATTTTGCTTCCTCGCCCTTTCAAGAAATCGCCCTCAAGACCCCCGGTATTCACGTGGTGCTTGAATCGCGCGACGCGCTGGGCGGCGATTGCCACGTGGCGCTGGCCTACGCCACCAGCAAATTCTACGAGGAGAACCCAAAGACGGTGCGCGCCTTCCTGGCCGCCTACGAGGAGGCCGTGGCCATGATCAAATCCGACCCTAAAGGCTCGGCGCAAACCTATCTTAACATGGTGAAGGAGCGCGCGACGGCCGAGGAGGTCGAACAGCTGTTGACCCAGCCCGGTGCGATTTTTCAGGCGGCACCGGTGCGCACCATGGTCTATGCCGAGTACATGGCCAAGGCGGGTTTCATTAAGCCAAGCCCCAAGAGCTGGAAGGACTACTTCTTTCCGCTGCTCCACCAGCGCGACGGCAGCTGAGCGCGCCGCCGGCTCTTTCTCTTTGGCGCTTGCTGTAGGGGCTAGTCGCCGGGCAGGGCGTGCGCCTCGGCGAAGTACATCTCCTTCCAGGACTGCGGCTTGGTTTTGAGAATGCCGGCCTTATGCATGATTTCGATCGCCGCGCCGACCCGGTGCGGCGTCTTGCCAAAAATGTAGTCGGGCGCCATCAGGATCTGCGTCAAGTCCTCGAGCGAAATCTTGTCCTTGGTAACATCGAGATAGAATTGCGCCGCGCGGGCCTTGTCCGCGTTCACCCAGTCGACGGCTTCGTCGAATGCGGCCACCACGGCGGCAAAGGTGACGGGGTTGGCCCTGCGGAACTCTTCGGTGGAGACGAAATTGAGACCGGTCACGGCGCCGCCCTCCACCGCATAGAGGTCGGTGATCACTTTGAGCCCGGCCTTCTTTTCCAAATCGGCGTAGGGCGAGGTCGCCGCATGCACGGTAATTTCTCCCCCGGGATTGAGCACGGCGGCCATGGCATCGGGGTGGGGCAGCGATACCGTCAAATGGTCGAGCTTGCCCCACTGACCGGCCCCGAACTCCTTCTCCGCCGCCGTCCACAGGAACAAGGCTTGCGCCGAGGTTTTGATGGATGGCAAGGCGATGCGGTCCTTGTCCGTCAAATCACGCAAGGATTTGAGCTCGGGTTTGCGCGTCATCAACCAGATGTTGGAGGCAACCATAGCCGATATCGCCTTGGCGCCGATGCCGTTGCGCGTGCGATCCCAGATCAGCGCGGTCGAGGGCACGCCCTGACCCGAGAAATGCACGGCACCCGCCAAGAAGGAATCGATGATGGCGGATGGCCCCGCGAGTTTCGCCCAGGTGACGGTGGTGCCGGCCAGCCCCTTGGCGGCCAGGTGCTTCTCCACCAGTTTCTGGTTTTGCATCACTATCAGCGGCAGATAGTTGGAGCCGTTTTGCAGGGCGAGCTTGACTTCTGCGACCTCGGCGCCGCCGGGGCGGGCCGAGGTGAGCCAGAGCGCGATCGCGATCAATGCCGTGGCAACGCTGCGAACCATGTCCACACCTCGTCTGGGGCTTGGCGCTTAGGCTTTCCCGGGCTGTCCAGCACCGGTTGCCACTGTGCGGCGGGGCGCGGCTGCCGTGCAAGCGGCAATCGGCCTCAGCCGGGGCAGGCAGGCTTTACGGCAAGCAGGGGGCGCTCGCGGCGTCTGTCGTTTTCACCTATGTTCAATGTCAGTTCCGCCACTGGGCCGGTGGAGCCGCTCTGGGCTAGACAGGCGCCGCGGCAAAAACCACCCGAGAAAGCGAGGTTGTCATGAAGCGGTATGTCATCGAACGTGAAATTGCCGGTGTTGGTAGGTTGACGGGCGCCGAACTCAAAGGCGCCGCGCAGCAGTCCAACGCGGCGCTGGCAAAGCTCGCCGGCAAGGCGCAGTGGATCCAGTCCTATGTCGCCGGCGACAAGACCTTTTGCCTTTATCTCGCGGAGAGCGAGGCCGCCGTGCACGAGCACGCGCGGCTCAGTGGATTTCCGGCCAGCAAGGTGACGGAAATCTCCAGCATCATTGATCCAACCACCGCAGGCTAAGCCGTGGCGGCCCGAGGCGCGCGCTGCCCTGCACGCCGCCTGCCTTCGCGCTAGCCCGAGCGGGCTAGCGCACAACTTATGGATCGGCCCATGTTGGACGTCAGCGTCATCCTGCTCAGCGACAACTACGCCTCCACGGCGATCGGACCGATCGAGGTGTTCCACAGCGCGGGTTTGTTGTGGAACACGCTCAATGGCACGCGCCCCAATCCGCGCTTCCGTGTGACGATTGCCTCGCCCGATGGCGACACGGTCAGTAGCCCCTACGCGCTTCGCCTCGTGCCGCAGGTCCCGCTGCGCAAGGTCAGGCATGCCGACATCGTCATAGTACCTGCCTCCGGCCTTGACCTTGACGCCCAACTGGCGCGCAACGCTCAGCTGCTGCCCTGGCTCCGGCGCAAGGCAGCGCAGGGCGCGCACATCGCTGGTATTTGCACCGGCGTCGCCTATCTGGCGGCGGCCGGTCTGCTCGATGGCCGAGAGGCAACCACGCATTGGGCCGTCGCCTCGCAGTTTCGCCAACGCTATCCCAAGGTCGATTGGCATCCGGAAAAGTTCATCACCGAGGACCGGCGCATGTTCTGCAGCGGCGGCGTCTATGCCTCGATGGACCTTAGCCTCTATCTGGTGGAGAAATTCTGCGGGCACGAGGTGGCGTTGCAATGCGCCAAGGCCCTGCTCATCAACATGCCGCGCCTCTCGCAATCCGGCTATGCCACCCTGCCGCTGTCGCGTCCGCACAATGATGAAAAGGTGCGCGCGGCCGAACATTACCTCGAGAAGAATTACGCCGAAGACGTTTCACTTGAGTTGCTGGCGCAGGATCTCGGCATGAGCCCGCGCAATTTCAGCCGGCGCTTCAAGCGCGCCACCGGCCGGCTGCCCGGCAATCACCTGCAGGGCTTGCGCGTCGCCATCGCCAAGGAAATGCTCGAGGATGGGGCGCGCTCGGTGCAGGTGGTCAGCGCCGCGGTCGGCTACGAGGATGCTGCGTTCTTTCGCGGCCTCTTCAAGCGCAGCACCGGCATGACGCCGGGTGAATACCGCGAAAACTTCGCTGGTAGCCACGGCGCCACGGGCCGCTCCTTGGGCGCAACGGTGGGGCGCCGGCGCGCGGTAAGCGCGGCGCCCGCACGTTTGGCCTCCGCCTGAGGCCGGCGCGCCATTGAGAGCCGCGACGGCGCGGCCCGAGCATTGGTCGTGAGCCCCGCATTGAGGCGGCAGGCAAGGCAGCCAAGCTGTCAGCTACGGCGCGGTGGCCGCACGCGCGGGAGCTGGATGAAGTCCCAGGGCGCCGGGGTTTCACCAATCGGCACCTCGATGACCACCGGTCCGGTCTCCTTGAGGGCACGGCGCAGGCAACCACGCAGGTCGGCCGGCGAGGTGGCGCGCAACGCCATGGCACCAAAGCTTTCGGCCAGGCGGACGAAATCGGGGTTAGCGAGGTCGCTGGCGATGAGGCGCCCGCCGTAGAGATCCTTCTGCATGCGGCGCACGTTGCCGTAGGCGTTGTCATTAAAGACAATGCTAACCACACCGATATGGAACTGCACGGCGGTGGCGAGCTCCTGCACATTGAACATGAAGCCGCCATCGCCGTTGACCGAGACCACCGGCACGTCGGGTCGCGCGATCTTGGCCCCGAGCGCGGTCGGAAAGCCCATACCCAGCGCGCCCTGATACCCCAGCGTCAGGTAGGTGCGCGGCGCGTACACGGGATAGGCGAGCCGGCTGACGTAGCCGACCTGGGTGAACTCGTCCACGAAGATGCCATTCTCCGGTAGCTCGGCGCGTATCGCCTCCAGGTAGGCCATTTGCGGCTGCAGCTTCGAAAACGCCAGCCGCGTCTGGGCCTTCAGGCCGGCAATGGTGTCCTTGAAATCCGCGCGCTTGCGGTTGTGAGCGGGAATGGCCGCGAGCAACCGGCGCACCACCGCGGCCGCGTCGCCAAGCAGCGCCACCGAGGGGCGGCCGTGCCGCACCATCTCCTGTGGATCGATCTCGACACGGATCAGCTTGAGCGTATCGTCGACCCCCCAGCCCGTATATTGCGCGTGCAGCCGGGTGCCGATGCCGATCGCCACATCCGCTTCGGCCCACAATTTATGCCCGGCGGGAAAGGGCAGGCTCAGTTCGTGGCGCGCATCGAGGACACCGTGCCCCATGCGATAGGCAACGACCGGCGCTTGCAACATCTCCGCCAGCAGCGTCACCTCGCGGGAGGCATGCAACGCCCCGCCGCCCACCAAGATCATCGGCCGCGTGGCTTGGCCCAGGGCCTTGGCGGCGGCGGCGATAGCATCATCGTCGGGCTCGGGCTGAGGCAAGGGCTCGGGCGGGCTCGCCAGCGCAAGGTTCGCCGTCCTACCCCAGACATCGAGGGGACATTCGAGCGCCGCCGGCCGCGGCCGGCCGGCCAGCATCTGGCGCAAGGCCTCGTCGGTCAGCGCGGCCGCCTCGTGCGCGGCGCTGATGCGCGCCGCCCACTTGGTAAGCCGTTGCGCGATACCGAGCTGATCAGGAATATCGTGCAGAAAGCCGGTATCGCGGTTGACGTAGGCGAGCGGGATCTGTCCCGCGATCGCCAGCACCGGCGCGTTATTGCCGTAGGCTTGCGACAACGCCGCCGTGGTATTGAGAAAGCCCGGCCCGGGCACCACGCAGTAGGCGGCTGGTTTACCGGTGGCCATGGCCGCGCCGAGCGCCAAATAGGCAGCGCCCTGCTCGTGCCGGGTATGGATCGGACGCAGGCGATTTCTCTCCGCGAACAGGGCATCGAAGAAGGGATCGTTCTGCACCCCGGGCAAGCAATAGAGGGTGTCGATGCCATGGGCGATCAGACGCTCGATGACGATTTGAGCGGTTGAGCGCCTTGTTGCATCCGCCGTGGCTGACGCCATGGTATTCTCCCACGCCTAAGGTTCAGAGCCGAGGCTGCTTGTTGCCGCGCAAGAGCCTGCGTTTCCTGGGCATCCGCGTCAAGGCAGTAGCCGGCGGCAGGACAGAAAGGCGAAATCGCTTGATGCACCGGCGGCCCAGGGACGTTACAGTCGTTGCCCCAGCACAAGCAAAACGAGGGAGGCGCGCGATGTCGGTGATCTTGGGCAGCGGCGAGCATCGCTATCGGGTGGTGGAGAACTGGGCCAAGCTGCCCGACGGCTGGAGCTTCAAGGACGTTGCCGCCGTCGGCGTCGACAGCAAGGATCAGGTGTATGTCTTCAATCGCGGCGAGCACCCGATGATGGTGTTCGACCGCGACGGCAATTTCCTGCGTTCCTGGGGCGAAGGCGTCTTTCATCGCGCGCACGGTCTCGATATCGACAAGAACGACGTGCTGTACCTGACCGACGACGGCGATCATACGGTTCGCCGCTGCAGCACGGCGGGCAAGGTCGAATTGACGATCGGCGTCCCGGGTAAGCCCGCCCCGTTCATGAGCGGGGAGCCCTTTCATCGCTGCACGCATACGGCGCTCTCACCCAAGGGTGAAATCTACGTTTCGGACGGCTACGGCAACGCCCGCGTGCACAAGTTCTCCCCCGCCGGCAAACTCCTAAAGTCCTGGGGCGAATCCGGCAGCGAGCCCGGCCAGTTCAATATCGCCCATAATATCGCCACCGACGATGCGGGTTGGGTTTACGTCGCCGACCGCGAGAACCATCGGGTGCAAGTGTTCGACGGCGAGGGCAAGTATGAGACGCAGTGGAACAACCTGCACCGGCCCTGCGGTCTTTTCTGCTGCCGCGGCAAGTCGCCGACCTTCGTGATCGGGGAGCTAGGCCCCGGCATGCCCGTCAACTTGAAGGCGCCCAACCTGGGGCCGCGCTTGTCCATTGTCGACGCGCAAGGCAAGCTGCTGGCGCGCCTGGGCGGCAAGGATGGGCCGGGACTTGAGCCCGGCAAGTTTCTGGCCCCGCACGGGCTGGCGCTCGATTCCAAAGGCGCCATCTACGTCGGCGAGGTCGCTTATACCAACTGGAAGACCAGTTTTCCCGAGACGCCACAACCCAAAACGATCCGTTCGCTGCAGAAGCTGGAACGGGTGCTCTGAGGCAAGGCGCTGGCCGCCGCGACAGGACAAGGCCCTCTGATGCCGCAAGCGCTGCCCGCCGTGAGCCTGGTGGCCGTGCCCGGCCGACGCCTAGCGACGCTGGAGCTTGCCGGCGAGATCGAACGGCGCGGGTTTGCCGCGATTTTCGCGCCAAGCCTGTTCGCCAACATGTCGTTGTGCGAAGCGCTCTGCCACGTGACGAAGGAGATCCCCTTCGCCAGCTCGATCGCCCCCATCTATGCGCGCACGGTGGGCGACTTCGCGCAAACGGCCGCCTTCCTGCACGAGGTCTCGCGCGGGCGATTTCGTCTCGGGCTCGGCGTCAGCCATGCGCCGACGCACGCGCGCATGGGGATAAGCGTGGGCAAACCGCTTGGCGACATGCGCAGCTTCGTCGCCAAGCTGCGCGCCCACACGGGCATCGGTGAGCTGCCCCCGATCATCCTGGCGACGCTACGCCGGCAGATGATCGCGCTCGCCGGCGAGATCGGCGACGGCTTGGTGTTTGCCAACGGCGCCCGCTCTCACATGGGCGCTTCCCTGGCCGTGCTTGCCCCGAGCAAGCGGCGCGATCCCGCGTTTCTGGTCGCCAACATGATCCCAACCTGTATCAACGAGGACGTCGAGGCGGCCAAGGCCGCCAACCGCAAAACGCTCACCCCTTACGCCTTGCTCAGCAACTACCGCAACTACTGGAAAGAGGCCGGCTACGTCGAGGAAATGCAGGCCATCGAGCTGGCCATCGCGGAACAGCGCCTGCAGGACATCCCGAAATATCTGAGCGACGCCTGGCTCGCCGACTGCACCTTGTTCGGGGCGCCTGGGCGCGTGCGCGAAGGACTTGAGCGCTGGGTCGACGCCGGCATCGCCACGCCGATCGTGGTGCCATCATCGGCGGCGGGCAACCAGCTCAAGGCCTTCGAGGAGTTGTTCGCGGCGTTTGCCTGAAGGATTGCGCCATGGTCGCTATGATCGACGCGCCGACACTCAAGAGCATGCTCTCCGACGGTCGCGAAATTGCACTGCTCGACGTGCGCGAAGCCGGCCAGTTCGGTGAGGGGCATCTGTTTTTTGCCGTCCCCCTGCCTTATAGCCGCTTCGAGCTCTCGCTGCGGGCGCTGGTGCCGAATGCCGGCGTACGGCTCGTCATTTGCGACGCCGGCGATGGCGTCGCACAACGTGCGGCAGCGCGCGCGGCGGCGCTGGGCTATGACGACGTGGCCCTGCTGGCGGGTGGTGTCGACGCCTGGCAGGCCGCGGGCTACACGCTTTATGCCGGCGTCAACGTGCCGAGCAAGACCTTCGGCGAACTCGTGGAGTTGCAGCGCCACACGCCCCACCTCAGTGCGCAGGAGCTTGCCGCCATGCGCGAGGCCAAGGCGAACTTTGTCATCGTCGACGGGCGGCCCTTCAGCGAGTACCGCAAAATGAATATTCCGGGTGGTATCTGCTGCCCGAATGGCGAGCTCGCCTTGCAGATCCACGCCATCGCCCCCGACCCGAACACCACCATCGTCGTCAATTGTGCCGGGCGCACCCGTTCCATTATTGGCGCACAATTGCTGATCGATTTCGGCGTGCCCAATCCCGTCTACGCGCTGGAGAACGGCACGCAGGGCTGGTTTCTGGCGGGCTTCGAACTCGAGCATGGTGCCGATCGCCGCCACGGCGCGGCCGCAGCAGCGGCCGACCTTGCCGGGCTGAGCGCGCGCGCACGTGCGCAGGCAGAACAAAAAGGCGTGCCGTTCGTCAGCGCCGCCGAGGCACGGCGCTGGCTCGGTGAGCGCGACCGCACCACCTACCTCCTCGACGTGCGCAGTCCGGAAGAATTTGCCGCGCGGGCGCTGGCGGGCTTTGCCAGCGCGCCGGGTGGCCAGCTGATCCAGGCGACGGACCAGTGGGTCGGGGTCAAAGGCGCGCGGCTTCTCCTGCTCGACGCGGAGGGCGTGCGCGCACCGGTGGTTGCCGGTTGGTTGCGCCAAATGGGGCACCACGCGTGCGTGATCGACGGCGGCACGCACGCAGCGGCTGCGCACGACTGGTTGCGCCAAGAGCCCGCGCCCCCTCTCGGGCCCGAGCTCGACGTGCTCTCGGCGCGGCAGGCGGCGGTGGCCCTCGCGCGCGGCGACCTCGCCATCATCGACCTGCGAGCGAGCCTCGGCTACCGGCAAGGCCATATTGCGGGCGCCGTCTGGTCGATCCGGCCGCGCCTTGCCACTGCCTGCCCGCCGCCGGGCAAATCGGTGCTGTTGGTGGCCGACGCGCCGGCGCTCGCGCGCCTCGCGGCCATCGATCTTGCGGCAGCGGGGACCGGCGACGTCCGCCTCCTGAGCGAGGGCCCCGCAGCCTGGGCGCAAGCGGGTCTGCCGATCGTGGCGACACCCGAGGAGCCGACCGATCAAGCGCGCATCGACTTTCTCTTCTTTACGGCCAAGCGCCACGAGGGCACGCAGGAGGCCGCAGCCGCCGCGCGTCAGTACCTCGCCTGGGAGATCGGCTTGATCGAGCAGCTCGATGCCCAGGAGCGCGGCGCTTTTGCCATCGCCTGAACGGCCGATCGGCCTGGCTCAGCGCGCCTTGATGTTGCTGCGCTTGACGTGATCGAGGTTCTTGCCCTCGATGCGGATCAGCTTGACGGGCGCGTCGCGCTTGGGCGAATGCACGACCCCGATGTCATAAAGCTGCGCATCACCCGGCTGCATGCGGTAGGTGCGGACGGGCTCGACCAGGGATGGCGCCTCACCCCTGCCCGGCTCGACGATGCGCCAATCGGTCATCTCGGTCACGCCGCTGGCCTGTCCATAGATGGCCCAGCTCGAGCCGTGGTCGTGCGGGTTGCCGTGCGCGGGCCCGTCATAGACGTGGCCGCAGATGCAAAAACCGAGTTCGGGATCCTCGTACAAGACCTGGCGCGGGTTGGCGCCCGGCGCGCGCTCCTTGAGCTCGCGGGCGATGAAGTCCGGTTCCAACAGCGCCCGTGTCACGAAGCCGGTGACCCTTGCCCTGCCCTGCGGGCCAGCATCGGCCTTCAGCGTCTCACGGATATCGGCGGCGAGCTGGTTAAGAGTGTAGGACATGGCGGCGATCCTTCGTCGAAAGCCAATCGTGCCTGAAAACTTAGCATAGTCGCGCGGGGCCGCCAGCCGCTCACCTCGTGCGCACCCTTTCACGCGGCCGTGACTGCCACTTTTGGCGCCCCTCGTATAAACTCTCCGGGTGCAGAAGGCACCGTAACCCAAGGAATTTCCGCGAGGAGGGAAAATTATGCTCTTTGCCGTTCCCAAATGGCTGTCGGTTGCTGCGACCGCCCTTACCATGCTGGCATTCACCTCGGCCAGCACGCTCGCGGCCGGCGACGACCCGCCGAAGCCGTCCTCCAACCAACCCAAACCGAAAGCAAAGGCGAAACCCAAACCCAAGCCCAAGAGCAAGGACAGCCGGCTCAATCAGGACGAAATCTACAGCCTCGGTTACTGGCAAGCGAAACGGGGCGAGTACCAAGCCGCGCTCGAGACCCTCAAGTCCGCGCCCAATGCCGCCGATCCGCGCGTCGAGACCATGATCGGCTTTAGCTTGCGCAAGCTCGGACGCGTCGAGGAGGCCCTCACCTACTATCACCGCGTGCTGGCCAACTATCCCGAGCGCACGACGACACGGCAGTACCTGGGTGAGGCCTACCTGCAAATGGGCGCCCCCGACCAGGCCAAGCAGCAGCTGGCGGAGATTGCCAAGCGCTGCGGCGTTGCCTGCGAGGACTACCAGTTGCTGTCCCAGGAGATCGCCAAGTACGCCAAAGACGCCGGCTAGCGTCTCCCCTCCCTCGTATGCCCCGCCTGGCGCTGCCGGGCGGGGATGGCAGGGCTCGACAAGGTGCCGAGGAAAGCAATCAGATCGGCCCGCTCGTCCGGGGTCAGTCGCAAACGGCGCTGCAGGCTCGGCGCGAGCGACGGGCGCTGGCGCAGCCCGCCGGCGTAGTGCTTGAGGACCGCGGCCAGGGTGGCCAACGAGCCGTCATGCATGTAGGGCGCGGTGTGGGCGAGCTCGCGCAGGCTTGGCGTCTTGAAGGCCGGCAGGCCGGGCGTCCCGCCCGCGACCAGGCCGCGGCCCATGTCGCGGCCGCCGAGGCCGATGTCGTGGAAGCGGTCGTCGGTGAACCGCCAACCCACGTGACAGAGCACGCAACCTGCTTTGCCCGTGAACAGGCGAAACCCGCGCACCTCATCGGCCTTCAGCGCCTGGCGGTCGCCCTCGATCCAGGCGTCGAAGCGCGTGGGGGGCGAAACCAGCGAGCGCACATAGGCGGCAAGCGCCTTGGCCACGCTGGCCTCGGCAATCGCCGTCTCGCCGGGAAAAGCGGCCGCAGCCGCCGCCGTCAGGCTGCTATCGTCGTTGAGCCGCCGCAGGATCTTCGACCAATCGCCGGCCATCTCGTCGGCTGCCACGATCGGCAGCACGACTTGGGCTTCCAGCGAGGGGGCGCGCCCATCCCAGAAGTAGGCCGAACTCCACGCCAGGTTCCAGAGCGCGGGCGTATTGCGGTTGAGCGCCTGGCCGTTGAGCCCCTGCGCCCGGCGGCGGCCGTCGCTGAAGCCAAGCTCGGGCCGGTGGCAGCTGGCGCAGGAGCGCCGGCCCTCGCCCGACAGCCTGGGATCGCTGAATAGGCGCGCACCAAGCGCCACTTTGGCGGGCGTGATCGGGTTATCGGCCGGCGCGGGAGGCTCAATGGCGCGTTTGAACAGGGCCCGCCAGGCCGTCTCGACGCGCCAGGCGTCTTGGGGGCTTGCGGCCGACGCGCCTGCGAGCAGCAGCAGAACAGTGGCGGCGGCCGCCAGCGATCTTTTGCCCTGCGGCATGCCCTTGCCTCGCGCTGGTGTTCCTTGCCAAGTTCGACCCTGCTCGCAAGAGATCCCCTTGCGCCGTCGCAGCCGCCCAAGCCCCCGGGTTTGATCGCTCCCAGCCTTCCTGAATTTCATTCTGCTCGCAAGCCCAATGCCGCCTCGCCCCTCTGACCCACCCGCGCCTCCGAGCGGCTCCAGCCGCCTGCGGGTCTGGCTTCTGCTGATCGCGGTGTCTTGGGGGTTCAACTGGCCGGCCGTCAAACTCGCGCTCAACGAAATGCCGATCTGGAGCATGCGCACGGTTGGCCTCACGATCGGCAGCGCGCTGATGTTTTTGCTGGCCAGGGCTTCTGGCCGCGCCTGGCGCGTGGCCCGGCGCCAATGGCCGCCCCTGATCCTGGCGGCGCTTTTGAACATGACGCTCTTCAACGTCCTCACGGCGGTGGCGCAAACCTTGATGCCCACCTCGCGGGCGGTAATCCTCGCCTACACCATGCCGCTCTGGACCGCGCTGTTGGCGCGCATCTTTTTGGGCGAGCGCCTATCGGCGCGGCAATTGACGGCGCTGGCGCTGGGCGCCGCCGGGCTCGCCGCCGTGCTGGTCCCGCTCAGATCTCAGCTGGGCACGCCGAGCCTCGATGCGGCCGTCGCCGCCATCCTCGGCGCCGCCATCGCCTGGGCCGCGGGCACCATTGTCGTGAAACGTGCCGCCTTCACCAGCGACCCCGTCGTCACCACGGCCTGGCAACTCGCCATCGGCGCCATCAGCGTGGCATTCGGGGCGTTCGCCTTCGAAGGCGCCGAGCTCGCCGCCTTCAGCTTCTGGCCGACGAGCGTCCTGGGCTGGGGAGGCCTGCTCTACAACAGCGTGATCGGCATCGCGCTCAGCTACTTTCTGTGGTTTGGCATGGTCGCGCGCCTGCCCGCCGCGACGGCGGCGATCGGCGTGTTGCTGGTGCCGGTGGTCGGCGTGACGGCCTCGATGGCCATTATCGGTGATGAGCCGAGCCTCACCGATGCGATGGGCTTCCTCTTGATCACCACGGCGGTCTTCATCACGACGCGTCAGGACAAGGGCGCCGCCGAGCGCGCGGCCTGAGCCGGCCGCGCGCCGCCGGCAAAGCCTGCATCAGGCGAGGCGATCGCGCAGTTGGGCGAGCGCCTCGGGCGTATCGACATCCTCCAGCACGGCGGCGGCCTCGAGGGGGACTTCGCGGATGGCCTCGGGGTGACTGGCGAATAGTCGCCGGGCGCCCGTATCGCCCTCAAGTTCGAGGATCTTTGCAAAGTAGGTGGCTGGCCACAGCACCGGATTGCCACGGCGCCCGCCATGCACGGGCACGACAATGGCCTTTGCCTCGGCTGCCATGAAGGTCTCGATCAGGCGATCGAAATCGGCCGGCCGCAGCATCGGCATATCGCCGAGCGCCACCAGCGCGCCACGGGTCTCCTGGGGCAGGGCCGCGATACCGGCTTTCAATGAGCTCATGAGACCGCTGGCATAGTCGGGATTGGCAACGAAGCTCACCGCCAGGCCGGCGAGCGCCGCGCGCACCTCGGGCGCCTGATGGCCGGTGACCACCAGCACGGGGCGCGCGCGCGAGGCCAAGGCACAAGCCACCACGTGGCGCACCATCGGCGCGCCGGCGATCTCGCACAAGAGCTTGTTGGCGGGCCCCATGCGCGTTGACCGCCCGGCGGCGAGCACGATCGCAGCCACGGGGGCGCGCGCGGGCAACCGTTCCTTGTCCTCAGCCATTCGAGCACCACCCGCTCGGCGCGGCCCAGGCCGTTCCGGCCTTGGGCGTTCCGGCACGCCCACCTCGCGCAACGTCACTTGCCCAAATGCTGCGCCCAGAACGCCAGCATGCGTTCCCAGGCCTGTTCGGCGGCGGCGCGATCGTGCACATCGCGCTGCTCGTTCATAAAGGCATGTTCGGCCTCGTAGCGAAAAACGTCCGCCGTCTTGCCGGCCGCCTTCAGCTCGGCCTCGAACTTATCGACCGCGGCCGGCGTGCACCAGTCGTCGCGGTTGGCGAAGTGGGCCTGCAGCGGCACCTTCACGTCCTTGGCCGAGGCCACCGTTTCCGGCGGCAGCCCGTAGAAGCACACGGCCGCGCCAATTTCGCTGATGCGGCAGGCGCCGAGCACGGTGACCGCACCGCCGAGGCAGAACCCGGTCAGCCCGACCTTCGCCCCCGCGGCCTTGAGAAACTGGGCGGCGCCGCGCACGACCTGATCGGTCGCCTCGAGGAAGTTCAGCGAATTCATCTCCCGACCGGCGGCCTCGGTGTCGTGGTAGGGCACGACCGTGCCGGCATAAAGATCGGGCGCCAGGGCGTCGTAGCCCGCGAGCGCGAGGCGATCACAAATGCCCTTGATCTGCTCCTGCAGCCCCCACCATTCCTGAATCACGACGACGCCCGGGGCGCGGGCGCGCCCCGCCTGGGCAAGATAGCCCTCGGCCCCACGACCGTCCGGCCGGCTAAATCCGATCCTGGTACCCATCGCGCGCTCCTCGTGTGTTGCGTTGCAGGCTTGCGAGGCTAGAGACTAAACATCACCTTCCGACTTGAGCCAGCGGACCGCGGTGCGAAAGGCCTCCAGCGTGCGGGCGACATCGTCCGGCCCATGCACGGCGGACACGAGCCCGCCCGGTGCGCCCATGATGTCGACCCCATTGGCGAGCATGGCCAGACGCAGGCGGTAGCACAGCTCGGGATTGCGCGCACCCTTGAGACCCTCGAAGCCGAGCGCGAGCGGATCGAAACGGGCCGGATCGATCGCCAGGCGCTTGGGATTGGGAAAAATCAGGAAGGCGGAGGCTTCGCCATAAATCCCCCAGGGGACGGCCTCCTCGATCAGGACTTGGGTCAGGCCGTGGCGCAGCTCGGCGGCGGTGCGCTCGGCCACCGCACAGAGGTCCTCGTGCTGCAGACGGCTCAACATCGCCACCCCGGCGGCGGCGCTGAGGGGATTGGCGTTGAAGGTACCCTGATGCCCGATCTTCTCGCGCTTGGCTGCCGCCGCGGCCCCCGCGTCGAGCTGGTCGAGAATGTCGGCGCGGCCGGCGACCGCGCCACCCGGCAAGCCGCCGGCCAGGATCTTCGCCAAGATGCACAGATCCGGCGCGACGCCAAAGCGGCCTTGCGCGCCGCCCCGCGACCAGCGAAAGCCGGTGATGACCTCATCGAAAATCAATAGGACGCCGTGTTGGCGCGAGAGCGCGCGCACAGAGGCGAGAAAGCCCGGCGGCAATGGCACCTGGCCCCACGACGCCCCCGAGGGCTCGAGCACCATGGCGGCAACGTCGTTTGCGGCCTCCAGCGTCCGCGCCACGCGTTCCAGATCGTCGACCGGCAGCAGCAGGGTTTCCTCGACCAGACCGGGAAGAATGCCGGCGGGCACTCCGCCGTGGAAGTGCGACATGCCGCCGGCCGCGACCCCATCGTGCCAGCCGTGAAAATGCCCAACGAAGCGAATGACCTTGCGCTTGCCGGTGAAGGCGCGCGCCAGGCGCAGGGCCAGGTGGGAGGCCTCCGTGCCCGAGGCGGTGAAGCGCACGCGTTCGGCACAGCCGATCAGGCGCGCGACCAGCTCGGCCCAGGCGACCTCCAATTCATGGGCTGCGCCCCAGTGCGTGCCGAGCTCGAGTTGGCGCGCCACCGCCGCAATCACGCTGGCGTGGCCGTGCCCCAGCAACAGCGCGCCATGCCCGCCGAAGTAGTCGACGTACTCGTTGCCATCGACATCCCATTTGCGGCTGCCGGCGGCCTTGCTGGCGTAGATCGGGTAAGGCAGCAGCGTGCGGCTGTCGTGCGTGAGACCCGCGGGAATCGATTGGCGCGCCCGGCCATAAAGGGCGGCAGAGCGCGGGGTTCGGGCCCTGTAGGCCCGCTCGATATGAGAATTCGTCGTCGGCTCAGTCATGGCTCCTCGGCCCTTACCCTAAAGCTCTATTCTGATGTTGCCGCCGGCATCAAGCCTGGCGCTGGCGCCAGGCGGCACGAGACAGGTCGCATCGTACTCCTCCACGATCAGGGGTCCCGTGTGCGCCGTTGCCAGGGCCGAGCGGGGCAGGATTGGCGTCTCCAGCCAGCCTTGCTGCGCCCCGAAATAGGCCCGGCGCGGCGGGCCGGGCGGCGCTTCGCGCCGGCCCACGACCACACTGGCCGGCATGGCTGGCCCCGAGCGCACGCCCTGCCCCACCACCTGGATCGAAACCAGCTCGACGGGCTCGGCCGCGCCGGCGCGGTGTCCATAGGTGCGCTCGTGCTCGCGCCCGAAGGCCTCCTCCAGATGCTCGACCATGGCGGCATCGAACGGCCGCTCCGGCACGGGCACCGTCAGATCGAAGCTCTGTCCGTGGTAGTGCAGGGCCGCGGACCGGCGCAGGCGCGCCCGCTCGCCCGTGAAGCCCTCGCTTTCGAGCTGCGCCAGCGCTTGGCTTGCGAGCGCGTCCCAGGCCGCCTCGATGGCGGCGAGATCGGCGCCGCGCAGCCGCCGCCGGAAGGTGCGCGAATAGTGGTGCTCTACGTCCGCCCAGAGCAGGCCAAAGGAGGAAAACAGCCCGGGTGCGGGCGGCACGATCACCTGGGAGATAGCGAGCGAGCGCGCCATGCCGCAGGCGAACAGCGGTCCGTTGCCACCGAAGGCGAACAGCGCACATTGCCGCGGGTCCCGCCCGCGCTCGGTCGAAACCGCCTTGATGGCACGGATCATGTTGGAGGCGGCGATGTCGTGGGCGCCCAATGCCGCCGTCGCCAGATCGAGGCCTAAGGGCTTGGCGATTTTTGCCGCGAACACCTCTGCCGCCTTGGCGGCATCGAGCGGCAGGGCCCCGCCGATGAGATGCTTGGGGTTGATGAAGCCCAGGATCACATTGGCGTCGGTCACCGTCGGCACCTCGCCGCCGAGGCCGTAGCAGACGGGCCCCGGCGACGCACCGGCGCTTTCGGGTCCCACCTTGAGGCTACCGCCGGCATCGAGCCAGACGTGCGATCCACCGCCGGCGCCGACCTCGGCCAGATCGATCGCCGGCACCTTGAGGGTGTAACCCGCACCCGTCAGCAGGCGTGAGCCGGTCATAATACCCGCGCCGACCGCATATTCGTGCGCGCGCATCAGCTCGCCGTCCTCGACGATGGAGGCTTTGGCCGTGGTGCCCCCCATGTCGAAGGTAATGATCTTGTCCACGTCGATAGCGCGCGCGAGCGCCTGCGCGCCGACCACGCCGCCGGCGGGGCCCGACTCGATGATATGCATGGGCCGCTCGCTTGCCGTCGCACTCGTCATCAAGCCACCGTTCGACTGCATGATGAGCAGGCGCGCAGCAATGGAGGCCGCATCGAGCCGCCGGCGCAGCGCGCCGAGGTAAGTGGCAACGATCGGCATTACATAGGCGTTGATCACCGTGGTCGAGGTGCGCTCGTATTCCTTGATCTCCGGCAAGACCTGATAAGAAATCGACAAGGGCATCTGCGGCGCCATGCGCCTGACGATCTCGCCCAGCATCAGCTCGTGCGCCGGGTTGGCGAAGGAGTTGAGGAGGCAGACGGCGATCGCCTCTACCTTCTCGGCCAGCAGGCGCGCAACCGCGCGTTCGGCGTCGGCGGTCTGCAACGCCCGCTCGACGCGACCGGTGTGGTCGATGCGCTCGCCGACGGTCTGGCGCAGGTAGCGCGGCACCAAGGGTTCCGGCTTCGACCAGGCAAGGTCGTAAAGGCGCGGCATGCGTAGCGTGCGAATTTCCAGCACGTCGCGGAAACCCTCGGTGGTGATGAGCCCGACGCGCGCACCCTTGCGTTCCAGGATGGCATTGGAGGCCACCGTGGTGCCATGGCGGATTTCTTCGATCGCCGCCGCCGAGGCGTCGCCTTGCTCGAACACCTGGCCGAGCCCCTCGACGATGGCGCGGGCGTAATCATCGGCGCTCGATGACACCTTGAGCGTGTGAATTTTGCCATCCGAGCCCAACAGCACGATATCGGTGAAGGTGCCGCCGATGTCCACGCCGACGCGATAGCGAACCATGGCTTACTCCTGCGCGCCCGCTTGCGGCTGCGGCTCCTCGCGCTGCACGACCGGGGCGACGCGCCAGCCGCGCTGCTGCCTGAGGTGCGCGCGGCGCTCGGCAGTTGCCGCAAGATCGACGGTGCAGGCCGCGGCAGCGAGCACCACGCCGTAGTCGGCGGCGGCCTTTGCCGGGCTCAAGAGTTCGTTGCGTACGTCCCACAACACCGCATTCGGATCGCGTTCGAGCGGGTCGCCCCAACCGCCGGCGCCGGCCAGCACGTGCCGGAACACGTCGCCCTGCTTGATGGTCATGGTGAACTTGCCGGGCAGGCTGCGATTTTCCTGGGCCGGATTGAGATAGTTCTCGGAGGGGGCACCGGGGCTGCCGCCATAAAGACCGAAGGGCCGGTGGTCGCGCCGGTCGGCGCGGACCTGCAGTACCCCTTCCGTCTCGTTGAAGCGATAGTCGCGCCGAAACGGCACGCCGCCGCGGTATTTTCCGGCGCCGGCCTTGTCGGATACGAACTCGTAGGCCAGAAGCGAGATCGGTTGCTCGGCCTCGGTCACCTCCACCGAATGCGACGCCATGTTGGCGAACATGTGGGAGTTGCCGTCGAGCCCGTCCGCCCACGGCCGCGCCCCCCAAGCACCGCAGGTGAAATCCACGTAGACGAAGGGCTGGCGCTGCTGATCGTAGCCACCGATGGAGATGCCGGTATTGCCGCCGTCGCCGGCCGCCTTGACCTTGTCGGGCAGCATCATGGCCAAGGCGCCAAACATGCAATCGGTCATGCGGAAGCCCGTCAGGCCACGCGCCGCGCAGGCGGCCGGCAGCACGGCGTTGCCAACCGTGCCCGGCGGACAGATCACCTCGATGGCGCGAAACACCCCCTCGTTGTTGGGAATGTCGGGGGGCAGCACCGAGCGCACGGCCGTGTAGGAGGCGGCCTTGGTGAACGACAGCGTATTGTTGATGGCGCCCTTGACTTGAGGGTTGCTGCCCGTCCAATCGACAACCATGTGGCCACCCCGCTTGCGGATAGTGACAAAGAGCCGGATCGGCTTGCCATAATCGATGCCATCGTCATCGATCCAGTCCTCGAAACTCCATTCGCCGTCGGGCAGCTCGCCGAGCGCGGCCCTGGTCAGCCGTTCGGCATGATCGATGGTTGCTTGCAGCAGGACTTTGGTGGGCTCGGCACCGTAGCGCGCCACCAGCTCGGCGAATTGTTTTTCCGCGATATGGCAGGCCGCGAGCTGCGCCCGCAGGTCACCAAACAGCTGCACGGGCAGGCGCACGTTCTTCTCGATGAACGTCAGGATCGTTTCATTTGGCTTACCCGCGGCATAGAGCTTCATCGGCGCGATGCGCAGCCCCTCGGCGTAGATTTCCGTGGAGTCGGAGGCATTAGAGCCGGCGACGCGGCCACCGACATCGCAGTGGTGGCAGACCGTGCAGGCAAATGCCAACCGCTCGCCGGCGTGAAACAAGGGCTTCATCACGAAAATGTCGGGCAGATGCATGCCGCCGTCGAAGGGATCGTTCATGATAAAGACGTCGCCCTCCGCGATCGCATTGCCGAAGTGGCGCATGATGGCCGCCATCGCGGTCGGGACGGATCCGAGGTGACCGGGCAGGGTCAGGCCTTGCGCGGCGAGCCGTCCCTCGGCATCGGCAAAGCCGGTGGAGTAGTCCATGTTGTCTTTCAGCACGCCCGAATAGGTGGTGCGGAACACCGTCAAGGCCATTTCGTCGGCGATGGAAAAAATTGCGTTCTTGAAGAGCTCGAGCGTGATCGGATCAACGGTTTCGGCCATCCCAGCATCTCCCAAGATCGTTTGAGCCCCATGGTGGGCACCTGCCAGGCAACGGCCGGCGGCGGCAATCCCCTCAGGTGCGCTCCAGGACGGTGAGACCACGCCGGCGATCGATCAGATAGATGAGGCCGCGCTCATCGACGGTCAGATCGTTGCTCGATACGCCATCGGTGCCCGGGGGTACGTCGGGCAAGAAGTGGGCAACCTCGCGCAAGGCGTGCGGATTGCCGACGTCGATGATGCGCAGGCCGTGGGCGAACCAGGCGAAGGGGATTTCGCTGCCGGTCACCTTCTCGCACGGCTGATGGCAGGCCGTCATGGGGGCCGAAGGACGGCCTTCGATGCCCTCGACCTGAAAGCTGCCGACCGGCACCGGGCAGCACTCATCGGTGATGTCGACCATCCAGGCGAAGGCCGCCACGTCGTGCTCGCCGCGCTGCACGTCTTCGTCCGCGACAACGAGGTAGCGACGGCCGTTGATGGCGAACGGCAGGGGCAGCGCGGTGTGTGTGGGACAGGTATAGGGCGGCCGCCAATTGAAGCCCGCCAGCAGGCGTGGGTGGGCGAGATCGTCGATGTCGAGGATGACGAAGCCGCCCTTCCAGTAGCTGGTGTAGAGCCGGTTGCCCAGGCGCAAGGGGTGATGGCAGCGATAGGCGTCCTTGTCCCAGCTCGGCTGTTCGCCCCCCGCCGTCCATTGTCCCGGCATCCACCAGCGCCCGACCTCCTGCGGCTGCTGCGGGCGTTCGAGATCCATGCTCAGCATGACGGTGCCGACGAAACCTTCCAGCGTCGCCGACAGGTAGGCGTAGCGGCCGTCGAAATCAAAGCGGTGCACGCCCTTGCCGACGGTGGTCCAGCGCGTGATCTCGCGCGGCTTGGCCGGGTTGGCCACGTCATAGATGCCAAGGCCGCTCTTGAAGTCGTCCGGCAGCGGGCGCCGGTCGGCCCCGTTGATCTCGTGATTGACGAGCATGATGCCGTTGGCGACGCGCACCTTGTGGGAGTGCGTACCCGGCGGCATGCCCAGCGTGGCGAGCACCCGCATAGCGCTTGGATCACGCACGTCCACGATCGAGGTCCCGTGCGGGCTCGCCATGTGGCCGATGTAGGCGATGCCATCGACGACAACGACCTGGCCGCCACCGGCACAGTCCAGGTAGCCCACCTGCCGCAAACCCACGCCCGTGCCCAAGGCTCGCCTCCTGCCCTCTTCTCACCCAAGCTCAGTATCGGGGAGGCTGCAAGTCTCCCGCAAGCTCCCTTTGGCCGCGGCAAAAACTCAACGCCAGCGCCCCGCTCGCCAAGCGACAAGCATTGCTTAGCGCGACGGCGCTTGGCTCCAGGCCAGCACGGAGGGCAGCAGCACGGCGCCGCCCACGATGGCCAGGGCGACCAGATCGAGGGTGCTGAGCTTGGTGCCCAAGAGCAGCGCGGCCATGGCGGTCCCGACGGGGCCCACCAGGCAGCTGAAGAGGCCCACGCGCCCCACCGGCAGATGCCGCAACGCATAATTCGACAGGATATAGACCCCGCCAGAGACGACGAGGCCCAGGTAGATGAGGGAGATGAGCGCCGGCCGGCTGGCGTCGAAGACGTGTGCGCCCGTCGCCGGAAAGAACGCCATCAGTAGCGCTGTCAACATGGCACCGGACGTCAATTGCCAGCAGGAGGTGACAAGCGGATTGGCGCCGGCCTGCGCGGTACGGCGGGCAAGCAGCGCGTTGACCGCCGAGGCAATGACGCCGCCCGCCACGCACAGGTCGCCGAGCCAACTGCCGCCGCCGTGCTCATTTTGCCCCCACACCAACAGCATGGTGGCGGCAAAGGCCATCGCCGCGGCGGCCAGGACGGTCATTTCCAGACGCTCGCCAAGCACCAGGTAACCCAGCAGGGGCATCAGCAGCGGGGTGAGGCTCCAGAACACCGAGCCATTGACGGGGGAGGTCATGGTGAGCCCGAAGGAGACGACCAGCGTCACCAAGCCGGGCTCCAACAGCCCCATCACCAGGGGCCGCCAACCGACGCCGCGCAGGTGCGCCTTGGCGCCCGTCACCGCCACGATCAGCCACAAGGCCACGGCGGCGAGCGCGAGGCGCAGCGTCACGAATTCGCCGACGGCGATCTCTGCGACCGCTAACTTGGTCACCGGCGTCGCCGAGGACCACAGGCAAACGGCGCCGAGCATGGCGAGGCTGGCCAGCGCAGAGAGGGATTGGGTCACGCGGCGTCTTCGGGCGATTGGGAGAAGCGGGAACGGCAGGCCGGGCGGCAGGGATGTTGCGCCCAAAGGCTTCTCACACCGGCCCGCGGTCTCGCAAGGGCGCGAGGCTTGCCGCGGACGCCGGGCACCCCCGCGGTCAGTGCGCGCCAGGGGCGCACCCGCCAACCTGCGGGCAGGCAGCCAGGGCAGCCAGGCGCCGATTAGGGCTTGCGCGGCGCCAGCCCATTGAGGATCAGGGCGTGGGCTGCCTCGGCGATGCGCCGCAGCGGGGTTTCGCCGTCCCAGAGCGCAAAGCGGCGCCCGATCATGTCGGAAATCCCCATCAGCGCCCAGGCGCGGACCTCGGCATCGCCCGGGAGGATTTCGCCGCGTGCCTCCGCGGCGAGGAGCCCGGCGCGGTAGCTTGCCGCGAAGTCCTGGTAATAGCGCTGGAACACGGCAGCATCGACAAACTGCGCCTCGGCAACGACCCGGTAGAGATCGGGGTTGGCGCGCACGAACTCCAAAAACGCCCGCAAGCCGCGGCGCTCGGCCTCGAGCCGGTTGGGGGCCGCGGCGATCGCCAAGGTCAGGTGACGGCGCAGCCGGCGCCCCATGCGCAACACCAGTTCGCGCAGGACGTCCTCCTTGCTGCGGAAATAGAGATAGAAGGTGCCCTGGCCGACCGCGGCCTGCGCCGTGATTGTGCTAATGGAGGCCTCGGCAAAGCCCTTGCTGCCGATTTCGCGCTGGGCGGCATTGAGGATCTTTTGCCGCGTGCGCTCCCCGCGGCGGGTCTTGGGCGCCGGTAGGGGCGGCGTAGGATTTGGATCAGACATGAACTTAATGTCATGTTGCATGCGGCACAATGCCGGCAGAGCCTCGAAACTCTTTGGCCTTGACGGCCAATTTTGGCAACGTTAGCGTAAACTGAAACATGACTCAATACTCAGGTTTTTCTGGAGAGGTTGCGATATCGTCGCTGAGGAGGTCGTTATGCCAAGGGTTCATGCCGCGGCGCTGGGGGCGGTGGCCGTGCTCGGCTCGATGGGGCTCGCCGCAGCCCCGGCGCTCGCCAAGGACGTCAAAATCTGCCTGATCGCCGGCAAGACCGGCGCGCTGGAAGCCTACGCCAAGCAAACCGAGAACGGCTTTCTGATGGGTCTGGAATACCTGACCCAAGGCAGCAACAAGGTCGGCAACGACAAGCTTGAGGTCATCGTCAAGGACGATCAGCTGAAGCCCGACCGCGGCAAGTCGCTATTGGAAGAGTGCTACGGCGACGACAAGGCCGATCTCGCCGTCGGCACCACCGGCTCGCCCGTCGCGCTGGCCATGCTGCCGGTGGCCGAAGAGCACAAAAAGGTGCTGATCGTCGAACCAGCGGTGGCGGACAGCATCACCGGGGACAAGTGGAACCGCTATATCTTCCGCACCGGCCGCAGCTCCTATCAGGACGCGCTGGCCGGCGCCGCCGCCTTCCCGAAAAGCGGCGAGGTCGCCGTCGGCATGCTCGGCCTCGACACGGCGTTTGGACGCGACGGCGTCGCCGCTTTCAAACAGGCCATTGCCAGCATCCGGCCGAACGTGAAGGTGGTGGCGGAGGAATATGCGGCTGGGAACACGGCAGACTTTGCGCCTTTCGCCGAGCGGCTCTTCAACGCCTTGAAGGACAAGCCTGGCAAGAAAGTGATCGGCTTCATTTGGGCCGGCCCGCATCCCATGGCGAAGTTCGTCGACATGAAGCCCGAGCGCTTCGGCATCGAGCTGGCGCCGGGGGGCAACATTCTCCCTGTCATGAATGCGTGGAAACAGTTCGCCGGGACCGAAGGCGGCATCTACTATTATTACGACTTCCCCAAGAACGCCGAGAACGATTGGCTGAAGGCCGAGTACCAGAAGCGCTACGGCGCACCGCCCGATTTCTTCGTCGCCGGCGGATTTGCGGCGGCCGCGGCCGTGGTTGCGGCGCTCAAGCAGGCCGGCTCCAGCGACAGTGAGAACTTGATTGCCGCTATGGAGGGCCTCACCTTCAATACGCCCAAGGGGCCGATGACCTTCCGCAAGGAAGACCATCAGGCGCTGCAGGACATGTATCACTTCCGCATCAAGAAGGACGCCAAGGACAACGACGTCCTGGAGCTCGTGGGCACCATCGCGGCCAACGAAATGCCGCTGCCGGTGCGCACGAAGCGCTGACCGCAAGCGCCACGCGGCGCGCGCGGGGCTCCGGGCAACCGGCCGCCTGCGCCGCAGCATCCCCGGCAAGCGCGGTATCCGTAACGGACACCGCCTTGCGTCCACTCCCCGGCAAGGCGGCTCGTCGCTGATGAGCATACCTGTGTTGGAGACACGCGAGCTCTCCATTCGCTTCGGCGGCCACCTCGCCGTCGCCGGCGTGAGCGCGGCCTTTCGGGCCGGCACGCTCACGGCCATCGTCGGGCCCAACGGGGCCGGCAAGACCACCTATTTCAACCTGATCTCGGGGCAGTTGCCGGCGAGTGCCGGCAGCGTGCTGCTCGCCGGTCGCAACATCACCGCGCTCAAAGCCCCCGCGCGCGCCCGGCTGGGTCTTGGCCGGGCCTTCCAGCTGACCAACCTCTTTCCACAACTCAGCGTCCACGAAAACGTCCGCCTCGCCGTGCAGGCCAAGGACGGAGGCGGCGGCAACATCGCCTCGCGCTGGACGCGCCGCACGGACTGGATCGATCGCGCCGATCGCTTTCTTGCCGCGGCCGACCTGGCCGACAAGCGCAATCTGCGCGCCGCAACCTTGCCGCACAGCGACAAGCGCAAGCTCGAAGTGGCGATCATGATGGCGCTCGAGCCGCACGTGTTCATGTTCGATGAACCGACCGCGGGCATGTCGGTCGGCGACGTGCCGGTGATCCTGGACCTGATCCGGCAGCTCAAGGCCGAGGGCAGCAAGACGATTTTGTTGGTCGAGCACAAAATGGACGTGGTGCGCAGCCTCGCCGATCGCATCATCGTGCTGCACAACGGTCGCCTGGTCGCGGATGGAGCACCCGCCGAGGTGATCGGCTCGGCGATCGTGCAGGAGGCCTACCTCGGGATTGCCGCCGGGAGTGCTAAGCATGGCTGAGCCGCTGTTGACCCTTGCCGGCGTGCACACGCACATTGGGCAGTACCACATCCTGCAGGGCGTCGACTTCGTCGTACCGGAAGGCGAGCTGACCGTGCTGCTCGGGCGCAACGGGGCTGGCAAGACCACGACGCTGCGCACCATCATGGGCTTATGGAAGCCGAGCCGGGGTCAGGTGAGGTTTGCCGGCCAGGCCATCGGCGGTTTGCCCGCCTACGCCATCGCCCGTGCCGGCATCGCCTACGTGCCGGAAAGCATGGCCGTGTTCTCCGACTTGAGCGTGGAGGAGAATATGCTGCTGGCGGCACGCGATGCCCCGTTGCAACGCGCCCGGCTCGACTGGGTGTTTTCCTTCTTCCCGGCGCTGCAACGCTTCTGGACGCATCCGGCCGGCACGCTCTCGGGCGGGCAAAAGCAAATGCTGTCCATCGCCCGCGCAGTCGTTGAGCCGCGACGCCTGCTGCTGATCGATGAGCCCACCAAGGGTATCGCGCCGGCGATCATCGACAACATGATCCGGGCTTTTCGCGAGTTGAAGCGCGAACGCACGACCATCCTGCTGGTGGAGCAAAATTTTCGCTTTGCCGAGGCCCTGGGCGACTGGGCAGTCGTCATGGACGACGGCCGCATCGTGCATCGCGCCAGCATGGCCGATCT
>Ga0075433_10000351_pt1 | contig 28750 bp, 19 predicted proteins | sample RhiMethybrSRZTD2_FD_75299 | JGI IMG/M metagenome (GOLD analysis project Ga0075433, IMG submission 75299) | Populus rhizosphere microbial communities from Tennessee, USA - Rhizosphere MetaG P. TD hybrid SRZTD2 | ecosystem: Host-associated > Plants > Roots > Rhizosphere > Soil | place: USA... | reverse complement strand
AGGTCTTTCGGGCGGGTAACAATTCCCAATAGGGCGTGTTGGACGTTTGTACTGCAGATGTTTAGCCTTCTACTTGTGCGAAACTCCCGGTCGGCCGCAGTAACGGCGCTGTGAAGTCCCTCCGCATTCCGCAACGGAAAGGACCGCTCACCCAAGGCTACGTGAACAATGAGGTATTCAGCGCTAAATGTGAATCGCGTGCCCAAGCGCTGCGGCAGTGGCTTCGTGCACGGATTCACTTAGGGTAGGATGGGCGTGGATGGTCGCTTCAATCTCTTCAAACGTGGCCTCGAGGGTCATCGCCAGACCTAATTCAGCAATCAACTCGGTAGCTTCGGAACCGATGATATGGGCACCGAGGATCTCTCCGTAAGGTTCGCTGATGATGACTTTCACGAATCCTTCGGGTTCGCCAGCAGCTAACGCTTTTCCACTCGCTTTGAAAGGAAACTTGCCAACCTTGAACTTTTGCCCTGACTCTTTAGCTGCCTTCTCGGTCATGCCGATGCTGGCAACCTGCGGTTGACAATACGTGCAGCCGGGGAAAACCGTGACTCGTTTCGGTTTGTGATCGGTGAACATCCCCTCCACGGCCTGGGTAGCCTCATAGAACGCGACATGCGCCAGCCACGGAGGACCAATGACGTCACCAGCCCCGTAGACTTCTTCGACCGAAGTCTGGTAGCCCTCGTTGACCTTGATGAAACCCCGCTCCAGTTCAAAGTTCAGCCCGTCAGGAAGCAAGGCAGACACTCCAACGGCCACTAGAGCGACTTCCGCCTGAACAACCTCGGATTTGGAGCCTGCCAGAGTTAACTTTACGCCCTGGGGGGTCACTTCTCCCTTTTCGACTTTCGTGCCGGTGAGAGCTCGAATTCCCTGTCTGGTGAAGGATCTCAGCAGAGTCTCCGATACTTCCTGATCCTCCACTGGCAAGATTTGAGGCATCATTTCGACGAGGGTAACCTGAGTGCCAAAGGCATTGAAGAAGTACGCAAACTCCACACCAATGGCTCCGGCACCAACGATCAGAATTGACGCCGGCTGCTTCTTGAGCACCATCGCTTCTCGGCTGCTGATGACCGTGTTCCCGTCAAAATTCAAACCCGGCAATGCGCGGGGACGAACCCCCGTCGACACCAGCACTTTTCTTCCCTTCAGTATCCTTGTTTTTCCGTCTTTTAACTTGACTGAAACGGTGTCCGGAGCAACAAAGGAACCCTCTCCGAGGACATATTCGATCTTGTTCTTCTTGAAGAGAAATTCGATCCCACCGGCCAATTGGTCTGACACTTTTCGGCTTCGGGCGATAATTTTGGACCAGTCGTAGCTCAGATCATTGAACTTGAATCCAAAGTCACCTGCCCGATGTTTCATCAACTGAAATAGCTCGGCGTTTCGCAACAGGGATTTAGTGGGGATGCACCCCCAGTTGAGGCAGATTCCGCCTGCGCGCTCCATCTCAATGCAGGCTACTTTCTTGCCCAACTGCGCAGCGCGTATGGCACCGACATAACCGGCTGGTCCCCCGCCAACAACGAGGAGATCGTAGATGTCAGACATGGTTAGTCCTTGTCATGGAGTTTGAGCAGTGGAAAACTTGTGCTCTTCAGAGAAGCATCAATGCAGGGTTTTCGAATAATTTGCGGAATTCTACCAGAAACTGGGCCCCGATAGCCCCATCCACGGCGCGGTGATCGCAGCAGAGAGTGACGGCCATGCGTTGACCAAGGACAATCTGATCGTTGGAATTCACGACGGGCTTTTTCACGATGCTCCCAACCGCCAGGATGCCCGCCTGCGGGGGATTGATGATCGCCTGGAAGCTGTCGACGCCAAAGGCCCCGAGGTTAGACACTGTGAAGGTCCCGCCTTGATATGCATCGGGCTTGAGTCGCTTGGAACGAGCCTTTTCGGTGAGCTCTTTAGCTTCGGTGCTGATCGTTTTGAGGCTCTTGCCATCGGCGTTACGAATCACTGGGGTAAGAAGACCCTCTTCCAAGCTCACCGCAAAACCGAGGTGAACATGGCGATGCTTCACGATTCCATTTTCGCTGAACGACGCGTTCAATTGGGGGACGCGAAGCAAAGCTTCCACGCAGGCCTTGAGTACGAAATCGTTGACACTCAGCTTCACACCAGCCGAAGAGAGTGAATCATTAGCTTGAGACCGAAGTTGGAGCATCGGGCCCGCATCCAACTCTGCCTGCAAATAGAAATGTGGAATTTGGCTTTTGCTTTCAACCATGCGCTGGGCAATAATTCGGCGCATGGGCGAAAGCGGAGTCAATTCGGCGTCTGCGGCAGCTGGGATGGGCAATGGCACAACCACAGAGGTGGCATCGTGCGTTTTGGAGGCTGCTGCCAGGACATCTTCCTGAATAATTCGCCCTCCAGGGCCAGAGCCCTCAATGCGGTTCAGATCGAGATTCATCTTGGAAGCGACCTTTCGGGCCAACGGCGAAGCCTTGATTCGTCCTCCTCCGACGTCGCCGATACGGAGTCCGGCACGAGACCCTTCGGAACCAAGCGTTCGTTGGGGAGTTTGAGAAAGCCCCTCCTCGACATCCGCAGTCGCCCGGGCATGTTCAACCTCTGCCAGTTTGGGTTGCGGAGTCCTGGGTTTCTCCTGCGAGATGCGGCGTTTTGGCAAGGCGTGGATCTTCTCGACAGGGTTTGACGAGCCAGGTTCTTCCTCTCCACCGATCAGCGCAATCGGCTCTCCGACGTTGACCTTCTGCCCTTCTTGGACGTAGACGGCGCGCAGAACTCCTTCATCAAAAGCTTCCATCTCCATCGTAGCTTTGTCCGTTTCGATTTCGGCCAAAACATCTCCCATATTGACGACATCGCCTTCTTTTTTAAGCCAGCGCACCACGACTCCCTCCGTCATGGTGTCGCTCAGCTTCGGCATTATGATTTGAGCCATGGGAGAAAATCCTGACTAGAGGTAACAGACTCGATAGACAGCCTCGATAATTTTTTCTTTGCTGGGCAGGACAGCTGCCTCCAACGTCTCATTGTATGGCATGGGGACCTCTTCCTGGGCCACTCGCAGAATGGGGGCGTCTAATTCATCAAAGATGTCTCGCTGAATCTGAAAGGCGATCTCGGCGCCAATCCCACAGAAGGGTTTGTTCTGCTCAGCAATGACACAACGGTGCGTTTTTGAAACGGAGTGGACGATGGTCTCCCGATCGAGAGGTTTGATGGTTCGCAAGTCGAGCACTTCTACTCTGATCCCGTGCTGCGCCAGGTCATCCGCGGCGCTTAAGGCCATGCGCACAGTCTGCGCATAACAGATAATCGTCACGTCCTGCCCCTCTCGCTTCACTTCTGCTTGTCCAAGCGGAATGAGGAGCTCAAATTCCTTTTCTTCGACGGGGCTCGAAACGTTGTAAAGCAGCTCGGACTCCAGGACCAGCACCGGGTTGTCGTCGCGAATGGCGGTCTTAAGAAGCCCTTTGGCATCCCGAGCGGTTGCGGGAACGGCTACCTTCAAGCCCGGAAAGTTGGAATACAGCGATTCCGTAGAGTGCGAGTGCGTTGCCCCCAATTGGTGAGCGGGACCGTTCGGACCACGAAAGACGATCGGAATGTGAAACTGGCCGCCAGACATGGTGAGCATGTTGGGCGCGTTGTTTACCACTTGATCAAAAGCGACGAGAGAGAAGCTAAATGTCATGAACTCGACGATGGGGCGGAGCCCAACCATGGCTGCTCCAATACCCAGGCCCGCGAAGCCGGCTTCGCTGATAGGAGTGTCCAGAACCCGTTTGGGTCCGAACTTGTCGAGCAACCCCTGACTTACTTTATAGGCACCGTTATATTCGGCGACCTCTTCTCCAATCAGGAACACATCGGGGTCACGGAGCATCTCCTCTTCCATGGCTTCATTGAGGGCCTGTCTGTAAGTGATTTCTCTCACTTCTCAGCTCCGTTTACGAAGGTGTATTTGTACAGGTCAGCCAGGGTCGGGTCGAGGCTCTCCTCTGCAAAACGGAGAGCTTCCGCAGACAAACGCTTGGCCTCCCTATCCAGTTCCTGGAACTGGGCCTCATCCATTTTCCCTTCCGCTAGCAAAATTGCTTTAAAGTCGGTGATAGGATCCTCCTGCTTATATTTTTCCAGCTCCTCTTTGGTTCGATAGGTCGCAGGGTCAGACATCGAATGGCCGCGGTAACGGTAGGTGCGGGCCTCCATGAAGAAGGGATGGGGCTTCTTGCGAATTGCGTTCAGAGCGGTTTGAACCGCATCTCGCATGTGACGAACTTCCATGCCACTGGCGATCATCGAGGGCATGTCATAACCCTTGGCGCGGGTTGCAATTTCCTTGACAGAAGCGGCGCGCGTCACGTGAGTGCCCATACCAAAGAGATTGTTCTCTACGATGAAGAGAACCGGCAATTTCCACAGGGCCGCCAAATTGAGCGCTTCGTGGAACGCTCCCTGGTTGATGGCGCCGTCTCCCAAGAAACATAATGTGCACCGATTTTCCCCCCGATATTGGCTGGCGAAAGCTAGGCCGGTGGCAAGGGGGATGTGTCCGCCCACGATGGCGTGGCCGCCATACATATTCCTGGAACGGTCGAAAAAATGCATCGAGCCGCCCAATCCTCGAGAACAACCTGTGGCCTTGCCAAAGAGTTCGGCCATACAGGCGGTTAAGCTCGTACCTCGGGCAATTGCATGGGCATGATCCCGATAGGCTGTGATGATGTAATCGTCATCTCGGGTCGCCGCCAGGGCACCGACCACCACTGCTTCCTGTCCAATATAAAGATGACAAAACCCACCAATTTTCTGTTGCTGATAGGCCTGTGAAGCTCGCTCCTCGAAACGGCGAATAAGGAGCATCTGATACAATAAATTAAGCTCGCTCTCCTTACTCAGAAGAGCGGCGACGTTGTTTTCTAGTGAAATGGTAGCAGGCATAGAGTCTCTAACCTTAGTCAAGCAGTTTTGCGAGAGCCAGACCCAAGATAGAGTCTAAACTAGTCTCTGTCTGTTCAGTCGATTCAACCGATACACCAACCTTCAGGAGTTCCTACAGGATTCATCACGGGCAGTTTTCAAGGCCTGGCACGTAGACCGCAATGCAATCAACCCAGACCTTCGGCAAACAATAGCACTTGCTTTAAGGCGGGATTCAGTCGGTCGGTCTTCAACCTTTGAGACAAGCCGGAGGTAGCGGGCAAATCACAAGCCTCCCTCCCAAATTACAACCCAGAAAATACACGGACCACGATAATTTTTCAACCTAATTCCCGTGACTTGGGGCTAGGCTAATGAGCTAACGCTAGAAGAACCACGATAAGTCCACCATGATCAAACGTAGCAGCCGACCGAAGGCTCGTTCAGGATTCATCAGTCTTTCAATCTCGAAGCTGGATCGGCTTGCAGCTATCGAGTCACTTTTCAAATCTGCCTGGAATAGTTCCTCGTATAGAACCTTCGCGAACTCAGGCGAGGTGGTGACAATTCCCATTTCGTTGTCGGCCCAAAGACTTCTCTGGTCAGCGTTGTGTGAGCCCACATAGGCGAGTGCTGGCCGGCCCTCTTTGTAGTCTATCAGCCAGGCCTTGGTGTGAAGCATTTTGTGAGCTGAATATCCACTGCGCGGAGCCCATCGATAGACTTTGACTCCTTCGTTAATCATTTCGTAAAACTCGGAGCGGCCCGCAAGGTCAATCGACGCTTTGTCAGTGGCCTCCGGCAGAATCAGGTAAATCTTCACCGCATCGCGTTTTTTCATCCCACATTCCAAGTTAGTCAATCCTTCGCAGTTTACTCGGCCACGGAACTCCCTTGCCTTCCGTACCAGCATCCGAGAAATGAGTCGAGCTGAGAAGAACACGTTTTCGATGTAGATATTGTCTTGGGCGGCGGCGAGCGCCGCCATAAAAACGCCGCGATAGTCATAGTCTTTGCCATCCGTATTGGTGGTCAACACCCAGGAGCGGTTGCCCCGGTGCTCCTCGCTCTTCGAGTCGTAGTCTGGATACTGCAATGGCGGAACCTTCACGCCACGCGACCCAGGAATGCCCCGATTGTTGACACGTGCTCGGTTGAACTGGCGAACAAAGCGGTCATTGACGTCGCCTACGACTGCACCACGAGCCACTATCCCCGCATCGTGCCAAGTACGGAACTCCGGGTAGAGGTTGAAGTATCTAGTCGCGAAGCCCAATCCACTCTCAAGAGACATCGATTCGCTGGAGACACTCTTGGTGTGCGACGCCATGGCCCACCAGGTGCGAACATCGGTGGCCAAGAGATGCTGGAAAGTCAAGTTCCAGCCAATTCCGCCCCAGGGATATTCCGGGCCAAACCCTGGAACATACTGCAGCCACGGCCACGGGACGTAGGGAAACGGAAAAACACCACCAATCCATCGCCCGCCGATCGGAAGCGGACCAATGTGCCACGGAAACTCAATAATGCCCTTCCACAAAACGAGCTTCACATTGAACTCGAAGAGCTGGTTGTGCAAGGTTCGCACGGGATCGCTATAGAAGTATGGAAGCTCAACGCTGGGGTGGAACCATCGCAGATTCCCCAAGTCTTGCTTGCCGTCAACAAGGATGTTGATGTCAAAAGGCTTGTTGGGTACGTCCGTGCGCTTCAAACCAAATCGGTCTACGAAGCGCTGCACGCGTGAGCTGCCTTGAAGGTAATCAGCCAAAGAGCCCTGCGGCTTGGTATCCTTTAACTCTGGCACGTGCTCCTCGAAAAGGGATTGCAGCTCTTGGTATACCTCCCAAGCTCGCCTGTAGTCTCGCTGAGATTGGCGGCGTGAGTCATATCGGGTTCCAGCAATCTGCTGAATTTTGGACAGATCACCACAAGACTCGACTGAGGGGCAGCCAAGGCTTCCTTTCAAAAGGCCCTTCAGCTTTTGTCGCAACGGTTTGATCGGCTCTCGTTCGCTGTGTGAAATCAATTTGTAGAAGAGTAAGTTCTTCATTTTGGAGGGGGGAATGTCAAAAAGCAGTGTCTTGTACTTCGTCTTGGCATCTAGGCAAATACCGTCATGAAATTCCTCAATTAGGGCCTCATATTCGTCACCCGTCAGTCCAAGTTTTTTGGCCATCAACCGGTAGGTGACCTCCTTACCTCCACGATCAAGCTTCCAATCGAATTGTTGAATGTTGAGGAAATCCTTGGCGTTGTCGATCAGGTCAACCAGCGCACTATGGTAAGCCTCCCCTGAGTCCAGGAAACGGACATCCGAACCTTGTTTCCCATGGTACGAGCGCCCTGACTTCGGGTTGGTGGCCACAACCCCATCCACGAGACGGGCGAAGGCTTCGCCCGTTACGCCGCCGGGTGCCCACAATTCCACGGGAACGCCATTACCAATCATGGTATGGCGAAGAAGCCACCCGATGGGACCACCCCCGAGCGACTCCTGGAAGCGGTGCTCGAAGGCCTCCCGTTCTTCTAGTTCCAGCATCCATTCACCGGCCGTACGGAGATAGGTCACGAGTCGGCCGCGGTCTGGAGACGGAGGCAGATTATGGATTTCACGATTCAATGTTTCACGTTTAGCCTGATGGAAGACCTTCAACCCAGCCCTCAGAGCGCTGGTTTCCAAAGTCCCCTGGAACCGGCTTGTGTCGCGCACCGTCGCACTCAGCAGGTCCAGGCTAGATATTTTGCCTTCTGAAGGAAGAAGGCGTGAGAGTCTCTCTGGTTCTGCCGGCGTGTCTCCATTTGCCCCGAGCCGAGCCAGGACCTCCTCGCGCGACATGACCGTGTCTATCATAGACCTCTCGAGCTCTCGGAACCTTTCAACGTAAGAGCGCGGGATCCTACGCTGAAACAACAGCACGTGCGTGCCTTCCATGGAATGCCTTTTGAGCGTTTTCAAGTCCGGCGTTGTCCAGTCGACCCTCAGGTTTGCACCCTCGAAGGCAAAAGGTCTTTGGGCAACCACCCCTGTCTGCACATAGAACCAGTAGGCGGAGAAAGGATCTGCAAACAGGCGCTTCTGTAGCTCAGGCAGTGCCTCCTCTTCGAACCACTCTGCTACCAGCGGGTAGGTCTGCCGGATATTCTCCCTGGGTGACGAGGCCGCGAACTTGCGCATCGCCTCGAGATCCTTGAATAGTCTCTTCTGGATCCTGTCGTGCAGGTGGTCAACGGATGCCTGGGAGAGGCGTATTCCGATCGATGTGTCCAACTCGGCGAGGGCCATAGTGAGATACTGCCTCAAGCGCAAGGGCTCGGCGGCCAGCAGAAAGAAGTGTTCAATTTGTTGGACCAACGGTCGCCGAAGGTCCGGGCTGAGCCCTCCTTGGCTAGACGACGTGGCCATCATTCTCTCAAGCACGGCTTCGATGAGTCTGGCGCTCTGGAGTTCGCTCTTCGGGCGCAATTCGGTGTAAGTATCCTCTAACGTCCGGCTCATTCTGGCTTGTCGTGCATACTCATTTTCAACTTCTCCGAGAACCTGCTCTGGGGTGATCTTTTGGTCGATCCATTGCTTCTTGAGCGGCAGCCCGAAGGTTGCCACAAGCAGCGTACTTTCAAGCACGTCCAGCGCGCACGGCGTGGTCCCTTCTGTCAGAGCCTCCATTTCTCTTCCGAATGTCTGAGTGTCGAGTGGAAGAAAGCCTGAGGCCCACGGAAACCTGTGCCCCCACTGCAACCTATGTCGAAACACTTCCTCAAAAACCTTCTTCCTACTTTCGAAAAGCAGATAGTTCAACTGGTTGAGTTGGACGTGCCGCTCCTTCTCGATCAGTTCAGCGTAGGCGCTGGCTTCCTCATCGGGGAAAGACTGCTCCTCCTTCGACTCAGCTGTCCGCTTTAAGCTTCTTGCCAAACGCGCCAGTGCCTCATCGCGATGCCTCTGTTCGACACGGCAACCTTCTATGCGTAACCGTGCCCACTCTTCCGGCGAGACTGCTCTTTCCACGGTTGTCTCGGGCGAGGTCACTCTCGCAAAAATCGATCCCGGCAGAAACGCTCCACACAGCACGGCAACCCATATCCACCGAGTGAACATAGCGATCCAGACCATCCTAGGTTGAGCTTTAAAAGCCGGTTACCAAGCGCCGATCCAGGTAGTGTCTTTCGACAGTACCCAATGGGCTAGCTCGGTACTGTCCAAATTTGTACGATGTTCAATTCTGAGGGAGAGGTGAGTTCATCCGTCACATTCTTCTCGATTCCAAAAAATGTGGCATTTCCCATTCACCACCTTTTCGAGAAGACTGCTTGGAACCACTACTGCAAATTTGTTCGCGGCAGAAGTATTTTCGGGGAGCTGAAAAAATCATCGATAGCGAGCCGAGCTGAGGCCAAATCAGAGCAACGGTTCACCCGCTTCCAGAGATAATGTCCAAAGAAGACCCATTTGTTTCCCCAAGCAAGGAATAGCTTCAGGCGCGGCAGCTGCTCAGCAGGAGAGAAATGAAGTTCCAAACGGTCGCAGAAATAGGCCAACGCCCTCTGATATTCGCGGCCTTCCTCCTCCGGCGTGCGCGGGGCCCCTTCTCCTTCACGACCAGAAGGCGGCGGCCAACCTAAGGCTTCACCAACTTGCCAGAATATCCAGGGACGAGCCGTAGCGGCTCGGGCAACCATCACTCCGTCGCAGCCGGTTTCGAACTGCATTCTCAAGATATCGTCTTGCTCTTGGACGTCTCCGTTTCCAACCACTGGGATCCGAACCGCCTCGCGAACTCGGCCAATATATGTCCAATTGGCCCGCCCCCTCCGATGCTGAGTCTGAATTCGGGGATGAAGCGTCACCCAGTCTGCGCCAGCCTCCTCCAACATCCGAACAAATTCGACGAGATAGACGGGGTCATCCGTTAGACCGGTTCGCAGTTTTACGGAAACAGGCAAGCTTGTTGCCTGTCGAGTACTTTTCACTACGCGCTCTGCAAAGCGCATGTCACCCATTAGACCGACGCCCCAATTGTGTTTTAGCACCTTGCTGACGGGACAACCCATGTTGATGTCAAGACCGGCCGGATGAATGGACTGAAGTTTTTGGACGGAGCGTTCGATGAGGCCTGGATCGTTCCCCAAAAGCTGAGGCACCAAATCATCTTCTTCAACGGAAATCCGGGTTTGAGGAGTGCGCCCAACATCCTCGAGAGGCAGCAAGCGAGTGGACAGCATTTCCGTAAAAAGCAGACCGCGGGCACGGCAAGGAAGGTAGGAACGCACCAACTGACGGAAAGCTACGTGGGAGAGTCCCGCCATTGGAGCAAAGAGGATGGGAAAGTTTACGCTGCGCCCGTTGGCAAAAGGGACGTAGCCCAGACGGGTGTGGGACCTGAGGTTATTCTGTTCCGGATTTACAGTCACAGCCCCCACTCTGCCGCTGCTCACGTGCCAGTATCCTATGCCTGATGGAGCAAGTAATAGCTCATCGCCTGGATGCGTCCCGATCAGGACAATCTAGATTACCATCCCACCACACAACCATCCTTGCGGGGATCTGAGCCTCCCATTAGCACGCCTGTTTCCGGATCGATCATGATCGCCTGATAGCCTCCAAATTCACCGACTGCTTGCACGATGTGATGACCTTTTTCTATCAGGCTTCTTCGAGCCTCCGCCCCAATTTCAGTTTCCAGTGCCAGTCCTTCGTAGGAATGACGAAAACGCGACGCTTCACCAGCGAGTTGAACATTCATACCAAAGTCGACCATGTTGAGCAAGACCTGGACATGTCCCTGGGGTTGCATGTCTCCGCCCATCACACCGAAGACCAGCCACGGCTTGCTTTTCTTGAACGCCAGGGCCGGGATAATTGTATGAAATGGGCGCTTGTGAGGTTCCAGGCGGTTAGGGTGCTTCGGGTCTAGCGAGAACAGACAGCCACGGTTTTGCAGGCAGATCCCGGTATCACCCGCAACGATACCCGATCCGAACGAGTGGAAGAGGCTGTTGATAAATGAAACGCAATTACGCTCCTTGTCGACGACGGTTAGGTAGATCGTGTCGCCTTGTCCTGTCAAGCCCTGTTCGAAAGATCTGGCGGCTCTTTTTTGGTCGATGCGCTTGCGTTGCAGCTCCCCGTATTCCTTGGAAGTCAGTTTGTCGACCGGTACCGCAACTTTGTCCGGATCGGCGTAGTAGGCATCGCGATCAGCGAAGGCGAGCTTCTTGGCTTCGACCAAGAGATGAAGGTACTCGGCGGAATTGTGACCCAGCGATTTGAGGTCGAATCCTTCCAGAATGTTAAGCATTTCCAGGGCAGCGATTCCTTGACCATTGGGCGGCAATTCAAATAGTTCGACACCTCGGTAGGTAGTCGAGACCGGCTTCACCCACGTGGAATGATGATCGGCGAAGTCTTTCAGGGTGAGTTGACCACCCAATTTCTGTAGCGATGAGACAATCTCTCGAGCCAGGTCGCCACGATAGAAAGCATCGCTTCCGCCGATCGCAATCTTCTGAAGGGTAATAGCCAAGTTCGGTTGAATGAAGATCTCGCCCATTTTAGGAGCGCGACCATCCTTCAAATAAGTCCGGGCTGTGTCAGGATGAGCTTTGAGCTTCGCGAGACTGTGTTCCCAATCGGCGGCAATAATTTCGGAGACCGGAAACCCTTTGGCAGCGTGTTCGATGGCTGGTTTCAAGACTTGGGCCAGCGACATCGTCCCGTATTTGTGCAGCAAAGTCTCCCAACCGTCGACTGCTCCCGGAACAGAAATGGAATGGACGCCTGTAGTGGGGATCGCATTCATACCTTGTTTGGTGAAGAACTTAATGGAAGCGGCGTATCCGGAACGGCCGCTGCCGTTGAGGCCAGCCAATTCCCGCGTTTTCGCCATATACACGATGGCAAACATGTCGCCGCCGATCCCAGTAGACATTGGCTCGACGACGTTCAGCACAGCGGCCGTAGCCACGGCCGCATCGATTGCATTGCCTCCTTGCTGGAGGACTTGCAATCCAGCTTGCGCCGCCAAAGGCTGACTCGTAGCCACCATGCCCTGTGTTGCCAGCACGGCAGAGCGTGTCTGATTGGAAACAGCGGCGGGGCGATCTCCAGCCATGGCAATTCCTCCTAGAAACAGCGAGAATAAGAGTCGGCGAAACATCGAGGCCTTTCCTTTCCATTTCTGCTTCTAGGGCTTGAATATATCATAACCGCGGAAGCACCTTGCGGTGGAGCTGACCTCGCCCACGAAGGATTCTATGATTCTTCGACTCGTCGTACTTGACCCAATGCTGCTGTCGCTTGCCGGAATACTCGTAGTCGGGCCCACGGATCTTTCCATGGCTCAGGAAAAGAGATCGAGCGCCAAGACCTCAACAGCTTCGAAAGGTCTGCAACGGGCACCCCGACCATTGATACTCAAATTAGAGGCCGGAGCCCAGGAATATAGCGCCATCTTCGAGTCAGCGCGTTCGGAGCTCGATCGAGAACTCCGAGGCATTCTGCGTCAACAAAATCGCAAAGGCATGGATGTGATCGAATTGACCATCAGTCACACAGGTCCCGCCCAAGTTCTCGATCTGGCAATGGTCACTAGGAACTTTGTCCCGGAATCAACTGGACCCTGGGACAAGCAGGATGTCCTTTCTTTCTTGGCGGGCGGTGATGGCCCGGTGTACCTCAATCTCTCTCTACTGCAATCCCTGCTGCAAGCGTTAACTTCATATCGCCGCCAGGTTCTCGTCAGGTTGGGCGGGGCTTCTTTGAATATCGAGACTTGGAGCGTGACGCTTGAGAAGAGTAGTACTGAAATCTGTCGTTACCGCGGCCACTTTGAGAGGGAGCAACCGATCATCCATCCAACGATCTTGATCCAAACCAGAAAGATGGACGCTCCTTTGGAAATCAAACCGGAAGGTGAAGGTGTGACAGACGCGCTTGCCCGCGGGACCTTTCCCCTTCCGCCACTGAGGATTCTGGGGCAATTCTCGTCTACAAAGCTGGTGATGGAATTTTTTGGAAAGGAGTAACTAGTGAGACATCAGACTGGCAGATCTTCCTCGGCATTAGGTGGTTCTCAGCTTCTTTAGCAGTTGTAGGTTCCGGACGAAATCCTCATCTTCGCCGGGAGTTTCCAGCACCATCGGAACTCCCCGAAATCGATCATCGTTGAGAATCAAACGAAACGTCTCCACTCCTAAGTGTCCCTCGCCAATGTGCTCGTGGCGGTCCACTCTGCTGCCCAGCGGGTTTTTGGAATCGTTGAGATGGAAGGCTTTTACTTTTTTCAGTCCGATCACCTGGTCCAATAGCGTCATGGTGGATCGATACGCATCCGCGGTTCGAATCTCATACCCTGCCGCAAAGATGTGACAGCTATCGACGCAGATGCCGACACGGTCTTTTTCTTTCACCATTTCCAGAATCTCCGCCAATTGCTCAAAGCTGTATCCGAGATTCGTGCCTTGTCCTGCAGTTGTTTCCAGAAGGAGCTGTGTTGCATAACCCGCCTTGTTGTGAAGAGTATCATTGATACAGGTTGCAATACTTCTTAGCCCCACCTTTTCCCCCGAGCCAACGTGGGAGCCCGGATGGAAAATCAGATAGGGAATTTTTAGTCGCTCGCATCGTTCCACCTCATCCGCAAAGGCTTCTCTCGATCGTTTCAAGATGGCATCGTCGGGGCTCGCCAGATTGATTAGGTACGAATCATGGGAGACGGCACGCTGGATCCGAGATTTCGCGACTTCACTAAGATAGCTTTCGACCTCGGCTTTGGACAGCGGCCTAGCCTTCCATTGGCGCTGGTTCTTAGTAAAGACTTGAATTGCCTCACAGCCAACCCTAACTCCATTACCAGGCGCTTTGTCGACTCCACCGGAGGTTGAAACGTGTGCTCCTAAGAACATGCTTGGGTAGTTCCCCTGCTTTTGAATACTTCGTTCAGACCTTCTTCTACCGACCTAAACTCCATCTTAAGATACTTACGAGATTTTTCGCTGTTCAAAGAGCAGTCTCGTGGACGAGGAGCAGCCAGCTGAGCTTCTTCCAGGCGGCTTGGAACCAGCAGGCGCTGCGGGAAATCAAAAATGCGGCAGAAAAGCTCTCCAAACTGAAAGCGGCTCAATCGATCAGGACCTCCAAGATGAAACAGTCCTTTCAGATTTTTGTCCGCAACAAAGCGCTCGAGCGCCGCGACGGCATCTTCGACGTAAAGAGGCGTGCGAAACTGATCCGTGAACAGGTTCATCTTAGAGTTCCGGAGAGCCTGTTGTTCCATCGTTTCCAGGAAATTCTTGTTCGACCCATTGCCTCTTCCGTAAAGAAGCGAGAAACGAAGCGTGGCGTAATAGCTGCAGTTATTCATGATTTCCAGCTCAGCCAGATGTTTGGTCTTGGCATAGTAGCTCAGTGGGGCTGGCGCATCGGCCTCGCTGTACATTCCTGTCCCCCCGTTAAAAACGAGGTCTGTGGAGAAATGGATTATTCGTACCCCTAGATGGGAAGCTGCTCTTGCAAGTTCGCGGGTGGCAAAAGTGTTCAGCGTCAGAGCTTCCTGGTGGTGGGTCTCGCAGTAGTCCGGATTGGAAAGAGCGGCAGTGTGAATAATCACCTTGGGCTTGATCGTCGAACAAAGTCGTTCGATCTTACCTAAATCGGTGAGATCAAACGCCAGCGTTTCGACAGCTTCCAAATCCACAGGGTGATCCAGGTACGTTCCGTAGATCTGATATTGGCTCCTGAGACGACGTGCCAGGTTCCATCCCGCGAATCCACTTACGCCGGTGATTAGCAATCTGTCCATGGCTCAGCCACTCATACGGCATTCATTATTTTGCCCATTACATACTTGGCCGAACCATTTCAGTTCGCACGGTGACTTCTTCGATGCGCCGAATATTAGGTTGAAACCCAATTCCTGCTTCCTCCGGCAAACGAATTCTCCCCTGAGAATCGACCTCCACTTCCGGGTCGATCAGGTCCCTTCGAAAGTAGCGTCTGCTGGCTGAGACATCCCCAGGGAGAACAAAGTTCTGAAGGCTTGACAGAGTGATATTTTGAGCGCGTCCAATGCCGGATTCCAGCATACCGCCGCACCACACCGGAATGGAGTGCGCCTTACAAACATCGTGAACCTTCTTAGCTTCGGTGTGCCCCCCCACCCGACCTAGCTTGATGTTGATGATCTTGCAAGCACCTGCCTCAATCGCTTTCCGGGCATCCTCGGCATCCAGAATGGACTCATCCAAACAGATTGGCGTTTGAAGGGCCTTCTGGAGCTTGATGTGATCCAGCATATCGTTCCAAGCTAACGGTTGCTCAACCATCAATAATTTGAACTCATCCAGTCTTCTCAAGGTATCAAGATCCTTGAGTGTGTATGCAGAGTTAGCATCACACATCAGCACAATCGCTGGAAACTTTTGTCTGATCTGTTTGACGATTTCTACATCCCAGCCTGGTTTGATCTTGACCTTGATCCTCTGGTAGCCGGCCTTGAGCTCCGTTTCTATTTTTCTTAGCAATTCGACCACCGTTTCCTGAATCCCAAGAGAAACACCACAATCGATGAATCTGCGCTGCCCTCCAATCAGCTGATGGAGCGGTTTCTGCAACTGCCTCGAGTAAAGATCCCAGATTGCAGTCTCCACTGAGGCTTTAGCCATGTTGTGGCCACGAATGGGCTTGAGTAGCGGCGCGATGTCATCAGGTTTGCTGACCTTGCTTCGGAGAATTTTCGGAATGATGAAGTCCCTGAGAATGTGCCAGGCTGTCCCCGTGGATTCGTGATTATAGTAGGGCTCTTCCGGAGAAGTAGCTTCGCCATAGCCGATCACCCCTTCGCTGAATACCCGGACCAAAATAATCCGTCGGAGAGTTGTCCGGCCAAAGCTCGTCTCAAAGTACGAAATCAGTGGCATTTGGATTTCTCTCAATTCAACCTGATCAATTTTCATAAGCGATTAAGACATGAGGGATGAAAGCATGAACACGGTCTATTGGCTGACCAGGATCGCCAACGTCCGCATCTAGAGCCTCAACACGAGTTGCGCCAGTAACGCTGCTCGCGGGACCAGGCTCTCGACCAAGACGTGCTCATACAGGGCGTGAGGGCCTGCGCCGTCTGGGCCTAAGCCGTCAAGAGTGGGAATACCCAACGCCGCCGTGAAGCAGCCATCACTCGCTCCTCCCGTTGACCCTTCGCGGAGCTCGATTCCGATTTCAGCCGCTAACCTCCGGGCTCTATCGAATAGCTGAATGACTTGACTGCTGCGCTCCAACGGTGGGCGATTAACTCCTCCTGATATTTCAAGAGAAGCGCCATGGAGTTTTGGCTGGAGCTCGAGAATTCGGCGCGCCATCTTCTCACCTTCGGCGATGGACGAAATCCGAAGATCAACTTCAATTTCGGCCTGGTCTGGGATGACGTTGGAGCGAGAACCCCCTCGAATGGTGCCAACGTTGATACTGGTTCCATGCTCGGGGTCATTATGCCGATACAAATCGAGAACTTGATGGGCGATTTCTTCAATGGCGTTGACACCCTTGTTATAGTCGACGCCGGCGTGGGCCGCCACTCCCTTGGCTCGAATAACGAAATTACCGACGCCCTTGCGGAACGTTTTCACGGCTCCTCCCGGCAGGCAGGGCTCCAAAACCAAAACGGTTTCGCATTTGCGTGCCTCAGTTTCTATCAAAGAACGTGAAGTGTGGCTTCCTACCTCTTCATCAGAATCTAGCAGAACCGTCACCCGACGAGTCAATTGGTCTGGATGGCGGGAAAGATAGACAGCCAGGCCCGTGAGGAGCGTGAGTCCCCCTCGCATATCAAAGGCTCCTGGGCCGTAAATCTTGCCGTTGAGTATGTGCGCCGGACGGCGTTCGGACTCTCCAATGTCCCAAACAGTATCCGTGTGCCCCAGAATTAGCAGAGGACCTCTGGATTGCAGCGAAGGAAGAAATCGGGCAAGCAAATGGTCGCCCGCTTCGGCATTGTGAATGATTTCGATTTCGGCGCCGCATTCCTTAAATTGTCTAGCTAGTCGCTGAACAAATGGGTTAATGGCCCTCCCGTTTCCCGACGGGGTATCCGAGTTGATGAATGAACAAAGCCGCTCGATCATCTGCGGTTCAAGATCCTTGAAAAAGGGCACCAAATCAGCCATTCGGCTTTCGGCTCTCCAGTCCGATTGTAATTAGACCCACACTCATGTTCAAAATTCAGTCCTAAAAATAGCACAAGTAAATCGCGCCCGCCGAAAAACTTCAGCACTGTTGAATCTGTGCTATAGTTCCTGCGGCAGAGCCAATTGAAGGTGAGAACGCGAAGAAGTGGTGTTGCAAACAGAATTAATTTCCTCGTCACTTCGAGGGTGTTACGTCGCATTCGTTGGTCTCTTCCTCCTCTCGGCAAGCATGCTTCCTCAGACCAGACCCAGGCGAGTTAAACCCGCTCCAGGACAAACCCGCGTAAAAAAGACCTTAAGTGCTTTGACTCTTGATGAAAAGATCGGCCAGCTTATCATGCCGGCCTTTCAGGGCATTTATTTGAACGCCGAAAGTGGTGAGTTCAAGGAAATCGCGCGACAGATCCAACAGAATCATGTCGGAGGGTTCATCCTATTTGCAGGTGAGGTCTACGAATCGGCGGTCCTGATCGATCGCATGCAAGCCCTGGCCAAGATTCCTTTGTTAATCGCATCTGACTTTGAGAGGGGCGCGAATTTTCGTATTCGCAACACCACTTCTTTCCCATGGAATATGGCAGTGGGAGCCACGGGATCTGAACGCTGGGCTTTTATCCAGGGCAAGATAACGGGCCAGGAAGCCCGAGCGCTGGGAGTGCGTTGGATCTTGGCTCCGGTGCTGGATGTGAACAACAATCCCGCCAATCCCGTAATCAACATTCGTTCGTATGGAGAAGACCCGACTCTGGTAGCACGCCTGGGCGCGGCCTTTATCCGGGGAGTGCAGCAGCAGGGTGTCTTGGCCACCGGCAAACACTTTCCAGGCCATGGGGACACGGGTATCGATTCTCATCTTGAACTACCGGTGATTAACGCTGATCGGGAGCGTTTGAGAAGCGTAGAGTTTATCCCTTTCCAAAAGGCAATTGAAAATGGGGTGTGGTCCATCATGACCGCTCATTTGGAGGTCCCCGCCTTGGAAAAACAGCCAAATTTACCGGCGACCTTGTCCAGCGACGTTCTTCAAGAAGTCCTGCAAAAAGAGTTGGGCTTTTCGAATCTCGTCGTGACGGACTCTCTCGTCATGGCGGGATTGGCAAAGAGCTTTTGGCCGGGGGACTCTGCTGTGAGGGCTCTTCGCGCCGGGGTCGATGTGCTCCTAGACCCGCCACAGCCCGACATTGTTTACCAGGCTTTGCTGGAGGCAGTTCGCAACGGAGAGATTTCCGAGCAGCGAGTTGATCAGTCAGTTGAGAAGATCCTTCGCGCCAAAGATTGGTTAGGGCTGTCCAGGAACAGACATGTAGACCTGCAGAGCACAAGTGAAGTCATCAACAATCTGGGATTCCGTCAGCAAGCTCAGCAACTGGCAGACGCATCGGTGACGCTAATCGGCCATTCAGATGGTTTGCTGCCACTGGATGTTCGGCACATGCGTTCAGCGTTGGCCGTGCTGGTGTTGAGCCGTGATGAAAAGGAAGAAACTGCGGTTTTCGAACAAGAGTTAAAGAGACGGATTGAAGGACTCGCGATCCGGAAAATTTCAAGTGCCTCTACGGAAGACGAATTGGCCGAGGTACTAGACAAAGCGAAAGTCGCCGAAACGGTAATCAGTGCGGTTTTTGCCCGGCTCGTCACCGGAACGGGAACGGTTGGACTCCCACCAAGATTGGCTGAGTGGGTCAGCCAGCTCCAGCGGTTTGACAACTCGCTGCCTGTGATCGCGCTCGGTAGCCCCTATATCCTTCAGCAGCTTCGACAGCCATCGACGTCTCTGTGCACTTTCAGCAATGCAGATGTTTCTCAAGTGGCCGCGGTCAAGGCTCTGTTTGGGGAGATCCCGATTACCGGGAAACTTCCCATAACACTCCCCGGGGTTGCCTCGATCTACAGCGGGATTGAGCTCCCGGCACTGAGCATGAAGCTGGACACTAGCCTGGCAAAGGATCTTCAACCAGTGCAGGCACGCTTGAGAAAACTGGATAGTCTGATGGATCAATATGTCCAACGCCATGTTTTCCCCGGAGCCTCGGTAGCCGTCGGTTATCGAGGGCATTTGATCTACCAGAGAGCTTCCGGAAAATTTGACTATTCAGTTAATGGCAAATCTGTGTCAAAGGATACCATCTATGACCTGGCCTCTCTAACCAAGGTTGTGGCCGCGACGACCTTAGCCATGCAGTTCATCGAAACGGGTATCCTCATGCTGGAGGATCCCATCAGCCGCTTTTATCCCGCTCTTACAGGAAACGAGCGTGAGAAGATCACCATCAGGCATTTGTTGACACATACTTCCGGTCTCCCTGCCCACCTCCCCTTCTACAAGGACACGAAGGGAAAAAGGAAGTATGTCGACAAGATCCTTCAGACCCCGTTGGAGTCTGAACCTGGCATTAAAGCCGTCTACAGCGATCTTGGCATTATCCTGCTGGGAGATATTTTGGAAAAAGTGAGTGGGAAATCTCTGGATCGTCTGGCACAAGAACGGATCTTCATACCTTTGGGAATGAAACATACGCTATTCAAGCCAGGGCCGAAAGTGAAGGGAGAAATCGCGCCGACGGAGAAGGATGCCTGGAGAGGGCGATTGATCCAAGGTGAGGTCCACGATGAAAATGCTTTTGCGATGGGCGGGGTATCGGCTCACGCTGGTTTGTTCAGCAATTCCGACGATCTCTCGATTTTCTGCCAAATGCTCCTAAACGGAGGAATATACGCTCATAAGCGGATTGTAAAGCGCAGCACGATTGAAAGGTTTGTTACCCGACAGAACTTTCCAGCCGGGAGCAGCCGCGCGCTGGGCTGGGATACTCCTTCACCTGACAGCTCTGCTGGAAGCCTGCTCTCCGATAAATCCTTCGGACATACGGGCTTTACAGGAACCTCAATGTGGCTGGACCCGACCCGCGAGCTTTTCATCATTTTGCTCACTAACCGAGTCTATCCGTCGCGCGAGGGCGAGGGGATCCAAACAGTTCGCCGAGAATTGGCCGACGCTGTCGTGCAGGCCATCGATGGAGCTCCGTAATCAATGTCCATCATGCTGAAAGAGATCCACGAGCAACCGGATGCTCTGGCCAGAACGTTGAGGGAAGAGTCGAGACATTTCGTCAGTTTTGGCAAATTTCTTTCAGCCAGAAACATCCAACTCATAGTTCTGGTGGCGCGAGGATCCTCCGACAATGCAGCCTTGTTCGGAAAATACCTAATAGAAATCACCTGCGGCATTCCCGTTTCCCACGCAGCTCCCTCGGTTCAGACGCTCTATCACTCTAAATTGCAGATGAAGCGGGCGCTGGTTGTTGGAGTATCTCAATCAGGCGAAGGAACCGATATCAACTGGGTCTTGCAGAACTCAAAGAAGCAGGGCGCCTACACCTTGGGAATTACCAATGAGGCTGACTCGACGATGGCAAAACTGGTGGACGAGGTCTTCCTGATTCGGGCCGGCAAGGAGAAGAGTGTGGCTGCGACGAAGACATATACCGGCCAGCTTCTTATGTTTTACCTGTTGGCGGCTGCCCTCGGCGGAGACCGAGGGATAGAGACTCTCCAGCAAATTCCAGACTTGGCTTCGGAATCTCTCAAGCTGCAGGCGAGGATTGCGGCGATCGTGGAACGGTATCGTTTTATGAGCCGCTGCATAGTTGTGGGTCGAGGGCTCAACTACGCCAATGCTTATGAGCTCTCCATCAAGTTGATGGAAACCTGTTACATCGTTTCCGAGCGTTTTTCGTCAGCGGATTTTTTGCATGGGCCCGTCGCCATCGTTGAGCAGGATTTCCCCGTGATTCTCTTTGCCCCGCGAGGAAGGACCTTCAAGGACATTCTTTCGTTGACTCGACAGCTAAAGAGGCTGAAGGCGGAAACAATTGTTATCTCAAGCGAGCCGTCCATTTTGAAGTTAGCGACACGAGCGATTGAGTTGCCGCAGAGGATTGAAGATTTTCTTTCCCCTATTCCTTACATCATTCCAGGACAGATTTTTGCTGCCATGCTAGCCGAAGTCAAAGGGCTGAGGCCGGACCAGCCACGCTCGCTGAAGAAGGTGACGAGGACCCTTTGAGGATTGAGACGAAAGTTGGCTCACCTTTGCAGATTCCCGCAGCATTCGCCGTATTGCAGAGTGGTTTCTTTGCTCCTCTTTGAAAGGTGTTCATGAAGCTATTATTGGACAGTCTAATCTCAGAAGAGCGTAATCCCGCTTCCACGGGAATCGACCTTTTGACAACAGAAGAGGTCCTAACTGTCATCAATCAAGAAGACCAAAAGGTGGCTTCGGCGGTAGCTCAAGAGATTCCTCGAATAGCACAAGCTGTTGACTTGGTCGCAGAGGCCTTGCAACGGGGTGGACGACTCATCTACGTTGGTGCGGGTACCAGTGGCCGTTTGGGAATCCTTGACGCCAGCGAGTGCCCGCCAACTTTTAATGTAAGCCCCGAGGTGGTTCAAGGAGTTATGGCGGGAGGTTTGAGAGCCGCTTACCAGTCTGTGGAGGCCTCCGAGGATAACGAGAAGGCAGGCGCCACGGCCATGAAACGGAGGAAGCTCAACCGCAGAGACATTGTTGCTGGAGTTGCGGCCAGTGGCCGGACTCCCTTCACCATAGGGGCCATGAGATATGGCAAATCGATTGGAGCCAAGGTCTTGAGTATTGAATGTAACGCCGACTCCGAGATGGCTGCGATTGCCGACGTCTCAATAACCCCGATCGTCGGCCCGGAGATTATCACAGGTTCCACACGAATGAAGGCCGGTACCGCGCAGAAGCTGGTCCTCAATATGATTAGTACAGCCGCAATGATCAGGCTCGGATATGTTTACAGCAACTTGATGATTCACGTGCAGATGAAAAACACCAAGCTGAGGGAACGAGGGCGACGGATTGTGATGGCCGCCTGTAACGTGAATTATGAAACCGCTGATTCGTTGCTCAGACGGGCCAGGGGCAACATCAAGGTCGCTATAGTGATGGGCGAGTTGGGTCTGTCGGCGTCGGCTGCGCTGCAGCGACTGAAGAAGGCTAAGATGAACCTGAGAGAGGTAATTGAAGGGTAGCTCATTGAGCGCGTGGAGGGAGAATCAAAAACAGTGACGCGCGGTCTTGCTAGATGACCGCCTCAGGTCACAAGACGATTTGCGAAGGAAGGTAACCTGCCACAGTGGATAAGATACTGATCAAGGGTGGTAAACCGCTTTTTGGGAGCGTTGCCATCAGCGGTGCCAAGAATGCTGCTTTGCCAGCGATGGCTGCGGCCCTCCTTACTAATGAAGAGGTTGTTTTGGACAACGTTCCATGTGTGCGAGACGTTGAGACAACTGGCAGACTGCTCGGCGAACTGGGTTGCACCTCTGATCTCAAAAACCTCTTGCGAGACCACTACTGCAGAATCTCGGCCGCACATGTGAATTCTTGCGAAGCGCCCTACGAGCTCGTGAAAACGATGCGAGCTTCGGTTTTGGTCCTAGGTCCCCTGTTGGCTCGGTTTGGGAGAGCACGTGTCTCACTCCCTGGTGGGTGCGCTATTGGTGCACGTCCCATTGATCTTCACATCAAGGGATTTGAAAGACTTGGGGCTGCAATACGGATTGAGCACGGCTACGTGGAAGCTTCTGCGAAGCGACTGCAAGGAGCTGAGATTGTTTTTGACCGAATCACCGTGACAGGAACAGAAAACCTGATGATGGCGGGAACCTTGGCCGATGGAGAAACCGTGCTCCACAACGCAGCTTGTGAGCCGGAAGTCGTTGATTTGGCGCGGCTGCTGAGAAGCATGGGCGCCAAGGTGGAAGGTGACGGGACCAATTGCGTTCGCATCCGAGGAGTCGAAAAGCTGAGCGGTGCTAAGCATAGGGTCATTCCAGATCGTGTCGAAACGGGAACTTTTCTCATTGCTGGGGCGATCACCGGAGGAGAGGTTGAAATCAATCTCTGCCAGACTGATCATCTCAGCGCCGTAATCGAGAAATTAGAAGAAGCGGGGGTGGTCATTGAGAAAAGCTCTATCAACGGTTTGAAAGTAAGAGCCTCCGAACGAATCCACTCCCGGGATGTGACAACGCTCGAATATCCAGGATTCGCTACGGATATGCAGGCCCAGTATCTGGCGCTGATGACCCAAGCCAAAGGAACCTCGGTTGTCACTGAGACAATTTTTGAGAACCGTTTCATGCATGCGAGCGAAATGATTCGTATGGGAGCCGACATCAAGGTCGAAGGAAATCGGGCAATTGTTACCGGAGAGACGAAATTGACCGGCGCCAACGTCATCGCTTCAGACCTTCGTGCCAGTGCTTCGCTTGTGCTTGCTGGACTCGTGGCCGAAGGTGAAACTCTGATTGACAGGGTCTACCACCTTGACCGTGGCTACGAGAGGATCGAAGCAAAGCTAAGATCTCTCGGCGCCGAGGTACATCGAGTCAGGTGAGCAAGAGGATAAAGGTTGGGTTCTTTGGGGCGCCTGAAGCCTAGTTGTTGGTTGGCTGCACCGATAGCAGCTTAGACTTGCCGTAACCTCACTGGGATCAAGCTGAACCTCAGGATTGATGGCCAATACTCTTTAGATGATCCGCTAATCTGATAGCTAGTGCCACTATGGTCAGGGTGGGATTAGCATAACCGCATGTGGGAAAAACCGAGCTGCCTGCGATGTACAGATTGGAAATGCCGTGGACCTTGCAATTTGCGTCTACGACTCCGATCCGGGGATCCTCACTCATACGCGTGGTTCCTATATGGTGAGAGGCATCAGTGTAAGATGGATCCGAGGTTCCGGCGGGATCACTATCAAGGTATCCAATTTGATTTTTTCTTAGATGCAAGTCGAGCAACTCCTGAAGACGCAATAGCGTTCGGGTTTCTTCGGCTCCCACCTTCCAATCCAGGATCAGGCGGTTCATATTCAGCCTGTCGCGCTCCCGACTTAGCAACACTCTGCTCTCTGGATTTGGGACCTGTTCGCAATAGTTAACGATGGTGAGTTCCTTGACCCCTCTACCGACGATCCTTCTGATTGCCTTAAAAGGCCGGTAGAGAAAGTGAGGCATGAGCTCTCTGGGTGCTAAAAGATAGATCAACTCCGGAATCTCCGCCAGTTTTGCTCCCGACAGTTTGAAACGCTTGCCCGAATAGCCTTTTCTGAGAAGTATCTTCATAGAATGAATGAATGATTGGTACGCTTTTGCCGTTTGCTCTGACCATTGACGTTCCAGGCTGAGATAGCTGTTCAGCAACTTCTCTCGTCTTTGCACCCTTTCGGACAATTGAATACCTAACTGCACCATTCCGTCGCGCAAAGGAACTCCCAAAAGGAGCGGCAACTTCTGTTCTCCGTAAAGGTTCACCCGGCCAAAAGCCGTCCTCGGATGATCCATGAAAAATCGGCCCACAGCATCGAACTGGTTTCCTATGCCGTTGCTGCAAACACTTCGTGATATCAGCAGTAATCTGGCGTTTTCCATGCCGCCACACGCCACGACGAAGCGCTTCGCTTTGATGCTGAAAGCGGTCCCGGCCAACGTAGACACTCTCATCTCGTCAACGAAACTTCCTTGAGGGTTCAAGCTGATTTCGGTCACGTTGGCGTTAAGGTAAACCGCAACGTTACGAGATCTCTTCAGTTTGGATTTATAGAGTGCCCCGAATCGCAATGGCCTCTTGGCCCACATCGAGGTGTTAAGCTTCAGATCATCATTGCCATTGAGCAGGGACTGCTCCATGAGGCTCATTCTGCGCTTCAGAACAAGAGTTTCAAACGTTTCGAACGAAGGTAACCTAAGTATCTGGGCAGCCTTGCTATAGTAACGATTGAGCTCCGAATAATTTATGGGCCATCCACTATTCGGGATCCATTCCCTCCTCGCGAGATCGAACTCAGTCAACTTCATGCTGCGCCCAGCCCACAAATTACATGTACCTCCAAAATATCTTGCACGCGACATGAAATTTTCGCGCACTGGATAGCCGGCGATTTCAAGATCGTAGAGAGATTGTGTGTCCTCATCAGGAGCAAAACTCCCGCTTTCGACCAGGCAAACCGTCTGGGAGCATCCCTCAAGTTCGCTTGAGAGGGTAATTCCTGCAGCCCCCGCCCCGACGACACAGACATCGGCCTGTATTTCGGAGTTTGGCTGAAGTTCATTCACATCAATGATATTCATTAATCACTCATTCCTTGCTTCGGAGCCATATCTATGAAGATATCGGCAGATACTGAAGGACAAGTCCCAAGGCCTCTTGCATAGTGACTTTGGATGGGGCATTTGGATGGCTAGGGGGGTAATCCGTTTGTCCACAATCCTCAACTGAGGTCAGCATCGAAGGGTCAGAGCAAGTCATTCCCCACGACTTGCTCGAGTCAGTCGCGCAGTAAAGGACCCATCGGGTTTGTTTCTGACGGAGTATGCCATAGTTAGATTGGCTGGTCTACGGATCCAGCTGAACAAGGTGGCGACAAGACTTCGACGTTCGTTTGCGAAGCTAGGAGACGAACTCGCTCGGTGATCCAACTGGACTCAACAGACTCAATAGAGTTGAACAGGGTGTGTTCAATTCAGTGATCTGACCTGTTCGCTAGATCATTGACAGAGAAGCCCGCGATAATTGCGTCGCATTTGGGACTTCGCCTCGATAGGAGGTAGGGCTCGCTTCTTCGGCTCAGTCGGGAAAAGTTTGGTATGGTGCAACGCTAAGCAGGTGTTGAACTGGCTGAGGGAGTGGCGTGAAAAATGGATGAGGCTTCTTCGCTGATGCTCAGCTGTCTCTAAAAGGGACAACTTTTCTTACCTAGAACAACATTAGTAAGTCTCTGCAGGTCGGCAGCATTAACTTTCCCGTCTGAGTTCATGTCGTATTTAGAAGAATAGCTTCCCGACATGATGGCGTTGACCACTATCTGCAAATCCGTCGAGTCGGTGCTTCCATCCGCGTTGAGGTCACACTTGGAGCTTATGGTGGCGGCCGATGTGGAGAAAGTAAAATCTCCCGATACAAAAGTGCCTCCGCCTTGATCTTGAGAGCGAACTCGGAAGTGATAAAGCGTGCTTGGCGAGAGATTGAGGAGCGATGCTTGTGAACTGAGTGAGAACGTAGAGTTTGAGGCGGTGGAGCCATAGGCTGTCGTTGTGCCGAACTCGACCAGGCTCGTAGCTAGCTTGTTGGTTTGCCAAGCGACCACGCCCGAATTGGAAGTGATGGAACCGACGCCAATACTTGAGGCCTTCAGGACCACCGCAGAGACTTCCACCGAAGGAGTACCCTCGACATGGCTCGAATCATAGGCAGCGACACGAAAAAAGTAGGTTGTACCTTCAGTGAGGTTTGGAACAACATAGTTGGTTGAGTTACCCACGTCCACTGACTGGGAATAACTTCCGGATTGCGTTCCATACTTGATCTTATAACCAGCAACGCGACTGTCCGAAACGGGCGACCAAGAGGCCGATAGAGAACCAGCAGCGAGATTCTGAATTGTACTGAGAACTATGATGACGAAAAGCGCCGTCTGTTCCAAAGATCTTTTGAGGCTGACTTGCCCGGTGGTCATTGAGATATCTAACTCCTTCTGGAAGTGAACCGCTCTGTGCATGCTACTGTCCACCTTTCGAAGTCCCGGCACAACCTTTGAATGCCATCCAGCCAAGGAACTGAAAAACAATAACATCTCGATAGAACGAAATTTTTGAGCTCTTGCCCAATTGGATGGACACTGTGGTTCAATCTGAAAGCGCGAGTACAAAAGTGTTCTAAGTGACTCGTCCTCTGGCAACGGCATTCCAAGCAACGATCAAGCGAACGCAGTCAGACTTCTCTTTTGTATTATTTGAATTCCGAAAGTGTGGAGATCCAGATCGTCCAAGCGAAGCGCGGAAGTGCTGTTAGATGGCGGTGACTGTTTCATATCAGTGGCTTACATCGTTGGAGGGTCGATTGCCATGCAAGTAATTGCGCAGCCCGTTCTTGGGTTGTGACTGTTGATGACTTTCGGTCGTGAATTCAGCCTAACAATTCACGAGAATGAGGACTCCATGTCAATTCGGCGTTGCTTAGTCTTTTTGCTTTCACTAGGATTCCTGATCCTAAATCCTGTTGAATCAGCCTTGATGGCTCAGTCTTCGGAATGGTTCTTTTTCGGTGTTAAGCTCAGCCCAGACAACGAAGTCCCGCGAATCACCGGGCAAGACGGCGTTAATGGATCGGGGCGAATCAAGGTCAAGCTAACCCGAGACGCGTCCGGGAACATCACGTCTGGAACTGCAGAGTTCGTGTTAGCGGTTCAGTTTTTGGCACCTGTAACCATAACTGGTCTGCACCTGCATTCCGGCGGGGTCGGCGAAAATGGCCCCGTAGTCATCGACTCTGATTTAACCGAGATCACCGAACAGGGAGGCATGGGAAGTATCGACATCACCACACCAACATTAACTTCTCCTGGGCACCTTTCTGTGCTAGCAGGTCTTATCGAGACGCCTCAGCTTTACTACGTTGATTTGCACACCTCAAATTATCCCAACGGTGCAATCCGAGGGCAGACAACCAACAAACGATCTCTGTTGAGTGCGAAGCTCTCTCCGAAAAGAGTCGTACCCTCGGTGGCAGGTCTCGACGCGATTGCTTCAGTTCTGGTGACAATCGATGTGACGCGGGGCGCCTCCGGAAATACTACTTCGGGGTCGGTACTGTTGGATGCTGAATACCGATTTCCCAACTCGGTGACGCTAAGCGCCCTTCAGATCCATTCTGGACAAGCGGGGCAAAACGGTGCCGTGGTGATTGACCTTGGTCCTCTCAACATAGCGAGTGGCACAGGAACAGGGAAAGTCACCAAGATCATCTCTCTTCCCACCGACACGGCTAGCCTGAATACCCTAGAAGGATTAGGCCGTGATCCAGATCTATACTACGTCGAAATCTCCACTACTGACCACCCACAGGGAGCCATGCGAGGCCAATTGTCGGGCTTCAGCCAACAGGGGCTGATTGCGTATTCACGAGATGACGAGGGATGTCGATCCAACCTTGGCATTCAGAACCTCACAAATGTGCCAACTCCGATCGAGGTGTTCCTACTCAATCGGAAAGGGGAACTCATGTCGACAAGAACTGTCTTCGTCTCAGCTAGAGGGCTCACTCAACTCTTAAGAATTAATGCGCTCTTCGGCAACAAGGATCCCGACAGTACGCTGTATTTGAGTACGGACGTTCCCATCGAAGCCTTTGTTTCAATGATTGATAACACAACTAATTTCCCCACTATGATCCCATTCGCGCTTAGGGGCTCCCGCCAGGCTGTTGCCTCAGTGACTAATGTCGGGAAATTTCGCTCCTCCTTGGTCATTGCCAACGCAGGTTCGGAACCTGCAACCGTGGATATCGTTTTCCGAAACACTAACGGAGAGATCATTGGCAAAAGAACCGGTCTTATGGTTAGTCCGCTTGGGTTCTTCTCCAGTGAGGATATCCTGAGTGAACTCGGGGTCGTTAATTCCTTTGGACCACTGGAAGTCCTTTCTACCAATGAGCAACCAATCGCGGTTGTTAGTCGGGTCTACAACGCAACCGACAATCGAGGGGGCCTCCTTTCGGGCAGGGTATTTTGACAAAACACCTTTCTGAACAACGAGAACGGAGTTGCTCTCTTTCATCTGGTTCAAA
>Ga0075433_10000350_pt1 | contig 28792 bp, 25 predicted proteins | sample RhiMethybrSRZTD2_FD_75299 | JGI IMG/M metagenome (GOLD analysis project Ga0075433, IMG submission 75299) | Populus rhizosphere microbial communities from Tennessee, USA - Rhizosphere MetaG P. TD hybrid SRZTD2 | ecosystem: Host-associated > Plants > Roots > Rhizosphere > Soil | place: USA... | reverse complement strand
TCGGCCGCTCGCTCGATGAAGTCCACCACGCATCCGAACGACTCGTACGGCAGGTGGACCAACACGTCCTGCGAGCGAATGACGTCGAACACGTCACGCCCCTGCGCGAACGGCGGCGCCACGCGGGGCACGAGCGGCTCGTCCTTCAGCGTCGCAAACCCGTCCAGCCGGTGGAGGGCCGTGAGCGCCGTCAGGTCCACCGGGCCCGGCACGCGGTACACGTCGCGTGCCTCGAGGTCGTGCGCCTCGGTCAACATCTCCACGAAGCGTTCGTCGGCGTCGGCGGAGATCTCCAACCGCACGGGGTCGCTCCGCCGGCGCTGCCGCAGGCTCTCCTCGATCATCTCGAGCAGGTCTTCGGCGTCCTCTTCCTCGATCGTGAGGTCGGTGTTGCGGGTGACGCGGAACACCGTGTGGCTCACCACGCGGAGCCCGCCGAACAGCTCGCCCAAATGACGCGCGATGATGTCCTCCAGCAAGACACATCGCACCCGCCCCTCGCCGTGAGTCGATACCATCACTACGCGGTCCAGCACGGCGGGGACCTGGACGACGGCAAAGTGGCGCCGCGGCTGCCCGCCGTTCCGGCGCTCGACCACCAGGGCGATGTTGAGGCTCTTGTTGTGGACGTGCGGGAACGGGTGCCCCGGGTCAATGGCGAGTGGCGTGAGCACGGGGGCGATACTGGCGCGGAACAGGGTGTCCACGTGCCGCCGCTCCGCCTCGGTCAGGTCGTCGAGCCGCACCCGCTCCACACCGCCGCCCGCGAGGCCGGGGAGCACCTCGTCGTTCAGGATGCGGTACTGCTCGGCCACGAGCTCGTGGGCCCGACGGTCGATCGCCGCGAGCTGGTCGGCCGGCGCCATGCCGTCGGCGCCGTAGTCCTGCGGCTCCACTCCGGCATACACCTGCTGCTGCAGCCCCGCCACCCGGATCTCGAAGAACTCGTCCAGGTTGGAGCTGAAGATCGCCAGGAACTTGAGCCGCTCGAGCCACGGGTTGGAGGGGTCGGCCGCCTCTTCCAGCACCCGCGCGTTGAACTCGAGCCACGACAGCTCGCGGTTGAGGTAGTGGTCGGGCGGAAACGCCGGCGGCACGCGATCGGGCATGCTCAGCGCCGGGCCTTCGGCCGGGACCACACGAGGTCCAAGTCGCTCTTGAACGCCCGCTCGAACAGGGCGGCCTTCCGCTTGGCGTCTTCCAGCTCGATCGACGGATCGCGGGCGGCGGCCGCATGGATCCGCACCCAACCGTCGCCCATGCGGCAGCGAACGCGCTCGATCACCTGGCCGTGGGTCCGATCGAGGCCGTCGGCCACCCGCAGGATACCGGCGAGTCGCCGGACCAGGCGGCGCTCGCCGCGGTCGAGCCTGGCGAAGTTGGGGTGCGACTTCTTGGGGAATGCGCGGCGGTGGTAGCGCGCCACGTTGGCGATCAGCTCGATTTCACGGGCCGAGAAGCCGCGCAGGTCGCCGTGCATGATCAGGTGGTACGCGTGCTTGTGATGCCGCTCGTGGTTGATCAGGTAACCGATATCGTGCAACAAGGCGGCGGCCCGGAGCACGTCGGCGCCGGCGGGCGGGAGCGCATAAGCGTCCCGCAAGGCGTCGAAGATCTCGACCGCCACGCGCGCGACCTGCTCGCAGTGCCGCTCGTTGGAGCGGCACTTGCGGGCGAACCGGCGCGCCAGCTCCAGGCGGTCCGGCGGCTGGGCCCGACTCGCGGGCGCGACCCCCGTGAGGTCGTCGATCATCGACAGCAGCACGCCGTCGCGGACCCCGCGGTCGTTCACGAGCACGCGCTGGCTGCCGAGCCACCGCGTGAGACGTGCGATCACGGCGACGCCGGCCACGATGATGTCGGCGCGCTGCGGGTTGAGCCCGGCGATCTGGCGGCGGGCGGCGAGCGGCGTCTCGGTCAGCCGTGCCAGCAAGCGCGTGACCTCGGCGCGGCTCAGCTGATAATCGCGGGCGCCCGTGACCTTGCCGTCCCGCTCGGCCTGGGCCATTTCGGCGAGGTTCGTGAACGTGCCCCCGCTGCCGATCATCACCTCGGCCGCAAACGGCGGCTTCCCGATCGCGTCCTCGATGGTCTGATCGATGGCGCGACGCAGCGCCTTCCAGTGTTTCCGCTTGAGCGGATCGGATTTGCAGTAGCGTTCCGCCAGTCGCACGGCGCCGAGCGGGAGCGACACGACCTGCTCCACGACGCCGCCGGCGGCGAGGATCACTTCGGTACTGCCGCCGCCGATATCGACGATCGCCGTCAGCTGGTCGTCCAGGTCGTAGTGGCGGGTGACGCTGCGGAACGCGAACCGGGCCTCTTCCTCCGCGGGCACGACCTCCAGGCGCACGCGATGGCGGCGCCAGGCCTCGCTCACGAACTCGCGGCCGTTCGCCGCCTCGCGCACCGCGGCGGTGGCGATGGCGCGCAGCTCGGAGACGCCGAAGCCATCCGCGATGGCCTTCATCCGCCCCAGCGCCTGCAGCGACTGCTGCATCGGCGCGTCGCCCAGGCGACCTTCGCGATACAGCCCGCGTCCCAGGCGGGTCATCTCCCGATCCTCGTCCAGCACCCGGTACGTGCCGTCGGGCTGCACTTCGGCGACGACCAGACGCATCGAGTTGGTGCCGATGTCGATGGCGGCGAGACGGGGGAACGCGGACGGCTGTGCGGCAGGCTTCGCCGGCGCGGCGGGTGCCGCCGGAGTCACGCTTGGAGCAGCTGTTGCGGTCACGAGGCAGAGCGGGTGGAGGGTACGGGCTACGTGTCTGTGCTAATCCTATCCCTGCACGGCGCTCACGGAAGGCTCCGATTGTCACAATCGTGCAACGACGGCCGGAACCTCATGTGGCACGGTGGTCTACGCGCTGCGAGGTTGCCCCCACCGAGCGGGCCGGGATGCGGACGCGCGGGGTTCCGGCATGTGCAACGTCGGTTTGGCGCACGTGCAAGGGCGGTCATGGGGTGGCGCGACGTCAGGACGCCCCGCCCGGGTGCGATACTCGAGGCGGCGCGTGTTCTGAACGTAGCCGCCGCAGTCGATGCAATGAATGGACTCCACGTGCTCGCTCCGTTCTCAGTATGCCTTGGTCGCCCTGAAACTGCCGCGGCAAGGGGCTTGGCGCTAGATGCTCGTTGCTTCGTGTTACGCGCGCCGCGCTTCTGGCACGGCGCGCCGGAATCGGTACCCGGCGCCCCGCACGGTCTCGATGCAGCGGCCGGCGGCGCCCAGCTTACGGCGCAGCCGCTGCAGGTGCATGTCCACGGTGCGCGTCTGCACGTCCGGCTGCGCCTGCCACACCGTCTCGAGCAGCTGCGCGCGGCTCTGCACCCGGCCTTCGCGCTCGATCAGGGTGTGGAGCAGCTTGAATTCGGTCGTCGTGAAGTTGACCTCAGCGCCGTCCACGAAGACCCGATGCGCCGCCTTGTCGATCAGGATCGGACCGGCGCTGAGACGGCCGCCGGTGGCGAGCGCCGGTGCCCGGAGCCGGCGCAGGATGGCGCCCACCCGCAGAACCAATTCCGGTGGCGAGAACGGCTTGGAGAGGTAGTCGTCGGCGCCTAGTGCTAGCCCGCGGATGCGGTCGGCCTCGTCGCGGCGGGCGGTGAGCAGCAGGACGCCGATCTCGCGGGTTTCCTCCCGGCGGCGCAGCTCGGCCAGCACATCGAACCCCGAGACGTCGGGCAGCATGAGATCGAGGACGATGAGCGCTGGCTGTTCCTCGCGCGCCGCCTCGAGCGCGTCACGACCTGCGCCGGCCGTGGTGACGCGATATCCGGCCTTCGCGAGGTGGTAGGCGACGAGCGCGGTGATGTCGGGCTCGTCGTCGACCACGAGGATTCGCTGCATCGGGCTATCCGCAGACATGCGTCGGTTCCACCCGCTGACAATACGGCGCGAATGTGACGGTTTTGTCACGGTTTTGACACCACTCGTCAGCGGCAGAGTTAGACCAACCTGTGACGCGCGGACCGTCCCACCGTGATGCGGGGCCGCGACGTTCTACCCGTCCACCAGTCGCGGCTCTTCTCCTCACACACCGAGGATTTCACGATGACCCGTTTTGCGACACCCCTTCTGGCCTTCGCTGCGCTGGTCGCGGGATGCGAGCGCAGCGACACGCCGCCGCTCACCGCACTGCCGCTCGCTCGCACGGCAGCCCCGGCCGGTTTCACCACCAGCGCCACGCCGCAAGCCTACGCCGTCGCGGCGGGCGCCACGGTCACGCCCATCATCACCGTCGGCGACCGGTTGCCGAGCGGCTACGTGTTTGCCCCGATTCCCGACGGCCTGGGCGCCTATGAGGACGGTGAGGATCTGATCGTCTATTCGAACCACGAGCTCACCGCCGTGGGGGTCCGGGACCAAACGGGCGCCCCGCAGTTCCGGAACGCCCGGGTCTCGCGCCTCGTCCTCGATCGCGCCTCGCTGGCCGTCAAGGATGCGACCTACGTACTCGACGGCAGTGAGCAATACGTCCGGCTGTGCTCGGCCTCGTGGGTCGGCGCGGCCGAAGGGTTCCCATCGGGCTTCTTCCTGACCGGCGAGGAATCGAGCGGCGGCGCGCACGACGGCATCCAGCTCGCCATCGGCCGGGACGGGCAGCATCACGAGCTGCCGTGGCTCGGGCGGTACGCACACGAGAACCTGATCGCCATCCCCGGCTTCCCGGGGAAGGTCGTGCTCGCCGGCTTCGATGATACCGCCGGCCGGTCCGAGCTCTACCTCTACGTGGCGGCCTCCGAGGCCGACGTGCTCGCCGGCAGCGGCGCCTTGTACGTGTTCGTGTCGTCGCAGGCAACGCACTCGGGGTTCCTGGCAGAAAATCAGACGATCACCGGCCACTTCGTGGAAGTGCCGAACCCCGCGCCCCTCTCGTCGAGCCAGCTCCAGGCGGTAGTGAATGGTCTCGGCGCGTTCCCGTTCGTCCGCCTGGAGGACGGGGATTACGATCACCGCAACGGAACGCAGGAGGGGGCGCCGGCGATCTACTTCGTGGACACGGGGAGCGAGGGCGTGCGCTGCGGCGCCGTGGCGTGCGACCCCCATGGCTCCATCTATCGTATGGAGTTCGACCAGAACGCTCCGACCGGAGATGCGCGGCTGACGCTGCTGCAACGCTCCCGCGGCGCCGATCTCGATTGGGCATCGCCGGACAACATCGCGTCGGGTAAGAACAGCCTCATGGTGATGGAAGACCCGGCCTACGCCGGCTTCGCCCGCGCGCCGCGAATCTGGAACTTCCACACGTCGGCCGGTGGTGGCTTTGTGGACCGCGGGCGAGCGGTGGTCGAGCTGCCGAACGCCGAATGCGTGGACGCGCTCGGCACCTGCTGGGAATCGAGCGGGATCATCGACGCCGCGGCCTGGCTCGGCGCAGGCACCTGGTTGTTCGATGTCCAGGCGCACACGCTGCCGGTGCCGGCGCTTGGTCTGGTGAATGAAGGGGGTCAGCTGCTCGCGCTGCGGCTACCGGGAAGCTGAAACCAGGGACTAGCGCAGGAGGTGGGTCGCGGCGATGGCACCGCCGAGACCCACCACCACGCCCCCGAGCACGTCACTCACGTGGTGCACGCGCAGCGCGACGCGAGAATAGGCGACCAGCGCGGCGAGCGGCAGGACGACGGGACCGGCGGCGGGGTGTGCGAGGGCGACGGTGACCGCCACGGCCGTCGCCGCTGTGGCGTGCCCGGAAGGGAAAGAGTGCAGATCGGGCAGATCGACGAGCGCGAGCGGGCGTCCGCTGGCGTCGCAGGGGCGTGCCCGTGCCACGGCTCGCTTCAACAGCTGCACCAAGACATGCGACCCGGCGTTGGCGAGCAGGGCGGTCAGGCCGAGCCGCGGCTCTCCGAGCGCGACCAGTACGAGCCCGACCGCGAGCGTCGCTCGCGCGCCGCCGAGGTGCGTGATCCAGCGCATCACGCGGGCACTGGCGCGCGACGGTTTGCCGGGGCGAACGCCTCGGTCAGCGGCCGGCCCTCGTACTCGCCGGGCACGGGGAGGCCGAACCACCACAACACCGTCGCCGGTATGTCGAGCAGGGAGATCCAGCGGGTGAGCTGGTGCCGCCGCGTTACCCCGGGGCCCGCGAGGATCAGGGGGATGTGATCGTTGACGGCATGCGGCTCGTTGTGCTCGTTCGCGGTCACGCCCCCACCGCCATGGTCCGCGGTGATGATGAAGACGGCTTCGTCGGTCCAGCCCGACAGGAGCCCCACTCCCGCGTCCACTTGCGCGGCCGCCTCGAGGTAGGGCTCCGACATCCAGCCGTGGGCGTGGCCGGCGCGATCGCAGTCCGGGAGGTACACGAACAGCAGGCCGTCTTCGCGCTGCGACAAGAGCCGTTGCGCGGCAGCGGCGGTGTCCCAGGCGCGCGAGCCCTTGGCGACCAGTCGTCGGGCGCCAGCCGTCGACGCGAGCGCCCACGCCACGGGCAGCGCGGCCGGCCCGAGATCCGCGGTGACGATGTCGGTCGGGATGCCGGCGCGCGCCAGCACGCGCGACACCGGCCGGATGGTGCGGAGCCGCGGCAGAAACCCGAGCCCGGGCTCGATGAGGCGGTGCGTCTCCGGCCCGACGCCGGTGGCGAGCGACGCGAGCGCCGCCACCGTGGCGCTGGGCCGCACCGTCCGGGCGCGCCGGGCGAGTGTGTAGACCCGGCCGAGGGCGTCGAGCGACGGCATCACACTGGGCGAAACGGCGTCGGGCCGGAGGCCGTCGGCGAGAACGATCACTAGGCGGCGCACGGCGTGCTCCGGGGCGTTTGGGCGGCAGCGGTCAGCGTGGTGTAGCAGTCGAGCAGCTCGGCGTTCTCGCGCGCCACGTCGCGGCTCAGGGCGTAGTCGCGGGCGGCGGCCGCGAGGGCGAACCGGGCGGCGGGATCGTTCGCGAGCGCCACAATCGCATCGCTGTAGCCGCGCGGCTCGTGAGCCGCCACGAGCAGCCCCGTGGTGCCGGCCTGGATGCTCTCCCGGAACCCCCCCGCATCGGCCGCGATCACGGCCGAGCCCGACGCCATGGCCTCGAGCGCCACCAGCCCACAGGTCTCGGTGTGCGACGGGAACACGCTCACGTCGGCGCTGGCGTACAGCGTGGCGAGATCTTCCCGAGGCAGGAACCCGAGCTGTCGGACGAACGGCAGGCGGGCCGCGATGCGCCGCGCTTCAGGGCCTTCTCCGGCGACGACGAACGTGGCGCGCTGGCCCAGCGCGTCGTGCGCCTGCCGCCACGCCTCGATCAGCACCCCCAGGTTCTTCTCGTGCGCGAGGCGGCCGACATGCAGCACGATCATCGTATCGTCCCCACCCGCGAGCCAGCGCCGCCAGGACCGGTTACGCCAGCCGGGGTGGAAGAAATGCGGGTCGACCCCGCGTCCCCAGAGAGCCGCATGCGAGAGCCCGCCCCGGACCAGATCGTCCCGAACCGCTTGCCCCGGGGTGAAGGTCACGCGGGCCGGGCGGTGAAACCAGCGCAGCCAACGCCACACCAGCGGCTCGAGGAATCCGACGCCGTAGTGGCGGCTGTATTCCGGGAAGTTCGTGTGATAGGTGGTAACCAGCGGCACTCCCTGGCGCAGCGCCCAGCGACGCCCCGCGAGCCCGAGGGCGCCCTCGGTGTGCACGTGCACCACGTCCGGCGGCGCCGCGTCGAAGAACTCGGCGACCTGCCGCAGCGGCGGCAGGGACATGCGGATGTCCGGGTACAGCGGGAACGCGAGCGATGGGATGCGCAGCTCGCGTGGGTCCGCCGCCGTGGCCGTGCGGGGATACTGGGGGGCAACGACCAGCGCCTCGTGGCCCTGCGCGCGCAGCAGCGAAACGATGCGGCGGACCACTGTCGTCACCCCGTTGACCTGTGGGGTGTAGGTATCGGACACCAACCCGATGCGCACGCGACCACGATGCGCGCGCGTGGTCAAGCCCCGGTGACGACGATGTGACGGATTGGTAACGCCTGATCAGGCCGCTACTTCTGCCTCGGGAAAGAACAACCGGATGGTCGTGCCCTTACCGAGGGTGCTGTGCGCCTCCACGCGACCGCCGTGCGCCTCCACCAGGTGCTTCACGATGGCAAGGCCGAGTCCGGTGCCGCCCTCTTCACGCGAGCGGCCGGGATCGGCCCGGTAGAAGCGCTCGAAGATGCGGGGCAGGTGCTCGGGGGCGATCCCCGAGCCGGTGTCGGCGACGGACACGGTCACACCGCCGGGAGCGGGCTCGAGCGAGACGGTGATGCGGCCGCCGGGAGGTGTGTGGCGCAGCGCGTTGTCGAACAGGTTGGTCAGCACCTGCCGCAACGCCTCCAAATCAGCCGTGACAAAGCGGTTCCCCAGCGCCGGCGTGAACTGAATCCGCCGCTCGTGCGCCCGGTCGGCGAACGCGGCCCACGCCTCGTCGGCGAGCGCTCGCACATCCACGCGCTCCGGATCGGGCTGCCAGCGCCCCGACTCGATGCGCGACAGGTCCAGGAGATCGTCCACCAGCCGGTGCATGCGGCGCGCGTTGCTCAAGATGGGCCGGGCGAACCGCTCGGTCTGGGTCCCCGGGGTGGCCTCGAGCGCGAGTGTTTCCGCGTACCCCGCGATGGATGTGAGCGGCGTCTTGAGCTCGTGGGACACGTTGGCGACGAAGTCACGGCGCACGGCCTCCAGGCGTCGCAGGTCGGTCACGTCGCGGATTACCAGCAGTCCACCCCCGTTCGGCAGCGCGCGGCCGGTGACGAGCAGCGTGCGCCCGCCGCGCTCGAGCTCATGCGGCTCGGCCTCGTACCCGGCGACCACCGTCGCCACCAGGTCGCGCGCGGCTTTCTCGTGGAACAGCTCGGCGAGCGCGGGAAACGGATCGTCCGGCCCGTATCCCAGGAGGCGTCGGGCCGCCCGGTTGAGAGTGACGATCGTGCCACGGGCGTCCGCCGCCACCACGCCGTCCGCCATGGTCTCGATCAGCGTCTCGGTTTCCTCGCGCTCGCGCACCAGGTCGGTGAAGCGCTGGTCGAGCTGCTGGTGCATGGCGCGCAGCGCGACGATGTGCTGGGCGACCTCGGGCACGCTCGAGTCGGGAAACGCCGGCCGCCCGCCGTCGGCAATCGCGCGAGCGGCGCCGCCCAGCTGCACGAGCGGCTTGGCGACCTCCCGGGACAGCAGCCAGGCCAACGCTCCGGCGGCGAGGAGCGCGGCCAACCCCGCGAGCGCCACCGTGCTCTGCACCGCGCCCACCTGCGCGTCCACGGCGGCGAGGGTGGTGGAGACCCGGACCACCGCGAGCCCGGACCGGCCGCCGGGCACCGCGACATACATGCGTCGCTCGTTGGTGGACGCACTGAGCCGCTCGGCGCGGCCGACGCCCGTGGACAACGCCTGCTGAACCTCGGAACGCAGCAGGTGGTTCTCGAGACGTTCCAACGAAGCCCGGTCGAACTCGGTGTCGCCTCGGACCGTGCCCTTGGCGTCGATGAGCGTCACCCGTTGACCGATGCGCGCGCCGAGCTCGCGAGCGAACTCGGGCCAGCGCAGCGAGTCGGCCGGAAGGAGACCAGCGACCAGTCGGGCTTCGCGCTCGAGACCGTGCGCGATCTCGTCCTCGAGGTAGTGCCGCAGCAGCCGGTCGGCGGCGATAGCGAGCCCGCCTACGGCGGCGGCCACGACCAGGCTCGTGGTGACGAACAGCCGCGTGGCGAGCTTCACGGGCGCCTGCGGCCGCGCAGCTCGGCGGACGGGCGGCGGAACCGGTAGCCCGCGCCCCGCACGGTTTCGATGCAGCCGCCCGCCTTGCCGAGCTTCTGGCGCAGTCGCTGCACGTGCATGTCCACGGTGCGCGTCTGGATGTCGGGATGCGCCTGCCAGACCGTTTCGAGCAGCTGGGCGCGGCTCTGCACGCGCCCTTCGCGCTCGATCAGGGTGCGCAGCAGCTTGAACTCGGTGGCGGTGAGCTCGATTTCCGACGCCCCGACCGTCACGCGGTGCGCGCTCCGATCCAGCGCGATCGGCCCGGCCGTCACGACGCCCCCGGCGGCGACGGCCGGCGCCGCCAGCCGGCGCAGTACCGCGCCGACGCGGAGGACCAGCTCGTGGGGCGAGAACGGCTTCGGGAGGTAGTCGTCGGCGCCCAGCGAAAGGCCCTTGATGCGGTCCGGCTCGTCCTTGCGCGCGGTGAGCAGGATGACGCCCAGGTCCTTTGTTTCCTCGCGCCGGCGCAGCTCGGCGAGCACATCGTAGCCCGACGTCCCGGGCAGCATCAGGTCGAGCACGACCAGGTCGGGCCGTTCCTCCCGCGCCGTACGCAGCGCGTCGCGCCCGTTCGCCGCCGTGATGACCCGGTAGCCCGCCTTGGCGAGGTGGTAGGCGACGAGCGCCGTGATATCGGGCTCGTCGTCGACGACCAGAACGCGGTGGCTCTCAGATTCCGTCATAAGCGGTCGTCCAAGGTAGCGCAACGCGCTCGCCCTTCGCAATTTTCAGCGCACTATGCATCTGCTCCTGGCGCTGCTGACCGTCCAACAGCCCGTTCCCCCGCCCGCGTCCCCCGTTTCCGATACCGCACACGTCGTGATCGTCGCCACGACGGACGTCCACGGCCGCGTGCTCGGCTGGGACTACGTGCGGGACGCCGCCGCGCCGGGGGGGCTGGCGCGCGCCGCGACCGTGATCGAGACGCTGCGAGCCCAGTATCCGGAGCAGGTCGTCCTGGTGGATGCGGGTGACCTGATCGAAGGGAACCTGTTCGCCGCGTACTTCGCCGCGCGCGATTCTCAGCGCCCCCACCCGGTGGTGGATGCGCTCAACGCGATGCAATACGACGCCGCCACTCCGGGGAACCACGAGTTCGACTTCGGGGCCGCCGTGCTGGCGCGCGCCATCGGGGACGCCACCTACCACTACGTCTCCGCCAACATCTTCAAGGGTGCGAGCGACACGCTGGTGTATCCGTCCCACGTCGTCGTCACGCGCGCGGGGGTGAAGATCGGGATCACCGGCCTCACGACCCCCGGCGTGATGGTGTGGGACCGGAGCCGGCTGAGCGGTCGCATCCGGGTGCAGCCGATCCCCGAGGCCGCACCGCTCGCCCTGCGCCGCCTCGATCTCGCCGGCGTCGACCTCAAGGTCGTGTTGATCCACAGTGGCCTCAACGAGCCGTCGTCCTACGACACGGCCGGCGTGGGCGCGGAAAACGCCGCGCTCGGGCTCGCGAGCATCCCGCTCCCCGCACCCCGTCCCGATCTCGTGATCGTGGGGCACAGCCACAAGGAAATGCGCGACTACGTCGTGAACGGTGTGCACTTCGTCCAGCCGCGGAACTTCGCGCTCAGTCTCGCGGTGGTGCACGTCTCGTTCGTGAAGGAAGCGAGTGGCTACCGGGTGGTTGCGATGCGCCCGGAGCTGATCCCGCTCGCGACGGTGGCCGAGCAGCCGCAGTTCGTGCGGCGCTTCACCGCGGCGCACGAGCGCGCCCGGGCCTGGGGGGCGACGCCGCTCGGCTCCGCGAGTCCGGGCTTCTCCGCGCGCTACGGGCGGGCGGAGGATACGCCGCTCCTGGATTTCATCAACGAGGTGCAGCGTCGTCGGGCCGGCGCCGATCTCTCGGCCACCGCCGACTTCGACCTGGGCGCGGGCCTTCCGGAAGGTGAGGTGCGGGAACGCGACGTGGCGGGGATCTATCCCTACGAGAACACCCTGCGGGCGGTCCGCATCTCCGGGAGCCAGCTCAAGGACTATTTGGAGCAGGCGGCCCGCTACTTCCGCACCTACCAGCCGGGTGCGCCGCTGATCAACGACAGCATGCCAGGGTTCAACTTCGACGTGGTGAGCGGTGCGACCTACACCATCGACCTGACGCAGCGCCCGGGGCAGCGCATCCGCGGGCTCGCGTTTCGCGGCCGCGCCGTCGCCCCGACGGACAGCTTCACCCTGGCGCTGAACAGCTACCGCCAATCGGGTGGCGGCGGCTACACCATGCTCCAGGGGGCGCGCGTGGTGTACGACCGGGGCGAGTCCATCCGAGACCTGCTCGCCGAGGACATCCGGACGCGGCGGTACGTGACCGTGCAGGGTGTGTATGCGCCCAGCTGGTCGGTGGCGCCCGCCGAAGCCCACGCGGCCCTGCGCCAGGCCTTCACGCCGTCGGTGGCCGCCGTGGTACGGCCCGACAGCACGCTGCTGCGGGTGCTGGCGATCAATGACTTCCACGGGGCGCTCGAGTCGCAGGTGTGGCCCTGGTCCGCGGGGCGGCCGGTGGGCGGGGCGGCGGCGCTCAAGCCGTGGCTCGACAGCCTGGCCCGCGTCTGCTTCTGCACCAGCATCCGGCTCGACGCCGGCGACGAGATGCAGGGAACGCCGGTCTCCAACTTCAATTTCGGCCGGCCCGCGATCGCCGCCCTGAACGCGCTGGCGATCGACGCGGCGGCGATCGGCAACCACGAGTTCGACTGGACGGTGGACACGCTGCGGGCCCGGATGGCCGAGGCGCGCTACCGTTTCGTCGCGGCGAACATCACCGATTCGGCGGGCACCGCCCGGCCGGACTGGGCGGAGCCGTTCACCGTGATCGAGCGCGGTGGCGTGCGCGTCGCGGTGATCGGGCTTGCCCTGCCAGCCACGCCCGAGACCACGTCCCCCAAGAATGTGCGCGGGCTGGCCTTCGGCGACGGCGCGCGCGCGCTGCGCCGGGTGCTGCCGCAGGCGCGCGCCGCGGGCGACTACGTGATCGTCGTGGCGCACGTGGGCGCGTTCTGCGACGGCGACGCGGCGGCCGCGCCGCTCGGGCCCACCGCCTGTCACGGCGAAATCGTCGACCTGGCCCGCGGCCTCGACTCCGGCTCCGTGGACCTGATCGTGAGCGGGCACACCCACTCGCTCGTCAACACCGTGGTCAACGGGATTCCCATCGTGCAGGCGCGGTCGTCCGGGGCCGGGATCGCCGTGGTGGACTTCGTGCGGGTGAGTGGGGCGGCCGGTGTACGGCGGGAGGCGCGGGCGCGCATCGACACGCCGTACGCGGACCGGATCCGTCTGGACCCTGCGCTGGTGGACGCCCTGCGCTTGAGCCGGCTATCCGTCTCCACCATCACCGAGCGGCCCGTGGCACGGTTCGGGACCGAGCTGCGACGCACGGGCGACGAATACGGGCTGGGCCGGCTCATCGCCGACGCGCAACGCAACGTCGCCAAGGCCGACGTCGCCCTCGTCAATAATGGCGGCATCCGCGCGGATGTCGCGGCCGGACTCGCGACCTACGGTGACCTGTACCGGGTCGAGCCGTTTCAGAACCGCCTCATGCGCCTCGCGGTGTCCGGCAAGGTGCTGAAGCAGGCGCTCGAGCACGCGCTGACGGGCGACGGTCCGAATGCGCACGTCGCCGGGATTGTGGTGTGGTACGACGCCGGCAAACGCGCCGGCCGGCGCATCAAGCGGCTGCAGCTCGCGAACGGCAAAGGGGTGGACGACGGCCGGACCTACACGCTGGCCGTGGGTGATTTTCTCGCGGCCGGCGGCAGCGGCTACACGATGCTCGTAGGCGCGCCCTCGGGAGAGGTGGGCGTCACCGACTTGGACGCGCTGATCCAGTACCTCGGGGTGCTGCGCCAACCGATCGCCGCTCCGGACGACCGGCGGTTCTATCGACAGGGAGGCGGGCGCTGATTCGCGTCTTCGTGAACGAGCGACCGGTGAGCGTGGCGGCGGGGGCCAGCGTGCGCGACGCCGTGGAGGTGCTCGACCGCGAGCTGGCCGACCTGGTGGGACGCGGTGTGGCCTACGTGACCGACGGCGTCGGCCGACCGGTGGACGCGGGGGATCCGGTGGGCGAGGGTGGCGCCATTTTCCGGGTGGTGGTGAGCGCCCGGCAGGGCCAGCCGCGGCTCACTAAGGAAATGCTGCGCCGCTGGCCGAAAGCGGAGCTGCACGTTCATCTGGACGGCTGTCTCCGCCCCGCGACGATGCTCGAGCTGGCGCGGGCGCAGGGGATCCGGCTCCCGGCAGATACCCCCGAAGGCCTGGCCCAGGCGCTCTACGTGAAGCACGCCAAGAGCCTGGAGGAGTACCTCACCAAGTACGAGATCACGCTGTCGGTCATGCAGACGGCGGCGGCGCTCGAGCGGATCGCCTACGAGTTCGTGCTGGACGCGGCCGCGGACGGGCTCCGCTATGTGGAAGTGCGCTACTCGCCGCTGTTGCACCGGCCCGCGCTCACCCTGGCCCAGGCGATCGAGGCGCCGCTCGCCGGGATCAAGCGTGGGGAAGCGGAGACGGGCACCAAGGTCGGGCTGATCGTGTGCGGCATCCGCACACGGGCCCCGGCGGAGTCGCTGGAGCTGGCGCGCGCCGCGGCGGGCTACCGGACCGCGGGCGTCGTGGCGTTCGACCTGGCCGGCGCCGAGCGCGGCCACCCGGCGGGCGACCATGCCGCGGCGTTCGCGTACGCGGCGCAGCATGCCATGGCCTGCACCTGTCACGCCGGGGAAGGGGATGGTCCGGAGTCCATCCGCCAGGCGCTGGATCAGTGCGGGGCCCAGCGGATCGGCCACGGGACTCGACTGGGGGAAGATCCCGCGCTGCTCCAGGACGTGATCCAGCGCAAGATCCCGCTCGAGATGTGCCTCACGTCGAACCTGCACACCCACACGGTCGCCACACTCGCCGAGCATCCGTTCAAGCGTTATCTCGACCAGGGCGTGGTCGTCACGCTGAACACCGACGGCAGGCTGGTGGACGGCATCTCGCTCACCGACGAGTATTTCGTCGCCCAGAGCACGTTGGGCCTGACCAAGCCGGACCTCGCACGGGTGGTGCTCAACGCGTGCGAGAGCGCATTTCTCCCTGAGTTCGAGAAGGTGGCGTTGGTTTCGCGTGTGCAGAGCGAATTGGAGGCTCTCTGATGTCGCTGCGCCGTACCATCTTCGCCTGCGGCGTCACGTTTGTGTGCGCGCTCGCGGTGTTCACGCTGCCGCGCTTCGTGTGGAACACCGTCCAGGGAGCCGTGCGCCAGCAGCCCACCGCCGACACGACGCAGCCAGCTGCACCCGCCGCCGCGCCGCAGGCACCGCCGGCCGCGCCGCGCTCGATCCCGCAGCGTCTCACCGGGATCTTCGGGATCGCGCTGATTCTGGGCATCGGCATCGCGCTGTCGCGCAACCGTCGAGCCATCAGCTGGCAGGTCGTGGCATGGGGCGTGAGCCTCCAACTCGCCTTCGCCGTCTTCGTACTCCTGGTACCGCTCGGGCAACGGCTGTTTCGCACGCTCGGTGACGCCATCACCAAGATTCTGAGCTTTTCGTACGTCGGATCCGAGTTCGTGTTCGGCGAGGTCGGAAGGCAGCATTCGAGTCTCGGCTTGATTTTCGCCTTTCAGGTTCTCCCCGCCATCATTTTCGTCTCGGCGCTGTTCGCGATCCTCTACTACCTGGGCGTGATGCAGGTCGTGGTCAAGGCGTTCGCCGTACTGATGAACAAGGTCATGCGTGCCAGCGGCGCCGAAAGCCTGAACGTCGCCGCCTCCATCTTCATGGGCCAAACCGAGGCGCCGCTCACGATCCGCCCGTTTCTCCCGAGCATGACCCGCTCCGAGCTGATGACGGTCATGACGGCGGGGATGGCGCACGTCTCGGGGTCCATCATGGCCGCCTATATCGCGATGGGGATCGAGGCGCGGCACCTGCTTACCGCGGTGATCATGACGGCGCCCGGCACCATCATGATGGCAAAGATTCTCGAGCCCGAAACCGAAACGCCGCAGACGCTCGGCGGCGTGCGGGTCGAGATTCCGCGTACCGACGTGAACATCGTTGACGCGGCGGCGCGCGGCACCACCGACGGGCTGCACCTGATGCTCAACGTCATCGCTATGCTCGTGTCGTTCGTCGCCCTCGTCGCCCTGCTCAACGGCGCATTCGGCTGGGTGCATGGCTATCTCGCCTGGTTTCCGGAAAGCATCCAAACGGTTCTGGGCTGGGTCTTCCGGCCGATCGCGTTCGCGATGGGCGTGCCGTGGCACGACTCCGGTACCATCGGGGGCCTGCTGGGCACCCGCATGGTGCTGAACGAGTTTCTCGCCTATGCACAGCTCGGGCCGATGAAGGCGCAGCTCGATCCCGTATCGTTCACCATCGCGACGTTCGCACTGTGTGGCTTCGCGAACATCAGCTCGGTGGGCATCCAGATCGGCGGCATCGGCGCGCTCGTCCCGGACCGCAAGCACGACCTCGCCCGGCTCGGGTTTCGGGCGATGATCGCGGGCACGCTGGCGAACTTCTTGTCGGCGACGCTGGCGGGGATGCTGCTGTGAGCAAAGAGGAGCGGGGAGCGGGGAGCGGTACCGTCCGCGCGGCCGCGGATGTCGTCGCGCAACGTCTGGGCAAGCTCAAGCCACGCGCGGCGATCGTGCTCGGCTCGGGCCTCGCCGGCGTGGCCGACGCGGTGCGCGACGCCGTGCGCATTCCCTACAAGGAGATCCCGGGCTTCCCCGAGCCCGGCGCCCCGGGCCACAAGGGCGAGCTGGTCGGCGGAACGCTCGAGGGCGTGCCGGTCGTCGTGCAGAGCGGCCGCTTTCATTTGTATGAAGGTCATGCTCCCGAAGTCGCCGCGCTCCCCACGCGGGTGTTCACCCACCTCGGCGCCACCACCCTCGTGGTCACCAACGCGGCGGGCGGCATTCGCCATACGTTTCGCCCGCCCACGCTGATGCTGATCGCGGATCACATCAACCTGATGTTCAGGAACCCGCTCGTGGGTCCGGTGGCGCAGGGGGACGAGCGCTTCCCCGACATGAGCGATCCCTACGACCCGGCGCTGCGCCAGCTCGCGCGCGACGTGGCGCGCACCGAGCGGATCCCGCTGGAAGAGGGCGTGTACGCCGCGCTGCTCGGGCCGTCGTTCGAGACGCCCGCGGAGATCCGCATGCTCCAGCGGCTCGGGGCCGACGCCGTGGGGATGTCCACGGTGCCGGAAGTGATCGCGGCGCGCGCCCGCGGCGTGCGCTGTCTCGGGTTCTCGAGCATTACGAACGTGGCCGCCGGGCTGTCGGCGCAAAAGCTGTCGCATTTGGAAGTGCTCGAGGCGGGGAAGCAGGTCGCGGGTCAGTTGGAACAGCTCATCCGGGGGGTGCTGCGGCGCCTGTAGTGCCGGTGGAGTCCATCGGGGCATGGACCGCCACCGCTGACCCCTCGGCGAACACCACGCCCATCGGCTGGGCGCGATTCAGGAACTCCCACTGCGCTCCGTAGAGCGACCCAAAGTCGAGACGGTAATCGACGGTGCGGACATCCCGGACCGCCCACGCGGGATGCGCGACGCGGAATACTCCCAGCTTGCCGTCCGGCCGCGTGCGGCAAGCGAAGCCGCGCTCGATGAAGTAGTGCTCCGACGAGTCGAGGGGCGGTACCTGGGCGGCGCGCGAGCCGGTCACGCTCACGTGCCAGCCGAACGCCGCGGGCCCCACCCCATACTCCGCACGCACCTCGCCGTGCAGGTCGACCACCCGGCTGCGGATCGGCGTGGGCCAGAACGGCTCGCCGTACCGCAGCCGGCCCACCGCGGCGATCAGCCGACTCGACACGAATTGACGGACGAACCAGACACCGGGCTCGTCCGCCACGCGGACGTAGGTGCGGAAGTTGACCTGCGGATGGGCCGTGAAGCCCGGGATGCGCCAGCCCTTGATGCGCACGTCGAGCATCTGCAACGCGACCAGACTCACGTGCGTCCGGCCGTTCCAGCGGTCGGGCTCGACCCCCGGCGGGATCGAGCGCCGGATCAGTTCTTCCGGGGCCTCGAAGGTGAGGAGAACGATGTGTGACCAGCGCGCGGCCAGAAACGGACGAGGCGTCACTTGTGATCGTGGTTGGGATCGCTACTAATATGGCGTCCCGACCCGGAGTGATCGATGACGAGCCCCGTGACTCCTGAAGGGCGCATGCGCAGCGCCAAGATCATCCACGGCGCATTGATGGCGGGCGTCACGCTGTTCTTGCTGGTGACTGCGTGGGTACATCGCGTCTCGGAAGCGCCTGCCGTCCCTGTGGGAGGCCCGCTGCTGGCGTATGTGGGACTCGGCATCCTCGCTGCCGGGCTCCTCGCGCTGCGGTTTCTTCCGGGGCCCGATCCCGCGCCCGCGCCGGGGCAGACCGCCGACCAATGGTGGATGACCAGTCAGGCGCGGCTCATCGTACGCTGGGCAGTGGTGGAAGGTGGGTGCCTGGTCAATGCGGTATTGTGGTTCATGAGCCGCGACCGCGGCTCGCTGGTGGCTGCCCTTGCGGGTCTGGCCGTCCTGTTCACGCTGCGACCGAGTCGCTACCTGGAGTAGGCTAGAGCCCATCCATCGGCGGTCGCGGCGGCGCCGGTACGAAGTGGTTGAGCGGCCCGTGTCCTCGACCCAGCCCGGGTGCGGCGGCGATCGCCCGATGCACGAAGTCGAGCGCGTCCTGCACGGCGCGGTCCAGCGGGCGGCCGAGCGCCAGACCCGCGGCGACGGCGGCGGAGAGCGTACAGCCCGTGCCGTGCGTCGACGTCGTCTCGAGGCGCGGCCGGGAGAAGCGTCGGGCGACGCCATGGGCGACCAGGACGTCCACTGCTTCTTCGCTGGCGAGGTGACCACCCTTCACGAGGGCCGCCTTGGCTCCCAGATCCACGAGCGCCCGGCCAGCGCGCTCCATATCGTCGGGGGTGCGGACGCTCCCGCCCACCAGCGCCGCTGCTTCGTCGAGGTTCGGGGTGACCAGCGCGGCGAGCGGCACCAGGCGCCGCACGACGAGCCGCTCGGCATCGCGGTCGAGCAGACGATCACCCGACGTCGCGACCATCACGGGATCGAGTACGTAATTCGGGAGCTTGCGCCGCGCGATGCCGTCGGCCACTGCTTCGACCAGCGAGGCGGAGCCGAGCATGCCCGACTTCACCGCGCCGGGCGAGAGGTCGTCGGCGACCGCGTCGAGCTGGCGAATCACCAGCTCGACCGAGACCGGCTCCCACGCCCGCACCCCGATGGTGTTCTGGGCCGTCACCGCGGTGATGACGCTGGTGCCGAACACGCCGAACTGGTGGAACGTCTTCAGGTCGGCCTGGATGCCGGCGCCGCCGCCCGAGTCCGATCCCGCGATGGTGAGGGCGATTTTCACGTAGCGCCCGTCCCACGCTTCTTCGCATATTGGATGCTCGGCCGCGGCCGGGAATGCTCGAGGAGACCCATCGCCAGTAATCTGTCATCGACGATCCGTGATCTCCAACGCCGCAAGGCGCGCGGCCGGCGCGGCCTCGCGCTGATCGAGGGCGTACGGCTGGTGGAGGAGGCACTCGCCGCCCGCGTCGCGTTCAAAGGGGCCGTGGTCGCCCCCGACCTGGCACGCACCGCGCGCGGCACGGCGCTCGTGGCGGAGCTGCAGAGCCACGCTGTCGCGGTGGAGGAGATCGGCGCGCGCGTGTTCGCGCAGCTCGCCGACACCGAGTCGCCGCAGGGGATCATCGCCGTCGTCGAGCCGCGGCGCTGGACCGCGAACGACTTCGCGCCGGCCCCGGGCGCGGTGGCGCTCGTGATCGACGGCGTGCAGGATCCCGGGAACGTCGGCACGCTGATCCGGACCGCCCACGCGCTCGGGGCCGCGGGCACGGTGGTGCTGCGGGGCACGGCCGACCCGACGAGCCCCAAGGCGTTGCGCGCGGCCATGGGAGCTACCTTCCGTCACCCCGTCGTGTCGCTGGACGACAACGGCTTCATCGCGTGGGCGAAGAAACATGGCGTGACCTTGTGGGCGAGCGCCGCGGATGGCGTGCCCCTGCATCGGGCGCTCGAGCGGGGACAGGGAAAGGGAGCAGCGGGACGGATGGATGGACCCATTGCCGTGATCGTCGGAAACGAAGGGGCGGGCATCCGCCCGCAGCTCAACGCCGTCGCCGCGCAGCGCGTGGCGATCCCGCTGGCCCAAGGCGCCGAGTCGCTCAACGTCGCGGTCGCGGCGGGTATCCTGCTCTACGAGGTGACGCGTGGCCGTTGATCCGATCCTGCTCGTCGGCGCCGGACTCCTGGGGCTCTGTGTCGGGAGCTTCCTCAACGTTTGCATTCTCCGGCTCGCCAAGGAGGATAAGAAGCAACGCTCGCTGTTTCACCCGCCGTCGACCTGCCCCCGCTGCGGGCACCGCATCGGGTGGCGTGACAACGTGCCGGTGGTCTCATGGCTCGTGCTGCGGGGCCGATGTCGCTGGTGCGGGCAGCCGATCTCCATGCAGTACCCCATCATCGAGGCGGTCGTGGCGGTCATGTGGATCGCCGCCATGCTGGCCTACGGGCCGACAGCCCGCTTCGTCGAAGCCGCGGTGCTCGGCACCATCCTCCTCGGTATCGCCATCACCGACGCGCGTCATTACCTCATTCCCGACGAGTACAACTGGACCGGGCTTATCCTCGGGCTCGGCCTGTCGCTGACGGCGGGGGTCCCGGGCTTCATCGAAGGCGTGCTCGGTGCCGCCACCGGTTTCGCGCTGCTGTACGCCGTCGGCTTGGTGGGGGGGTGGGTGTTCAAAGAAGAAGCGATGGGCGGTGGCGACATCAAGATGATGGCGATGGTGGGGGCGTTCGTGGGCTGGAAAGGCGTCCTGTTGACGATATTCGCGGGCGCGCTGTTCGGCAGCCTCGTGTACGTCCCCCTGCTCGTCCTGGGGAACCGGAAGCGTCATGTGCCGTTCGGGGTATTCCTCGCCATGGGAGCCGCGGTGGCCTTCGTGTTTGGTCCCGTGATCTATGACTGGTACCGACGATTCCTGGGGGCTGCCTGACCTGAATGGGCGATCCGTTCGAAGGGCTGTTCGACTCGGGAGAGGTGCTCGAGCGCGTGGGCATGAATCTCACCGCCCAGGCGCGACGCGGCGACCTGGAGCCGGTGCGCTGTCGTGACGCCGAGATCGCGCGGGTGGTGGACATTCTGCTGCGCCAGAGCAAGAACAATCCCGCCCTGATCGGGAAGGCCGGCGTCGGGAAGACCGCCATCGTCGAAGGGCTCGCCCAGCGCGTCGCCGCGGGGGACGTCCCGCCGGCCTTGAAGGACGTCCGCGTGGTCGCGCTCGACCACGTCGCGTTGCTCGCGGGCACCACGTTCCGCGGTCAGTACGAGGAGCGCATCCGCAAGCTCGTCCGCGAGCTGTCCGCCGACCCGGACCTGATCCTGTTCGTCGACGAGCTGCACAACCTCATCGGACAGGGCACCGCGCTCGGTGCCGCCATGGATGCGGCCAACATGCTGAAACCCGCCCTGGTGCGGGGCGACATCCGGATCATCGGTGCGACTACGGGCGGCGAGTACGACAAATGGATCCGCGGTGATCCCGCGTTGGAGCGCCGCTTCCAGCCCGTCCTGATCGAGGAGCTCGACGCCATTCAAACGTGGGAGGTGCTCGTCGCCCGGCGCCCCCGCCTCGAGCGCCATCACGCCGTCGCCATCACGGACGACGCGCTCAAGGCGGCGATCGTCCTCACCGACCGGTTCGTCCCCGACCGCGCCCGCCCCGACAAGGCGATCGATGTGCTGGACGAGGCCTGTGCCCACGCGCAGGCGACCGCTCACGTGTCGCCGGAGCTCGATCGGCTGATCCGCGAGCGGCGCAAGGTGGACGCCATGATCCGGCGGGGTCTGACACACGAGCGGCCGCCCCAGGAGCCGGCGGAGGACCTGATGGCCGACATCTTCCCGATGCTGGAACGGATCGGGGCGGAAATAGAAAACTTGCTGGGCGGTGCACGGCGGGCGAAGGCGGTGGACGGCGGTGGAGGCGGCACCGCGGACCAACCTCCACCGTCCTCCACCGCCCTCCACCGCCCTCCACCGACTCTGGCGGAGCGTCGTGCCGATCTGGACCGCCTGCTGCGCGAGGAGCTCGAGCATCAAGGGATAGTGGTGACCGGTCAAGCGGTCGCCCGCGTCGTGGGGGCCGCCGTGAGCAAGGGGATCGAGTGGCAGGCATGACCCGCGCGTGGCTCGCCGCGGTGGCGATCGTGGGAGCGACGGGGGGGGGGAGCACCGGATGCGAGCAGCGGGCACGGGAGGTCCAGAACGAGGCCGATCTGAAGCAGGCCGTGCAGCAGATGATCCCGGCCGTCGAGCGGGCCACCCGCCTGCGGTTCCGCCAACGTCCCGTCGTGCTGCGTCGCAGCCGCGCGCAGGTTCGCGACTACGTCATCCATAAGTTCGACGATGACCTGCCTCCCGCCGAGCTGGACGGCGCGCAGGCCGCGTACCGGCTGTTCGGTCTGATCCCCGATTCGCTCGACCTGCGCCGCACCATGGTCGACCTCCTGACCGAGCAGGTCGCGGGGTATTTCGACCCCGACTCGAACGCCCTCTACATCCCGACCGACATCGATCCCAGCCAGGCCCGTCTCGTGATCTCGCACGAGCTGGTGCATGCGCTGCAGCACCAGTACCTGAATCTCGACTCGCTGGTGGAGCTCAAGCGCCAGAACGACCGCCGCAGCGCCGCGCAGGCGATCCTCGAAGGGCAGGCGACGCTCGCCCAGATCCTGGTCCTCATGCCGGAACAAAAGATCGAAAGCCTGCCCAACTTCTGGGACCTGCGCACGGCCCTCGGCGGGCAGCAGGATCAGATGAAGGTGTTCGGGAGCGCGCCGCTGTGGCTGCGCGAGAGCCTGATCTTCCCGTACCTGGGTGGCGCCGAGTTCGTGCGCTGGTTCGACCACGAGTACCCCGGGAAGCAGCCCTACGGCGTGCTCATGCCGATCTCCACGGAGCAGATCCTCCACCCCGCGCGCTACGTGGCTGGGGACCGTCCGGACGCGCTGGCGTTCGAGTCGCCCGGGCCCGATACGGTGCGCTACGAGGACGGGCTGGGCGAGTTCGAGATCCGACTCCTGCTGCAGCAACACCTGGGCGATGACAGCGCCGCCGCCTTGTATGCCGCGGGCTGGGACGGCGACCGCTACCAGGTGCTCGGGATTAGGAGCGCTGGAAGGGCGCGGGGGGCGCGGGGGGCACGGGGGGTAAAGGGGGCAAGGGGGGCAAGGGGGCCGGGGCGGGCGGCGGCGGGCGCGGGAGGAGCGGACGCGCTCGTATGGTACACGCTGTGGGATGACAAGGCGGCGGCCGCGCGCTTTGCGCAGGGACTCGGGCGCGCGTGGGCGAAACGCCGGTCCGGGGGCGCGCCGGCTCGACGCTCGGAGATCAAGCAGCTGCTCGTCAGTGCCGTACACGTCGTACGGCTGGTGGACGCCCCTGTCGGTTGGGCGGGCTGGAAACGGGTGCCGCTGATTCGGGTCACCCGCGTCGCGCGCTGATCCCCCCACTTGGATTCCGGCAACTCGCTAAGTAGTTTCGTAGGCTTATGTTTACGGCCCTCTCCGAACGGTTGACCGCCGCTCTGCAGCGGCTCACCGGTCGGGGCGTGCTCTCGGAGCAGGACGTGACCGAGGCGCTGCGCGAGATCCGGCGTCACTTGCTCGAGGCGGACGTCAGCTTCGAGGTCACACAAGGCTTCGTCGAGCGGGTGCGCGAGCGTGCCATCGGGGCGATCGCCGTGAAGACGGTGAGCCCCGGCCAGCAGGTCGTGAAGCTCGTGCACGACGAGATCGCGGCGCTCTTGGGGGGCACGAAGCGGGGACTCGACTTCGCCTCTGTCGGGCCCACCGTGATCCTGTTGGTCGGGCTGCAGGGCTCGGGCAAGACTACCACCGCGGCGAAGCTGGCGCGGCGGCTGAAGCTCGAGCAGAAGGCGCCGGGACTGGTGGCGGCGGACCTCGCGCGCCCCGCGGCCCGCGAGCAGTTGGAGCAGCTGGGCGCGCAAGTCGGCGTGCCGGTCTTCCCAGGGGAGCGGGGAGCGGGGAGCGGTACCGTCCTCGAATGGGTCCAGCGGGCGGTGCGCGAGGCGGAGAAGGCGCGTTGCCGCACCGTCATCGTCGATACCGCCGGCCGGCTGCAGATCGACGCGGAGCTGATGGACGAGCTCAAGGCGCTGCGTGCGGCGACGAGCCCGCGCGAGGTGCTGCTCGTGGCGGACGGGATGACGGGGCAGGACGCCGTGCGGATCGCACGTGGCTTTCAGGAGGGCGTCGGGCTGACCGGCGCGATCCTCACCAAGCTCGACGGCGATGCACGGGGGGGGGCGGCGCTCTCGATTCACGGCGTGACCGGCGTGCCGATCAAGTACATCGGCGTCGGGGAGAAGCCGGAGGCGCTCGAGCCGTTCAACCCCGCGCAGGTGGCGGGGCGGATCCTCGGCCAGGGGGACGTGGTGGCGTTGGTCGAGAAGGCGGCCGCCACCATGGACGCCGAGGCCGCGCAGCGTCTCGAGCGCAAAGCCCGCTCCAAGCGCGGGATGGATCTGGCGGACTTTCTCGTCGCGCTGAAGCAAATGCAGGCGATGGGACCGATCAAACAGGTGCTCGGCCTCTTGCCGGGAGTGAACGCCCAGGCGCTGAAGGCGGTCAACGCCGATGACCGGCGCCTGAAGCACGTCGAGGCGATCGTGCTGTCCATGACGCCCGACGAGCGGGCCGATCCCTCGATCCTCACGGGATCGCGGCGGCTGCGGATCGCGAAGGGCGCAGGGCGCACCGTACCGGAAGTCAACCGGCTGCTGGAGCAGTTCCAGCAGATGCGGAAGCTTTTGAAAAGGACGTAGGCACGCTATGGCAACTCGCATTCGACTGCGGCGCGTGGGGCGGAAGGGGCAGAGCTTTTTCCGGATCGTCGTCGCGGATTCGCGCTCGCCCCGTGACGGGCGATTCGTCGTGACCTTGGGCCACTACAACCCGCGTACCAATCCGGCCGACATCAACGTCGATGCGGAGCAGGCGCGCGCCTGGCTCGACAAAGGGGCGCTCCCGACCGACACGGTCCGCTCGCTATTGAAGAAGGCGGGAGTGCTGGGCAAACGGCCCGCTTAGTCGGGCGCGTGCGCAAGCCGCACGGGCAGCAGGGGGAGGTCGCGGTGTTCCCCCTCGTGGAAAATCCCGGTGCGGTGTTCACGCCGAAGGCCCGGCTGCTGGTCGTGAACGAAGAGCGTCAGGTCGTGGCGGGACCGCTGATCGTGGCGCGGCGGCGCGCGTACCACCGCGAGTGGTTGCTCTCGTTCATCGGGGTGAAGTCGCGCGCGGTGGTCGAGACGTGGCGGGACCACTTCGTCGCCGTGGAAGAGACCGATGCTGACCATTAACGTCGTGACGCTCTTCCCCGAGATGTTCGCAGCGTCGCTGCGGGTCAGTATCCTGGGACGCGCGGCGGAGCAGGGGCTGGTGCGCTACCGCGTGGTGCAGCTGCGTGAATACACGCACGATCGGCACAAGACGGTGGACGACTCCCCGTACGGCGGCGGCGCCGGGATGGTGCTCAAGCCCGAGCCGTTCTTCGAAGCGGTCGAGGATCTCCGGACCGGCCCGCCCATCGTGCTGCTGTCGGCACGCGGCCGGCCGTTCACCCACCGCGACGCCGTGCGGTTCGCCGTGGGCCAGCAGCTCACCTTGCTGTGTGGGCACTACAAGGACGTGGACCAGCGGGTGGCGGACGGGCTCGGTGCCGAGGAGTTGTCGGTGGGGGATTTCGTGCTGTCGGGCGGCGAGCCGGCGGCGCTGTGTGTGCTGGATGCGGTGGTCCGGCTGCTTCCCGGCGCGCTCGGGGACCACGAGTCCGCGGCGACGGATTCGCATTACGACGGGGTCCTGTCGCCGCCCAGCTATACGCGGCCACCGAGCTATCGCGGAATGGATGTGCCGGCGGTATTGTTGAGCGGAGACCACGAGCAAATCGCGCGCTGGCGCCAGGCCGAGGCCGAGCGCTTGACGCGCGAGCGGCGACCCGATCTGTGGACCAAACGGGACGACTCAGCGGACGGCTAGAGGGATACAGTCATGCATAGACTACGGGCGGTCGAGCGCGAGGGTCTCAAGACCAACATCCCGGCGTTCGATCCAGGCGACACCGTCCGCGTGATGGTGCGGGTACGCGAGGGCGACAAGGAGCGACTGCAGGCATTCGAGGGCGTCTGCATCGGCCGCCGCGGTGCCGGGATCAACGCGACCTTCACCGTTCGCAAGATCTCGGCGGGCGTCGGCGTCGAGCGCATCTTCCCGCTGCACGCGCCGTCGATCGCGGAGATCGAGCTGGTACGCAAGGGCCGCGTGCGGCGCGCCAAGCTCTATTTCCTGCGTCGGCTCGCCGGCAAGGCGGCGCGGATCCGCGAGAAACGGGGCATCACCGTCCCCGAGACGGCGGAGAAGCAAGAGGCGTGAGCGGCCACCGCCCCACGCTCGAGCGCGAGATGGCGTTCTGGCGAGCGGGGGGCGGAGTCGTCGCCGGTGTCGACGAAGCCGGCCGCGGTCCCCTGGCGGGTCCAGTGGTGGCCGCGGCCGTCGTGTTTCCTCCCCACTGCAAATTCATCCGCGGCCTGCGCGACTCGAAGCTGTTGCCGCCCGCGAAGCGCGCCCGGCTCGCCCTGGTGGTGCGGGCCCGCGCGCTGGCCATCGGCGTGGGCGCCGCGAGCGTGCGCGAGATCGACCGCCTGAATATCCGGCGGGCGAGCATCCTCGCCATGGACCGCGCGCTGGCCCGACTCGGCGTGACGCCGGACCTCGTCCTGGTCGACGGCCTGCCGTGTCCCGAGCTGGGCCGCGCGCATGAGGCGATCGTGGACGGCGACGCGTCCTGCCACTCCATCGCCGCCGCATCGGTGATCGCGAAAACCGTACGCGATCGCCTGATGGAGCTGCTGGCCACGCGCCATCCCTCCTACGCCTGGGCGAGCAACAAGGGCTACGGCACCCCCGACCACCTCGCCGCCCTCGCGGCGTTCGGCTTCACGTGCCATCACCGCAAGAGCTTCGCGCCGGTGGTGCAGCTCGAACTGATTGGACGGTAGCAGACGGTAGAAGACGGTAGAGGATGCTCACCTCTACCGCCCTTTACCGCCCTCTTCCGCCCTTTTCAGCCCCTTCCGGAATTCCGCCAAGGGCCGGGTATTCAGAATGTCCGACGCCTCGAGCCCCGCCCGCCGCGCCAGGTACACCGCGTACTTCATGAACGGCAGGTTCCCGGGCTGGTGGCTGTCCGTCGAGAGCACGAACCGGACACCGTGCTGCTTGGCCGCCGCCGCCAACGTGTCGGGAAGGTCCATGCGCTCGGGGTGGCCGTTCAGCTCGAGCAGGCAGCCCGTCGCCGCGCAGGTGCGACACAGCGCCTCGAAGTCGAAGGCGTAGGGCTCGCGCTTGCCGACGCGACGTCCCGTCGGGTGTCCGATCGCATCCACCCACCGGTGCTGCGCGGCGCCCACCAGGCGCTTCGTCAGCTCTTTCTCGCTCTGCGTGATGCCGTAGTGGATCGTGGCGACGACATAATCCGCTTCGGCCAACACATCGTCCGGGAGGTCGAGCTTCCCGTTCTCGAGGATGTCGAGCTCGACGCTCTTGAGGATCGTGAAGCCGCGGCTGGTGGCGTTCCAGGCGTCGATCGCCTGCCACTGCGCCCGCAGCCGCTTCGCGTCGAGCCCGAGCGCCATCGTCACTCGCTTCGAATGGTCGGTGATGGCGATGTATTGATAGCCCAGACTGCGCGCCGCCTGGGCCATGTCCTCGATCGTTCCCTTGCCGTCGGTGGCGCTCGTATGCATCTGCAGGTCGCCGCGGATGTCTTTCACCTCCACGAGGTGGGGGAGCCGGTGCTCACGGGCCAGCGCGATCTCGCCGCGCGCTTCGCGCAGCTCGGGTGGAATCCAGTCGAGGCCGAGCTTCGCATACACCTCGGCCTCGGTCTTCCCGGCGACACGCCGTGTGCCCTTGAACAGGCCGTACTCGTTGAGCTTGTAGCTCTGCTCCTGGGCGATCTTGCGGAGCTCGATATTGTGGGCCTTGGAGCCCGTGAAGTACAAGAGTGCCGCGCCGTACGCGTCGGGCTCCACGGCCCGCAGGTCCACTTGGAGCCCGCCGCGCAGCTTCACCGTGGCGCGCGTCTCGCCCTTCGAGATGACCTCCGCCACCTCGCCGTACGCGATGAACCGATCCATCGCCGCGGCGCTGTCCCTCGCCTCCGCCGCCAGGACGATGTCCAGGTCCCCGATCGTCTCACGCCGCCGGCGGTAGCTCCCCGCCACCTCCAGCTGCCCGATCCCACCACCGGCCTCCAGATAGGTGACCACCGCCGTGGCCTGGGTCTCGGCTTCGTTGAGGAGCATGCGCCGCTCCCCCACCTGGGCCTGGCCCAGCCCCGCGCGCATTTTCTCCTCCATCTTCGGCCCGAAGCCTTTGAGCTTCTGGATCCTGCCCTTGTCGAGCGCCGCCGCGAGGTCGGCCGCCGATTTCACCTTGAGCTTTTTGTAGAGCAGCTTCACGCGCTTGGGCCCGAGGCCGGGGATGCGCAGCAGGTCCAGCAGCCCAGCCGGCAGCTTGCTCGCGAGCTGCTTCTGGAGCGGCAGCTCACCGGTGGTGACGATCGCCGTGATCTTCTCGGCGAGGTCGTCGCCGATGCCGGGGATGTCAGTCAGGGCCTTGGTCCCCGCGCGCACCAGGTCGGCGAGCGGCTCGGCGTAGTCCCGAATGGTGCGGGCGGCATTGCGGTAGGCGCGCACCCGGAAGGGATTGGCGTCCTGGATCTCGAGCAGGTCGGCCACTTCGTCGAACAGCCGGGCGATGTCGGGATTCTGCATCGGTACAAAGATGCCGGCTCCGTGATGGGGCGGCAGGGGCGCCCCTTGCCGCCTTTGTCTTCGGGTGCTAATTCAACCGCGCCCTGATGTTGAACCACCTCCCCGGAGGTCCTCGGTCATGACGTGCGGAACCCGCTTGCTGGCGCGCCTCTCCACGCTCGTGGTCGGCGCGG
>Ga0075433_10000349_pt1 | contig 28807 bp, 24 predicted proteins | sample RhiMethybrSRZTD2_FD_75299 | JGI IMG/M metagenome (GOLD analysis project Ga0075433, IMG submission 75299) | Populus rhizosphere microbial communities from Tennessee, USA - Rhizosphere MetaG P. TD hybrid SRZTD2 | ecosystem: Host-associated > Plants > Roots > Rhizosphere > Soil | place: USA... | reverse complement strand
GCCTGCCATGCGCGCATCACCCCGTAGTTGATGACCGCCTCGGAGGCGCCGACAATGGCGACGTCCGTCATGCCATGCCGGATGTAGTCCATACCGATACCGATGGCGTGCGCGGCCGTCGAGCAGGCGCTGCAGGTGGCGAAGGTCGGCCCCTTGATGCCGTACTCGATGCCGACGTGGGCCGCCGCCGAGGACCCGATGAAGCGCAACAGGGTAAGCGGGTGGGTTGCCTTCTTCTTGAGAATAAAGAGGTCGCGGTAGGAGGTTTCCATGGTCTGCAGGCCGCCGGCGCCCGAACCGATGATGCAGGCGACGCGATAGCCGTTGGCGAAGGGCACCTGGAGGCCGGCCTGTTTGATGGCCTCATCGGCAGCGGCGGCCGCAAACCACGAGTAGCGGTCCACGTGCAGGATGATCTTGTCGCGCTTGAAATGGCCGAGCCGCGCCTTGTGATCGAAATCCTTGATTTGGGCCGCGATCAGGATTTTCAGATCGTCCAGGGGAAAGCCGCCGAGCGCCCCGACGCCGACCCGGCTTTCCCGGCAGCCCGCCCAGAAATCCGCCACCGTCGTGCCAATCGGCGTCACCACGCCCATGCCCGTAACAACGACGCGGCGCGGTGCGCCAGACATGACCATTTTATGCTGGTTTCCTGTGTTCAGAACGAAACGGGGCGCTATGGATGGGAGCCGATGCGCCGACGCTTCAAGCCTTAGCCGCGGCCGCTCCGGAGCTCTCGATCAAACCGCGAACCCGCTCCACGACCGAACCGACGGTCTTGAAATCCGCCGCTTCTTCGTTGGCGTTGTAGGGAATTTCAATGCCGAAGGTATCCTCGATATCGAACACGATCATGGCAAGATCGAGCGATTCGATCTTCAGGTCCGTGAGCGCGGTGGAGAGCCCTATGTCATCCCTGGGCTCCTTCATATGCTTCTTTAGGATATCGACAATCTTACCTGCCACGTCGTCCATTGCGATCTCCCAATCCGTGCCCTGCCAGGCAAGTCGGGACCTTTGTTAGCTGATGGCCTTACACGCTCCGGGCACCCCGGATGGTCAATTCGAGGCGTCACATATACGGAAAACCCCGACAAGTCCAGCAGATGGCCCCGCAGATCCGCTGCCTTGGTTGCTCCCCGGCTCCTGGGCCAGTTCCACCCCCAATCTGGCCATCGCCGGCAAAAGCGTGTTCAATGGCGAGGCAGGCGGTTAACGCCTGCGCGCACTGCCACACATGATGAGTGCCGGACCGCTCTTCAAGCCCTGAGGGAAACCGCAAAATGTCGCCAGCCGCGCGGCCATTGAGTGCGCCGGAGGGCGGGGGGCCCGCCCATCCCTGGCTGCAGCGCTACCCCGCCGGCGTCGACTGGAACACGGCCCTGGTGCCGCAGGCGGTCTATGACCTGCTCGAGACCGCCGTGCAGAAGCATCCCGCGCGCCCCTGCACAAATTTTCTGGGCAAAACCCTCACCTACCAGGAGATCGGCCAGCGCGCGGCGCGAGCTGCGGCCGGGCTCAAGGCGTTAGGCGTGCGCAAAGGCACGCGCGTTGGCCTGTTCCTGCCCAACTGCCCCACGTACCTCATTTACTACTTCGGCATTCTGCGCGCCGGCGGCACGGTCGTTAACTATAATCCGCTTTACACCCAAGAAGAGCTGACGTTTCAGCTGCGCGACAGTCAAACCGAGCTGATGGTCACCCTCGACCTCAAGCTCTTGTTCGACAAGGTCGAAGCCCTGCTGACGGCAGGAACCCTCAAGCGCGCCATCGTCGCCAGCTTTCCCGCCCTTTTGCCGGGCGCCAAGTCTGTGCTGTTCAAGCTGTTTAAGGGCAAGGACCTGGGACGACCGGAGAAGTCCCCCGTCGCGGCCAAGCTCGTGGCGGACGCCAGCGTCATGGACCACGCACCGGATCCCCACCCCATCCCCGTCGATCCCGACAAGGACATTGCCGTGCTGCAATATACCGGGGGCACGACCGGCACGCCCAAAGGGGCGATGCTGACGCATTCCAACATCGCCATCAATTGCCAGCAGAGCGCCGCCTGGGCCGTCAATCTGGCACCCGGTCAGGAGCGCGCGCTGGCGGCCCTGCCCTTCTTTCACGTGTTCGCCATGACCGCCGTCATGAATTTCGCCGTTTCCCAGGGCGCCGAACTCGTCATCATGCCGCGCTTCGTCCTCGACGACGCCATGAAGCTGATCGACAAGAACAAGCCGACCGTGATGCCGGGCGTGCCCACCATGTTCACGGCCATCCTGAACCACCCGCGGCTGCAGAGTTTCAATCTATCCTCCCTCAAATACTGCGTTTCGGGCGGCGCACCGTTGCCGGTCGAGCTGAAGCAGCGCTTCGAGCGACTGACCGGCTGCAAAGTCGTGGAGGGATACGGGCTGACCGAAGCCTCCCCCAGCGTCACCTGCAATCCCGTGGAAGGGCCCGTGAAGGAGGGCTCGATCGGCCAGCCGTTGCCCGGCACGATCGTCTCACTGCGCGACCTGGCCGATCCCGGCAAGGAGGTGGCGCTCGGGGAGAAGGGCGAGATTTGCGTCAAGGGCCCCCAGGTCATGAAGGGCTACTGGCGCAAGCCGGAAGAGACGGCCAATCAGTTCGTCGGCGACTTCCTGCGCACCGGCGATGTCGGCGTCATGGACGAGGAGGGCTTCATTTTCATCGTCGATCGGATCAAGGACCTGATCATATGCTCGGGCTACAATGTCTATCCGCGCCGCATCGAGGAGGCGATCTATGAGCATCGCACCGTCGAAGAGGTGACGGTGATCGGCATCAAGGACGATTACCGCGGCGAAGCTCCCAAGGCCTTCATCAAGTTGAAGGCCGGTGCCACGGCGACGGCCGACGACATTCGCCGCCACCTCGAGACGAAGCTCTCCAAAATCGAAATGCCGGCCGAGATCGAATTCCGCGATGCCCTTCCCAAGACCATGATCGGCAAGCTCTCCAAAAAAGAGTTGAAGGCCGAGGAGGCGAAGCGGACAAAGGCCAAATGAACGGCCCAGCCGAGCCGCCCGGTGCCGGGCGCCACGGCGCCCCCAGCTGAAGCTTGGCCTCGACCGCGGAGCGCCCCATGCAAAGGCTCGCTATCATCGCCGACATCCACGGCAATCTCCCCGCCCTGGAAGCCGTGCTGGCCGACATCAAAGCCTCCGGCGTCGCCAGTATTGTCAATCTCGGCGACTGCGTCTCGGGACCGCTGTGGCCGGCAGAAACCATGCACCTCCTCGAGCGCGAGGCGCTGGCGACCGTGCGTGGCAACCACGACCGCTGGCTCGGGGAAATGAGCCGCGACCGCATGGGCCCCTCCGATGCCTTTGCCTTCGATCGGCTGACCGCGACGCAGATTGAAAGCCTCAGGGCCCTACCGCCGCGCCTGGACCTCGGGGACGATATCGTGGCCGTACACGGTACGCCGCGCAGCGACGTTGAGTACCTGATTGAGGACGTGGTCGCGGGACGCCTGGCGCCGGCCGCTCCCGCGCAGCTTCGCCAGCGCCTCGATGGGCTCGATCGATCCGTCGTCCTCTGTGGACACTCGCATCGGGCAAGCGTCGTGCGGACGCCCGAAAACGTGCTCATCGTCAATCCCGGTTCTGTCGGCTGCCCTGGCTACCTCGATCCGACACCGCCGGCGCATGTGTCCGAAGCGGGCAGTCCACATGCGCGCTACGGCCTCCTCAACGCCACGGCCTCGGGCTGGCGCGTCGAGCTGCTGGCGATTGCCTACGATTGGGCGGCCGCCGCGCGGCGCGCCGCCGAGTACGGCCGCGAGGATTGGGCGCGCGCCCTTGCCACGGGTTTTGTCGCGGGGTGAGGGAAGCCAGGCCCTGTCCAGCGTCCTGCCCTGTCGCAAGCGCGACCTAATCCGACCCTGCGCCGGCGGCATCGAGGGCATGCGCGATCGGCATGCCAATCACGTTCACTCAATGCTGGGTGAGGCCAGGTTGCCCCCGGGCTTTACGCCTCCCAATTCCGCGGTGTGGGTCACGGCTCCGCAGGCAACGAGCCGGGACAATCCTCGGAGGAGATCATCATGAGAACGATTGTGGGAGCTCTACTCGGTCTATCCATGTTGGCGGGGGCCGCCGCCTCGGCCAGTGCGGCTGATTGCAAGGTTGTCGGTTGGGTCGATAGCGGCCAGGGCGGTCGGCCAATCTTCAGCTGTACCGACCAAGGCCGCTAAGCGACCAGCGTTTTGAGCCGGGGCACCTCATGGGCTCAGCCTCGGCGTCGAAAGCAGCGCGCCCGGCACCCGGGTGCGCCGTCAGGCGGCGGCCCGCTGGGCCGCCGCCTGCGCGCTTTGCATGATGGCGGCAACGCCCATGCCGCCTGCCGTGCACACCGAGATCAGCCCGCGGCCGCCGTGCTCGGCGAGAAGCTTGCCGAGGTTGGCAATGATGCGGGCGCCGGTAGCGGCAAATGGGTGGCCGAAGGCCAGGCTCGAGCCCTTGACGTTGAGTTTGGCGCGATCGATCGAACCCAGCGGGGCGTCGCGACCGAGCACGCTTTTGCAATAGGCCGCATCCTCGAAGGCTTTGAGCGTGACGAGCACCTGTGCGGCGAATGCTTCATGGATCTCGTAATAATCGAAATCCTGCAGGGTGAGCTGGGCGCGCTCGAGCAAGCGCGACACCGCGATGGTCGGCGCCAGCAGCAGGCCGTCGCCGGCGACGAAGTTATTGGCCGCGGTCTGCGCGTGCGTCAGATAGGCCTCGACGGGCAGCGCGCGGCTGGCCGCCCAGGTCTCGGAAGCCAATAGGACGCAAGCCGCTCCGTCGGTCAACGGCGTCGAATTGGCCGCCGTCAGCGTACCGCGTTCGGTTTTATCGAAGGCCGGCTTCAGCGTGGCCAGCCGGTCGAGGCTGGCATCCTCCCGCAAATTATTGTCGCGAAAGACGCCGGCAAAGGGCACGACGAGGTCGTCCAGATAGCCCGAGCGGTAGGCTTCGGCGGCCTTGCGATGGCTTTCCAGCGCGAACCGGTCCTGCTCGCTCCGGGAAATATGCCACTCCTGCGCCATCAGCTCGGTATGCTGCCCCATGGATAGCCCCGTGCGTGGCTCGCTGACGCTCGGCGGCTGCGGGGCAAGCTCGGCGGGTGAAAAGCCCTTGAAGGCAGCCATACGCTGGCCGAACGACTTGGCGTTCTGCGCTTCGACGAGACGATGCGCGAATTTCTCCTTGAACACGATCGGCGCATCCGAGGTGGTGTCGGAGCCCATGGCAATGCCGCACTCGATTTGGCCGGTTGCGATCTTCGCCTGCAGGATCATGGCCGCCTGCAGGCTGGTGCCGCAGGCTTGCTGCAAGGTGATGCCGGGCGTCGAGGGTGCCAGCTTGCTGCCGAGCACGGCCTCGCGCGCCAAATTCCAATCTTTGGAATGCGTGACGACGGCACCCCCGATCGCCTCGTCGATGTGCACGCCTTCAAGATTATATCGATCGACGAGCCCGTTCAGCGTTGCCGTCAGCATCGCCAGGTTGGATTGATCGCGATAAAGCGTGTTGGACCGGCAGAAGGGAATGCGTACACCACCGACAACGCCAACCCGCCGCAGTGTTTGTTCCATCGCTCCAGCTCCTTCGCTGCCGCCCGGCCGGCGGCAAACCTCTTCGTCCCCACGCCGCAGCCCGTTCAGGCCGCCGCGGTGCGCCGCAAGGGCTCGACGTTGGATTTCTGCTCGTTGGCCCGGAAATGCAGCGGGCCGCCCCGGAATGGCGCAAAGCCGGTGCCGAAAATCACCCCCGCATCGACCAGATCGGCGCTATCGACGATCTTTTCGTCGCGGCAGCGTTCGCATTCGCGGATCAGCGGATCGACCAGCTCGCGCCCCAAGCGCTCGAGCTCGAAGGCCTCATAGGGCTGCTCGGGTTTGCTCTTTTCGGCTTTGCCATTCTTCCACACGTAGAAACCTTCGCCCGATTTCTTGCCGAGCTTGCCGGCGGCCACCATCTGATCGAGCTTGCTGGCGCCCGCGGGCGCCAGCTTCAGGATGCTGCCAACGTGGGCGCAAACATCGAGCCCGACGGTGTCGGCAAGCTCGATCGGTCCCATCGGCATGCCGAACGTGCGCGCCGCCTCATCGATCTTTTCCTTGGCCTCGCCGCGCTCCAGGCGCTGCAGCGCCGACAACATGTAGGGTGCCAACACGCGATTGACGAGGAAGCCCGGGTTGCTCTTCACGATCAGGGGAAACTTGTCGACGGAGGTGACGAAGATGCAGCCCTTCGCCACCTGCTCGGCCTCACTTTGGGCGCCTCGCACGACCTCCACTAGGGGCATCTGCGCCACCGGATTGAAGAAGTGTATGCCGATCAGGCGACCTGGCTCGCTCAGCGCCTCGGCGATCTTTTCGATTTCGATCGAGGAGGTGTTGGTCGCCAGCACCGCACCCGGCTTCAGCTTTGCCTCGATCGACTTGAGCAGAGCTTGCTTGCTCTCGAGCTTCTCGACGATGGCCTCGATCACCACGTCGGCGCGCGGAATGTTAAAGCCCTTGGGGTCGGCGATCAGGCGCGCCATGGCGGCCTCGCGTTGCGCCCTGGTCTTGAATTTGCGCCCGAACAGCTTCTTCTGGGCCTCGCGGCCCTTGTTGAGCTGCTCTTCGTTCAGGTCTTGCAGCGACACTTCCATGCCGGATGCCACACACCAGCCGGCAATGTCGGCGCCCATCACGCCGGCGCCGATCACATGCACGCGCAGCGGCTTGAACTTTAGATCCTTGGGTGCTTGCGCCTTCAAGAGCTCGGAGAGCTTGAAGACCCGGCGCAGGTTGCGCGAGGTATCACTCAGCATCAGCGGGGCGAAGGCGCGCGTCTCGGCGAGCTTCATGGCTTCGAGGTCGCCCGCGTGCGCCTCGAACAAGTCGATCAGGCGGAAGGGCGCGGGATAGTGCTCTTGGCGCACCTTCTTGGCGGTCTCCGTGCGCAGTCTCTTGGCCAACAAGCCGCGCGCCGGGGCGAAGCGCAACAGCGCCTTCCAGCCCCCGGCCGCCTTCGATTTGCGGTTTCTTTGGATGGCGCGGCGCGCCGCCCACGCCAGATTGAGCGGACTTGCCACCAACTCGTCGATGAGACCCATGCCGCGGGCGGCGCCGGCCCGGAGCATCGAGCCCGTCAGCATGATCTGCATGGCGCTCAGCGCACCGGCCTGCCGGATGGAGCGCGCAGTGCCGTTGAAGCCCGGGAAGATGCCGAGCCTGACCTCGGGGAAGCCCAGCCGCGTCGCCGGATCGGCCGTGGCAATACGCCAATGGCAGGCAAGCGCAAGCTCGAGGCCTCCACCCAAGCAGAAACCATGCACCGTGCACACCACCGGCACCGGCATGCGCTCGATACGATCGAACAGGGTGTTGACGAGGCTGACGCCGTCGATCACCTGTTGCTCGCTCGTAATGGCTTCGAACTCGCGCACATCGGCACCGACGATAAAGCCCTTCGCCTTGCCCGAGCCGATGACCAGCCCGCGGATGCTGCGCTCCCGCGCGCCGCGCTCGGCCCAATCAACGATTTGCGCCAGCTCCTCGAGCGGGCGCTGGCCCAGCGAGTTCTGACTTTCGCCCTCGCGATCGAACACCGCCCAAGCGATACCCTGCGGATCGATCGAGCAGCGCCAGTCCCGCAAGCTCAGCAATTCGGCCATCATGTTTGCCTCACTCCGCCGCACTTCGCATCGCCCGCGCGTTGTGGCCGGGCGTCATATAATGGGGCCGCACCTCGGCCGCATCGAAATGGTCCACGGCAATCGCGCGATGCGTCAGCTTTTCCAGTTCGCGCAACATTTGCCCTTCGCTGTCGCTCAAGACCTGCTTGGCAACTGCCTCGCCGATCCAATCGTTGCCATGCACGCGCTGCACGGTGCCGGCGCGCACGGCGCGGTCGAGCTTGCGTTCGGCGGCTTCCGCCTCGACCGCCTTGGCAAAGGTCACTTCCAAGAGGCCGGTGGGATCGTCCGGGTTGCGTGAGACAAAAATGAACCGGGTCAGGCGTTCACGCACCTCGCCGGGCACCAGCACAAGCTCGGTGACGCGCTGCCCGAGCTGGTCGGGCGCCGGACGGTAGTGGCTGCCGAAGGGGAACACGACCCCGCGCATCAACCAACGCACCGCCGCGACGGGGAAGTTGTCGATCACGCCGCGCAGCGCCTCCTGGAAGCGGTAGAGGCCGTTGCTGGCCGCGAGCGCCACGATGTGCCGGTCGTTCGCCGGCTTGGCATCATCCTCGTAGCGCTTGAGCACGCAGGCGAGAAAATAGAGCTCGGAGAGCGCGTCGGCCAGGCGCCCGGCCAGCTTCTGCTTGACTTTGAGGTCCCCGCCCAGCACCGCCACGGTCAGGTCGGCGACAACGGCAAAGTTGCGCGCGGCCCGCCACAGCTGCCGGTACCACTCCGCCGTACCATAGGCCTTGTCGGGAACCTGGCCGAACAGACCGAAGGTGAGATTATGAAACAGGGCGCCGCAGGTATTGCCGAGCGAGAAGGCCACGTGCCCGCAAAATGCGGCGTCGAACTGCGCCAGGCCGCGCTCGGGATTTGAATCCTGGCAGGCCTCAATCTCCTTGTAGAGATAGGGATGCGAGCGCAACGCGCCTTGCGCAAAGGTGATGAGGGAGCGCGTGAGAATATTGGCGCCTTCAACCGTGATGGCCACAGGCATCATCTGGTAGGCGGACTGCAGGTAATTCGTGGGCCCGTCGCAAATGGCGCGGCCGCCATGCAGGTCCATGGCATCGTTGACCGACCGGCGCATGCGTTCGGTGGTCTGATACTTCATGATGGCGGAGAGCACGGAGGGTTTTTCGCCGCGGCTCACCATGGCGGCGGTCACCGCGCGCGCCGCCTCGATCACGTAGGCATTCTCCACCAGGCGTGCCAGCGGCTCCTGCAGTCCCTCCATCTTGCCGATCGGCAGGTCGAACTGCTTGCGGATGCGGGCGTAGGCGCTGGCATTGCGCAGCAGCGACTTTGCGCCCGCCGCCGCCGACGACGGTAGCGAAATGGAGCGGCCCGCGGCCAGACACTCCATCAGCATCCGCCAACCCTGGCCCACCATTTTCTCGCCGCCAATTACCCACTCGATGGGAATGAAGACGTCGTGCCCCCAGATCGGGCCGTTCGGGAAGGCGGCGCCGCTTGGCAGATGGCGGCGGCCGATTTCGACGCCGGCATGATCGGCGGGCACGAGCACGAGCGTGATGCCGACGTCTTCGCCGCGGCCCAACAGGTTGTCCCGGTCGATGAGCCGCAGGGCGAGGCCGATCAGGGTCGCCTGCGGGGCGAGCGTGATGTAGCGCTTCTCCCAGGACGCTGTGATGCCGATCACCTCTTGGCCCGCGTGCCGGCCCTTCGTGACGTAGCCGACATCGCGCATGGTGGCCGCGTCGGAGCCGGAGGTGGGACCGGTCAGCGCAAAGCAGGGAATCTCGTTGCCATTGGCGAGCCGCGGCAGGAAGTGCTCCTTCTGCGCCGGCGTGCCGTATTTCTCGATCAATTCGCCCGGCCCCAAGGAATTCGGCACCATGACGAGGGTGCAAACGTCGGGCGAGCGCGAGGCAATGCGACCGAGCACCAGGGATTGCGCCTGCGCGGAGAAGCCGAGCCCGCCGTGCTCCTTGGAAATCAGCATGCCGAGAAAGCCGTGCTGCTTGATGAAGCTCCAAACCTCGGCCGGAATTTCCTTCAGGTTGTGGCGAATGGCCCAATCGTCCACCATCCGGCAGAGCGCGCTGGTCGGCCCGTCGAGGAACGCCTTCTCCTCCTCGCTGAGCATGATCGGGGGCACGTCGCGCAGCTTCTGCCAATCCGGCGTGCCGGAGAAGAGCTCCGCATCAAAACCAATGGTGCCCGCATCCAGCGCCTCCTGTTCGGTGGCGGAGACCTTGGGCAGCACGGCCTTGATGCTGCGGAAGATGGGCTCGATCAGCGCGGCACGGCGCACGGCGGTGATCGATAGACCGGCCAGCACTACCACCGGCACCCAAGCCAACAAGCCTAAGGCGCCGAAGGCAGGCTCCTCGAACTCGCCGTGCAGCAGGCCCGTCTGCCAGATGAGAGTTGCACCGGCAAGACCCGCTACCCAGGCCCACAGCGGCGCCCGGTGCATGGCCAGCGCAAAGGCGCCCGCCACACAGAGAACGAGGAACACAACCTCCGCCATGATGGCCTCCAGTTTCCCACCTAAATTATGCCCAAGCCTTTAATTTCAAGGCAGTCGACCGCTCAGGACGTGCGACCCCGGCTCAGACCTCCAACCCCGCTTATAGCCTCCGACCTGCAGCGAGGGCGACCTGTCGCGCAGCACGCGCGTGCTGTGCCCCGCGGCAAGAGTGGCGCCCTGCTCGGGGGCAGGCGACGATGACCGCCCGCAAGCTCCCAATACGTTGGCGCCCCCCGGTGCCGCCTTCCAGGCTCGCGGACGCGCGCCCGCCCCGCCTTTCAGCTTAGCAGGCGATGCACCCCTTTCAGTATAACGCCTTCGGCAGCGCGCGCCAAAACCTGGAGCTTGACGCAGGCGAGGGTGGCACCCGAGCCGGGCATGCTTGGTGCCCGCTGCCCCGACCTGGCGGAGGCAGGCACCAGCAGCGATGAACGGCGGCGCGGCCTTTCCCCGCCATTGCGGCCGGGCGCTTGGGAACGGATCATCGGGCGCCTTAACCCCAGGGTCTGCCGGCCCGGCGTGCTCCCTCCTGGCGGGAGCGCACACATTGCGGTCCCTGGGCGGTCCCTGGGCGTCCCTGGGCGGCCCCTGGGCGGGCCCCCTTGGGCGGACACCTTGGGCGGATACCTTAGGCGCTAGCCCTTGGGGGCCTCGGCGCCGCGTTGGATGCGCGCGAACATGTCCTGGGTGATGCGCTCGTACCAGTCGACGCTCTCAAGGTAGGTCTGCTTGCGCGCCTCCGCGCTCTCGCCTGCTGCGGACCCAAATTCGCCCCTGGGCTCGAGCTTGCCGGCGCTCGGCTGGTAGTCGGCGCCGAGCTTGACGCCATCCTCGGGCGCCAGCAGCGACCAGCAGGTATCGCGATAGCTGACCGGCACCGCCGCCTTGCCCGCAAGGTGCACGAGGATGTCCTGGGCCACAACTTTCGCCTGGCTGTTGGCAGCGAACGCCGACTTCGGCATCTCGGCTGCGATCGCCGCATCGCCCAGCACGTAGACATCTTGCACGTTTCTCGAAGCGAAGCTGCTGGGATCGATGGGGCACCAGTTGCCCTCCGTGCAGCCGGCCCTGACGGCAATGTCGCCGGCGCGCTGCGGGGGAATAATGTTGGCGACGTCGAATTTGAGGCGCTTGCCTGCCCTGGTGGAGACTTCCTTGCCCTTGGGGTCCACGCTGATGAGCGCGAAATCATCGATCTCGGTACTGAGGTTGACCTCGATGACCCCCTTGTAGTGGCGGTCAAAGGCCTCCGTGAACAGCGCCTGGTTGGCAAAAGCCTTTTTGGGGTCGAGCAGGATGAGCTTCGCCTTGGGCTTCTTAGCCTTGAGGTAATGGGCGATCATGCAGGCACGCTCGTAGGGTGCCGGCGGGCAGCGGTAGGGATCCTTGGGCGCGGCGATCAGGACCGTTCCGCCGTCGCGCATCGCTTGCAACTGGCGCTTCAGATTGCGCGTGCCGGCCGGATTGGTGGTGTAGGCGTGCGGCAGGGCGCGCGCCACCTCGTGGGAATAACCGGGGATCGCCTCGTACTGAATGGCGATGCCCGGCGATAGCACCAGGCGTTCATAGCCATATGTGCGGCCGCCCCGCGTCTTCACGGTCTTGCGCGCAGCGTCGACGTCGGTGGCCAAATCGTGCACCACTTTCACGCCAAGGCGCTGCAAGGCCACGTAGCTATGATTGAAGGATTCGAGGGGGCGCAGGCCGCCAAGGTAAAGGTTGGAAAAAAACGAGGAGCTGTAGATCTGCCTGGCTTCGATCAGCGTCACGTCGAGCTCGGCGGCGTTCATCTTCAAATAATGCGCCACCGTTGCCCCGCCGGCCCCGCCGCCGACAATCACGACGCGCGGCGCGCGTTGGGCGAGGGCGAACGGGCTCAGGCAACCGATGGAGAGCGCGCCGGCGCCCGCCCGCCCCAGCAGCCGCGCAAAGCCTCGTCTTGAAATCATCTGCCCACCTTGCCCCGACGACGCGGCCGGACCTGAGATCCGGCGCACCAGGATTGTCGCTTCCGCCAGCTTCAGGCAGCGGACCGTTCAAAGTCCATCGCCAGGATGCGCGCGCGCCCCGTGGCGCATAACCGCAAGCGCCAGGCCATCTCCCCACCGCAAAACGGCAAAAAACGCTTGGGGAGGTCCGCCTTCGCGAGTATGGCTGAAGAATGTGGGTTCGCAAAGGCGCGCGGGCGGCGAGGTAAACGCCGGTCGCCTTGAGCTCACCTCAGCTGCGGCATCGGCGGCGCCCCCCAGAGGTGGATTGGGCGGTCGGTTCACGGCATACTGCGCAAGAGGATGGCGCCGACCCCTTGGCAAAGCCGGCGCAGGCCTTATGTTTCGCACCTCGACGGCGGCCGGCAGGCGTCCAGGGCGTGTGAGCTCTTGGATGTGCAGGATCTAGGATGATTTGAGGATGACAGAGGCAAACGCGACACCGCGGCTCGATCGCCGGCAATTCGCGACCGGCGCGGCGGGGCTCGTCCTCTTTGCACTGTCGGCAGGGCGGGTCGGCGCGCAGGTGCCGGAGCCCGCCTGGCAACAGCTGCTGAAAAATCTGGTCGGCGACAGCAAGCCGATCGAGGGCAAGCTGACCTTGGAGCTGCCGGAAATCGCCGAGAACGGCAACACCGTGCCGCTCACGGTCTCCGTCGAGAGCCCGATGACGGCCAACGACTACGTCAAGGCGATCCACGTGATCGCCACCGAAAACCCGCAGCCCGGCGTTGCCACCTTCCGCTTCAGTCCGCTCTCGGGCAAGGCCTCGGCCGCAACCCGCATGCGCCTTGCGCGCACGCAGGAGGTAATCGGGCTCGCCGAGCTCAGCGATGGCAAATTCCTGCTCGGCCGGCGCACCGTGAAGGTCACGATCGGAGGCTGCGGCGGCTAGCCGCGCGAAGGAGCGGGACATGAACAAGCCACGCGTCAAGCTGCCCGATGCTGCCAAAGCGGGCGACCTCATCGAGGTCAAAACCTTGATCTCCCATGTGATGGAGACGGGCCAGCGCAAGGACCCGGACGGCAAGGTGATCCCGCGCAACATCATCAATTCCTTCTCGGCGACCTTCGCTGGCAACGAGGTCTTCAAGGCAGACCTGCAGCCCGGCATTTCCGCCAATCCCTATTTGTCCTTTTTCATGCGGGTGCCGGGGCCGGGCGAGTTCGAATTCACCTGGGTCGAGGACGGCGGCAACAAGCTGGTCGAAAAGATCAAGCTCAACGTAACCTGAGGGGGAAGAAGCCTCCGGCACGGCACGGCGCGGCCGACGCCGCCGCGCGCTGGCGCCCCCCGATCCAACGAGGCAAGCTAACCGAGGTCAAGCATGTCCGACGAGCCGATCTGTGCGCAAAAAGGGCCCTACCAGGTGGACCTGGTCGAGGGTAGGGCCTATTTCTGGTGCACCTGCGGACGCTCCGCCAAGCAGCCCTTCTGCGATGGCTCCCACAAGGTCACCAGCCTCGAGCCGCTGCGGTTCATCGCCACCGCCTCGGGCACGGTGAACCTGTGCGGCTGCAAGGGGACCGATGACCGGCCCTACTGCGACGGCGCCCACAATATGCTCTAGGGCTGGAGGCCTTAACGGCTGGTCGGAGCCTCTCAAGGCCGGCCCAGCGCCCCGCCGGGGCGGGTTGCGGGCGACAGGCGCCCCCACGGACGCGCGCCGGGGAGCCTTGCGGGCCCTTGTGGTCGGGGGGAGCCAACCCATCGCCAAAGCGTGTCAGCGGCCGAGAGCGAGGTGACGCGGCGCGAAGGGGTCTGCTAGCTTGCCTCAAGCGACTCGGCAAAGCGCGCGCCGGCGCGCAGAGGCAGGCGAACCCCGCATGGAATACCTCCTGCAACAGGTCATCAACGGCGTCACGCTGGGCTCCATCTATGGGCTCATCGCCATCGGCTACACCATGGTGTTCGGCATCATCGGCATGGTGAACTTTGCGCACGGCGACGTTTTCATGCTGTCAACCTTCATTGCGCTGATCTTCCTGTTGGCGCTGACGCAAACCCTGGGCTTTGGCTCGCTCGCGCTGGCGTTGTTGATCGTCCTCCTGCTTGGCATGCTTTTAACGTCGTTGTGGGCATGGGCCATCGAACGTCTGGCCTACCGCCCCTTGCGCGGCTCCTTCCGGCTGGCACCGCTGATTTCCGCCATCGGCATGTCGATCTTCCTTTCCAATCTTGTGCAGGTGACGCAGGGCCCGCGCAACAAGCCGGTGCCGTCTTCCCTGGAGACGGTTCTCACTTTGCGGGAGGGGGAGAATTATGTTGTCACCCTCTCCTACAAGCAGCTGCTGATCGTCGGGGTCACCGTCCTGCTGCTGGGAGCGTTCTGGTATCTCGTGCAGAACACGGCGCTCGGCCGCGCTCAGCGCGCCTGCGAACAGGATCGGCGCATGGCCTCGCTGCTCGGCATCGACGTCGACAGAACCATTTCGCTCACCTTCGTGATCGGCGCCGCGCTCGCCGCCGTCGCCGGCCTGCTCTTCATGATCTACTACGGCGTCGTCAGCTTCTCCGACGGCTTCGTGCCGGGCGTTAAGGCCTTCACCGCCGCGGTGCTGGGCGGGATCGGCTCACTGCCCGGCGCCGTTTTGGGCGGTTTGTTGATCGGCCTCATCGAAACATTGTGGTCGGCCTACTTTTCCATCGACTACAAAGATGTTGCCACCTTCTCCATCCTTGCCATCACGCTGGTGTTTCTACCCTCCGGCCTGTTGGGCAAACCCGAGGTCGAGAAGGTGTGACGGCGATGGCGAGCCTGCGTGCCGATGCCCCTCAGAGCCCCTGGCGGTCGCTCGCCAACGCCGTCACCGATGCACTCGGCGCCGCGCTCCTAGCGCTCGGTCTGGCCGTGCCGATCCTCGCCCTGCGCACCGAGCAGAACATCTCCAACGAACTGATCCTGCAGCCGCGCTGGGGATACGTGGCCATCGCCGTGGCGGGCACTTTCGCCGCCCGGCTGGGCTACCTCCTGCTCCGCTCCCCCAAGCGCCAGCCCCGGCGCGTCAAGTCTGCCGTTCCCAACAGCTGGCGCGAAATCGCCGCGCGCAGCTTGGCCGTCGTCGGTCTCGGCCTGCTCGCGCTCTATCCCTTGATCGCGCTGGCGCTGACCGGCAAGGCCGGGGCGATCAAGTGGATCGACAATTTCGGCATCCAGATCATGATCTACATCATGCTGGGATGGGGCTTGAACATCGTGGTTGGTCTCGCCGGTCTGCTCGATCTCGGTTATGTGGCCTTCTATGCCGTGGGCGCCTACTCCAGCGCGCTGCTGGCGCAAAACTTCGGCTTGAGCTTTTGGATCTGCCTGCCGCTCGCCGGCATCCTGGCGGCGTTCTGGGGCATCCTGCTCGGCTTTCCGGTCCTGCGCCTGCGCGGCGACTACCTCGCCATCGTCACCTTGGCCTTCGGTGAAATCATCCGCCTGATCCTGATCAACTGGGTCCCGGTCACCGGCGGCTATGCCGGTATTTCCGGCATTCCGCGGCCGACGCTGCTGGGTCTGCCCTTCAACGCCAGCGAGGAGGGCTTTGCCGCCTTCTTCCACCTCGAGTTCTCACCGGTGCACCGGGCGATCTTTCTGTTCTACGTGATCCTGGCGCTGGCGCTGTTGACCAATTGGGTTACCCTGCGCCTGCGCCGCCTGCCGATCGGCCGCGCCTGGGAAGCCTTGCGCGAGGACGAGATCGCCTGCCGCTCGCTCGGCATCAACACCACCACGACCAAGCTCACCGCCTTTGCCATCGGCGCCGGCTTCGGCGGTTTTGCCGGGGCGTTCTTCGCCGCGCGCCAGGGCTTCATCAGCCCTGAATCCTTCACCTTCATGGAAAGCGCGATCGTGCTGGCCATCGTCGTGCTGGGCGGCATGGGCAGCCAAATCGGCGTCGCCATTGCCGCCGTCGCCATGATCGGCGGCACCGAGATCCTGCGCGAACTCGATTGGCTGCGCCGGATCTTCGGACCCGACTTCGAACCCACGCAATACCGCATGCTGCTGTTCGGATTGGCCATGGTGCTGGTGATGATTTGGAAACCCAGAGGGCTGATCGCCTTCCGGATGCCCTCGATCTTTCTCAGCGAGCGCCGCCGGGTGCGCGCCGACCTCGTGCAAGAGGGGCACGGCTGATGCGCGCCGCGCAGGCACCGCTGCTCACTGTCGAGCACCTGAGCATGCGGTTTGGAGGCCTTCTCGCCATCGACGATTTGTCGTTCTCGGCCGCGCGCGGGGAGATCACGGCCATCATCGGCCCCAACGGCGCGGGCAAGACCACGGTCTTCAACTGCATCACCGGCTTCTACAAACCCTCGGGCGGCCGGCTGCTCTTGAACTTGAGCGACGCGACGCCCGCGGCCGATCAGATCGATCGGCTGACCACGTCCGGCGCGCGGACCGCGGCAATTCCCGGCGGTGAGCTATTCCTGCTCGAACGCATGCCCGACTACGAGATCGCCGCGCGCGCCAAGGTGGCCCGTACCTTCCAGAATATTCGCTTGTTTGCGGGCATGACCGTGCTGGAGAATCTGATCGTGGCCCAGCACAACCGCTTGATGGCCGCCTCCGGCTGGACGGTGCTGGGCCTGCTCGGCGCGCCGCAGTACCGCGAGGCCGAGGCGAGCGCGCTGGAGAAGGCCAAGTACTGGTTGGATAAGGTTGGCTTGATCGAGCGGGCCGACGACCCGGCGGGGGATCTGCCCTACGGCGCGCAGCGCCGGCTCGAAATTGCCCGCGCCATGTGCACCGAGCCCACCCTGTTGTGTCTCGACGAGCCTGCGGCCGGCCTCAACCCACGCGAATCCCACGACCTCAAGCGTTTTCTGAAGTCGCTGCAGGTCGAGCATGCCACCTCATTGCTCCTGATCGAACATGACATGTCGGTGGTGATGGAGATTTCCGACCACATCGTGGTGCTCGAATACGGACAGAAGATTTCCGATGGACCGCCCGATCATGTGCGCAACGACCCGAAGGTGATCGCCGCCTATCTCGGCGTGGAGGATGAGGAGGTGGAGGAAGCGGAGGCGGAGATCACGCAATGAGCGAGCCGCTCTTGTCGGTGCGGGACGTGAAAAGCTTCTACGGCAACATCATGGCGCTCAAGGGCGTCGCCATCGATGTTGCAGAAGGCGAGATTGTCACCCTGATCGGGGCCAACGGCGCCGGCAAGTCGACTTTGATGATGACGATCTTCGGTAACCCGCGCGCCCGCGAGGGGCGCATCTACTACCAAGGCCGCGACATTACCGATCTGCCCACGCACGTCATCGCCCGCCTGCGCATTGCCCAGTCACCGGAAGGGCGGCGCATTTTCCCGCGCATGACCGTGCGCGAGAACCTGCAGATGGGAGCCGAGATCGATGAGGGTCGCCACTTTGAGGAAGACCTGGAGCGCGTCTGCCGCCTGTTTCCGGTACTGGCCCGCCGCCTCGAGCAACGGGGCGGGACGCTGTCGGGCGGCGAACAACAGATGCTGGCGATCGCGCGCGCCCTGATGAGCCGGCCCAAGCTGCTGCTGCTCGATGAGCCCTCGCTTGGGCTTGCGCCCCTGATCGTCAAGCAGATCTTCGCGGTGATCGGCGAGCTCAATCGCCAGGGCATGACCGTTTTCCTGGTCGAGCAGAACGCCTTCCACGCGCTGAGGCTCGCGCATCGCGGCTACGTGATGGTGAGCGGGCTCATCACCATGAGCGGCACCGGCAAGGAGCTGTTGGCGCGTCCCGAGATCAGGGCCGCCTATTTGGAAGGCGGGCGCCATGACTAGTGCGTTGGGCGCCTATGTCTACGAAGGCGGCGACAATGTGCTGTGGATCTTTTTGCTGCTGACGGTGCTCATCGGCGGGGCGGCTGCCTACGCCTCGGGAAAGGCCATTGCGCAGACGTGGCGCCCGTTCCGCCAGGTGCCGCTCTATGCCCTGTTGCTGGCCGCCGGCGTACGCTTTTGCCATTTTGCCCTGTTCGAGGAGCCGCTGCTTTCGGCGCCCAGCTACGCCGTTGATTTTCTTGTCGCTCTCTTGTTCGCCGCGCTGGGCTTCCGCCTCCTACGCGCGCGCCAGATGGCAACGCAGTACAGCTGGCTGTTCCAGCGCAGCGGGCTATTCGGCTGGCGGCGGGCGGGCTAGGCAGCCATTATTCGGGCGCAGATCGGCGCCATAAGGCCCGGCAAATCGGCGTGACTCGGCTCTGCTTTCGTTGAATCATGCACGCCGAGGCGGGCTCGCACCGCCGGAGCCTGTCAGTATCGGATCAAACGGAGGCTTTCATGAAAAAGGTGCTTTGGCCAGCCCTGGCCATTGCCGCCGCAGCGCTCGTCGGCGCCGGCGGCGCGTCTGCCCAGCTCAAGGTCGGCGTGGCCGGTCCCCTGACGGGCCCGAACGCGGCGTTCGGGGCGCAATTGAAGAACGGGGCCGAACAGGCCGCCGCCGACCTCAACGAAAAAGGCGGCATCAACGGACAGAAAATCGAGCTCGTGTTCGGCGACGACGCGTCCGATCCCAAGCAGGGCGTCTCGGTGGCCAACAAGATGGCCGGCGATGGCGTCAAGTTCGTGATCGGTCACTTCAATTCCGGGGTGACCATGCCGGCTTCCGAGGTCTATCAGGAAAACGGCATCTACATGGTCACGCCGTCGGCCACCAATCCGCGCATCACCGAGCGCAATCTGTGGAACGTGTTCCGCACCTGCGGGCGCGACGACCAGCAGGGCGAGGTGGCGGGCAAGTACATCCTGTCCAAGTTCAAGGGCAAGAAGGTCGCCATCGTTCACGACAAGACCACCTACGGGCAAGGCCTTGCCGACGAGACCAAGAAGGCCATGACCAAAGGCGGCATGAAGGAGGTGCTTTACGAGGGCATCAACATCGGAGAGAAGGACTTCTCCGCCCTGGTCTCCAAGATCAAGGCTTCCGGTGCCGATGTCGTCTACTGGGGCGGCTTGCACACCGAGGGCGGGCTCCTCGTGCGTCAAATGCGCGACCAAGGCGTCAAGGCACCCCTGATGGGTGGCGACGGCATCACCTCGGACGAGTTCGCCTCGATCGGTGGGCCCGGCGTCGAGGGCACGCTGATGACCTTCGGCCCCGATCCACGCAAGAACCCGGCGGCGGCCGAAGCGGTCAAGAAGTTCGCCGCCAAGAACATCAACCCTGAGGCCTACACGCTCTACAGCTACGCCGCCATGCAGGTCATCGCCATGGCCGCGGCCGACGCCAAGTCGCTCGATCCCAAGAAGGTCGCGGAAGCCACCAAGGCCGGCAAAGCCTTCAAGACGGTGATCGGCGACCTCGCCTACAATAAAAAAGGCGACATCACGCGGCTCGACTACGTCATGTACGTGTGGAAAAAGAACCCGGAAGGCAAGATCACCTACTTCCAGGAGTAAGGGGCGCTGAGCCAAGAGCCAATGAGGAGGCAGCCCCAAAGGGCTGCCTCTTCGCGTTTCGGCCGCGAGGCCCGGGCCCCGACCCAACCGCTTGCCGCGGGCGCCGCGCCTGGCCGCCAGTCCCACGTCGAGCACAGCCGGAGGCCTCTTCGTGCACGAGCGCTTGAACCTTATCACCGACCTGCCCGGCGTGAGCGTTGGTCACGCCGAGGACACCAGCCTCGCCAGCGGCGTCACGGCCATCCTGCTCGACCGAGACAACGTTGCCTCGGGGACCATTCGCGGCGGCGCGCCCGGCAGTCGCGACACCGCGCTGCTCGAACCGGAAATGACGGTTGAGGGCCTCGACGCCGTCGTGCTTTCGGGTGGCTCGCTGTTCGGGCTCGACGCGGCCGGCGGAGTGGTGTCGTTTTTGCGCGAGGCCAACAAGGGTCTCAAGATTGGCGCGGCCACGCTGCCGATCGTGGCACAGGCCATCATCTTCGATCTCCTCAACGGCGGGAACAAGGCCTGGGGACGCATGCCACCCTACTGGGAGCTCGGCTGGCAGGCCGCGCAACGCGCGGGGCGCGGGGACTTTGCGCTCGGCAGCGTCGGTGGTGGCCTCGGCGCCACCACGGCCAACCTCAAAGGCGGGCTCGGCTCGGCCAGTACGACGACGGCCTCCGGCTTCGCGGTCGGGGCTATCGTCGTCGTCAATGCGGTCGGCAGCGTGACGGTGGGCGAGGGCCCGCATTTCTGGGCCGCAGCCTACGAGCGCGACGGCGAGTTTGGCGGCCTCGGCGCGCCGCCCACGCCCGTCGCGGGCGCCCTCGACCTCAGGATCAAAGGCGGGGCCCCGCCCGCCACCAGCATCGCCTTTGTCGCCACCGATGCGATCATGACCAAGGCACAGGCCAAGCGCCTCGCCTTGATGGCCGATGACGGGCTCGCCCGCGCCATCCGCCCGGCGCACGCGCCGATGGACGGGGACACCGTGATCGCCGCCGCCATGCTGCGCAAACCCATGCCCGACGGCCCGCTCAATTTGACCGAAATCGGCCTCGCGGCCGGGGACTGCATCGCGCGCGCCGTCGCCCGTGCGGTCTACCTGGCGAGCGCGCTCCCGTTTGCGGGGGCGCAGCCCGCCTGGCGCGACCGGTTCGCGGGGGGACGGTCGCCATGAGCCGACGGCGCCTGCTTGTCGCCCTCGCGCTCGCCAGCGTCCTCCTTCTTCTGTTCGGCTGGCAGGCACACCGCGAGCAGCTGGTCAGGGCTTGTCTCGACAGCGGCGGGGCGTGGACCGGCACGGCGTGCGGGCCGCTGATGCCGAGGCCGATCCTGCAGCGCGATCTCAACCGCTCATGAGCCGAAGCGCTCGGGGCCGTAAGGCGCGGTGTCCGTGAAGGGCGTCTGCCCGGTCATCATTTCAGCCAACAGGCGCCCGGTCACCGGCCCGAGCGTGAAGCCCAGATGATGATGGCCGAAGTTGAACCACAATCCGCTGTGGCGCCCGCCGCGACCGACGGCGGGCAGCATATCGGGCAGGCAGGGACGCCGGCCAAGCCAGGGTTCGGCATCGAGCCGCTCCCCGAGCGGGAAAATCCGGCGCGCCAAGGGCTCGACGCGGGCAAGTTGCACCGGGGAGGGCGGCGCATCGCGCAGGGCGAATTCGGCACCCGTGGTCAAGCGGATGCCGCGCGTCATCGGTGTCAAGGCATAGCCGTGCTCGGCATCGATCACTGGCCGATTGAGGGTCGCATTGCCCTCGGCACGGTAATGCATGTGATAGCCACGCTTGACGCCGAAGGGAATGCGGTAGCCAAGCCGGCGAAAGATGGTGTTGGACCAGGGGCCGAGCGCGATCACCACGGCGGCAGCGGTGACGCTGCCGGTCGCTGTTTGCACTTCCCAACCCGCCGGCGTTGCTTGCAGCGTACCGGCCTCGCCGCGTTGAAATCGGCCGCCGCGCTCCTGGAACAAGCGGGCATAGGCCTTGGTGACCGCCTCGGGATCCGAGACACTGACGGGATCGGGCATGAACATGGCGCCTGCCAGTGGTGCCTTGAGATGTGGCTCCAGGGCTGCCAGCGCGCTTGCGCTCACCATTTCGAACTTGACGCCATAGGTCTCACTCGCCGCCTTGTCCTTGAGCATGGCGCTGTCGAGCGCCGGCGCGGAGTGATAGAGCCTCAGATAGCCGGTGCGGCGCATCAAGCCGAGCACGCCGGCTTCGCCCATCAAGGTCTCGTGCTCGACCACGCAGCGCTCGATCAGCGGCCGTGCCCGCCGCGAGGTGGCGGCGACCGCTGCCGCCGTCGAAGCCCGCCAATAGCGAAAGAGCCAGGGGGCGATGGCGGGTAGCGCACGCCAATCGAGGTGCGATTCCGGCAGCTGGTTGAAGGCGTAGCGCAGGAGCAGGCGAGCATCGCGCGGAAACGGGTAGGGCACCACGCCTTCACGTTGGATAATGCCGGTGTTGCCGTAGCTCGTTTCCTCGCCCGCGCCGCGGCGGTCGACCAGCACCACGGCTTGGCCGCGTTTTTGCAAGTGCAGCGCCGTCGACACGCCGACCATGCCGGCGCCCAGTACGATGACATCGGTTCCAGCCATAAAAGCTCCCTCCCCTGTCGTCCTCGCCCTGGCGCCGCAGCCCTGTTCGCATGTGCCTGCCCATGGACAGGGCCATTTCGCCTATACGGCAAATCGTCGGTCTGCAACCGAGCCGAGCGAACAGCCAACCCTTTTCGCGCCGGCGCAAAAGCGCCGCGTCGCCTCAGGCATCGAGGTCCTCAGCCGGCCTCGAGGCCGCCAGCCTGCGCGGGCCCGCCGCCGGCTCAGGCATTCGGGCGAGGCCGAGGGCGGCGAAAAAACCGACGCCGGCCAACATCGCCATGGCGAGATAGGCGCCGGCGCCGTATGCGGCATAGAGCGGCCCGGCCACGAGGGTGGCACCCCCGAGCAGGATGCCCGAGGCGACCGCAGCATAAAGCGCCTGCGCCGTGCCACCCTGCGTTGGGGGAGCCAGCCGCGCCAGGACGTGAATGGCGCCGACGTGGGTGGCTCCAAAGGTCAGGCCGTGCAGGGTCTGCAGCGCATAGAGCAGCCAGACCGGCGGGTCGAAGGCCATCGCCGTCCAGCGGGTCACGGCACTCGCCGCGGCGATCACCAAGAACGCATTGGGCCCGACATGGCGGATGAGAGCCGCCGAATAGGCAAAAACCAGGATCTCGGCGGCGATTCCCACGGACCAGAGCTGCCCGGCCACCAGCGTGGAGATGCCAAGCGCGTTCCAGTGCAGGGTACCGAAGGTGTAGAAGGCAGCATGCGCCGCCTGGATAGCCCCGGCCGCCAGCAGAAACAGCAGAAATTGGCGCGAGCCCAATAGGGCCGCGACCGCGCGGGCGCTAAGCCGCGCGCCAGCGCGTGGTCGATGCGGCCGGGACGCCGGGGCGGGCCCAGCCACCTGATAGGCGGCGCCGGCGAGCACGATCGACCCGCCGATCAGCAGCCAGAACAGCGCCTGCGGGCTGCGGTGCTCGATCAGCCACCCGCCCGCGAGCGCAGCCGCCGTAAAACTGATGGAGCCCCACAGGCGCATGCGGCCGTAGTCGAGGCGGACCGCACGCATGGCCTCGACGGCGATCGCCTCCGCCAGCGGCGTAATGCTGGTCCAGGCCACGGCCAACAGCAGGCAGGCCAGCAAAATCGGATAAAATCCTTCGCTGCGGGCGAGCAGCAGCTGGCTTGCCACCGCCGCCCAGGCGAGCAGGATCAGAACGCGCTGGTGATCGCCGCGCCGATCGGCGGCAAAGGCGATCAGCGGCGTTAGCAGCACGCGCACGAACAGCGGACAGGCGCTGATGATGGCGATCTCGGGCGCGGTCAACTGCCGCCAGGCGAGCCACACCGGCAGATAGGGAACAGAATTGCCGGTGACGAAAAAAATGGCGGCGAACATAACCGACACGCGCACCGTCACGACGCGTCGCTCGCGCTCGGGAGGCGCCAGGATCATGCCGCCAGCGGCTGGTCCTGAATGATGTCGGCGAACAGCGAGGGATCGATATTGCCGCCGGACAGAACCGCCGCCACGGTGCGCCCATTGAGCGCGATCTTAGCGGCCAGGATGGCGGCCAGCGACACGGCGCCACCGGGCTCGAGCACGAGTTTCAGCTCGCGGAAGGCAAAGCGCACAGCCGCCCTGGCTTCCGCATCGCTGACGGCAAGGCCACCGGCCAAATGCCGTCGCGCCACTTCGAACGTCATCTCGCCGGGCGTGGCGGCCAGCAGCGCATCGCAAATGGAGCCCGAGAGCTGGGCGTTGCGCTGGCGCTGGCCTTTTTGCAGCGAGCGTGCAAGATCGTCAAAGCCCGCCGGCTCGACGCTCCAGATTTGCGTCGCCGGGCTCTTTTCCTTGACGGCAATCGCCACGCCGCTGATCAGCCCGCCGCCTGAGGCGCCGACCAGCACCAGGTCTGGCGTGGCGCCGAGGGCTGCCGCCTGTTCCATCATTTCGAGGCCGACGGTGCCCTGCCCGGCGATCACGTCCTTGTCGTCGAAGGGATGGACTAAGGCGGCGCCGCGCGTGGCGCAGATCTTCTGCGCAATGGCATCGCGATCTTCGCGGATGCGATCGTAGATCACCACCTCGCCGCCGAAGGCCTTGGTGCGCTCGATTTTGAGGCGCGGCGCGTCGGCGGGCATGACGATGGCGGATCTGAGGCCGCGCAGGGTCGCCGCCGCGGCCACGCCCTGGGCGTGGTTGCCCGAGGAGCAGGCGACGACCCCGCCCGGGTAGGCGCCGGCATCGAGTTGGGCAATCTTGTTGTAGGCGCCACGAAACTTGAAGGCGCCCACCCGTTGCAGGTTCTCCGCCTTGAGCAACACGCGCCCGCCGGCCACCTGGTTGAGCGCGGGATGCTCGACGAGCGGTGTCAGGCAGGCGAGCTGGGCCAGGCGGCGGCGGGCCGCCAGCAGGTCGTCAAAGGTCGGCAGCGACGCGGCCATGCCAAGCCTCCAGGTGTCCGACAATGGCTAGCAGCGCCATCAGCGCCGTCGTCGGGGTCCTGTCAAGCCTTGTGCGCCCCGAGCAAAGAAAAACCGGCCCGGATGACCGGACCGGTTTTCACTGAGCGAGCCCAGCGTCCCTGGATACGCAGGCTCTGCTCTCCCCCATAGCCGTCGAACCGACGCGCACCGCAAATTCCGCTTGGTCGTCGCGCTCCCGCCGGGCGCTCACCACAGCGGATTTGTCTCAAATTTCTGGTGCGCCGGCAACCTGGCGCCGGTTGATCACGCCGCCACCGTGGCGCGCTCGCCACAGAGTCGCCACACGGCCGCCAAAAACGTTGGTCGCGCGACACACCTCAGCACTTGCCGAGGCCGATGGAGATTTTGGAGACCTCGAGGCCCTTGGGGGCGATGCTGATCGACTGCTTGCAGTCGGACACGCTGACGTTCATGGCCGCCGTGAAGTTGGCGCCCTCGATCGACAGCACGAAGGTGCTGCCCGTGTAGCGCCCAGTGACCTGCCCGGTGGCCGAGTAGGTCTTTTCCTCCCAGCTGCCGGAGACCTGACTGCCCTTGATCTGCAGGTCGGCCAGTGCATTGATACTGTAGTCGGCGCTGGCACAGCGCATACTTTGGCGCACTTGGCCGCCGCCCTCGGAGACCTTGTAGGTGACGGCGCATTTGACGCTCTCGGTCCTGCCGTTGCTGAGCGTCACCGAGCCCGAGCCCGACCAGTAGCCAGACAAGTCTTCGATCGGCGCCCCCGCCAGGGTGGCGGCGCCGGCGGCCAGGCTCAACGCGAACGCCAGGGTCCCTATGCCGGTCTGCATGCTCATGCAAATCCCCCGCGCCCTTGCTCCAATACCTTTACGCGCACCCCCCGCGCTGCGGGCGCGTCGAAACATACCCATAAAATATGATGCAGAATTGCGGCACGGGAGCAAAAGGAATTCTGCCGCGGCCAGCGCGGGGCCGGTGACCTGTGACCCGAAAGTCAGTCTTCCGCGGCCCGACCGGACGTCCTGTCCCGGACGCAAGTCATTCATTTACCTTCAAATTCGGGATCGGCGGGGGCGCCGAGCGGATGCCAAACAGGCAGTCGACCGGCCCCCGGCCCTGCCCGACGCCAAGGCGGGCACCGGCCTTGAGCCCCTGCCAGACAAAGGCCTTGGCCCCAGCGATTGCGCCCGGAAGCTCAGCCCCGCGCGCCAAAAGCGCGGCGATGGCGGCGGAGAGCACACAGCCCGTGCCGTGGGTGTGCGGGGTCGCCAGGCGCGGACGCGCCAACCGCGTCAGCGTGCGCCCATCAAAAAAGAGATCGACGGCTTCGGCGCCGACGCCATGGCCGCCCTTGAGGAGGACGGGGCAGGCGCAGCGGGCGACCAGCGCCTCGATCTGTGCTTGGGCCGCCGCCTCGCCTTCGGCCACCTCGGTGCCGAGCAGCCTGGCGGCCTCGGCGAGGTTGGGGGTAAGGAGCGCGGCAAGCGGGGCCAGTTCGTCGAGCACGGCGTCGACGGCGTCGGCCGCAAGCAGCACATCGCCGCTGGTTGCCACCATGACCGGGTCGACGATGATGGGCAGCGCGCGCCCGACGCGCGCGTGCTCGGCGAGCCGCCGCGCCACGGCGCGAACAATAGCGGCATTGGCAAGCATGCCGGTCTTGAGGGCGCCGATGTCGAGATCGGACAGCACGGCGTCCAACTGGGCCAGGACAAAGTCGGGCCGCACGGCCTCGACCGCCGCCACGCCGCGCGTGTTCTGCGCGGTGAGCGCGGTGATGACCGAGGCGCCATATACACCGAGCGCGGTGAAGGTCTTCAGGTCGGCCTGGATGCCCGCACCGCCCGAGCTGTCCGATCCCGCCACCGTCAAGGCGATGGGCGTGCGGCCGGGCGACGGCCTCATCGGCCGGCTCCCTCTTTCAGGATCTCGGTTTGCAATCGTTGTGGCGTGAACCACTCTTCGACGCGCGTCAGCGCCGGCACGCTCTCGATCAGCCATTGTCCGAACCAGTTGAGCGAACCGGTCAGGATCAACACGCCCGTCAAGACCAAGAGCACGCCCATCAGCATCTCGATGCGTCCGAGGTGGCGCTTGAAGCGCTGCAGGAAGCGCACGAACGGGCCGATGGCCGCGGCGGCAAGGATGAAGGGCAGGCCAAGGCCAAGGGAATAGACAAACAGCAGCCGCACGCCCGCCGGCAGGCTGCCGTCCTGCGCGGCGAGTGTCAACACCGTCGCCAGCACGGGTCCAATACAGGGGGTCCAGCCAAAGGCAAACGCGAGCCCCATCAGGAAGGCGCCAAGCAGACTTGCACCCTTCATCTGGCGATGGATGCGCGCCTCGCGATAGAGCATGGAGATGCGCAGGACGCCGAGAAAATGCAGGCCAAAGCCGATGATGATCAGGCCGGCGACGAAGGCCAGTTCCGCCTTGTGGCTCTGGACCCATTGGCCCAGCACGGAGGCGCCGGCCCCCAAGGCGACGAACACCGTGGTGAACCCCAAGACGAAGAATACCGAGGCCAGCAGCACGCGCCGGCGCAGCTCGCTGCCGACATGGGCGCTCGTCATTTGCTCGATGGTGGTGCCCCCGAGATAGCCCAGGTAGGGCGGCACCAGCGGCAGCACGCACGGCGACAGGAAGCTCACGAGCCCAGCGAGGGCGACGCCCAGGTGGATGTAGATCTGTGTCAGCAAAAGCGCCTCACGGGGCTCAACCCTGGCTCAGGTAAGACGAATGGGGAGCCCGTGCAAGGCGCTCGAGGGCTGCCTCAGCCTCCGGCTCGCAGGATCTTCACGGTCTGGCGAGGACGGGGGCTGATCTCGCGCTGGCTCAGCAGAAACTGCGCCAGCAGGTCCCAAACCGGTGGGCCTTCCACGTTTTCGTTGACCGAGCCCCACCCCGCCACGACGTAGGTTTTGGCCGGCTCCAGCGGGGCACCCGTGCGCATCAGCGTCAAATTGCCGATGCGAGCGCCGATCGGCGCATCCACGTTAATGGTATAGCTGAGGCCGCCGACGCGCACCATATCGCCCCCCTGCTGGTAGTAGGGATCGGGGTTGAACAGGTTATCGGCGACGTCTTCGAGCACCGCCTTGATGGTCTCGCCGGTCAGCTTGAGGCGGTAGACCGCCGGATAGGTGATGGCGGTCATGTTGTAGAGGTCCTCCCAGGTGATCGGCTGGCCGGGCGCCAAGGTGGCGCCCCAGCGGAAGCCCGGGGAGAGAGCGATCTCCGCGTCGCGTGCCGCCAGCAGGGCATCGCAGATCACATCATCGAAGGTGCCGGCAAAGCTGTCGCGGCGGTAAAGCACGCCGTGATTGCGGGCAAGCTCCGTGCGCAGCATCGCCGCGTGCGGCGCGCGAATGCCGCCGATCAGGGCGGCCATCTCCGGATCAGGAGCAATGGCATCGGTCAGCACCGGCAGCAAGGCATAGGCAAAATCCGTGATGCGACCGTCGGCGAGCTCAAGATCAAGCCGCGAGAGAAACTTGCCGTGCGACCCGGAGGCAACGAGCAAGGTGCGGCCGACTTTCACCGGCTGCGGCAGTACGTCGTGGGTGTGGGCGGTGAGGATGACGTCGATGCCGTGCACCCGGCGGGCAAGCTTGCGATCGACGTCAAAACCGTTGTGTGAAAGCAAGACCACGACCTGGGCGCCGAGCGTGCGGGCCAAGCCCACCGACTTGCGGATCGTCTCCTCGCGAATACCGAACGACCAGTTTGGCACCATCCAGCGCGGATTGGCGATGCGCGTGTAGGGGAAGGCCTGACCGATCACGGCCACCTTAACCCCGCCGCGCTCGAACATGCGCCAGCCCCGGAACACGGGTTCGGCCATGTCGGTGTCGCGCACGTTGCCGGCGAGGAGGTTGAGGCCGGAGTTGCCCTTGCGCTCGAGGGTGCCGAAGATCTCCTTGATGCGACGTTCGCCGAGCGTGAACTCCCAATGCCCGGTCACGGCATCAACCTTGAGGGCCTGCAGCACCGAGACCATGTCGGCGCCCTCGGATTTGAGGGCCGTGTAGGAGCCCTGCAGGGCATCCCCGCCGTCCAGCAGCAGGACGCGCTCGGCCCCCCGCTCGGCCCGGATCGCGGCCACCAGCGTCGCCAGGCGGTCCATGCCGCCGACCCGCCCATAGGTGGCCGCCAAGGTCTCGAAATCGGCGGCGGTCAGCATGTAGGCCTCGAGCGAGCCGGGCGGAATGGCAAAGGCCTTGAGAAAGTCCTCGCCCGTGAGATGGGGCAGCTTGCCCTTGGCCTCGCCGACCCC